>ERZ724527.216-NODE-216-length-29186-cov-4.236072_pt1 | contig 29186 bp, 16 predicted proteins | sample MGYA00376060_ERZ724527 | MGnify/ENA primary metagenome ERZ724527 (study PRJEB28724, sample SAMN07190886) | activated sludge metagenome | isolation source: activated sludge of sewage treatment plant in Hong Hong | place: USA: Christiansburg, Virginia | collected...
GCGAGATCGTCGACTACCTCGGCGCTCAAGCCTCGGATTCGGGCGCGGCACCGGTCACGGCGGCCATCGCGATGCCCGCGCCGCAGCCGGGCGTCGACTTGCCCGCGCTGCTGATGAGCATCGTCGCCGAGAAGACCGGCTACCCGATCGACATGCTGAACCTGGACATGGACCTCGAAGGCGATCTCGGCATCGACTCGATCAAGCGCGTCGAGATCCTGGCCGCAGTGGACGAGCGCGCACCGTCCCTGCCCAAGGTCGATCGGGCGCGCCTGAGCGCGCTGCATACCTTGCGCGAAATCGTCGATTACCTCGGCGGCAACCTGGCGGCCTTAGCGGCTGTGGCGGCCGTGACGGCAGCGGAAGTCGCGACGCCCTCGCCGGAGCCGCAGGCCGCGCGGCTTCCGCTGCCGGCACCGACCCTCGGGCGTTATGCGCTGGAACTGATCCCGGCGCCGGCGACCGGATTCGCCCTGCCGGGCCTGTTGTCCGGACTGCGCGTGCACATCACCGGCGACGACAGCATCGCGCCGCTGCTCGCCGAGGCCTTGCGTGTGCGCGGCGTGCAGGCGCTCGCGGTGTCGGCGCCGCCGGAATCCTCGACCGCCTGCATCTTCCTCGGCGGCCTGCGCAAGGTTCGCGATGCCGACGACGCGATGACGGTCAACCGCGATGCGTTCCGCATGGCGCGGGCCTTGGCACCGCGCCTGCAGCAGGGCGGCGGCTTGTTCGTGACCGTGCAGGACAGCGGCGGCACATTCGGAGTCGACGCCGGGCCGGATGGTCGCGAGTGGCTGTCCGGAATGCCGGCGCTGATCAAGACGGCTGCGCTCGAATGGCCGCAGGCAAGCGTGAAGGCGATCGACGTGCAGCAGCAGGGGCGCACGCCACAACACGTTGCGCAGGTGATCGCCGACGAATTGATCGCCGGCGGCGGTGAAGTCGAGATCGCGCTGCCGGCCGATGGTCGCCGCCTCACCTTGCGCAGTGTCGCGCGTCAGGCCGATGCCGTGGCACCGGTGATCGACGACGGTGATGTCGTCGTCGTGTCCGGGGGTGCCCGCGGCGTCACTGCAGCGTGTCTGCAGGCCTGGGCCGGGCGCGTTCAGGCGCGATTCGTGCTGCTCGGGCGCACCGTGTTGCAGGACGAGCCTGCGGCGTGCCGCGGCATCGCTGACGAGGCCGGCCTGAAGCGCGCGCTGTTCTCGGCAGCGCTCGCGGCGGGCGAACAACTGGCGCCCGCGGCCCTGTTGTCGCGCGTGCACGCGGTGCTGGCGCAGCGCGAGATCCGGCAGACGCTGGCTGCATTGCAGGCGGCTGGTAGCGCAGCGCGTTATTGCGCGGTCGCGGTCGAGGATCAGGTCGCGCTCGCTGCTGCACTGGCCGAGGTGCGGGCCGACTGGGGTCCGATCCGTGGTGTCGTGCACGCGGCCGGTGTGCTCGCCGACAAACGCATCGCCGAGAAGACCGATGCGCAGTTCCGCCACGTGTTCGATACCAAGGTGCGCGGCTTGCAAGCTTTGCTCGCAGCGACTGCGAGCGATCCGCTGAAACTGTTGTGCGTGTTCTCGTCGGTGTCCGCGCGCTGCGGCAATACCGGACAGGCCGACTATGCGATGGCGAACGAGGTGTTGGCCAAGGTCGCCGCCGCCGAAGCGCGCCGGCGTCCCGGCCTGCGCGTGAAGTCGCTGGGCTGGGGGCCGTGGGAGGGTGGCATGGTGTCGCCGCATCTGCAGGCGCGTTTCGCCGAACTCGGTGTGCCGATGATTCCGCTCGCGCAGGGCGCACGCATGTTCGCCGACGAAATGGCCGATGCCGGCCGCGACGGGGTCGAACTCGTGCTGGGGGGCGAGCCGCGTGCCGAAGCCTTGTTGTTCGACGGCGCCGAGCAGCGCGTCGACGCGCTGGAATTCTCGGTGCAGCGCACCAGCCACGGCTGGCTCGAAGGCCATGCCGTCGACGGCGCACCCGTGGTGCCGGTGGTCCTGGTTGCGGAATGGCTGACGCGCGCCGCGCGCAGCTTTCGTCCCGGCCTGGCGCTGACCGCACTGCATGACTTGAAGGTGCTGAAGGGCATTCGACTCGATCGCTTCGAGAACGGCGGCGACCGCTTCCGCATCGATGCCCAGCCGCTGCGCAGCGACGACGCGACCTTGCTGCAGATGACCTTGCGTGATGAAGCCGGGCGGCCCCGCTACAGCGCGCGCGCCGAGTTGCGCTTGCTGCCGGTGCAGGTCGGCGACGACACGCCGGACCTCGTGCTCGACGCCTGGACCGGCGTGGCGCCGTATCCGTCGGCATTGTTTCACCGCGGCCAGTTCGAGTTGATCGAACAGATGCAGGGCATTTCCGACCAGGGCGTGGCGGCGCGCGTGCGCGGCGTGCACGCAGCGGCGTGGCCGACGCAGGACTGGCAGCTCGATGTCGCCGCGCTCGATGGCGGCATGCAGCTCGCGGTGCTGTACGGCCAGCGCATGCTGGGTCGCGCGAATCTGCCCACCGCGATCGACCGGGTGCGCCATTTCGCGATGCCACCCGCGGCCGGCGCCATCACTGCGACGGCGCATCGGCGTGCGGTCGGCCCGGCCGCCGTGGTGACGGACATCTATTTCGTCGATGCGCAGGGTCGTCGTGTCGCGGACCTGATCGGTGTCCACAACCACGCACTGGCATCGGCCTGAGCATGCGCTTCGCACCGATCGCGATCGTCGGACGCGCCTGCGTCCTGCCCGGGGCGTTGAACCCCGAGGCCTTGTGGGCAGCGGTTCGCGATGGTCGCGACTTGATCCGCCGGGTGCCGGAAGGGCGCTGGCGATTGGCGCCCGATCAGGCGCTGTGTCCGCCTGACGCGGTGCAGCCGGATCGGACCTGGTCGGATCGTGGCGGCTACGTCGACGACTTCGACGCGATCTGGAATCCGCAGGGATTCGCGCTGCCGGCGCGTGAGCTCGACGGTCTCGATCCACTCGTGCATTGGCTGCTGCATTGTTCGCGCGCCGCGATGGCCGAGGCGAAGCCGGGCCGCAGCCGTATCGGTGCCGTGTTCGGTCATCTCGGGTTTCCGAGCGAACAGATGGCGGCTTACGCCGATCAGGTCTGGATGGGCGCGGCGTCTCGGCGCGATGCGCGGGTCGACCCGCGCAACCGGTTCATGAGCAGCGGCGCCGCTGAGGTGCTGGCCCGGGCGCTCGCGCTCGATGCCGGCTGTCATGCGCTCGACGCCGCCTGCGCCAGTTCCTTGTATGCGATCAAGCTCGCCTGCGACCGTCTGCATGAGGGCAGTGCCGATCTGATGCTGGCCGGCGCGGTGCAGCGTGCCGACGACCTGTTCCTGCACATCGGCTTCTCGGCGTTGAATGCGTTGAGCAAGTCGGGACAGTCGCGGCCCTTCCATCGCGATGCCGATGGCTTGCTGCCGGCCGAAGGCTGCGCGATGTTCGCGCTCAAGCGCCTCGATGATGCGCGTCGCGACGGCGACACCGTGCATGCCCTCATCCGTGGCATCGGCCTTTCGAACGATGGCCGCGGTCGTGGCCTGCTCGTGCCGGACGCGCACGGGCAGCAACGCGCGATCCGCGCCGCCTACGATGCGGCCGGTCTCGCCCCGACCGCGATCTCGCTGCTCGAATGCCATGCCACCGGCACGCCGGTCGGCGACGCGACCGAACTGCGCAGCACGGCGGCGGTCTTCGCGGGCGTCGGTGCATTGCCGATCGGTTCGTTGAAATCGAACCTGGGTCATCTGATCACCGTCGCCGGTGCGGCCGGCATCATCAAGCTGATCGAAGCCATGCGCGCTGGGCTGCGTCCGCCCAGCCTGCAGGCCGAGCCGCTGAATCCGGCGCTGGCCGAGACGTCGTTCCGCGTGCTGACCGCAGCCGAGCCCTGGCCGAGCCCGACGCCGCGCATCGCCGCGATTTCGGCCTTCGGTTTTGGCGGCAACAACGCGCACCTGATCCTGTCCGAGGACGATCCCGGCGTGCACGGCGACGTTCCGCAGGCGCGGCCGCAGCAGTTCGCGATCATCGCGCTCGGCTGCATCGCCGGGCAGGCGGCGAACCGCGCGCAGTTCACCGATGCGCTGGTGACGCAGCGCTCGTTGCGCGACGCCTCCGGCGCCGGTGCGATCGCGGCGATCGACCTCGATCTCGCCGGCCTGCGCTTTCCGCCACGCGATCTCGAACAGACCCTGCCGCAGCAACTGGCGATGTTGCAGGCAGCGCGCGAAGCCCTGTGCGAAGCCGGCACCTTGCCGCGCGAACGCAGTGCAGTGCTGATCGGCATGGAGCCCGATGCCGAAGTGGCGCGCTATGGCACGCGCTGGCGTCTCGCCGAGGCCACACCGGCGGCACGTGATGGCGTGATCGGCGCGCTCGAAGCGGCCGGCGTGATCGGATGCATGCCGAACATTCCGGCGAACCGGCTCAGCGCCCAGTTCGATCTGGCTGGTCCGGCGTTCACCGTGCAAGCGGGCGCCGGGTCCGGATTGCAGGCGCTGCGCATCGCCTGTCGCGCATTGGCGAATGACGAAATCGATGCGGCCCTGGTCGGCGCGGTCGATCTGTGTTGCGAGCCGGTCACCTGCGCGGCCGGCCATGTCGATCCGGCCGATGCCTCGGTCGCATTGGTGATCAAGCGTCTGGCCGATGCCGAGCGCGAGGGTGATCGCATCTACGCGGTGATCGGCGGGGACGACGGCAGCGCGTCCGATGGCGACACTGCTGCTTCGATTGCCGCCGATCTGCGCGTGCGTCTCGGTGATGCCGGTGCCGCGCAGGGACTGCTGCAGCTCGCGAGCGCGGCCCTGTGTCTGCATCATCGGCGCCGGCCGGACGGACGCCCATGGCTGAGCGCGACGCCACGCGGCCTGCGCCTGTCGGTGGCGGGTGATGCGCCGATCGTCCTGCAGGAATCCTGGACTGCACCGCGACGTGGCGAAGCATTGCGGCCGCGGCTGCACGTCTATGCCGGCCGCGACCGCGCGGCGGTGATCGCCGCGCTGATCGCGAAGCAGGAAGGCGGCGTCGGGCCGACGCGGTTGGTGCTGGTCGCGCGTGATGATGAATTCGAAGCGGTGCGTGAGCGCGCGCTCGCGCACCTGCGCGACGGCGCTCCGGCGGGACAGGCGGTGCACTATCGCGAGACGCCGATCGGCGGAGAGATCGCGTTCGCATTCGCCGGCGCCGGCGCGGCGTATCGCGGCATGGGTGCGGATCTGCTGATGCAATGGCCGCAACTCGCGAACTCGCTCGCCGGGCGCAGCCGCAAGCTCGCGACCGCGCTCGACTGGGCATTGGCCGACGACGCCACCGAACCGTCGGTGCGCCAGCAGTTGTGGGGGGCGTCGGCGCTGTCGCAATTGCATGTCGAGTTGACGACCGGCGTCCTCGGCCTGCGCGCCGATGCCTGGCTCGGCTATTCCTCGGGCGAGACCAATGCGCTGGTCGCGGCCGGGGTCTGGCGCGATGCGGATGCCTTGATGGCGGCGATGGACGACAGTCGCCTCGTGTCGCACTGGCTCGGCGGCGAGTTCGCGACGATTGCCGCCCAGTGGCAGCGACCGGTGCAGTGGGCGAGCTGGACCGTGGCTGCGCCGCTCGACGAGGTGCGCGCCGCGATCGCCGACCTCGCCCATGTCCATGTCGCGATCATCAATGGCGATGCCGATGGCCTGATCGCCGGCGACGCGGCCGAGTGCGCGATCGCGGTCGCCCGTATCGGCGCGGCCCGCTGCCTGCGCCTCGATTACCCGCTCGCGGTGCATGTGCCGGAACTGGCAGCGGTCGCGCCGGACTGGCTGCAACTGCATCGGCGCGAGGTCCATGCGCCCAGTTCGGGACGGGTCTATTCGAACGCCTTCGGTCGCGCGTATGCGCCGGACAGCGAAACTTGCGCGCGCGCCATCCTCGAACAGGCCGATCGTTGCCTCGATCTGCGGCCGGTCGTGCTGCAGGCCTGGAATGACGGCGTCCGCGTGTTCATCGAACATGGTCCCGGCGGCGGCTTCGCCCGCGTCCTTCGCGGCATCCTCGGCGAGCGCGAGGCCTTGATCGTCAGCCTCGATCGCAAGGGGCAGGGCATCGAGGCGACGCTCTCGGCGGTCGCCGCCCTGGTCGCAGCCGGCGTGTCCGTGGATCACGCGCGGTTGGAAGCCCTGCTCGCGCCAGCGCAAACATTGCCGGTGCCGCAGCGGCCGCTGCGACTGCCGGCCCATTGGCCGCCGGTGCGGATCGCGCGCGCGCCCGCTGCCGATGTCCAGATCATGGCGGCCGCTCCGCCGCTGCCGCCGGTACTGGTGCCCGCTGCACGACCCGCGCCGGTCCCGGTGCGGCCGGTCGCACCGCCGGTCGTGCCTGCAGCGGTGGCATCCGGCGTTGCCGCCATCGCGTCGCATTCGGTGCTTTCCGCGCGCCGCCAGCAGCTCGTGCAGCTGGCCGAGGCGCACCAGCAATTCCTCGCATTGCAGGCGAACGCGCACCAGCAGTTCCTCGCCCTGCGTCATCAGGCCCAGGCACTGCTGCTCGGTGCCGATCGGGTGACGGTGCCGGTGAACCTGGCCGCTTCGAACGCACCGCTGGTGCTCAGCGTGCCGGCCCCCGCGCCCGCAACGGCGCCAGTGGCGATCTCGACGCCGGTCGAGGCGGCGCCGACGCCACTTCCGACCATGCCGCCGTCCTCGCGCCCGACTGGACCAACGTTCATCCGCGAACAATTGCGGATCCATGCCGAAGGCCGCATCTCGGACCTGTTCGGCGTGAAGTTCCTCGGCCAGGATCGTTTCGAACGCCAGGTGCGCATGCCGACGCCGCCGCTGCTGCTGGCCGATCGCGTCACCGGCATCGAAGGCGAGGCCGGGAGCATGGGCCGCGGCCGCATCTGGACCGAGACCGATGTCGGCAGCCAGGACTGGTATCTGCACAATGCGCGCATGCCGGCCGGGGTGATGATCGAAGCCGGGCAGGCCGACCTGATGCTGATTTCGTGGCTCGGTGTCGATGCCCTGAACCGCGGCGAGCGCGTCTACCGCTTGCTCGGCTGCGAGCTGATGTATCACGGCGACTTGCCGCAGCGCGGCGATACGCTCGCTTTCGACATCGCGCTCGACGGTCATGCCGCCCAGGGCGACGTGCGCCTGATGTTCTTCCACTACGACTGCATGAACGGCGCCCGCAAGCAGCTGTCGGTGCGCAAGGGCCAGGCCGGCTTCTTCACGGCGGCCGAGCTGGCCGAATCGGCCGGTTGCCTGTGGACGCCGGAGACGCAGGAGATCGTCGCCACGCCGCGCCTCGATCCGCCGCTGCTCGAATGCACGCGCAACGCCCTCACCCGCGAACAGCTCGAAGCCTACGCGGCCGGGGACGCGTTCGCTTGCTTTGGTCCCGGCTTCGAGTTCGCCTCCACGCATACGCGCACGCCGGGCATTGCCGCCGGCCGCATGCTGCTGCTCGATCGCGTCACCCATCTCGAAGCGAACGGCGGCCCGTGGCAACGCGGCTATCTGCGTGCCGAGCTCGACATCGATCCGGGCCAGTGGTTCTTCGACGGCCATTTCAAGAACGACCCGTGCATGCCGGGCACGCTGATGTTCGAGGCCTGCCTGCAGGCGATGGCGATCCAGCTCGCGGCGCTCGGCTACACGCTGAAGCGCGACGGCTGGCGCTTCCAGCCGGTGCCGGACCTCGCTTATCGGCTGCAGTGCCGCGGCCAGGTCACGCCGGGATCGACGCTGCTGGTCACCGAAGTCTTCGTCGAGGAACGCAGCGCCGGGCCGACCCCGACGCTGTACGCCGACCTGCTGTGCACGGTCGATGGCCTGAAGGCCTTCCATGCGCGCCGCGTCGCCCTAGAGCTGGTGCCGGACTGGCCGCTGGTCGAGGGCGATGTCGCGCCCGATCGGTGCGATGCGCAGGCACCGGTGGTCGACGGGTTCCGTTTCGATCGACAGAGCCTGCTCGCCTGCGCGCTGGGTCGTCCCTCCGAGGCCTTCGGGCCGATGTACCGACGCTTCGACGGCCCGACGCGGGTCGCGCGGCTGCCCAGTCCGCCCTATCACTTCATCAGCCGCATCGCCGAGATCCACGGCCCGATCGGAGTGATGCAGCCGGGGGCACGCGTCGTTGCCGAATACGATGTGCCGGACGAGGTCTGGTACCTCGACCAGAACGGCGGCCGGCGCATGCCGTTCGCGGTGCTGCTGGAAGCGGTGCTGCAGCCCTGCGGCTGGTTGTCGAGTTACGTCGGCTCGGCGCTGACGGTGGACAGCGAACTCGGCTTCCGCAATCTCGATGGCGAAGGTCGGGTGCTGGCGGAGCTCGTCGGCGGTGCCGGTACCTTGCGCACCGAAGTCGAGCTGACCGCGGTATCGGCGACCGCCGGCATGATCATCGAAACCTTCGTCGTGAACTGCACGCTCGACGGCCGCGCGGTCTACGAATTGCGGACCGTGTTCGGCTTCTTTCCGCCGGCCGCGCTCGCCGCCCAGGCCGGATTGCCGATCACCCCGCCGCACCGTGAATTGCTGGAGCGTGCGGGCAACGGAACCATCGATCTCGACGCCGAGCCGGCCACGTTCTTCGCGCATCCGACCCTGCGCCTGGCTGGTCCGATGCTGCGCATGATCGATCGCATCGAAGGGGTCTGGCCCGAAGGCGGCAGCGCGGGTCTCGGCCAGTTGCGTGCGGTCAAGGACGTCGATCCGGACGAATGGTTCTTCAAGGCGCATTTCTTCCAGGACCCGGTCCAACCGAGCTCGCTCGGGCTGGAGGCGATGCTGCAGGCGCTGCAGGCGTTTCTGCTGCATCAAGGCGCTGGTGCCGGCATGGTCGAACCGCGCTTCGAGACCGTCGCCGTCGCTGTCACGCACGGCTGGAAGTATCGTGGCCAGGTGTTGCCGCATCATCGAACCGTGCATACGACCATTGAAATCACGTCGCGCGGTCGCGACGAGCGTGGCGAATTCGCCTTCGCCGACGCCAGCCTCTGGGTCGATGGCCAGCGCATCTACGAGGCCAGCGGCCTCGGCGTGCGCATCGTGTCGAGCGCGGCCTGAGCATGGCGGCGATGCGACTGCGGGTCAGGGCCATCGCCGAGGTGATGGCGCGTGCGCCCGCGGACACCGCGACGTGGCTGTCGCCTTCCGAACGCGAACGTTGTGCGCGCCTGCACGTGGCCACGCGGCGCGACCAGTTTCTCGCCGGACGCTGGCTGGCGCGCGAAGTGGTGGCCGAACACGGTGGCGGCGATGCCGCCGACTGGATCTTGCAGGAACGACGCGGTCAGCCGCCGGCGGTGATCGGCGGCGCATCCGTGCCGCTGCTCTCGCTCAGTCACAGCGGCGACTGGATCGCAGTGGCCAGCGCCGACGAGCCGGTCGGCATCGATCTCGAGCAGCGCCGTCCGCGCGACGCCCTGCATCGCTTCGAGCCCTTGCTGCTCGCGATCGGCGAGGCCGAGGGCGTGCTCGATACCGACACCTTGCTGCAACGCTGGGTGGCCAAGGAGGCCTGGATCAAGCGTGACCACGGCAGCGCGCTCCCCGAGCGACTGGCCGCCTTGGCCTTGCGGCGCGCGCCCGCATCCGAGGTCGATGTCCATCTGCTGTCGACCTCGGCCTTTCATCTCGGTATCGCGACGAGCGCCGTGCCCTGGCACGTGGATCTGCCCTTGCCCGTGCTCGCCAACGAGGGCTGGCAGGTGCAGGATCTGGACCGGACGTGATGTCGAGACCGGCCAGCAATGTCGACGACGCGTCGACTCAGCGAACGCAGTTGCGGCCCGCGTTCTTGGCCTGATACAGGCGCTGGTCGGCCTCGCTCAGCAAACGCTCCGGTCGATCGTGCCCGGCGTCGCGCTCGGCCACGCCGAAGCTCAGAGTCACGCCCTCCGGCCCGCCATCGGCGAAGAACGGTCGACGCGCGGCGATGGCGTGACGAAGCTGTTCGCAGCGCGCCACGGCCTGCGCGCGATCGCAACCCGGGAACATCAGCATGAACTCCTCGCCGCCCCAGCGTGCGATCACCGCGCCCGAGCCGGCACCGGTACGCAGTTCCTCGGCGATGGCGGTGAGCACGCGATCGCCGGCAGCATGCGAATGACGGTCGTTGATGTCCTTGAAGTGGTCGATGTCGGCAATCGCCACCGACAGGCGGCCCGAGGTTGCCTGTGTCGCAGCGAACTGCTGCTGCAGCCGCTCCTCGAATGCACGTCGATTGGGCAAGCCGGTGAGCCAGTCTTCGCGCGCCTGGCGCTCGAACGCTTCGGACTGGTCGCGCAGCTTCACGACCAGTGCACCCTTCTCGCGATCGGCCTGCGCCAGCTCCAGTGCCTTGGCCTGCAGATCGTGCGTGCGCAGGGCCACCAGGCGCTCCAGTTCGCGACTGCGATGCAGCAACTGCGCCGTGCGCTTGCGCCAGATCGCTGCCGCCAAGATCACCAGCAGGACGCCCGCCAGTGCCTGTACCGCCCGGCGTTGCCACCACAGCGGCGCGATCGCGAATTCGATCTCCCGCACCCGGGTGACGCTGCCGATGCGAGCCTCGACTTCAAAGCGATAGCGTCCGGGCGCCAGGTTGGTGTAGCCGGCCACGCGCTGGCCGCCGGCATCGACCCACTGATCATCGAAACCGATCAGTCGATGGCGGTACCGCACACGTTCGGGGGTCAGCAGGGTCAAGCCGACATAGCGGAACTCCAATCGCCGGATGCCGGCCGCCAGCGTCCCGCCCGCGGCCACGGCCATCGACGTCCCATCCACGATGATCGCTTCGATCACCGGGTCGACTTGGACCGGACGGCGTGGGTAGTTGCGTGTCGGCATGATCGCAGCCACGCCTTCGGCCGTCGCGAATCGCAGGCTGTCGTCGGCGAGGCGGATACCGGCGGACTGCGAGGCGCCATTGGCTTGCTCATTGGTCAGGCCATCGTTGCGGTCGAAGCGTTGCACGCGCACGGGCCCGCTGCGTCCCGCCCGGATCGCCGCGATCTCGGTCGCGGGCAGCAGGAAGATGCCGCGGTTGCTGCTGATCCAGAAGCTGCCCTGCGCATCTTCCAGAATCTGGAACAGGCTGCGGTTGAAGGCGGGATCGTCGCCGACGATGTCCTCGAAGCGTCCATCGACGTAGCGTTTGAGTCCGCGATTGCTGCCGATCCAGAGTTCGCCCGACGGCGGCCCGTGAATGCTGAACACGTCTTCGGCATGAAGTCCTTGCGCCTTGCCATAGGCTTCGAAGCGCTCGCCTTCCAGTCGCGCCAGACCACCGGACGTGCCTACCCACAGGCGGCCCAGCGGGTCTTCGGTCAAGGCCATCGCGAAATCGCGCGGCAATCCCTGGGCGCGATCGAATCGCGTCAGTTGCTCGCCGACCAGGCGAAACAGCCCGCTGTTGCTGGCGATCCACAGGCTGGCGTCGGCGCGCGCCAACAGCGCCCGGATCTGCAGCGCCGCAAGGGGTTGCGTCCCCGGCACCGGCTCGACGCGGTCACCACGGATGCGCGCCACGCCGGCACCGAACGTACCGACGAGCAGGCCGTGCTGCGGGGTGTGCGCCAATGACAAGATCGAATCGCTGGGCAAGCCGTTGTCGCGGCCAAAGCGCGTGACCGTCTCGCCGTCGCGGCGGTAGAGGCCGTCGGTGCTGCCGATCCAGAGGACGCCGGCGGGTTGCTCCCACAACGCGCGGACATATCCTTCGCCGATGTCGTGGCGACGATCGATGGTCGTGAAGCGCAAGTCGCGCAGCTGATAGAGGCCATCCGAGGAGCCGATCCAGACGCTGCCTTCGCGATCCTCGAACAACGACACCACCCGATTGCCGCGCAGTCCGTGGTCACGGTCGAGCTGGTCGATGCCATGCGCGCCCGCCCGCCACAGCCCCTGGTCGGTGGTGCCGATCAGCAAGCTGCCGTCGCTGTCGTAAAGCAGCAGCTGCGCGGACGTCGGAACCTGATCGCCGGTCAGCGGGCGGAAGCCCTCGTCGCTGATCCAGCCGACCCGGCCGGCCACGGTGACGGCGATTTCCCCGTCGGGTGCGCGCCGCAGGCTGCGCACGGGTCCCGGCGGCAGGCCACGCTGGCTACCCCAGGGCGTGACCTCGCCCGCCGCTGTGACGTGATCCAGGCCGGCAGCGGAGCCGACGTAGACACCGCCCAGTCCGTCGGCCAGGGTGACGTAGACATTGTCGTGGGCCAGGCCGCTGCGCTGATCGACCTGCAACGCCGGCCGGTCCGGTCGCCAGCGGGCGATACCGTTCTCTTCGCCGATCAGCCACAGCCACCCGTCGCTGCTGGTCTCGACGCCGATCAACTGCTCGAACGGCTGGCCCTCGGCACTGCCGAAGTGCTGCCAGCCTTGCGCATCGAAGGCCAGCAAACCGGAGCGCGCACTGCTCACCCAGAGCCGGCCAGCGCTGTCGACGGTGAGTGCCCGGATGCCATTGGCTTCCGCCAGCGGCAGCGTGCGGTCATCGAACACCACGAATTCCGAGCCGTTGAAGCGCGAAAGACCCTCGAAACTGCCCAGCCACAGATAGCCATCGGGCGTTTGCGCGATGGCGATCACCATGTTGTGGGCAAGCCCGCTGCCGCTGTTCCAGTGGCTCAGGGTGAAGGTATTGAGCGGGCGGCTGGTGTCCAGTGCCCGCAGCGGCGATGACGCGAACAGGACGAACCAGCATCCCGCCCAGGCGACCCATTTCGCCGCCGTGCGCAGCGCGCTCATGCGGTCGAGCATCCCGGGATGCACCACGGCGAATGTTCGCCGGAAACATCGAACGGTGGCTGGCGGCTGCGCAAGGGTTCGGCTTCCAAGGGTGCGAACGCCAAGGATATGCGCTCGCCGCACCCGGCGCAGTGAAGGCGCGGGTCAACCGCATCAAACCCCTGCAACGGGCGAACGGCCTTTCCTTCTCTTCACGCAGTCACTGCGATCCTTGAGCGGTCGGTGACTCGAAGCGCGTCGTGCGGATCGTGTTTCCTATCGTCAACAGCTTGAAAATCAATCACTTGAAAATTGAACTTTCGGACCGATTAGCACTCCAATAGGCCGACTGCTAAATTCGTCTCCCCAAGGAGGACGCGATGTCCCAAGCATTGATCACCAGCAACTTCCCGATTCCCAGCGCGCTGGGCTCGCTGGACGCCTACATCGGCACGGTGAACCGCTTCCCGATGCTGGAAGCGACCGAGGAGCAGGATCTGGCCTGGCGCGTGCGCCTCGACAATGACGCCGCGGCCGCCAAGCAATTGATCATGGCGCACCTGCGCTTCGTCGTGCATGTCGCGCGCGGCTATCAGGGCTACGGCCTGGGCATGGCCGACCTGATCCAGGAAGGCAACATCGGCCTGATGAAGGCCGTGAAGCGTTTCGATCCGGAGCAGGGCGTGCGTCTGGTGTCGTTCGCGGTGCACTGGATCAAGGCCGAAATGCACGAGTTCATCCTCAAGAACTGGCGCATGGTCAAGGTCGCGACGACCAAGGCGCAGCGCAAGCTGTTCTTCAACCTGCGCAAGTCGAAAAAGCGCCTGGGCTGGATGAACAACGAGGAAGTGAACACGGTCGCGCGTGAACTCAAGGTCGATCCGTCCGACGTGCGCGAAATGGAAGCGCGTCTGAATGGTCGTGACATCGGCTTCGATGCGCCGGCGAACGAGGACGACGAACATGCGCGTCCGTCGCCGGTCGCGTTTCTGGTTGACGCCACGGTGGGTCCGGCCGAAGCCCTGCTCGCGCAGGACGAGGGCGACCATCAGGTCGATGTGCTGCGCGACGGCATGGAAAAGCTCGACCAGCGTTCGCGCGACATCGTCAATCGCCGCTGGCTGGCCGACAACAAGGCGACGCTGCAGGAACTCGCCGATGAATACGGCGTGTCGGCCGAGCGCATCCGCCAGATCGAAGCGAACGCGTTCAAGAAGATCCGCGCGTTGTTCGTCGCCTGATCCGCGACGCGACGGTTTGAACCATGACGGCCCTTCGGGGCCGTTCGTGTTTTCAGGACTTGAGCGGCAGTTCCGGCTGCTTCAGCGGAATCTCGGCCTCGCCGCGGAACACGCGCTTGAATTCGGCGCGCGAGACCGAGACGTAGCGCTCGTTGCCGCCGATCTCGACCTGCGCGCCCTGGGTCAGGGCACGGCCATGTTCGTCGACGCGCACCACCATCGTCGCCTTGCGGCCGGTATGGCAGATGGTCTTGATTTCGGTGATCGAATCGGCCCAGGCCAGCAGGTACTGGCTGCCTTCGAACAACTCGCCCTGGAAATCGGTGCGCAGGCCGTAGGACAGGGCCGGAATGTTCAATTGGTCGACCACCTCGGTCAATTGCCAGACCTGTGCCCGGCTCATGAACTGCGACTCGTCGGTCAGCACGCAATGCAGCGGGCCGTGCGCGGCGATGTCGTCGCGCACCAGTTGCAGCAGGTCGTCGTCGCGCTCGAAGATGACGCCGCTCGCCTTCAGTCCGATTCGCGACTGCACCACGCCGCGGCCGTAGCGGTCGTCCAGCTTGGGCGTCAGGATCAGGGTCCGCATGCCACGCTCGTGATAGTTGTGCGCCGACTGCAGCAGCGTGGTCGTCTTTCCGGCATTCATCGCCGAGTAGTAGAAATAGAGCTTGGCCATCGCTGCATGCTTGGATTCGGGCCGATGATTTTAGCAGCGTGCGCGGATGCTGCCGGATAGAATCCGCGGCCGCTTCAGGTCGTGCCGATGAGTCTCAATCCCGCCCAACGTGATGCCGTCGCCTATTGCGATGGTCCGCTGCTCGTGCTTGCCGGCGCAGGCTCCGGCAAGACCCGCGTGATCACCGAAAAGATCGCGCACCTGTTGCGCAACGGGCATCGCGCCGAGTCGGTCGCGGCAATCACCTTCACCAACAAGGCCGCGAAGGAGATGCGCGAGCGTGTCGGCAAGCTGATCTCGCGCGACGCCGCCGAATCACTGCAGGTCTCGACCTTTCACGCGCTCGGCCTGCGCATCCTGCAGCAGGAAGCCGCGCACGTCGGCTTGCGTCGCGGATTCTCGATCCTCGATGCCGAAGACGCATTCGCGCTGGTCAAGGATCTTGCGCCCGCCGGCATGAAGCCGGACGCGCTCGATTTGTTGCGTGGCCTGATCGGCAAGGCCAAGGACAACGGACTCGATCCGGACGAGGCCCTGGCCGCCGCGCGCTCGCCACGCGAACTGCAGGCTGCCGAACTTTATGCCGCCTACACGCGCCGACTGCGCAACTTCAATGCGCTGGATTTCGATGATCTGATCTTCCTGCCCGAACGCCTGTTCACCACGAACGAGGATGTGCGCGTGCGCTGGCAGCAGAAACTCTCCTACCTGCTGGTCGACGAATACCAGGACACCAACCGCGCCCAGTACCGCCTGCTCAAGCACCTCGTCGGCGCACGCGGGCACTTCACGGCGGTAGGCGACGACGACCAGTCGATCTACGCCTGGCGTGGCGCCAATCCGGAAAACCTCAACGAGCTGGCGCGTGATTATCCGCGCCTGAAGCTGGTCAAGCTGGAACAGAACTATCGCTGCAGCGGCCGCATCCTGCGCGCGGCGAACGCGGTGATCGCGAATAACGCGCACCTGTTCGAGAAGAAGCTGTGGAGCGCACACGGCGAGGGCGAGTCCCTGCGCATCCTGCAATGCAAGGACGAGACCCACGAAGCCGAGCGCATCGCCGCCGAGATCGCGCACCTGCAACAGACACGCAAGACGCCCTGGAGCGATTTCGCGATCCTGTACCGCGGCAATTTCCAGTCGCGCGCGTTCGAACAGGCGCTGCGCCTGCTGCGGGTGCCCTACCACGTGTCCGGCGGGACCGCGTTCTTCGATCGTGCCGAGGTGCGCGACCTGCTCGCCTACCTGCGCGTGCTGGTCAATCCGGACGACGACAGCGCCTTCCTGCGCATCGTGCAGACGCCGAAGCGCGACATTGGTACCGGCACGCTGGAAAAGCTGGCACAGATCGCCGGCGCCCGCGGGTTGTCGATGGCGCGCGCCGCCGAGTCGCTGGAAGTCCAGAAGCAACTCGCCGCGCGACCGGCGGCGGCATTGGCAAACTTCGCCGAACAGATCCGGCGCTGGCGCGTCAGTGCCGCCAGCATCGACGCGGCCGCCTTGTGCGAGAAGCTGATCCAGGAGTCCGGCTATGCGCAACATCTGGCCTCGACGGTCAAGGATCCGGCGGCACGTGCGCGGCGCATGGAGAACCTCAAGGAGCTGATCGACTTCCTGAAGGCGCACGGCAAGGGTCGCGATGCGCTCGGCGACCTCGCCGCACAACTGGCCCTGCTCGGCAACCTCGAACGCGACGACTCCGGCAATGCGGTGCGGCTGTCGACCCTGCACGCCTCGAAAGGTCTGGAATTCCGGCACGTGTGGCTGGTCGGCGTGGAGGACGGCACCTTGCCGCACGAGGGCGCGATCAACGAGGGCCGGCTCGACGAGGAGCGGCGCCTGTTCTACGTCGCCATCACCCGCGCCAAGGAAACCCTGACGCTCAGTCATGCCGCCCACAAGCAGCGCTACGGCGAATTGCTGGCACAGAAGCCGAGCCGCTTCCTGGACGAACTTCCCCCCGCCGATGTGGTCCGCGAGGGCGACGATCCCGAGCGTGATCGCGCCGAAAAGCGCGAACGCGCCGGGGCGCACCTGGCGCGTCTGGCGGAAATGCTGGGCGGCGCCGGCTGAGCTGCCGTCGCGGCGGCGGCTGCCGTTACACTTCCGGAACTGATCAACAGGAGATCTGCATGCGATTCATCAGCCGAGGCGTGGCCATCGTCGCCATCGCCGCCTTGTCCGCCTGTGCCAGCCAGGGCACCCGATCGGGTGCGGACAAACCCAAACTCGACGATCTGGCGGGCGTGCCGCGGGTCGATCCGCCGGGTGCGTTGAAGGACCCGAAGCACGACAACCTGAATGCCGTACTGTGGTCGCAGACCGCAGCCGAGAACCGGGCGCTGGCCACTCAGGCCTTCAATCAGGCGGCGCGGACGCTCGCCGTCGCGAAGGCCGACCCGAACTTCAGCGCCTTGCCGGAAGCCGAGCAGGGCAAGCCGGCCGCAGACGCGCCGCTGGCCATCATCACCGATATCGACGAGACCGTGCTCGACAGTTCGGCGTTCAACGCCGATCTGATCCAGAACCCGATCGATCCGGCACTGGCGCCGGCCGAAGCGCACCAGCAATTCGACCAGCGCTGGAACGACTGGGTCGCGCAACGCGAAGCGGTGCCGATGCCCGGCGCGGTCGCGTTCCTGAAGCAGGCCGAGGCGGCCGGGGTCACGGTCTTCTACATCACCAACCGCAAGGATGCCGAGAAGCCGGAGACCTGCAACAACCTGGTTCAGGCCGGTTTGCCGCTCAAGGACTGCGCGACCCAGGTGCTCACGCGCAATTCCGCCGAAGCCAACCCGAAGGACAAGGGGGCGCGTCGCAAGACCGTGGCCGCGACCCATCGCGTCGTGCTCGTGCTGGGCGACAACCTTGGCGACTTCGCCGATGGCGTCTACACCACGACCGACGCGCGCAACCAGATCGTCGACGCCCAGGCCGGCTGGTGGGGCGAGCGCTGGATCATCCTGCCGAACCCGATGTACGGCTCCTGGGAAGATGCCATCAGCAACATTCAGAACGACGCGGTCAGCCAGACCTATGGCGCCGAGCTGGAACGCCGCCGTTTGCTCAAGGGACGGGCCTTGCGCGGGGTCGACTGGTGGGCCAATCCGCCGAAAATCGAAGAAAAAACTAAATAAATCAGTGGTATACATCGTGTAATTGAAGGTATTGCATTAGCTTGCGGCGTCAAGTTATTCTTCGTCCATCAGTTGTTCAGAATAACGACGACAATAACCAACAATAGCGCCCAAGCTTCCCCCTCCGGCAACTGCCGGTTCGATCAGATGGTTCGAAAGAACCATCTGATTTTTTTTGTGCGTCCGGGACTTGCCAATGCCGGTCGCCATGCCCAACATGTCCGCCCCCAACCGTTCCAAGGATCGCCGATGAAACGCCTGCTCCCCCTGATGTTGATCGCCGCGTTCGGAATGGTGGCCTGTGGCAAAGACGAGTCGGCCGCGCCGGAAGCCGCCAAGATCGCCGCCGCGTCGACCTCGCCGGAAGCCGCGATGCAGGCCCAGGTCGAGGCGCTGCGCGCCGGCCAGTTTTCCAGTGCCTTCCTGGCCTCGATCCCGCCAAGCATGATCGATCAGGTGCGTGCCAAGTGGACCGCCAAGATGGCCGAGCCGGCCAGCGAAGAGGACCGCGCCCAGTTTCAGGAAATGATCACCGAACTGACCGCCGACGGCGCCGAAGACGCGATCTACGCCAAGATCGAACCGGACCTGCTGAAGTTCAAGGAATCCGCGGCGATGCAGATGCCGATGTATGTCGGCATGGGCCGCGGCATCCTCGCTGCCGGCGTACAGCAGCGCGAAGACCTCAGCGCCGACCAGAAGGCCCAGGCGATGGCGTCGATCGACGCGTTCGCGAAATGGGCGGAGTCGGCGCAGTTTGCCGAGCCGGCGCTGGCGAAGCAGGCGATTGGTCATGTCTGCAAGGCGGCACGCGACATCAAGCTGACCAATATCGACGAGTTGCGTGCGTTGAGTTTCGACGAGGCGGTGAAGCGCGGCGACGTGCTGTTCGTCGCGCTCAAGGACATCCTCGGCACCTACGGATTCAAGATCGACGACGTGCTGGCGACGGCCAAGACCGAAGTGGTGTCGCAGACCGGCGACAGCGCCAAGGTCAAGATCAGCTACACCATGTTCGAGGCACCGCTCAGCTTCGAGTCGGAGATGGTCAAGCTGGACGGCCGCTGGTACGGCAAGGATTCGCTGGAAAGTCTGAAGAAGGATCTGGCCGAGCCGGCCGTGGAAGCGGAACCTGCCGTGGCGGGCGACGCTGAAGCGCCTGCGCAAGGCTGATTTGCCTGCTGCAGTGATGCACACCGTTTCCATGCCTGGACACGATGATCGAGCCGGCGGGCTGCGCGGCCCCTGGTTCTGGAAGCTGCTTGGCGTGCTGATCCGGCCCTGGGTCGCGTTGCGCACCGAGCCGCCCGCGGCCGGGTCGGTCATGGCCGGCGACAAGCCGGTCGTGTACCTGCTCGAACGCTACGGCGCGATCAATGCCGTGATCCTGGAGGAGGCCTGCCGGGCACAAGGCCTGCCGGCGCCCCTGCGACCGATGCCGGGCGGTTATCTGCCGAAGTCGCGCTCGGTGCTGGCGCTGTCGCGGCGCGAGGGCTGGCTGTTCCGGCGGCCGCGCCAGAAGACCCACTCCGCCGGGCTCGCCCAGGTGGTTCGGGCGGTACAGGCGAATCCCGATCTCGATATCCAGGTGGTGCCGGTCTCGATCTTCGTCGGGCGTGCGCCACAACGGGAATCCGGCTGGTTCCGCGTGCTGTTCTCGGAGAACTGGGCCGTGGTCGGGCGCTTCCGGCGCCTGATGTCGCTGCTGCTGAATGGTCGCGACACCATCGTGCATTTCAGTCCGGTCGTCAGCCTGCGCGATGTCGTCGCCGAAGGCATGGACGCCGAGCGCACCGTACGCAAGGCCAGTCGCGTCATGCGTGCGCATTTCCGGCGCTTGCGTGCGGCCGTGATCGGGCCCGACCTGTCGCATCGCCGCACCGTGATCGATTCGGCGATGAATGCCGAAGGCGTGCGCAACGCCGTCGCGGCGCTGGCCAGCAAGGAACGCATCACCCTCGAGCAGGCGGAAGGACGGGCGCGCTCGTTCGCATGGGAAATCGCCGCAGACTATTCGCATTCGACGGTGCGCTCGGCGTCGTTCCTGCTGACCGCGTTCTGGAATCGCCTGTACGACGGCATCCGCACCCATCATTTCGACACGCTGAAGCAGGCGGCGCCGGGCCACGAAGTGATCTACGTGCCCTGCCACCGCAGTCATATCGACTACCTGCTGCTGTCCTACCTGCTGTATTCGAATGGCATCGTGCCGCCGCACATCGCAGCCGGCGTGAACCTGAACTTGCCGGTCATCGGTTCCTTGCTGCGCAAGGGCGGGGCCTTCTTCCTGCGGCGCAGCTTCCGCGCCAATGCGCTGTACTCGGCGGTGTTCTCGGAATACGTCACGCAATTGTTCCAGCGTGGCGTGTCGATGGAATACTTCATCGAAGGCGGCCGCAGCCGTACCGGGCGCCTGCTCGAACCGCGCGCCGGCATGCTGGCGATGACGGTCAAGAGTTTCCTGCGCGAATCGCGCCGGCCCGTGGTGTTCCAGCCGGTCTACATCGGCTATGAACGCGTGCTCGAAGGCAAGTCCTACATCGGTGAGCTCTCGGGCCAGCCGAAGGAAAAGGAATCGATCTTCGGCCTGCTGAAGTCGCTGAAGTTGCTGCGCGAACGCTATGGCAAGGTCACGGTGAGCTTCGGCGAACCGGTTTATCTGGTCCAGATGCTGGATGAAGCCGTCGGCGACTGGCGCGCGACCGCCAAGGACGAACGGCCGGAATGGTTTGGCGGGGCGGTATCGGCGTTGGCCGAGCGCATTCTCGTCAACATCAACCGTGCCGCCGACGTGAATCCGGTCAACCTGCTGTCCGCGGCCCTGCTCGGCACGCCCAAGCACGCGATGGCCGAAGACGACCTGAAGCGCCAGATCGCGCTGAGCCAGCGCCTGATCGGTTCGGTGCCGTATTCCGATCGCGTGACCATGACCGAGCTCGACCCGGCCGGCGTCATCGCCTATGGCGAGAAGCTCGGGGTGGTCCAGCGCGTGAAGCATCCGCTCGGCGACGTGCTGCACAGCACCGGCGACCAGGCCGTCTTGCTGAGCTATTTCCGCAACAACGTGCTGCACCTGTTCGCGACACCCGCCTGGGTGGCGTGCTGCTTCCTCAACAATCGCCGCCTGCAGCGCGCGACCGTCGAGCGTCTGGGTCGCTTCATCTATCCCTTCATCCAGGGCGAATTGTTCCTGCCGTGGACCGAGGACGAATGGGTGGCGCGCATCGACGCGATGATCGGGCAGTTCGTGGCCGAGGGATTGCTGGAACTCGAGGACGACGGCAAGGTCTTGCGTCGTCGCGTCGGCCAGACCGACGAGGCTTACCAGTTGCGCGTGACCGCGAACTCGTTGCTGCAGGCCTTCGAGCGCTACTACATCGCGCTCGCGCTGCTGGTGAAGTCGGGGCCAGGCGTGCTGTCCACCGGCGAGCTGGAGAACCAGTGCCAATTGACGGCGCAACGCCTGTCCCTGCTGCACACTCAGGCCGCACCGGAGTTCTTCGACAAGACCCTGTTCAAGGGCTTCATCGCGACCATGCGCGAACGCGGCGTGCTGTCGCTCGACGGCAATGCCAAGCTCTCGTTCGGCGACAACCTCGTCGCGATGGCCGAAGACTCCAAGCTGATCCTCAGCCGCGAACTGCGTCACTCGATCCTGAAGCTGGCCGGCTCGAAAGACCGCAGCGAGATCACGCCGCCGCCGCAGTCCGCGTAGTCGGCCGCGATGGAGGCCGATGCCGCGCAACTGTTCGAGCGACTGTACGACGAGCTGAAGCGCATTGCCCGGCGTCAGCTCGCGGCCGGGGGTGCCACCTTGCAGACCACCGGCCTGGTGCACGAGGCCTATCTCAAACTGGCCGCAGTGGCCGTGGTCGACGAGGCGCACCTGCTCAATCTCGCCAGTCGCGCGATGCGCCAGGTGCTGGTCGATCTCGCGCGCCATCATGGTCGCGACAAGCGCGGCGGCGGCCTGCGCCTGGAAACCCTGACTGATCGCAAGCTGCCCGAAGCCGCGACCGAAGCACTCGACGTGCTCGCGCTCGAACAATGTCTGCTGCGTCTCGAGCAAGCCGAGCCGCGACTGGCGCGCGTCGTCGAGTTGCACTTCTACGGGGGCCTCAGTTTTCCGGAGATGAGCCGGGTCTTGCAGGTGACCGAACGCACCCTGTTCCGCGACTGGCGGGCGGCGCGCGCGATGATCCACGCCGATCTGGAGCGCCTGAATGTGGGGGGCGGGGTGCCATGAAGGACGCTGTCGCCGACCACGATCGCCGGCTGCAGGCCTTGCGCCTGATGCGCGCCGCCCTCGATGTGACCGCGGCCGCGCGCGACGCCTGGGTGGCGACGCAGTGCGGTGACGATGTCGCGCTGAAGCACGAGGTCGAGCAACTGCTTGCGGCCGATGCCGTCGCGTCGGGCGTGCTGGACCAGCCGTTGGCAGCGCACGTCGCCGGGATCGAGGCCGGGCAGGACAGTCGCATCGGGCGCCGCATGGGCCCGTATCTGCTGACCGACCTGATCGGGCGCGGCGGCATGGGGGCGGTGTTCCGCGGCGAACGCGAGGAAGGCGGGTTCCGGCAGTCGGTGGCGATCAAGCTGCTGCGCACCGGCGACCACGAGGACCCGAATGCCGCGCGACGTTTCGAGCGCGAACGGCAGATCCTGGTTGGCCTGCAGCACCGCAACATCGCGCGCCTGCTCGATGGCGGCGTCGCCGATGATGGTCAGCCCTGGTATGCCATGGAACTGGTCGAAGGCGAGCCGCTGCTGGCCCATGTCGCGCGCACCGGCGCATCGCTGCCTCAGCGTCTGGCCTTGCTGATGCAAGTCTGCGATGCGGTGCAGTTCGCACACCAGAACCTGGTGCTGCATCGCGACTTGAAGCCGGCCAACATCCTGGTCGATGCGGCCGGGCAGGTGAAGCTGCTCGACTTCGGCATCGCCCGGCTGATCGACCGCAACGGTCGCGACGATGCGCTGACCCGCACCGGGACCGAGCAGCGCGCCTACACGCCCGCGTATGCCGCGCCGGAACAGATCGCCGGCGGGGCGCTCAGCACCGCCACCGACCTGTATGCGCTGGGCGTCATCCTGCATGAACTGCTGACCGGCGAAAGACCATTGCCGTCGGCGCGCGACGACGCGGCGGTGACCGAGGCGCCGTCGCGGCGGCTGGCCCGTGCCAACACCGATGCGCGCCGGGTGGCGGCGCTGCGGGGCGATCTCGACGTCATCACGTTGACCTGCCTGCAGCGGGATCCGGGACGCCGTTATGCCTCGGCGGCCGCGTTGAAGCGCGACATCGAACGCCATCTCACCGGCCTGCCGATCGAAGCGCGTGGCGATTCGTTCGCGTACCGCTCCTCGAAGTTCCTGCGTCGCCATCGCCTGGCGGTGGCTGCGGCCAGCATCGCCGCCCTGGCCCTGATCGCGGCCACGATGTTCAGCCTGCAACAGGCACGCCGCGCTGAACGCGAGTCGATGCGCGCGAACGAGGCTGCGCTCACGGCACAGCGCGAACGCGACGCTGCACTCGACGAGGCGCGCCGTCAGGAGACCCTGCGCGAACATTTCGTCGCCGTGCTCAATCGCGCGACCGAAAGCGGTGCGCCGATCGCGCCCGAGGCGCTGCTGGAAATCGCCGCCGATCCGAACCTGCTCGGTGCGTTCGGCGACCCGGAGATGCACAGCGCCCTGCAGCTCGCGCTGGTGGACCTGTTCGCGCAGCGCGACGATTACCAGCGCGCACTCGAATTGCTCGATCAGCTCGCGCCGATGCTGGCCAAAGCGCCGCAACGTATCCAGGCCAGAGCGGCAATCATTCGTGCAACCGCGCTGGTGCGTGTGGGGCGTTTGGACGAGGCAACGGCCAGCATCGATCAGGCCGAGTCGTGGATGACGCCGACGCAACGCGCGGGCGGCATGTTGCCGGCCGAAGTCCAGATGTTGCGCGCTCAGCAGTTCCGCGCTCGCGGCGATCTCGCTGCGACCGTGATTGCCGCACGCGCAGCGGCCGAACAGGGGTTCCGCGCGACCGACGGCACTGCGCTCGAGCGTGGCCGCCTGATCGGCAGCGGCGCTACCAGCCTGCTGCTCGCCGGTGACCTCGATGGTGCGATCGAACTGGTCGATCGTGCCGACTCGGTGTGGTCCGAGGCCGGCGTCGCGATCAATATCTCGTCACGCATCAACGCCGCGAACCGTGCCAATGCACTCATGGTTCGCGGCGACTTGCTGCGTGCCCTGGAGGCATTGGAACGCGTCGATTTGGACAACGCGATGACCGATTCGCCGCCGGCGCGCGCGGCGCGCGACATGTCGCATGCCAAGTTGCTGGCGCTGCTCGGGCGTGGCGACGAGGCCGTGCGACTGGCGAATTCGGCAATCGCCTCGATGTGTGCGGCGACCGGCGCGGACAGCATTGAATGCCTGCGGGCACGACTCGCGAGCGTCGACACCCGCTATTACGCTGGGGAAGTCGCGGATGCTCGTGCGCAGCTGGACCGAATCGGCAATGCACTCGCCGCACAGCCGCCCTTGGCGGTCGTCGTCGCGGCCTTCGATCGCGTGCTCGCGCTGCAGCAGCGACCGGATGACGCGACGTTGGCGGCCGTGCTGGAGGTCCTGCCGAACAACGCCAAGGCCGGCGCGCTGCCGAGGCGCAATGCGGTGCGCGCCTTGCTGATGCTGGCCGAGATCTTCGAGCGTCGATCCAATCCGGACTACGCGCGGCGTCTGGCCAGCACCGCCATCGCGGTCGCCAGTGATGCGATCACCGGCAGCGGCATGGATGCAAGCCTGCTGCTGCTCTGGCGCGCGCGGATCGACGGTGCGCCGCCGCCGTTGGCGGCCATCGCGAGTTTGCAGGACGCCGTGGGTGCCGAGCACGCACTGGTCGTCGCCCACCGGACCCGGTGAGACGATGGTCCAGGGTGCGGGTGCGGGCCATGTCAGGGTCGCGCCCCGCACGACGTTTCCCGTCACCAGCACGATCCCTCGCCCGTTTCCGGAGTTCCCGCATGATCACCCTGCATCGCCTGACCTTCGTCGCCCTGTCCTGTCTCGCCCTCACCGCTTGTGGTACCGGAGATGACGCAACTACCGCAGCAACCACGGCATCGCCCGCCGACGTCGCGACTGCCGTCGCTGCGGCCGCCGAAGCCAGCATCGCCACGCATCCCCTGTGTGAACTCGCGAGCTTCGACGAGGTGAGCGCGGTCGTCGGTGGCCACATCGACCAGCGCGATGTCATCGACGAAGCGTCGCTGCACAGCCTCGACTGCATCTATCTCGACAGCCACGATTTCTACAACGGCTTCGCGCTCAAGTTCGTCACCAGCGAACGTCTGCAGAAGACCGATAGCCGCTGGTCCAGCGCCCGTGACTACTACGACGAATGGAGCCGTGGCGGCACCGCCGTCGCCGATCTCGGCGATGCCGCGATGTGGGTGGATCTGCCCGCCGGGTTGCTCGTGCTGCGCGGCGACACCGTGCTGCACCTCAGCGCCGACAAGGCCGACCTGACGAATGCCGAGGTGCATGCACGTTTCGAAGCCCTGGCCCGCAGCGTGGTGTCGCGCCTGCCCTGATCGATGTCAGGGTTTTGCCGCGCATGTCGTTTCCCCCACCGAGCCGCCTCTGCGGCAATCGGAGCACGACATGAAGCCTGCCCTGTACCTCCTCCTGGCCCTGACGCTCGCCGCCCCCGACCTCCTGGCCGCCCCGACCGCGCTGGACAGCAGTTTCGCGAACGCCGGACGCGCCAACTACACCGCGGGCGCCTACTACAAGAGTACGGTGGCCCATCTGTACCGCCCTGGCGGCGGATCGGTTGTGCTGTTGACGTATTCCGATGTCGACGGCAGCAACAATCCGGTCGGGCCCTACACCCTCGGGGCGTACTTCTACAGTGATGCCGGCGTGTACACCGTCGGCGCAAATCCGGCCACCTACCTGAACTTCTCTCGCGTCGCTGGCGCCACGATCGACAGCCAGGGGCGCATCATCGTGGTCGGCTCGACCGGAACCGGAGGCGCCGTCGATTTCCGTGTCGTGCGGCTGCTGTCGACCGGGCTTCCGGACAACAGCTTCAGCGGCGACGGCATGGTCGACATCGCCTTCAATCTTGGCGGCAACAATTCCGATGCAGCGAACGCGGTTGCAGTCGATGATCAAGACCGCATCGTCGTGGTCGGCGAAGTCGAACGTGCTGCCACCGGGGATTTCGATTTCGGGACCGCGCGCCTGACGACGACGGGTGCACTCGACACCAGTTTCAACGGCAGCGGCAAGCGCGTCACCCATTTCGATCTGGCCGCCAGCATGCGCTTTGACAACGCCCGAGCCGTCGCCATCGACAGCGCCGGCCGCATCTCCATCGCCGGTGGCGCCTACGACGCGGCGCGCAGCGTCACCCGCATCGCGTTGGCGCGCTTGACCGACGCCGGCCTCGCCGATACCAGCTTCTGCCCGGACAGTTGCAACTACATGGACAGCTACACCGCGATCAACAACGGTCGGCGCGTGATCTTCTACGGCAGTGCCACGCCGGCGCTCAGCGACCAGGTCGCGGCGATGGCGATCAACCAAGACGGCGCCCTGCTGATCGCCGGCACCACGCCGGGCAGCGGCGAGACCCTCGGCTTCATCCAGCGCTTCGACACTTCCGGCAATTGGGTTGCCGAGACGACCACGCAAGGCGGCGCCGGTGGCCAGATGTTCATCGGCGGCGTGCACTGGCGAAATCCGTCGATCAGCGAAAGCGACATCCTCCTGACCGGCGTATCGGGTCCGGGCGCCGAACTGTTCTTCGCGCAACGCTTCGATGCGCTGCTGTTCGCGAAGGCGAACTGGGGCATCGTGGGGCCGTCCAGCAGCGTCTACATCTGGTCGGCCAGCGGCGGGTTCGGCGATCTTGGAGACGATCGCCCGGCGCGGTCGACGATCGACTCGACCGGGCGCGTGCTCGTCGGCGGTCGCTTCAAGGCGAACGCGGCGAGCAATCCCTACAGCGCCACGGCATCGCGCCTGACCAGCACCGACGCGCAGCCGGCGGCCATCGACATCTTCAAGAACAGCTTCGAGTAGGTGCGTCGACGATGATCAAGGATCAGGCCGGTTCGTCCGGGATCAGCTTGTTCTCGTAGTACGTGATCATGTCGCGGATGCGCAGCTTGCGCTTCTTCAGGCGGCGCAGCTGGATCTCGTCGGCACTGCTGTCATCGGCAAGGCTGGCGATGGCGACGTCGAGATCGCGATGTTCGGTGCGCAGTTCGACCAGTCGGCGGGCGATGAAGGCGGGATCGAGCGATTCGGACATGGCGGCGCGCGCGGGGGACGGGTGAGTGTAGCCCGCGCTCCGGCCGGGCGGGAATGCATTGGCGCCGCTAAACTGTGCGGCCCTCCGGAGGCGCGCCATGGGCCTCGAACCGATCCGCAAAGCCGAATTCGAATTCAACAAGTTGCACAAGCGCCTGCGTCGACAGGTCGGGCAGGCGATTGCCGACTTCGCGATGATCGAGGACGGCGACAAGATCATGGTCTGCCTCTCGGGCGGGAAGGACAGCTACACCCTGCTCGACCTGCTGCTGCAACTGCAAGCCAAGGCGCCGGTGCGCTTCGAACTGGCTGCGGTGCATCTGGACCAGAAACAGCCGGGCTACTCGCCCGAGGTGCTGCCGGAACATCTGCGCCGCATCGGCGTGCCGTTCACGATCCTGGAGCAGGACACCTACTCGGTGGTCAAGCGCGTGGTGCCGGAAGGCAAGACGATGTGCGGCCTGTGTTCACGCCTGCGGCGCGGCGCGCTGTATACGCATGCCGCATTGCACGGCTTCACCAAGATCGCGCTCGGCCACCATCGCGACGACATCGTCGAAACCTTGTTCCTGAATCTGTTCCATCATTCGAAACTGTCGGCGATCCCGCCCAAGCTGAAGTCCGACGACGGTCGCCACGTCGTCATCCGGCCGCTCGCGTATTGCGCCGAGGACGACATCGCCGAGTACGCGGCGTTCAAGCAGTTCCCGATCATGCCCTGCAACCTCTGCGGCTCGCAGGAGACGCTGCAGCGCAAGGCGATCAAGGCCATGCTGGCGGATTGGGAGCGCGTCCATCCGGGCCGCATCGAGAACACCTTTCGCGCCCTGGGCCAGGTTCATCCCTCGCACCTCGCCGACCGCGAGCTGTACGACTTTGCCGCGCTCGGTGCGCGCGGTGCACCCGTCGACGCCCACGCCTGGCTGGCGGGCGAAGCATCGGAGCCCGCCCCGGCGGGACGCCCGGCCACCCGATCGATCGGGCGCGACATCCTCGAAGCCTGACCGTATCAATCACACCATGATCGTCGTCTTTCGACGACGATAACGACGTATTTCGGGAGTATCACGACATGTTCTTTCGCAACCTGACCCTTTTCCGCTTTCCCGAAGGCATCGACAAGCGCTTCAAGAAGCTGGACGAACAGCTGGCCGAGCACGCATTGCGTCCCTGCGGCCCGCTGGAGCTGCAGACGCGCGGCTGGGTGTCACCGTATGGTCGCGGCGAGGACATGTTCTCGATCGAGCACGGCCAACAGGCCTTGCTGGCGCTCGGCGGTGAAGACAAATTGCTGCCAACGGCAATCATCAACCAGCATATTGCCGAGAAAGTCGAGGAACTGGAGAAGCAGCGCGGGCGTCCGGTGGGTGCCCGCGAGCGTCGCAAGCTCAAGGACGACGCACTCACCGAGTTGCTGCCGCGGGCGCTGGCGCGGCCGAGCCGCCTCGCCGGCTATCTCGATATTCCAAAGGGTTGGGTGGTGGTCGACACCAGTTCGCGCAAGGCCGCGGAAGGCTTCGTTTCGGCGCTGCGCAACGCGCTCGGCAGCTTTCCCGCGACCGGACTGGAGCCCGAAGAGTCGCCGCGCGCGCTCATGACGGAGTGGATGATCGAGGGTAAGCTCCCGACAGGATTCGCACTCGGCGACGAATGCGAGCTGAAGGACCCGGCCGACAATGGCGCCATCGTGCGCTGTCGTCGTCAGGACCTTGGCGCCGACGAGATGCGCGAGCATCTCAGCAGCGGCAAGCAGGTCACCCAGCTCGCGCTCACCTTCGAGGAGCGGATGCGCTTCGTGCTCGACGAAACGCTGACCGTGCGCAAGTTCAAGCTGCTCGACATCGCGGTGGAACAACTCGACAAGGGTGACCGCGATTCCGCCAAGGCCGAACTCGACGCGCGCTTCGTGTTGATGAGTGGCGAGGTGGCGCGTCTGCTCGCAGCGATCGAAACCACGTTCGGCGTGCACCGGCCGCAGTCGCTCTGAGGCCGGCGCCGCCGACTCCGCGAGGTCGGCATGGCGCAGTCGTTGTCGGACATCGTTGAACTGGAAACGCCGAACGGGCGCACCGTGCGCGTGCGTGCGACTACGCATCCGCGGGCGCGGCGGCTATCGC
>ERZ724527.218-NODE-218-length-29126-cov-7.061745_pt1 | contig 29126 bp, 28 predicted proteins | sample MGYA00376060_ERZ724527 | MGnify/ENA primary metagenome ERZ724527 (study PRJEB28724, sample SAMN07190886) | activated sludge metagenome | isolation source: activated sludge of sewage treatment plant in Hong Hong | place: USA: Christiansburg, Virginia | collected...
ACTCTGGAGAATAATCGATGCCGTGAAATAAATAGTCAGCAATAAAGAGTGCGACCAGTACTATCCAGAAGGGAATGAATACCTTCACGAGACGGCGCTGATAGAACTCCAGCACTGGCATTTGTTTTTTCAGCATCCCTGTAGTCAGGCCGAAGCCGGACATGAACAGAAAGAGATCCACGCCAACGCCGGCAGCAATAGACAGTGGGTAAAGGAATGTGTTGTCCGTCACCAGCATGTAGCTGATGTGCGCAAATACAATGGCGAGGATGCCCAGTCCCTTGAGTTCCTGTGTCACAGGAACAGGAAACAGGCCATCATGAGCGGTCCTGCGGAAAGACAGCAAGAGAGCAGCCAGAAAGGCAGCAACAACAATCCAGGTGGAGTGTACAGGATCAGAAACAGGGATCAGCACGGAGAATCTCGCAATCAATAACAGTAGATTGCGATATTAACCGTATTCCCTGTGCCGTAAAAAGCCTAGAGGATAAAACCCACAACAACAGCGACTACGGCCATCACGACGGCAAAAACGCCGACCATCAGAAACACCTTGCCGATCGTGGATCTATCTTCCTGTTGCCAGTAAGTTTCTTGCTCAGCCACAGCCCAACCCTCGTTGTATTGATAGTTGGCAGCATAAAACCGGATTGCGGGCACATTGTTGATCGTGATCAAGGCTATGGCAGAGCGTCCGGAATGGCTTGTGTTACCACACAATCAAGCTGTCCCTTGAAGAGCTTTATTGCAATGCGGTCTCCAGTTTCTGTCTGTGCTGCCCGGGTGAGGGTATGCCCATCAGCATCGGTGACGATGGAATAGCCGCGTTTCAGCGTATTCAGGGGGCTCACGCTATCCAGCAAGGCCATGAGAAGCGCTAATTGTTGCTGGTCTTGCTGTAGTCGGGTGGTGGTATATGCCAACAGCCGTTGTTGCGCCAGACGGAGCCGATAGTGGATCTGTTGCAAGGTTTGTTGCGGGTGGTGGAGTTGTAACTGGCCGTCGAGTTTATCCAGTTGCCGTTGCATAGTTTGCTGATGCAGCCGCTGTGCCTGCCGCAAACGCCATTCCAGATGATCAAGTTTTTGCTGTTGTTCGCGCAGTGTATGGCTCGGGTGGCGTAGCCGCTTGGCCAGATTGACAAGATCAGAGCGAAACGCAGCGACCATACGACGCAGTTGCTTCTGCAGCTCTCCAGCGTAATGCGCCAGCAATGCGTTGTAGTCGGCAATGTCAGGCGACAGCAGCTCGGCGGCGGCTGAAGGCGTGGCTGCCCGGATATCCGCTACAAAATCGCAGATAGTAAAATCGGTTTCATGCCCGATGGCACTCACCACAGGAATTTCACTGGCAAACACTGCGCGTGCCACAGACTCTTCGTTGAAGGCCCATAAATCTTCCAGGGAGCCACCCCCGCGAGCGAGTATCAATGCATCAATATCTGTTTGTTGATTGGCCAGTTGTAGCGCCCTGACAATAGCGGGTGCGGCATCAGTGCCTTGGACTGGCACTGGAAAGATGCTGATCCGGATGGCAGGGAAACGGCGCTTGAATATTGACAGGATGTCACGAATTGCTGCGCCGGTTGGTGATGTGATGACACCGACATGTTTTGGCAGTGTTGGGAGTTCCTGCTTGAAATCATCGTCAAAAAGACGCTCATCTTCCAGTTTTGCTTTCAGCTGTTCAAATGCGATTTGTAAATTGCCCGCGCCGTCGACTTGCAGGTTTTCTGCAATCAACTGGTAGTCGCCACGCCCTTCATAAAGGCTCACACGGCCACGGGCAATCACTTGCATACCGTGTTCAGGTTTGAATCTGAGCAGCGCATTATTGCCCCGAAACATGGCGCAGCGTATCTGGGCTTTGTCGTCTTTCAGTGTGAAATACCAATGACCTGAAGAAGGCATTGACAGGTTGGAAATCTCACCACGCACCCAGACGGTTGCCAGATGAACTTCCAATAGTTGCCGTGCGCGGCGATTGAGTTCGGTGACGCTGAGAATATGGTCAGCGGCGGTCATTACTATGCCTCATGCAAGAAAGCAAAGCGTGGAATTTCTTTCCCATCAATTATTGCGGTTTCTCTAAACATTAATTCCGGGCGCACCCACAAACTATAGTCGTCGTACAGGCAACGATAGACCACTAGTGGCTCGCGTGTTTCTGAGTGATGCGCCAGACCTACAACAAGATAATCCTTTCCTTTGTAGTGTCGGTAAACCCCGGGTTTAATCATGGTTGGTGTGTCCTTGCTGTGGCCACTGGGTAGCCAGTTTCAGGTCAATCAAAGCGGCGGCCAGCTGGAATCCCTTGTAACCCCAGTGTGTATCATCTGGCAGATAAATATCTTTGTGGCCTGCGGCTGCCATAGCTTGAATAGCGGGCAGCATATCGATCCCATGTTTAATTTGACTAGTGTGAAGTCTGCCAATCAGCGATGGCCGCTGACGTATCTCGTTATCTGCCAGATAAGTCTGGTAAGCGGTTGTTTTATCCGGGATGGCGAGCATGACGTACGGAATGCCTGTTTGCATTAAAGCGGCTGCTGTTTTTTGCATCGAGCAACGGATAACCCGGATGCTGTTGTCATCAGCTGTGTCATACAGCAAAAAATCCTTGGAGAGCAGGAGTATTTCACTATTTCTCTGGTTGCTGAACAGGTTTGTACTCGTTAACGCCAGCACTTTTGCCTTGCGCTTTTCAGGTTTGAGAAGTGCCTTGGCCTGGATTTTTAGTGCGTGATAGCCTTCTGAGATAGTTTTGCCAGTACGGGGAAGTGTATCTCTTTGCTTATATGGGAAGGCAGGCAGCGTTGCCATTTTTTCTGTGTAACTGGCAAGAGTGGCTTTTGAATTGTCTTCTGTCGTTGGCGCTAGTGCACAATCGGTGCTGGTCGTTATGAAAGAACCTCCGGTACCGTACATATCAGGAAAAGCTCTTTCTGCTGTTTCAAGGATTACAGCATCCGGTTTTTCTTTTTCGATGCGGGATAAAATTTTCGGCAGCGTGGTTTTACTGTTATGTATAAAGGAAAAACTGTATTTATCTCCTAGAAATGCTTGCCAGTGGCCCGCTTCCGAAAATGAGTCGCCGATAACAAGAATGTGGCGCTTGCCTTGTGTCTTTTCGCTATTGATCAGGACAGGGATATCCTGTTGCTTATCATTCCAGCCAAACCAGCGTTCCGGGTATGCGCTAATCCTTGTGAGATCTCCTGTTATAGGTTGAGACCACAACATGGTGAAAGCACTAAGGCTGACCACCATAACGACACAAACCAGAAAAATGCTGTTGTAGTTTTTCATCATCAGAACTGAAAGTAGAGAAATTCGCTGACTTGACCAATGTTGACAATGCTCAAGCCGAGGGCTAAGCCTGCCACAATAGCCAAGGCTGGATGTGGACGCCATTGCACACGTGAATTGCTGGTCACAGAATCCCATGCCGGCTGGAACTTGCTCATGATTTCTTGAGTATTCGGGGCGAATAGCGCAATGAGTGATACCCAGAATACGGCATTCCAGCCGTCATCGGCATGATCGACAATCTTTGCTACAGGACCTGCGTGATCCGCAGTGATGCCAGCCATTGCTTGTAGGATAACGATCGCGTCACTGATTGAAGTCGCACGAAAAACTGCCATGGAAGACACAATCGCCAGCATGGTGATTACCCAACCCACAACAGAACGTGTAATTGCATGCCACCGTTGTTGAGGATTTTTGATAACAGGAAATGCTTCCCGGAAGAGGTGGTTGACCACCAGAAAAATGCCATGCAGACCACCCCACACAACGAATGTCCAGCCAGCGCCATGCCACAGTCCACCGAGTAGCATGGTGATCATCATATTGATTAGCCGCCTGGTTTTTCCGAGCTTATTGCCGCCAAGGGTAAAGTATAGGTATTCACGCAGGAATTGTGACAACGTCATATGCCAGCGATTCCAGAAATCAATCATGCTGGTTGATTTGTAGGGCGAGTTAAAATTGAGTGGCAGTTTGATACCAAAAAGTCGTGACAAGCCAATGGCCATATCCGAATAGCCAGAAAAATCAAAATACAGTTGCAGTGTGTAGGAAAGAACCCCAAGCCATGCATCCTGAAATGAAAGCGCGCCAGTGTGTTTGCTGACAGCAAACACGGGATTTGCGTACTCGGGAAAAGAGTCAGCGATAATAACTTTCTTGAACATGCCAATCGCAAAAATAGTCAGGCCTATAGCAATATTTTCCTGGCTGATGCTGTAGGTTTTTGTCTGGGCGAACTGTGGCATCATCTGTTTATGATGCAATATCGGGCCGGCAATCAGATGTGGAAAGTATGTGATAAAAAGCAAGTAATGAATCGGGTTGCGTTCCTTGACTATGCCTTTGTAGCAGTCTGCCAGATAGGCGATCTGTGTAAAGGTAAAAAATGAAATGCCGAGCGGCAGGATAATGTCCACCAGATTGATATCCGATCCTGTGAGCGCCACCCAGTTTTCAAGAAAAAAGCGTGTGTATTTGTAATGTCCCAGTAACCCGAGATCAAAGACCAGACCTGCGATCAGCCAGAGTTTTGCTTGTCGCTGCAAACCGTTTTCAATATTTCGGCTTATCTGTTTGCTGATCTGGTAATTGACTGTGATGGACAGGAGCAATAACGGAACATAATGCATGTCCCAATAGCCATAGAAAAACAGCGACGCTAATGCCAGCCAGGCTGCTGCGGCTTCGTGTCGGTAGCGGGCAGCCAGAAAAAAAACTCCCCAGACGACAGGAAGGAACAGCCAGATAAATGCATAGGAATTAAACAGCATTGTGTAGTGCGCCCGCTTCTTTCAATTTATCAAATAACTTTCAGGTGTTCAGTGCGTATCTTTTGCTCCCATATTCTGGGGCCGGTGTTGTGCACGGATTCGCCATTCACATCTACTGCGACAGTGACGGGCATATCGTTCACCTCGAATTCATAAATGGCCTCCATTCCCATCTCAGGGAAGGCCAACACCTTGGCACCGACAATGGCTTTTGATACCAGATAGGCCGCGCCGCCGACAGCCATCAAATAAACAGCCTTATTGTCTTTGATGGCTTCAATCGCAGTGGGGCCGCGCTCGGATTTGCCAATCATGCCGATTAATCCGGTTTTCTCAAGCATCGTGCGCGTGAATTTATCCATGCGGGTAGCGGTTGTCGGGCCAGCTGGACCGACAACTTCATCACGTACAGGGTCTACCGGTCCGACGTAATAAATAAAACGATTAGTAAGATCCACTGGCAGTTTTTCACCCGCGGCCAGCATTTCAATCATTTTTTTATGCGCAGCATCGCGACCGGTCAGCATTTTTCCAGACAGAAGTAATGTCTCACCTGTTTTCCACTGTGCAATGTCAGCCTTGGTGATGCCGTCCAGATTAACGCGTCGTGCGTTACCAGCTTCCCATGTAATGTCTGGCCACTGGCCAATTGACGGCGGTGTTTGCAGCGCTGGCCCGGATCCGTCCAGTACGAAGTGCGCGTGGCGTGTAGCGGCACAGTTAGGAATCATGGCAACTGGCAGTGAAGCTGCGTGAGTGGGGTAGTCTTTGATTTTTACATCGAGTACGGTGCTCATACCGCCCAGCCCCTGGGCGCCAATGCCGAGCTGGTTTACTTTCTCAAATAGCTCAAGGCGTAGTTCTTCAATCCGGTTGCTTGGGCCTCTCTCCATCAGTTCATAAATATCTACCGGCTCCATCAGCACTTCTTTCGCCAGTAGCGCGGCTTTTTCCGCAGTGCCACCGATGCCGATGCCAAGCATGCCTGGAGGGCACCAGCCGGCGCCCATGGTTGGTACAGTTTTCAGTACCCAGTCCACAATGGAATCGGATGGATTCAGCATCACCATTTTGGATTTGTTTTCCGAGCCGCCCCCCTTGGCAGCCACATCAATTTCCACGGTATTGCCGGGCACGATGCTGTAGTGGATCACTGCGGGGGTGTTGTCTTTTGTATTGGTGCGCTTGCCTGCCGGGTCTGCAAGAATGGATGCGCGTAGTACGTTGTCTGGGTTCAGGTAAGCGCGGCGCACGCCTTCGTTGATCATGTCATCCACGCTCATTTTGCTATCCCAGCGTACATCCATGCCCACCTTGACGAACACTGTGACGATACCAGTGTCCTGGCATATTGGCCGATGGCCCATTGCACACATGCGGGAATTGATCAAAATCTGGGCAATAGCGTCCTTCGCTGCCTGGTTCTGCTCCCGCTCATACGCCTTGTTCATCGCCTGGATGAAATCAACCGGGTGATAATAAGAAATGTATTGCAAGGCATCTGCGATGCTGGCGATCAGGTCTTCCTGGCGGATAACGGACATGGCTGGGCTCTCGTAGTCGATACAACAGGCAGGCATTCTAGCAGCTAGGCTTACGGATTTGCCGCTATAATGCTGCCCTTTAGTGACTCGGCACAGTGGAAGGCTTCATGATTATTCAGCCCAAGGTTCGTGGTTTTATTTGTACCAACGCTCATCCAAAGGGATGTGCAGCTAACGTCAAACAGCAGATTGATTACGTCAAGAAACAAGGTGCCATAGTCGGTGGGCCCAAGAACGTGCTGGTAATTGGCGCGTCCACGGGGTATGGCCTCGCTTCACGCATTACAGCGGCTTTCGGGTGCGGAGCCAGAACATTGGGTATTTTCTTTGAAAAAGAGCCAGACGAGAAGCGCACTGGCACCGCTGGATGGTACAACTCTGCTGCTTTCCACCAATTCGCCACCACTGAGGGGCTGTATGCGAAGCATATCAATGGTGATGCCTTCTCGGATGAGGTGAAGCAGAAAGCCATCGATATAATCAGGGCGGATATGGGAAAAGTGGATCTGGTGATTTATAGCCTCGCCTCGCCTCGCCGCCAGCATCCAAAAACTGGTGTGATACACAATTCTGTCCTGAAACCTATCGGTCAGGCGGTGACACAACGCGGAGTGAATACCGACAAGCAGATTGTTGAAGAAGTGACATTGCAGCAGGCCACTGAAGAAGAAATTGCTAATACTGTGGCGGTAATGGGTGGTGAGGACTGGCAGATGTGGATTGATGCGTTGCTTGCTGCAGATGTGCTGGCAGAGGGCGCGCAGACTACTGCCTACACTTATCTGGGTGAAAAACTGACATGGGATATTTACTGGAACGGCACCATCGGTGCGGCAAAGAAAGATCTTGATAATGCGCGCATCGCTATCGATGCCAGATTGGCATCTGTGCATGGAAAGTCTTATGTTTCGGTGTTGAAAGCACTGGTAACACAAGCGAGTGCTGCCATTCCCATTATGCCTCTGTACTTGTCATTGCTGTACAAGATCATGAAAGAGAAGGGTGGCCATGAAGGCTGCATCGAACAGATCGATCGCCTGTTTCGTGAAGCGCTTTATAACCCGTCCCGCCATCTGGATGCTGAAGGGCGATTGAGGGTAGATGATAAGGAATTACGTCCGGACGTACAGGAAGCTGTCGCTGCATTATGGTCGGTGGTGAATACAGAAAACCTGTATCAACTAACAGACTTTCAGGGGTATAAGGACGAGTTCCTCAAACTGTTTGGCTTCGGTTTTGTCGGTGTCAACTATGACGAGGATTTGAGTCCGGTTGTCGAATTACCGCTGTCCTGATCTGCTACCTATGAATGCGATCAAGGCGGGAGATGTGGTGACTTTATCGCCGCGAGTGCGGCGGGTAACAGCCAATAATCCTGGTGCGATGACGGGTGCAGGAACCAATACCTACCTGATAGGGCGTGAGGAGATTGCAATTCTGGATCCAGGTCCGGCTGATTCGTCCCATATCCGCGCAATTCTTGAAGCTGTTGGGAGCGCTAGAGTCCGCTGGATAGTGGCGACCCATACCCACCCAGACCATTCCCCGGCTGCGGCTATATTGGCCGAGCAGGTTAACGCGGAGATGATTGGATGCGTGCTGCAAGATGATGGCCATCAGGACAGGAGTTTCCTTGTTGATAATAACGTCAGGCATGGAGACTTGCTTGTTGCCAACGGCTTTACGCTGGAAGCCATTGCAACGCCTGGTCATGTATCCAACCATTTTTGCTATCTGCTGCGTGAGGAAGGGCTGGTATTCACCGGCGACCACATTATGGGAGGCTCTACGGTGGTCATTATCCCGCCTAGTGGGGATATGGCAGAGTACCTCGTGTCTCTGGAGAGGCTTAAACAGTATCCAATTCGTCAATTATTACCAGGGCATGGCGATGTGATTGATGACCCTATAGGCGTTATTGATGGCCTCATTGCCCATAGATTAAGGCGTGAGGATAAGGTTATCAGGGTGTTACGGGCCCGGGGCGATGTCTCATTGGTTGATCTGACTCCCTTGGTCTATGACGACGTAGATGCCAGCTTGCATCTGGTTGCACAGGTATCACTCTGGGCACATCTCCTGAAACTGGAGAAGGAAGGAAGGGCCATCAAGACTATCGAACAACACTGGCTGTTTGGCCAGCAGCGGTGGCGGTTAGTCTAGGCCGGCTCTGCGACACACGAGAATCATTGAATTTAATGCTTGAAAACGGAGGGGGGGGTCTTTACAATTCGCCCTCCCCGAATCCAGCTATTGACCGAGAGCGGCAAAGAAATGAGAACGATCAGCGCCAACGCGCAGACAGCGCATCACGACTGGTATGTCGTAGACGCAGAAAACTTGGTACTGGGACGTTTGGCAACAGAGCTTGCTATCCGTCTGCGTGGCAAGCACAAGCCAGAATTTACCCCGCACTGCGATACTGGCGACTACATTGTTGTAGTGAACGCCGAGAAAGTCCGCGTTACAGGTGCGAAAAGCAAAGACAAGATTTACTACAGCCACAGTAATTTTCCAGGCGGGTTGAAGGAAATCACTTTTGAAAAGCTTATTGATCGCGCCCCTGAGCGTGCCATCGAGCTGGCTGTGAAGGGCATGTTGCCACGAGGCCCTCTGGGTCGCGCCATGTTCAAAAAATTGAAAGTTTACGCAGGCAATGAGCATCCTCACAGTGCTCAGCAGCCGCAAACACTGTCACTGTAAGGGGCGGATATGGCTGTTCAGCAAAAAGTTAAACAAAATTACGGCACTGGTCGTCGCAAGACTGCCACTGCTCGTGTTTTCATCAAGGCTGGAACCGGTGCAATTTCTATTAATGACCGCAGTCTTGATAATTATTTTGGTCGTGAAGTGGCTCGTATGATTGTACGTCAACCATTGGTGTTGACGGGTCTGGATCAGAAGCTGGATTTGAAGATTACCGTTGTCGGCGGTGGAAGCTTTGGCCAGGCGGGTGCTATTCGTCACGGCATTACCCGTGCTTTGATGGACTATGACGAAAGTTTGCGTGGCACACTGCGTGCCGCCGGCTATGTAACGCGCGATTCTCGTGAAGTAGAGCGTAAAAAGGTCGGTTTGCGTAAAGCACGTAAACGTCCACAATACTCAAAGCGTTAATTGGTTGCTGGATGTACTTCGAGACGCCCGGATTCAAGAATCTGGGCGTTTTTGTGTTGGGGCGATTGATTTTATTTGGCTTACGAAGCGCAAGGTTTTCTTGCCTTAAACGTCCGATTTGAATAAGATTCCCCAGCTTTTTCAGGCTGTTTTTATCTTAAAGAACCTGCATCTAACAAGATGCGCCTAGCAGTGATGGGAGAAAAGCGTCATGAGTAATGACGGTGTAAACCACGCGCGGCGCCGTTTCCTTACCGTTGCCACCACAGGTGTTGGCGTCGCGGGAGCCGGATTTGTCGTAACCCCTTTCGTAGGTTCCTGGAACCCTAGCGCCAAAGCCAAGTCTGCTGGCGCGCCGGTCAAGGCCAATATCAGCAAGATAGAGCCTGGCCAGATGACCACTTTTGAATGGCAAGGAAAGCCTGTCTACGTTGTGCGAAGAACGCCTGATATGGTGGCTGGTCTGGCCAGCATGACGGATACGCTTCAGGACCCGGGCTCGCTGAAATCAGACCAGCCGGCATATTGCAAGAATGATCATCGTTCTGTTAAGGATGATATTTTTGTGGTGGTCGGCATCTGTACTCATCTGGGGTGTGCCCCGAAATATCGGCCAGAGGTGGCGCCAGAGGACCTTGGCAAAGACTGGGTCGGTGGTTTCTTTTGTCCATGTCATGGGTCCAAATTTGATCTGGCTGGGCGCGTTTTAAAGAATGTTCCTGCGCCAACAAATTTGACAATTCCTGCTTATCGTTTTGATAGTGATACGGTCATCGTGATTGGCGAAGATCCAAAGGGGGCAGCATGACATCCTGGTTAATCGGTTTACGCGATTGGGTTGATGATCGCCTGCCTATCATGCGTGCGTGGAACACGCATATGGGGCAGTATTACGCGCCCAAAAATTTCAATTTCTGGTATTTTTTTGGTGTGTTATCACTGTTGGTGTTGGTCAACCAATTGTTGACAGGCATCTGGCTAACTATGTTTTACACGCCAACTGCAGAAGGCGCATTTGCTTCTGTTGAATATATCATGCGTGACATTGATTACGGATGGATCATCCGTTACATGCATTCCACCGGAGCATCAGCATTTTTTGCAGTAGTGTATCTGCACATGTTTCGCGGTCTGCTTTATGGATCCTATAAGAAACCACGTGAATTGGTGTGGCTGTTTGGCATGTTGATCTACTTGTGCCTGATGGCTGAAGGTTTTATGGGCTATGTTTTACCCTGGGGGCAAATGTCTTATTGGGGTGCTCAGGTAATTGTTTCATTGTTTGGCGCAATCCCCGTTGTGGGGGAAAGTATTGTGCAGTGGGTGCGTGGTGATTTCCTTATTTCAGGCGCGACATTGAACCGTTTTTTTGCACTGCATGTTGTAGCAATTCCATTGATTCTGGTAATGCTGGTTGTGTTGCATTTGCTGGCATTGCATGAAGTAGGTTCGAACAACCCGGATGGTATTGAAATCAAGAAAAACAAAGGTGCCAATGGCAAGCCTCTGGATGGCATTCCTTTCCATCCTTATTACACTGTGCATGATCTGGTTGGTATAGCAGTATTCCTGTTTGTTTTCTGTTTCATTCTGTTTTTTATGCCGGAGATGGGTGGGTATTTCCTCGAGTATGCAAATTTTGAAGAAGCTAATCCTCTGAAAACACCTGCGCATATTGCTCCGGTTTGGTATTACACGCCTTTTTACGCAATGTTGCGTGCCACCACGCTTGAGTTGTTTGGTCTGCCAGCAAAATTCTGGGGATTTATGGTGATGGCTGGTGCGATTGCTATCATGTTCGTACTGCCTTGGCTGGATCGCAGCAAAGTAAAATCCTGGCGCTACAAAGGCATGGGAACCAAAGTGGCGCTTTACAGTTTTGCGATCAGCTTTCTGGTATTGGGTTATTTGGGCGCAATACCCTCTGGCGGACTTTTCCTTGCGAATGTCATCCCGCATCATATTGAGTGGTTGACTAATCAGGGCGTAACGCAGACGTTGACGGTGGTGTATTTCCTGTTCTTCCTTTTGATGCCGATCTATACATCAATTGAGAAAACCAAGCCTGAACCGCAACGCGTCACCATGAAGTGAGGATTCCGGCGATGAAAAAAATACTGATGACTATATTGCTGGCGTTACCTTTGGTTGCTTTTGCCAGTGGTTCAGAAAAGGCTTGCGGTACAATTGACTGCGATCCGTTCAAACCGGATTTGCATGATAAGGAATCGCTGCAGCGTGGATCCAAGTACTTTGTGAACTATTGTATGGGGTGTCATTCTTTAGCTTTTATGCGCTATGAGCGCATGGCTGATGATCTGGATATTCCGCATGAAGTTGCTCAGCAAAACCTTAATTTCTCCGGTGGCAATGTCGGTGATTTGATGAAGATTGCCGCGCCGATTAAAGAGCAGAAAAAATGGTTTGGTGCGGCTCCTCCTGATCTTACTCTGGTAGCACGTGCCAGAGGTGTGGAATGGCTGTATACGTACTTGCGAAATTTTTACCAGGATGAAAAACGTCCATATGGTGTAAATAATCGTGTGTTCAAGGACGTGGGCATGCCGCATGCAATGCTGGAGCTTCAGGGAATGGCTGTTTGTGCGCCTGGCCCTGTCCATGCAGAAAATGGCGGTATCAAACGTGATCCGCTTACTCGAGAGGAAGTCTTATTTGATCCGCAAACGGGTGTTGCCTTGAACCCTTGCGGGCGTTTGAATATCGAAAAAGCAGGTGCTTTAAATGGGGATCAATTTGATCAGGCTGTTAGTGACTTGGTCAATTTTCTGGCTTATGCGGGAGAGCCTTCTGCGCTTAAGCGTCAGCGTATGGGTGTGTATGCGCTGTTCTTCGTTTCACTGTTTTTCGTGGTCGCCTGGTTATTAAACAGAGAGTACTGGAAGGATGTGCACTAGCGCATGAGCTTCAGCGTTTTTGTCCGGTATGCACAGGTAAAATGACATACAGCAGGGCGGCGTGAGTCGCCCTGCTTTCTTTCTTCTGGAGATCTCTTTTATGGCAGTTGTTACTCGTCGTTCTACTATGGCGCTTTTCTCTAACGGTGCCAGCCATCTGAGTCACTGTGTGCGTATAGTGTTGGCTGAAAAAGATATAACTGTCGAGATTATCGATACGCACCCATCTGAAATTCCGGAAGAAGTGTCGGAATATAACCCATATAACAGTTTGCCCACATTGGTTGATCGTGAGCTAGCTTTGTATGATGCCTGGGTGATGATGGAATATCTGGATGAGCGCTTTCCCCATCCGCCTTTGCTGCCTGTTTACCCCGTGACGCGCGCGCAGACACGTTTGCTTCATAAGCGTATGGAAAGAGACTGGAGTAGCCTTGTTGATACTATTCAGAGTGGTGATAAATCGTCGTCGAGTAAGGCAGCCAAAGAATTGAAAGATACGCTGGTAGCCATTGCTCCTGTGTTTAATGAAAAGCCTTATTTTATGAATGATGAGCTGACACTGGTTGATTGCTGTTTGGTGCCTATACTGTGGCGTTTGCCAGCTCTGGGGATTGATTTGCCAAATAACAAGCAAACCAAACCATTGCATGACTACATGGAGCGCATGTTCAAGCGTCGCGCTTTTCGCGCTAGTCTTTCCGAGCAGGAAAAGGAAATGCGCCCGGATCGCGTTGAGCAGAAATAAACACTAGCCCCGATATGCTATCCAGCAAATCCTATCTGTTTCGTGCGCTGTATGACTGGATTCTTGACAGTGACTGTACGCCGCATATGGTTGTGGATGCCACGTTGCCAGGTGTCACCGTGCCTCAGCAGCATGTCAAGAATGGGCAAATCGTACTGAATATCTCCCCCGGCGCTGTAGGCAATTTTTTAATGGACAGGCACGTTGTGGGTTTTAGTGCGCGCTTTGGCGGTGTGCCTGTCGGTATCCATGTGCCGATGCATGCTGTGCTTGGCATTTACGCGCGTGAGAATGGCCAAGGTATGATGTTTGAGCCAGAGTCGCCACCAGATCCCGATCCACTGCCGTCGGATGACACGCCCGCTAGGAGTGGTTCAGGCAAACCATCGCTGAGAGTAGTGAAATAACCCATGGTTGACACACCCGCTCGAGATGCAGATGAGCAATTGGTGGCAAAAGTCCAGAGTGGTGACAGGCGTAGCTTTGATTTGCTGGTGCTTAAATATCAGCACAAGGTCATGGGGTTAGTACGACGATTCGTCAAGGATCCAACAGAAGCTGAAGATGTGGCACAGGAAGCCTTCATAAAGGCTTACCGGGCCATCAATACGTTTCGGGGCGATAGTGCTTTTTATACCTGGCTGTATCGCATAGCTGTCAATACAGCCAAGAATACACTTGATGCCCGTAAGCGAAGGCCTGGGTCGGATCTTGATATTGAGGATGCTGAAGACTTCGCCTTCAGCGACAGCTTGCGGATTGATGAAAACCCTGAAAATCTGCTGGCGGGTGAAGACATGCACCGCATCGTTGAAGAAACGCTGGCTGGTTTGCCTGAGGAATTACGCAAGGCGCTAATGCTGAGAGAATTTGACGGGTTGTCATATGAAGAAATTGCACAAATGATGGACTGTCCCATTGGAACGGTTCGCTCCCGAATATTTCGGGCCAGGGAGGCTATTGATATTGCTATTCGCCCACTGCTGGAGTTTTGACCGCTTTCTGACCTTGTCGGATAACTGCATACCTGTTGATTGAACCAAATACTTTTTCGATTGTCACAAAAGGCATGCCCGATAGGGTGGTCGGTTAGTGATGAATCAAGAGGTGACATATGTCTGATATCCCCCCCCATGCGATCCACGACGAAAGTCTTTCTGCCTTGATGGATGGGGAAGCGAAGGAGTTGGAGTTAAGGCGCTTGCTTCAGCAGTTTCCGGATGATTCTGCCCTGAGGGCTAAGTGGGCGCGATATCATGTAGCCTCTTCTGTCATACATAGGCAGCACCTGCCTGTGGTATCGCTGGATTTGGCAAATGCCGTACGGTCTGCTATCGAAGATGACATGCAGTCTGAAAAAGGGGCTGGCCATATGTGGCGCAAGGGAGCCACGCGTTTTGCGATAGCTGCCTCTGTAGCATTGGCCGTAGTGACGGGTGTCCAGTGGCAACAGCAGAAGACGGCTGTCTCTGGACAGTTGGCAGCTGTCCCTTCTCCTGCTTTAAATCATGTAACCCCCCCATCGGTAGAATCTGTTGCGGTGACGCCTTTCGCAGCTGCCAAGTCGTTGGAGGGTGGCGCATTTTTGCAATCACGTGATCAGCATAATGAGCGTTATATGCAATTTAACCTTGAGCATGCATCGCTGGATATGAGTGAAGGTTTGACACCTTTGGTTCCTGTTGCAGAGAAGAGCATAAAGAACAAATAACAGCCTGATAATTTCAATCTGAGAAAATTGCGCGCTTGGTGAGGGGCAAGGTCAGATGACAAATATTGATGTGTTATACAAACGTATAAAAAGGAAGCTCGGTTTTTGCAGCATTCTTTTAATTGTCCAGATTGTATTTTTGCACTCGGCAAGCGCTCGCGAAATGCCGGACTTTTCTATTCTTGTTGAAAAACTCTCTCCTGCTGTTGTTAAAATTCAAGTTGAGTCCAGTGTTGTGCGTCATGCTCATCATCAAGCCTGGCCAACAGGTGATGGCCCATTACAAATGGGTCTGGGATCCGGATTTATTATTGAATCTGATGGTTATGTCCTCACCAACCACCATGTGATAAGTGGCGCTGATAAAATTACGGTGCGCTTGAATGATCGCCGGGAGTTTGATGCCGAATTGATTGGTAGCGATGTGCGTTCCGATCTTGCGCTGTTGAAAGTAAGGGCTGAGGGCTTGCCCACATTGCATCTTGATAGAGATGACAATTTGAAAGTAGGGGAGTGGGTATTGGCAATAGGCTCACCATTCGGGCTTGATTACTCGGTTTCACAGGGTATTGTCAGTGCTATGGGCAGGAGTCTACCCAGCTCGCAAAATGAGAACTATGTTCCATTTATCCAGACCGATGTAGCAATCAACCCGGGCAATTCAGGTGGCCCATTGTTTGATCTGGATGGTAATGTGGTTGGTATTAACTCGCAAATTTTCACCCAGTCTGGTGGATCGATGGGTTTGTCGTTTGCGATACCGGCAAGCGTTGCCCGAAATGTTGTTGCGCAATTGAAAGAGCATGGTGTCGTCTCGCGTGGTTGGCTGGGCGTATCTGTCCAGGAGCTCGATAAACAGCTGGCGGCATCTTTTGGCCTTGGTAAACCCGAAGGGGCATTGGTGGCGCAGGTATTGCCCGGTGGTCCAGCAGACAAGGGCGGCATTCTAGCTGGTGACATCATTACAGCATTCAACGGCAAGCCAATACTTTTTTCCAGTGACCTGCCGCATCAGGTGGGTCTGGTGGCGCCTGGTACGGCAGCCAAGTTGTTGCTTGTCCGCAATGGAAGGCAGGCTGAGATTGAACTGAAGGTGGGCGAACTGCCAGATCGTGATCAGCCGCAGGCGCGGCGCATTGGGGTAAGTCCGGGCCGAATCAGGTAAACTGGCACCCGTTTTTAAAGTTCCCGGAAACCCTTGTGTCTGATCTGAGCCATATCCGCAATTTTTCTATCATTGCACATATTGACCACGGCAAGTCTACGTTGGCAGATCGTTTTATCCAGGTCTGTGGCGGACTTTCTGCGCGTGAAATGGAGGCGCAGGTTCTAGATTCTATGGACATAGAACGCGAGCGCGGCATAACAATCAAGGCCCAAAGCGTGACGCTGGACTACAAGGCACGAGACGGCAAGACTTACCAGCTCAATTTTATTGATACCCCTGGACATGTAGATTTCAGCTATGAAGTTTCCCGTTCTCTTGCGGCTTGTGAAGGCGCATTGCTGGTGGTAGATGCCGCTCAAGGAGTTGAGGCGCAGTCTGTAGCTAACTGTTACACAGCGCTTGAGCAGGGCCTTGAAGTATTGCCCGTGCTAAACAAGATGGATCTGCCGCAAGTAGAGCCTGAGCGTGTACAGCAAGAAATTGAAGAGATAATCGGGATTGACGCCAGTGAAGCATGTCGCTGCAGCGCAAAATCCGGCATGGGTATCGACGATGTTCTGGAGCAGTTGGTGGAAAAAATACCTCCTCCAGTCGGAGATATTGATGCCCCACTACAAGCGTTGATTATTGACTCCTGGTTTGATAATTACCTCGGCGTGGTTTCGCTGGTTCGAGTCAAGCATGGCACTCTAAAAAAGAAAGATAAAATCATTGCCAAAAGCATCGGCAAACCACAGTTAGTGGATAACGTTGGAATCTTTACACCAAAGCGTAAGGAAACTGCTGAGTTAAAAGCTGGTGAAGTTGGTTTTGTTGTTGCTGGAATCAAAGATATTAATGGTGCGCCAGTGGGTGATACATTGACGCACGCAGCAACACCCGATGTTCCTGCGCTCCCCGGATTCAAGAAAGTAAAACCACAAGTCTATGCGGGTGTTTTCCCTGTAAATGCTGATGATTACGAAGATTTCCGGGAGGCGCTTGCCAAACTTACCCTTAATGATGCGTCCTTGTTTTATGAGCCTGAAACCTCGGATGCGCTAGGTTTTGGATTCCGTTGTGGTTTTCTTGGCATGCTGCACATGGAAATTGTGCAGGAGCGGCTTGAGCGTGAATATGATTTGGATCTCATTACAACTGCGCCCACTGTAGTATATGAAGTTGTGCTCAATGGAGGTGAGGTAATCCTTGTTGATAATCCTTCAAAAATGCCTGATCCAGCCCGCATACAGGAAATGCATGAGCCTATTGTTGAGGCTAATATTCTCGTGCCGCAAGAATACTTGGGTAGCGTCATAGGATTATGTGTTGAAAAACGTGGCGTGCAGAAAGATATGCTATTTATTGGCAATCAGGTATCGCTGCGATATGAGTTGCCAATGAGCGAAGTGGTAATGGATTTTTTTGACCGGCTGAAGTCAGCAAGTCGTGGATTTGCCTCATTAGATTACACGTTTATAAGGTTTGATCATGCACGTCTGGCGAAGTTGGATGTGCTGATTAACGGTGAAAAGGTTGATGCATTGTCCGTTATTATTCATCGTGATAACGCGGCTAGTAGAGGTCGTGTGTTGTGTGAAAAGATGCAGGAGCTTATCCCTCGCCAGATGTATGACGTGGCTATTCAGGCTGCACTGGGTGGACAAGTTATTGCAAGGACAACAGTAAAAGCCATGCGCAAGAATGTGTTGGCAAAATGTTATGGCGGGGATGCATCGCGAAAGAAAAAGTTGCTCGAAAAACAAAAAGCAGGGAAAAAGCGTATGAAACAGATTGGCCATGTGGAAATTCCACAAGAAGCTTTTCTTGCAGTTTTGAAAGTTGACTAAATAGGGCTGTTGGACGTGCAGAAAATTATTGAGATGGTCAGTGTAGATATAGCGTTGCTAGCCGCTATTTTGGTAACTTTGTTTGTGTGGCTCATCCAGGAAATTGTTGGTCGTCGCTGTCGAATTGCGCAGTTGTGTGCTAGATCCGTTCAGGCTGTATCTTTAGGGCAGGAAGCTGGATTCCCATTGTGGTTGCGCGTGATGTCTGGTGCGCTTGTTGCCAGTTGGATTCTGCTTTTTATGATTATTTATATAAGGCGTGATGGCGACTTCGCCTTGATACTCGTTGCACTGGTGATATTTGCAGGTTTGATCACGTTGGCAGACAGGCTGTTTTTTCGTCAGCGTCGTGTGAGGCTTATGGGAGCGGTGCCTGTACAGCAGGTGCTGTCGCGTGTTCGGGCAGAGAATGAAAAACAGGCTTTAATTAATTGGGCAGAAAGCGACTTTACGGCCTCAGAGTATGCGAAGTCATTCTTTCCTGTTCTGTTGGTTGTCCTTGTGTTGCGCTCATTTTTACTCGAACCTTTCAAGATCCCTTCAGCATCAATGGTGCCCACTTTACAAATACACGACTTTATTCTTGTAAACAAGTTTGCTTATGGTCTAAGGCTGCCAGTTCTGGGTACCAAAATTTTCCCGGTAGGTGCCCCGGTGCGTGGGGATGTCATGGTGTTTTACCCCCCCAACGACAAACGATATTTTATCAAGAGGGTCATCGGGTTGCCAGGTGACCAGATCTTGTTGCGGGATAATGTGCTATATATTAACGGTGTCCAGATGGAGCAGCGTCTTCTGCACCTGGACAATAGCGTGCCAGCCCAGATGGTGATGCAGGAAGATCTACAGCCGCACGAGCATCTTATGCAGCGTTCTTCTTTGTCGACGCAGCAGAGTAATTATGAGACTGTTGTGCCCGAGGGGCAGTATTTTATGATGGGCGATAATCGTGACAACAGTAGCGACAGTCGTTTTTGGGGTATGGTGCCTGAGCGTAATGTGGTTGGTAGAGCGGTCTATGTGTGGATGCACTGGGGGGCAACATTGAGTTTTCCATCATTCGCTCGCAATGGTGCGATACAGTAAAGAGGTATTTTATTTATCAATGATCTGGAGGTCTTTTGATGAAAACAGTCAAGTTACAGCGTGGTTCCTCAATGTGGGAGACATGCCTTTATATAACTGTTTTTCTATTTATAGTGACGGTTGCGCTTAAATTGGGTCCGCTATATATCGACGATATGAACATTGGTTCTGCAATTGAAAGTATGCACGCTGATATAGCTGGCAAGGATGCTCTTGAGTTGAGTAGCACAGATATTAAAAACCGCCTCAGCAAAAACTTCCAGGTCAGTATGATCAAGACCGAAATGCTTAAAGATCTTGAGATCGACCGAACAGGAGGGAAAGTATTGCTGAAGTTAAACTATGATGCCCGCAATACATTTATAGGCAATGTCGATGTTATCGTGCATTTTATCCATGAAGTTGATTTGGCAGAACCTGTCAAGAAGTGACTGATCTATTAGATTTACTGCAAGAACGACTGGCGTATAAATTCAGTAACCGGTCATTGCTAGCGCAGGCTTTAACTCATCGAAGTTATGGCTCCCTGCATAACGAGCGGCTGGAATTCCTTGGCGATGCCATCATTGATTTGTTAGTAGGAGAATTTCTTTATCATCGCTATCCAACCGCGGCAGAGGGTGAGTTGTCGCAAATGCGCGCGCAGGCTGTGTGTGGCGATAGCTTGGTGGAGCTCGGTCAGCAGTTGCAGCTGGGTGGTTGTCTATATCTCGGTGCGGGGGAGGCAAAATCTGGTGGGCATCAGCGTGAGTCCAGTATTGCCAATGCAATTGAAGCACTGATAGCTGCTGTTTATCTTGATGGTGGCATGGATGTTTGTCGCGCTGTTGTGCATCGGTTATTTGCCCCGGTATTTGAGCAAATGGGGCAAAGTACAATAAAAGATCCTAAAACGCGTTTGCAGGAGTATTTGCAATCCCGCCATTTGATGCTGCCACAATATAGCTTGCTTACAAAGACGGGAAACGATCACGATGCCAGTTTCACCATGCAGTGCGAAGTGATTGCGATGGGTGTAAAGGCTGTTGCAACGGCCTCAAGCAGAAAAAAAGCCGAACAATTGGCTGCGAAAGAAATTTTGGGGCAATTGGAGCCACTACGTGAACGATGAAAATAACCTGCCAGCTGCAGTCAGGCGCTGTGGCATGATTGCAATTGTAGGGCGGCCTAATGTAGGCAAGTCTACGCTGCTAAATCATATGATAGGGCAAAAGCTTTGTATTACATCGCGCAAACCCCAGACAACACGACATCTTATTCTCGGCATTAAATCAGCCGATAATTGCCAGATGATATTTGTGGATACGCCCGGCATGCATCGCAGTGGCCGGCACGCCATGAATCAACGCATGAATCGTGCGGCAGGCTCTGTGTTGCATGATGTCGATGTGGTGGTCTGGGTGGTTGATCGTTCAGTATGGACAGAAGAAGACCAGCAGGTGCTTGAGCGTTTGTCATCGGTTGAACAGCCAGTTATTCTTGCCATCAACAAAATTGATGAGGTGTCGGACAAGTCTTCCTTGCTGCCTGTTATTTCAGGATATTCTTCACGCAGAAATTTTTCTGCTATTGTTCCATTGTCTGCGCTACATAAAGCTGGTCTGGATGTTCTTGAGCGTGCTTTATATGAGCATTTGCCAGAATCGGAATTTATTTATCCAGAAGACCAATTAACTGATAAGAGTGAAAGATTTTTTGCATCCGAAATTATTCGTGAAAAAATTATTCGCCAGCTTGGTGAAGAGCTTCCCTATCAAACTGCTGTAGAAATTGAAGAATTTATCCAAGATGGAAATCTTTTACGGATTTCCGCGCTTATTATTGTTGAAAAGGAAGGGCAGAAAAAAATTGTGATAGGTGATGGAGGTGAGCGTCTAAAAAAAATAGGTCAGCAGGCGCGTATTGATATGGAAGAAATGTTTGGCCAAAAAGTTATGCTGAAGCTATGGGTTAAAGTGCGGCGTGGCTGGGCAGATAGTGAAAGAACATTGAATAGTCTCGGGATAGAGTAACCACATCTTATGCCGCGCGGATTTCTGTTGCACAGTCGGCCGTATCGTGAAACATCAGTGATTGCAACATTCATGACAGACACTGATGGTCGAATTGACTTGTTGTTACGTTCAGCCCGCGGCGTACGCAACAAGAAGTTTCAGCCAATATTGCCCTTTTGTTTGTATGAATTGTCCTGGATCGGCAAGGGTGATCTCAAGCATTTGCAGTATTTTGAGACAATAGACGGCGCTATTGAGCTTTCTGGCTCTGCTCTTTTCTGTGGTTTTTATCTCAACGAATTGCTATATCGGTTGCTTCCCCAGCATGAGCCTGAGCAGGTATTGTTGCGTGCCTATTCATTGGCTTTGCAACAATTGGCTGCCGATAGCAATGCTGAACCTGTGTTACGTGAATTTGAGCTAACGCTACTGGAGGCGCTTGGTTATGGTCTGGACCTGCTGAAAGACAAATCTGGCGTAACGCTTGAACCCGGGTGTTGCTATTTATTTATACCTGAAACGGGGTTAAGCAGGGAATTGCCCGATGCTGCAATTGTACAAGCTTCTCCCCGGGCTGTTATTGGTCAGGCAGAGTATTTTCTGGCCATCGCCCGGAGGGATTTTTCCACTCTGGAAGTTCGACAGCTGGCCAAGGCAGTACTCCGAGCGGCATTGTCTGTTTATCTGGGGAGTAGGCCGCTGAGAAGCCGGGAATTGTTTCGCTGATGCCTGTCTTGATAGATGTCTGGTATTGTCAGGCTGCCAGTCGCTACAATCACAAGACTTGAGCCCACATAAGGTTGGTTGAAAGCTGCCCATGTCTTCGCAGTACAAGGAACTATTGATACATCCCCTACAGGATAATTATCGCCTGCTGCGTATTTATGCCTGGTACCGTGCTCTGCTGGCCAGTGTCTTGTTTGGAATGTTTGCAGTTGGCATGGTATCCAATGTGTTGGGGAGGCTACACCCTGCGCTGTATGGCTATACCGTCGGGGTTTATACTTTTATCAGCTTTATGACATTGGCGCGTATCCTTCTGGTTAGGCGAGAGCCGGCGACTAGTCATATTTTCGTAGTGTGTCTGATCGACATTATTGCCCTCACAATGATCATGTACTGTAGCGGAGGTATTGCTACCGGGCTTGGATCGCTGGTTTTTATTACCGTTGCAGCGAGCAGCATTTTTCTCAGGGGGCAAATAGCTACCTTGCTGGCTGCTCTGGCGTGTATTGCGATATTGCTTGAAAGTGTGGCGAGTGGCTATTTCGGTCAAGTGGATATCAATCCATTGGCTGTAGCTTTGCTAGGGTTGCTGCTTTTTGTTACATCACTTTTATTCCAGTATTTGACCCGTCGAATACTGGCATCACAACAGTCTGCCGCAATACAGGCAGCGCAAGCAGCAACACTGCAAAAGCTGAATGAAATGATAGTACAGCGTATGCATACAGGCATTGCTGTGCTTGACAATGTAGGTCGCGTTCTTCTTTACAATGAAGCTGCTGCTCGCTTGCTATATCTACCTGCACAATTTGATACACGTGATCAGTTATATTTCAACAGCAATCCGGTTTTACAGGCTGTTTTAAAACAGTGGACAGATAATCCACAGCAGCGCCCGCCGCCTCTGCAGCTTGAGGAGGGCAGTCCTGAAATCCAGCTCAATTTTGCGCGCATGGAAAACAGTGGTAATGATCTGGTGTTGGTTTTTGTCGAAGATACTCGCCACATGTCACAGCGTGCCCAGCAGCTTAAACTCGCATCTTTGGGACATTTGACAGCCAGCATTGCACACGAGGTGAGAAATCCGCTGGGTGCAATAAGCCATGCAGCTCAATTGCTTGGCGAATCAGAAGGGCTTTCAGAGGCAGATCGTCGGCTCGCGGCAATTATCCAGAATCACTCGCTTCGCGTTAACCGGATTATTGAAAACGTACTGCAGTTATCGCGGCGACAGGCTGCAAATCCTGAAAAACGGGATTTGTGCGAATGGTTAACACGGTTTGAACAGCAGCATCGACAGACATATGGTAAGCCGGTACAGATAAAATTGGATTTGCCAGATACTCCTATGCCGGTATATGTTGATTTCAGCCAGATGGAACAAGTGTTGGGCAATCTCTGCAGTAATGGTTTGCGGTACAGTGAAAAATCTACAGGTGTGGCAAGTATCACATTGCGCGTCTATATGCATGACAGTCTTGCAATTCCTTGTCTGGATATTATTGATTATGGACGGGGTATCAGTGACGAAGACCGGAAGCAGATTTTTGAACCGTTTTTTACTACAGATGCCAAGGGAACAGGCCTTGGTCTCTATATTGCACGAGAGTTATGTCTGGCTAATCAGGCCAGTCTGGATTACAAAAAAACATCCGAAGGCCATAGCTGTTTTCAAATCAGCTTTCCACACTCTAACAAAATGATGATGTAGCCCATGAGCATGAATGTTACTGCACTAATTGTAGATGATGAACCTGATATACGGGAACTGCTGGAGATTACCCTTGGCAGGATGAATTTGCATACTGTCAGTGCAGGCGATCTGGCTGCTGCAAAACAGCTTCTGAAGACAGAAAAAATTTCGCTATGCTTGACGGATATGCAATTGCCAGATGGTAATGGCCTGACATTGTTAGAACATATCCAGAGCGAGTACCCGCATATTCCAGTCGCTGTTATTACGGCTTTTGGCAGCATGGATGCAGCAATCAATGCGTTGAAAGCAGGTGCTTTTGATTTTGTATCCAAGCCGGTTAATCTGGAACAGTTGCGTGGCTTGGTAGAGACTGCATTAAATTTGCAAAAACCAGCCCTTTCCAGTGCGCCCATTGACGAAGAATTGTTGATTGGCAACAGCGATGTGATGCTGAAATTGCGCAAACAGATTGCCAAGTTAGCCCGTAGTCAGGCACCAATTTATATACATGGCGAGTCTGGCAGTGGCAAAGAGTTGGCGGCACGTTCCATCCATCGTCAGGGAGCAAGAGCGGACAAGCCCTTCGTTGCTGTAAATTGTGGTGCGATACCTTCTGAACTGATGGAAAGTGAGTTTTTTGGACACAAAAAAGGAAGTTTCACTGGTGCAACTGCAGATAAGCCTGGTTTGTTTCAAGCAGCTCATGGTGGCACATTGTTTCTTGATGAGGTGGCCGATTTGCCACTGGAAATGCAAGTAAAGCTATTGCGTGCAATCCAGGAGAAGAGTGTGCGTCCCGTAGGGGCAGAGCAGGAGGTTTCTGTAGATCTGCGAATTTTGAGTGCAACGCATAAAAACCTTGCAGACGAGACAAAAACTGGTCGTTTTCGGCAAGATCTTTTTTACCGCATTAATGTCATTGAGCTTAATGTGCCGCCTTTGCGAGAGCGTGGCGATGATATTCTTTTACTTGCCGGGCGGTTTCTTGAGAGTTTTGCCCGTGAAATGCAGTTGCCTCCTGCGCAGCTGGCTGAAGATGCAAAGACGGCATTGCGACGCTATGATTTTCCTGGCAATGTTCGGGAGCTGGAAAATATTCTTGAGCGTGCATATACATTGTGTGACGCTGATATTATCCATGCGAGCGATTTGCATCTTGGGGAAGAAAAGGATGAGACATCACTGATTCCAGACGCCGAGTCTATTATCGTTCCTGAAGGAGTAACCGAGTTAGACAGTTATCTGGAGTCTGTAGAGCGCGGCATTATCACCCGGGCGCTGGAGTCCAATCGCTGGAACAAAACGGCTACCGCACAAAAACTGGGCATTTCATTTCGTCAGCTGCGTTACAGGTTGAAGAAGTTAGGTATGGACGATTAAGGCAGCCGGCCCCGCCATTCCTCAGAGCAAAAATGGGATAACTGCTTTCCTTTTTGATGGGTAGTCGCTAAATTTTTCACGATACCAGCGATGTGATGACAGGGCTTTCGGGATCAGGTTTGCAGCTGTGAAGCATACAAACGCTAGCGCAGGCAGTGACCATCCCGCTATAGCAAATCCAGTCCATTGCAACATCTCACCCAGATAATTCGGGCAGGAAACAAAACGGTAAGCGCCGCCTTGTGGAATCTTATAGCCGGTTTCCCCGGGTTTGCGCAAGTTTCCCAGAATAGCGTCCGAGTGCTTTGCCAGAAAAAATCCGGCAGCAAATAATAATATTCCGACTATAAAGCGTGGATCAACAAGCCACGCGTTACTGTACAAGTGCGTTCCCATTTCTGACAAGAACCATCCGTTTAATGCGCCATTGACGCCGTTAAAGGCCATGCCAAAAACGAGCAGGATGATGCGATAGCTTGATCCGGGCTTGATTCGCAATGTATAGGGATAGATAAATGTGCGGTGGAAATAGTGGATCTGGAACAGCGCAAAGAGTATGAGTGGAGCAGCTGAGAGAGTGTGTTCGCCTTGCCAGTAAAACCAGAACATGCCGATAAAAGCGGGAAGCTCCAGAATGAACCAGCCCAAACGCATATTGACTCCCGGCCCCCACCCTGCGCGTTCCTGCTTGCCGTAAGGTGCTGAAATAAACATCAGGATCAGGAATAGCGCGGCTGCCGAGCCAAACACACCCTGTAAAAGCAAATCGTAAATGCCCTGATTCATGATGACTCCTGCGCCACAAAAAAGTATGCTGCCATGATAGCGCACCGCTTATGAAGGAGCACTCGTTAATGTCACGCACTGATTCCATGCTCGTGCCTTCTGATGAGGGCTTCAATCATCAGATAGCGGATACGTTTGCCTCGGTATCACAGACGGATCGCAGTTGGACAGAAAAGGTCTGCGGTTCTATCTTCAGAAAGGATGGTTCGTTGCAAATAGGCTGGGGCGTAGGAAAATACCTGAACCGTAATGTGATGGATGCATACGCGGGTATCTCGCGCGGTGTTGAGCAGTGGACAGTGCGTTCCAGCAGAATGTTATTTCCAATGCCAGATCTTATCAGTGTTGGTCCCATCCATTATGAAGTCATCGAGCCGCTGAAAAAAATCCGCATCCGACTGGATGAAAATGATACGCAGCCTATCAGCTTTGATGTTGTTCTCGATGGTTCAGTATTGCCACCATTCCTTGAAAACCATGAATTCCGTCGGCAGACATTCGGTTTCCGCACCGAAACAGATCTGTGCCGATACCATCAGGCTGGCACTGCCAGTGGATGGGTGAAGGTGGATGGTGTAAGGCATGATATTAATCCGGAAGACTGGTGCATGACTCGCGACCACTCCTGGGGGGTGCGTTATGGTGTTGGCAATGAGCCGTTAGACTTGATGCCGGGTATTGATTCGTCTTCGTTGCCGATGCATTTTCTATGGAGTCCGATGCGATTCGAGCGGGCAGACGGTTCGCAATATTCGCTGCATCATTTTTATCTCAATGTGAACTTTCCCGGTTTTGATCCGGTTTTTCATGGCGGTGAAGAACGGCAAGATGGTACGCGCGTTGCTTTCAAGTCGCTCAGGCCAGAGCTAGTGTATGACAAATGCAATCGCAGGCTGAAAAGTGGACTCCTGCATTTCTCAGGGAATGATGGCAGCGAACGTACGCTTAAAATTGATGCAGTGAGCGATACGGGATTTCACCTTGGTGCCGGCTTGTACTTTGGCTACAAGGGTTTTCATCACGGCAGTTGGCGCGGTGAATTGCATGTTGATGGTGAATACATCGCGGATTGCTCCGCTATTGATACAGCAAAAGAGTTGCATCAGATACGTGACTGTATAATTCGGATTACTGATGGCGAAAACATAGGTTGGGGTAACTACCAGACAATCATTCTTGGCGAGTGGCCTGAACTGTCATTGGGGAAAGATAGTAATTTTATCTAGGGTATTTATGTTTGAATTGCATGCGCAGTTGGCAAAAGATTGTACGGTGATTGGTGAATTGCGGCTGAGCAGGCTGCTGTTGATGAATGATGCCAACTATCCATGGTTTGTGCTGGTGCCAATGCGTGTGGGCATATGTGAATGGTATGAGCTGGGAAGCGCCGATCAGCAAGAACTGTTGCGAGAAACCAATGCGCTGGCAAAATTCTTGCGGGAAGTGAGTGGCGCAAAAAAAATGAATGTCGGTGCACTCGGGAATATGGTGCCGCAGTTACATGTGCATGTGATCGCGCGCTTTGAGACAGATGCGGCATGGCCAGCGCCAGTATGGGGTAAAGTCGCAGCGCAGCCATATGATGAAAAAAATCTGGCTGCCGTGATCGCGCAGGGCAACGATTTTATCCGTTTATTTATTGCCTGATATTTTCTGCACAATCAGGCTGCCTACCATATCGCCTTCAACATTGACGGTTGTGCGAAATGTGTCGAGCAAGCGATCGATGGGTAATAAAATGGCAATAGCTTCAGCAGGCAATCCCACTGCTTGTAACACCATCACCATTGTCACCATACCTGCACTGGGAATGCCTGGTGCACCCATGGCCGCTACCATGGCGGTCAGGCATACCACCAGTTGCTGCCCGAGGCTGAGTTCAATACCTACCAGTCCTGCTACAAATAACGCCGCCGCTGCTTCGTAGAGTGCGGTACCGTCCATATTCACTTGTGCGCCCAGTGGCGCGACAAAATTGGCGATATCCCGCTGTACCCCCATGTCGCGTTCCAGGCACGCGAGCGTTACTGGCAAAGTGGCAGAGCTGGAGCTGGTTGCAAATGCCGTCAGCAGTGCCGGCCGCGCCCCGCGCCAGAATGCCAGGGGTGAAACCCGGGTGATCAGCCACAGCGCCAAAGGCAAAATGACCGCACCATGAAATACCGTCGTCCCGATGACCACGGCCATAAACTTGCCCAGGCTGCTAAACAAGGCCATGTCTTGTGTGGCAACCAGTTTTGCCAGCAGGGCGAGTATGCCGAAGGGGGCGAGATGCATGATCCAGTTGACCATCTGCATCATCAGGTTGAACAACTCGGTGAGCAGCGTCTGCAGGTGCCGATAACGCTCACCCCCGGTGACCATCGCTATGCCGGTCAATAAAGCAAATACCAACACAGCCATAATGTTGCCCTGCGCCATTGCAGTAACGGGGTTGGCGAACAGGCCTGCAATAAATTTGCTGAAAAATTCAGGCATCGGCAGGGATGCAACAGTATGTTGGCTGGTCATGTCACTGAACATGGACAAGCTGATGCCTGCAGCAGGTGTGAACCAGTGCATTGACAGCATCCCCAGTACAATAGCCAGGATCATGCTGCTGCCGAAAAACAGCAGCGTCGTGAGCCAGACAGCATGCATGCGGTGATGCATCTGTAATTGGGCAACGCCAACGGCAATCGAGCTGAATACCAGCGGCACCATGACCATTTTCAATGCGCCGATAAAGACGCTGCTCACCAGCCCGAGGCAGTACAGGCCATTCTGGGTAATGGCAGAATCGCTACCGAGCCGGGCAAAGCCCAGCCCCAGCAGCACACCGGTTGCAGCCCCGAGCAGGATGCGCGTATTGAGTGTCATGGGTGCGAATATCCCTGTAGGTTCACTTTTGTCATCTGCCTGACTTGACTGTGTGCGAGAATAACGCATTATGCCGCGCCTTAGAGGCAAGTGTGGGACACCCCGGGAGGAGTCATGCCAAGCAAGATCAAACTGCAAGGGTTCAACAACCTGACGAAGTCATTGAGCTTCTGTATTTATGATATCTGCTATGCAGAGACACCAGAGCAGAAGGCTGAGTACATTCGTTATATCGACGAGAAGTACAACGCTGAACGATTCACTGACATCCTGACCGAAGTTTGCCAGATTATTGGTGCCAATATTCTCAATATCGCCCGTCAGGATTACGATCCTCAAGGCGCTTCTGTGACTATGCTGGTGGCCGAAGAGCCTGTTAAAGATGATGTTGATACCAGTGAGTCTCCTGGTCCGGTAGAGATTATTGCGGCGCATCTCGACAAGAGCCACATATGCGTGCACACCTATCCGGAAACGCACCCGAACGAAGGTATCTGTACTTTCCGCGCAGATATTGAAGTATCAACGTGCGGGATCATTTCGCCATTGAAAGCGCTCAACTACCTGATCCACCAACTCGATTCCGATATCGTGACGGTGGATTATCGCGTGCGCGGTTTTACTCGTGATGTGAGTGGTAAAAAACATTTTATAGACCATGAAATCACGTCTATCCAGAACTACTTCACGGATGACACGGAATCGTTGTATAAAATGATTGATGTGAATGTGTATCAGGAAAATATTTTCCATACCAAGATGA
>ERZ724527.219-NODE-219-length-29063-cov-8.762514_pt1 | contig 29063 bp, 23 predicted proteins | sample MGYA00376060_ERZ724527 | MGnify/ENA primary metagenome ERZ724527 (study PRJEB28724, sample SAMN07190886) | activated sludge metagenome | isolation source: activated sludge of sewage treatment plant in Hong Hong | place: USA: Christiansburg, Virginia | collected...
GCCCACGGGATATGCAGCTGAATTTCTTAGGTGTATTTGGCTTGTAGCCCACGTGGAATATGCGCAACCAGCTATCAATTCAGGAGCAATTGATCTGCCTGGCACCCAATTCACCGCTGCGGGCCGCCCACCATGGGCGCAGGCGCAATTGGGGTAGGCAACTCCACATGCTTCGCTTCACATTGCATGCGAGACAAAATTTCTCGCATCGTCTCGACTTCGGCGCCCACCAGTATTCCATTGGCGGCGTATTTCATCAAATCGTCACATGCCAAAGGCGTAATGGGCTCCTTTCAAAACAGGGACTCAAAAATGAAGATGAATACGCGTGCGGTTGCAATGGTTGTGAACCCAGTAATGGCCGGTTTGCTGCTGGCGGCTTGCGGCGGTAGTGGGGAGCCCACTGCGCAAGGGCGTTTTATCGATGGACCGGTGGCAGGGCTCAACTACAGCACCGTCGCTGGCATTACTGGCACCACCGATGCCAATGGAACCTTCAGCTACGGGGGTGGCTCGCCCGCCGACAAGGTGAGCTTCAAGCTTGGCGCGCTGGCGCTGGGCACGGCAGCCGGGGCCAGTGTGATCACACCCCTGGATCTGGTGGCGGGCGCAACGGTCAGCGATGCACGCGTGCTCAACCGCCTGCAGCTGTTGCAGTCGCTGGACAGTGACAAGGACGTTGATAACGGCATCGTGATCGACACCACGCTGGCCGCCAAACTCAACGACACGGTCAAGCCCGACGAGACCGATGGCACCAAGTTTGAAGCCGCGTTGAAGACCGCGCTGGGCACCACACCCGTGGCGCGCGGTCTGGCACGCGAGAGTTTTGAGAGCAGCCTGGCCGCCATGGGCCGCAGCGTTACCACCGCGAAAGAGGCGATCAGCGGCGGCGACGTGGTGGTCAGCAAGCACCGCGTCAACGTGCCCACCAGCATGAATGTGCCCTACGAGGGAACGAGTGCCGATTTGAAGGCCGCCTTCCCCAAAGGCTTCCCTCTGGCCGTGGGCTCGGCGATGGCGCTCAAGTCCATCAACAGCGATGGCAGCATCGACTTTTATGTGCTGACCGACCGCGGCTCCAATGCCGACGGCCCCAACATCGTGGTGGGTGGCAGCACCTATGGAACCAAAGTGTTCCCGGCACCGGGCTTTGCGCCCACCTTTGGTGTGCTGCGCCTGGCCAATGGTGTGGCCACAGTGACCGGTATCACACCCATGTTCAATGAGAAGGGCGGCAAGCTCACCGGCTTGCCCCTGCCGGTGGGCACACCCGGTTCGTCGGCCGAAGTGGCCTTGAACGAGGCGCTGGTGGCATTGACCAGCGACCCCATGGGCCTGGACCCCGAAGGCATAGTGTTTGACAAGGCCAATAACAAGCTCTACATCTCTGACGAATACGGCCCATTCATCATCAAGGTGGATGCCACCACCGGCAAAATTGAAGAGCGCTTTGCACCGGCCATTGCCGGCAGCACCGCCAGCAAGCCCGTGCTGCCTGCCGTGTTGAACCTGCGCCGCGCCAACCGTGGCATGGAAGGCCTGGCCATGGACGCTGCGGGCGAACTGCACGGCCTGGTGCAAAGCCCGCTGGACGCCAAGGTGACCGTGGACGACGGCACGACGGTGTCGGTCAGCAAGACCGCGCTGTTTCTGCGCTGGCTGGTGCTGAACCCTGCCACCGGCGCCACCAAGACTTATGCCTTTCCCTTGAGCAAGACCGACTGGTCCAAGTCCGACACCGGGCAGGCCAAGATGGGTGACATCGCCTATGTGGCTCCCGGCAAGTTTCTGGCCATCGAGCAGGGCGTCAACGCCGCTGGCGTGCTGGTTAACAAAATCATGCTGGTGGAAATCCCGGCGGACGCGACCGACATCAATGCCCTGGGCGCGGAGCTGGAAGCCAGCAGCGCCACGGCCAAGGCCGTCAAGGGTGCCGACTGGACCAAGGTCGTGCCGCTCAAGCGCACCCTGCTGTTGCAACTCAACGATGCGGGCTGGCTGGCCGAGAAGGCCGAAGGACTGACGGTGGTGAACGGAGACACGATTGCGCTGATCAACGACAACGACTTTGGTGTCACCCCCGCGCTGTTTGATGCCCAAGGCGTGGCCGTGAGTGGCGACGTGACGAACTGCCTGACGGAAAACGGAAAACTCGTGAACAACGGCACCAAGGTCTGCCCCGCTGCGGCCGTGCGCGTGGCGCCCGGCAGCACATCGGAGCGGCCCACGCGCCTGTACACCTTCAAGTTTCCCAAGGCCATTGCCAGCTACAGCGTGAAGTAGGCCCAAGCGAGGGAACCTGTGGATTGAGCTCTGGTGTCTCGACGCTCCACCCGCGCCTTTCTATGCAACTCCGTCGCAAGGGGGCAGTCAATGCCATCGTCAATGTAGCGCGGTACTGCGCGTCTGGTGTCATTTGGAGAATTGCACCATGCTCGCCATTCTCGGATGCACCGGCCTCTACGACCTTCTGCGCCGGACATACACCGCGCAGAGCACATCACGCTACGAAACGCCAAGCGCTGTCGGTGAACCTGGTTGGTGTGATGGGGTGTTTGAGTAGTTGGCGGGCGCGCTTGAGGCTGATGCCACCCAACAAGCCTCACCGCCAGGCGTGATTCTCCATGAAGCCAATGCTATCGATGAGAACGCTGTGGCACAGGTTGATTCAGATTTGTGCCGGCGCATTCTGCGTACCTTGGTGAGCCGGTCACACCCCGCCCCCGGTCATCGTTCGTCTGGACGGTGTTTTTCATGGTGAACCCGCCACCCGGGCTGGAAATCTAGGGTATCCACGAGGTTCGAAGCCTGTTTCAGGACGCGATACTGCGGCTCGTGCGTTGAACGGGCTATCCGCTGGCCAGCGCGTCCGCCCGCCATTTCCGGAGCCCTTTCATGAAATATTTCAATTTCCGCCGCATCGTCTGTACCCTGGCCTGGCTTGCCGCCAGTGGCCAGGCTGCCTACGCCGTCGAGTGGTTTGTCTCGCCGTTGGGTAGCGACACCGCCGGCAACGGCAGTCTGGCAGCGCCTTACAAAACCCTGGGCTACCTGCTCAACCCCGGGCGGGATTTGGTGCAAGGCGGCGACACCGTCACCTTGCGCGGGCCGACTGGCAACAACGTGTACAACGAAAGCGAAGTGCGCCTGCGCGTGCCGCTCACTTTGCGCTCTTTTGAGGGGGAGTGGGCCATCATTTCCTGCCCTATTGCGCTGCAGGACGGCGTGTGTGTGCAGATCGACCCGTCGGCGTCGGGCAGCCGCCTCTCAAGGTTGGAGATCACAGGCGGAAACTTGTACGGCGTGTTCATGCAGACCGACTGGGACTCGCGGGACAACCGGCAGGGTCTGGGGGCTTCCAACATCATTCTGGAAGACTGCAAGATTCACGACACCGGGCGCGATGCCATCAAGATCACGCCCAAGAGCAATGACATCACGATCCGCCGCTGTGAAATCTACAACACCGGCCGCGTGTACCCTGAAGGCACACCGTTGGACGACAAAAACGCTGAAGGGATCGACAACGTGAACGGCAGCCGCATGCTGGTGGAAGACAGCTACATCCACGACATTGCCACGACGGGCCTGTACTTCAAGGGCGGAGCGGAGGATGTTGTCATTCAACGCAACCGCATTGAACGCACTGGCGTGGGCGGCATCATGGTGGGCTTTGACACAAGCCCGGACTTTTTTGACACTGCGCTCAACCCCCGTTACTACGAGAGCATTCGCGGCACCGTGCGCAACAACGTGGTGCGCGACACCGGGTACGCGGGCATTGGCCTGTATGCCGCCAAAGACGCGGTGGTGGTCAACAACACCGTGGTCAACACAGCCACTGCCGGGCACGCTGCCATTTATTTTGGCGTGACCCTCCAAGACTTTGAGCCCTTTGCCGGGCGTCCCGCCAACATCAACCCGCTGATTCGCAATAACCTGATCATTCAAAACGGAGGTGACTGCGCGCGCATTCGCTGGGCCAACGAAATCAGTGAAGCGGGCTTGTACGGACTGGAGGGCGGTGCAGGTATGGACAGCAACTGGTTTTACAACACGCGTGGCGCCTGCAACTTTGCCGATAACCGCCCCGGTAGTCCTCTGGCTGATGGCGGCACGCTGGAGCAGTGGCGTGCCTACGAGAAGGTGGATGCCAGCAGCCTGTCAGGGGTCATCAGCGTGACGGCTGATGGCCATTTGTTGCCCGGCAGCCCGGCCATCGACAAAGGCGAAACGTTGTCACTGGTGACGCAAGACATCGACAAGCAGCCCCGCCGTGGGGCCAACGACATTGGTGCCGACGAAGTGCCCGGCCCCGCCACCAGCGCAGACCGCGTGATGGACTGGGCCGAAGCAACCTTGCCCCAGTACTTCCCGCCCAATGGAGTGGCGGGTACCGTGGCCAATTACAGCTATCGCTACTACGCCAGCGTCGGGCTTTACCTCGCGACCGACGGCCTGCGCGTCATCGTGCACAACGGGCGCGAGTGGAACCTGCTGGATGTGGGGTCGCTGAGTAGTTTCCTGGCGTTAGCGGCGGCGGCGGGATTTTGACGTCCCGGGTCTTTTAGTTAAAGGCGCGAGAGCACGCGTTTTGCCAGTTCCTGGATCTGCCCGCCGGTCAGTATCTGCTCGCCAGTGGCTGGGTCCAGGCCGCTGCCGACGCCCACGAGCTTGCTTCCCTTGCGCACATACAAAGCCCATGGAGCCGCATTGGGCATAAACGCTTCATCGCCGAGGTCGCGCACGGCCGTGCGCTGCGGGAACGCTTTCGCGGCCTCGGTGTAGTCACTGGCCTTGCCAATATTGATCAGCACCAGCAGCTTGCCGTCGCTGCGGACGAAGTTGATGGTGCCGCCAGCGCCGGGAATCGAACCTTTCGTAATCTCTCTTACATTGGCAAGTTTGGTGACGGCCTGCACGTCAGCGACTGTCAGCTCCCCTGCGGCGAAGGATGTGCCAGACATGCTGAGAAACAACACCAGCGCAGTGACCGTGTGAAAAAGAGAAATCCTCATATGAGCTCCCGTAGATGAGTTGACGGCCGATTCGGCAACGGATACACATTTTCATTTGCAACCCGAAGTCGCTGGTGCCTGTTTGTCACACTCTACAGTAGGGATGCGCCGGTGTCACCAAGCGTAACTTGATAAGTTTGCTTCCTACTTCGGCATGCTGTACTGATCTTTCATTTTCAGCACATGCGACTCCCACACGCTGGTGTAACGTGCGTCATCCACCACTGACTTCTTGATCATCTTCATGCACTGCTCCATCTGCGCCGCGTTGCTGCTGGGCTTGGCGTACAGCTGCAGGGCGAACTTGGAGAAGTCCCGCACCATCACATCAAAGATCTGGTCGATCACCTCGGACTCCACGTCGTAAATCTTGGCGTTCTCCAGGATCAGCTGACCGTAGACAACCAGGGTGAACATCTCGCCGGCGGTTAGCAAAAAGTCGATGTCCTTGGCCTGTTCGGCCGAGGGAGGCGCCTTCATCATCATTTCGCGGAACAGCTTGATCTGCTCCTTGAACACACTCAGGTTGGGCAGGTCGTAGCTGTTGTAGGCGATGCGGTAGTCGTGAAACTTGATCTTGCCCAGGCCCTTGGTCGCCCCCTGGTTGAACAGGAAGGCGTCGTCGCTGCCCTCGTCGCGGCGCGGCACCGGCGCGTACTCCGTTGGGAAGAAGAAGTAGTTGGGCATGAACTTGATGATCAGCGCCATGTTGACGTGCACCGTGCCCTCCAGCTTGGGCAGGCAACGGATGTCCTGGGCGGCCATGGCAAAGTACGGCTCCTTCTCGAAACCCTTGGCGGCAATCACGTCCCACAGCAGGTTGACGACTTCTTCGCCCTGGGTGGTGACCTTCATTTTCACCATAGGGTTGAACAGCAGGTACCGGCGGTCTTCGCTTGATGCACTCTTCATGTAGTCGGCCGCGCGCAGTGCAAACAGCTTCATGGAAACCAGGCGCACATAGGCATCGGTGAACAGTTGCTTGACGTGGGGGAAGTCGGTCACTGTTTTGCCGTACAGGTGGCGATTGGCCGCGTGGTCTATGGCCTCATAAAACGCATGGGTGCAGATACCGATGGAGGCCCAGCCCAGGTTGTACTTGCCCACGTTGACGGTGTTGAGCGCGGCGTTCCAGGCTTCGTCACCATGGTGCAGCACGTCGTCTTCGGTGAAGGGGTAGTCTTGCAGGCGGTACTCGGCCACGTAGTTCTGGCTGTAGACCGTGTTCTTGATGAGCTGGTACTTCGGGTGTTGGGAATCTGCAACGAAGAAAATGTAGGCGCCGGTATCGGCCATCTTGCCGAAGGTCGACACCATGGCCGCCTTGTTGGCGTTGCCGATGTAGTACTTTCCGCCGGTTGCGCTGTAGGTGCCGTCCGCGAGCTTGGTGACGATCATGTCCGAAGAGTAAATGTCAGCACCGTGTTCCTTTTCGGACAGACCGAAGGCGAATATGTTGCCCTCGTCGAGCAAGCGCTTGGCCTTTGCCTTGGCCTTCTCATTGCTGCTCATCCAGATGGGGCCAATGCCCAACACCGAGACCTGGTAGGTGTACCAGTAGCACAGGCCATAGAAGCCCAGAATTTCGGCAAAACCGCACACGCGCCAGCTGTCCCACGCCGCGTTCTCCCCCTCTTTGCCTTGCGCGGCGGGCGTCATCATGGAGGAAAACAAGCCCTCTTCCTTGGCAAATTCCAGGAAATCCGCGTACCAGACGGCACCGTTGAAGTCTTCCTTCAACTTGGTCAGACCCTTCTTCTCGAAGAAGGCAATGGTCTTTTCCATGATGTCGCGCGAGCGCTGGTCGGGGTAGTTGCGGGTCAGGTTACGAGGGTTGAGCAATAGCATATGAACTCCATTGGTTTTTTTCTCTGCGGATGCCGACCGGACAAGTCGACCAGGCACCCGAACGTGGAAACGATAGTAGTGCCACTCAAGGAACAGTTATTGCGCCAGCGCAAAGGCAAGCGAGCTCCACCGGCTTGTTGAGGCGATATAGATTGGCTAGCGCGGGTCGGATTGTCCGGGAATTGACGACAAAACCACTTTACGGCGCGGAACGCGATCGGAGTCCAGCAGGGCTTCAACGCGCGCAAACACTTCTGAGCGGGAAAACGGCTTCTTCATAAAGTCATCCGCGCCAATACGGTTGGCGAAAAACTGTTCGGCCGCGTTTTCGCTTCCAGTGATCATGATGACAGGCACATTGTGCGTGGCTTCATTTTTGCGAATAGCCCGCAGCGCACTAAACCCATTGCGCTTGGGCAATACAAGTTCCAGAAAAATCAGGTCGGGCACCTCTTCGTTGACCAGCGACAGCCCCTTTTCCGCATCGGCGGCATCTCGTACCGTAAACCCTACCGATACCAGAATATCGCGCAGCGCAGCGACGCCCGTGACGGAGTCATCGATGATGACGGCCTTACAACCCTTGCGCGCATTCCTGCGTTTTTTGCCTCGCCGGTTGATCACTGCAACGCTTAGAAACGTGCTGGGCAGGGCCTTGGAGTCCGCTGCTGTATGGTGTGAAGCCGGTGGAGATGAAGTGGCCATGGTGCAAACTGCCTGAGTTGAGCGATCAGAGTTTTCAATCCGGGGAGCGATTGATGACAGTTTAGAGGGAGTAGGCGAAACTGCGCAATATATTCTTTGGCCCCATGAAGGAGTGCATCGCTCCCCCCCTTTGGCGCTAGTTCTTGTGCATTGACTTCGCTTGAAAAGGTCGCGCCTCGAAACGAAACACTTTGGGGCCTTTCGCGTCCACGGTGGTTTTGATCCAGCCCATCCAGGGCGAGCCATAGGTTTCAACCCGGGTGAAATTGGCAATAACGTCCTGTGTGGTTGGGTTACGCAGTGGTTGATTGATCTGCTGCTGGTGTGAGTCACCATGCACCAACACCACCTGCCCCGCAAAGGCCAGCGTTTCGTCTCGCAGTTGGCTCAAAAAGTCTTTGTAGCCCGGGTACGCTTTTCCGGCGGCATCGGCTTCAAACCCGGGGTTACCCTGAATGACCACCATCAATCCGGCGGCTTGCATGGCACGAGCTCGCGCAAAGGCCTGAGTCAGCCAGAGCCTAATCGCCGGGCTACGCTGCAAAAACTCTTTGGACGGTCCGCTTGCGCGCTGGGTGCCGTCGTAGTTGTTGTCACTGCCAGGAAGATTCAAACCCACAAAAACCACCCCCGCTGCCTCCCAGCGCACGTTCTCACGGTAGGCCGCAAAGGCGGGGTCCCGACTTTGCCGCACCAGCTCAAACTGACGCTGCCCTAGCGTTTTCTCATCGGGGAAAAAAAGTGCGCGCAATTTGTCTAGACGCTCAAGGGGGTCGTAAGAGCCATTGCTGCGACGGTGGCAGTCGGTCCACTCGTTGTCGCCCGGAACATAGATCAGCGGATGCTTTGAGGCCTTGAATACGCCCAGAATGTCGAGAAAAGCCTCGTCGCTACAGACCGAGCCGCCACTTTTGATATCACCATCATGAATCACAAACGCCAGGTCTTCGGAATCCATTTCGGCCATCAACTCAGGCAGCAACTCGCGCTCGCGCTGGCTGTAAGACGTATCACCGAACAGCCCAATGTTGATCGGCTGGGGCCTGACTTGGGCTGACACAACGGCCGTCAGACTCCAAACCAGCAACAGGAAAAAAGGTTGGCAGTACTTGCGTGTCTTCATGAATTTGAATCCGTCAGGCGTAAAGAACAGCAATCCTGCCACAGGTACGTTCAAGCCCTTTTTTTGCGTCCTGCAAGATGGTGCTTCACGGTTCGGCACTTTACGGCCGCTCCTCTTTTTAAGCCGCCCTACCGCCATGCCGGGATGGATGCCGGGTACTGGCAAGCCGGGCTGGCCGTAGTGTGCAGAGCGCTATACAAATCATAGCTACTAAACTAACAAATACGTGGCTACAGGCCTCTTTCTCTTATAAAACAAAAAAGGCACCTTTCGATGCCGTTTTTCAATGAAGCGCCCTGCGCCTTCCGTTTTACCTGCGGCGGTTGCCTTGCAGCAGTCTTTCGACCTCATCGCGCAGAGCGTTCAGTTCCTCGCGCAACTGGCGGCGTTCCTGTGGGGTCACGACACCGTTCCTCTTGAAGTTGGCTTCGTGGCGGGCAATGGCACGCTCGCGCATGTGCAGCCTGCGCGCATCGCGCCGGGAGATGTGTCCGGTACGCACGCCCTCGTCAATGCGCTGGCCGATGTTGGCCTGAACGTTGTCGATACCGGGTGTGTTGTCACGGCCTTGTCCCACCACACTGCTGTTGGCCATCATGCGTTCGACTTCGGCAGCGAGCCCCTCCACATCGGCCCTTAAGCGCTGGCGCTCCTGTGGGTTGACGTTGCCGTTCGATTTCATCTGGTATTCGCGCATTTCAATGTCGCGGTCACGTCGATAAAGCTCGCGCGCCTCGGACGGTGTGATGTGCCCGGATGCCATGCCCTGCTGAATGCGGGCGCTGATGGCCTGTTGTGCACGGTCAACAGCCGGCGTGTTGGTACCCTGCGCCATGACCGGGGCGCCCCACAGGCTGACGAACAGGGCTGAGGCCAGCAACGAGCCAGTGAACAATTTTGATTTCATGAGAGATCCCAAGTTGATGCATGTGATGACAGTGAATTCTTGTCGCCACTTGCGAAAAGTTCTGTGCGCCTGCACACACACAACACATACGTGCGCTGGACCACGAACAAGTCAAGGTACTTTTGTAAACATTGCATAGACTGATGTGAAGGCTCGAACGATGTTTTGGGGGGCGGTATGGAAGTCACTGTGTTAGGAATCGGCTGTGCCAAGTGCAAGAGCACGGTTGCGATGATTGAGCGGGTTGCCAAAGATGCTGGTGTGAATTTGGAGCTCCTGCGCAACCCCACACGCCACCTGTTCTTTACCGGCAAAGGCGGCGTAGGCAAGACTTCGCTATCAACGGCAGTGGCACTGCACCTGGCTGACGCGGGCAAGCGGGTCCTGCTGGTCAGTACGGATGCGGCCTCCAACCTCGATGAAATGCTGGGCATTGAGCTGAAGAACACGCCGGTTCCCGTGCCCGGAGCCCCCCATCTGTCGGTGCTGAACATTGACCCCGACACCGCCGCCGAGTCCTACCGCCAGCGGGTCGTGGCCCAGATGGCGACCGACTCCAGCGATGCAGAACTCTCCACCGTGCGCGAGCAGCTGTCGGGCGCCTGCACGACCGAGATTGCATCGTTTGACGAGTTCGCTTCGTTGCTGTCGGACGCCGACAACCATTACGACCACATCGTGTTTGACACCGCCCCAACTGGGCACACCTTGCGGTTGCTGAGCCTGCCCAAGGCCTGGAGTGGTTTCCTGGCGGGTAACGACCGGGGTGCTTCGTGCCTGGGGCCACACTCGGGATTGAAGATGCAGGAAGTGCGCTTCAAGGCGGCGTTGGACGCGCTGAGTGACCCCGGCAAAACCACGGTGGTGCTGGTGAGCCGACCAGACGCGGGCGCCATTGCCGAGGCCTCACGCACGTCGGACGAACTCAACACGCTGGGACTGCACAACCAGCGGTTGGTGGTGAATGGTGTGTTTCATGCCAGTGAACGCAGTGATGCCATCGCCGTTGCCATCGAGGCCTTGGGCGTGCAGGCGTTGGCCGCGATGCTCAACAATCTGTTGGCTCTGCCGCAAGACCAGGTTCCGCTGCGTCCGTTTGACACCGTGGGCCTGTCGGCATTGCGTGCCCTGTTGGGCAGCGCTCAGGCGGCGGCGCCGACCCCACCGACGGCGACCCCCCAGCCCCTGGAGCAGGGGACCGGGCTGGAAGCTCTGGCCGATGCGTTGGCCCAGGCTGGCAAGGGGCTGATCATGGTCATGGGCAAGGGTGGCGTTGGCAAGACCACCATCGCCGCAGCGCTGGCCATTGGCTTGGTGCAGCGCGGAAAAAGCGTGCATCTGAGCACTACCGACCCCGCCGCTCACTTGGCCGTCACGCTGGATGGCGCCTTAGAGGGCTTGCGGGTGGATCGCATAGACCCCGTCGCGGAGACCCAGCGCTATGTGGACAAGATCATGGCAACCAAGGGTGCCGGGCTGAGCGCTGCGGAGAGAGATCTGATGTTGGAGGACCTGCGTTCGCCCTGCACCGAAGAGGTGGCGGTGTTCCACGCCTTCTCCAAGGTGGTGAGCGAGGCACGCAGCGCCTTTGTGGTGTTGGACACCGCGCCCACAGGCCACTCGCTGTTGCTGATGGATGCCACCGGTGCCTACCACCGCCAGATGGTGCGCGAGTTTGAAGGCCACTCAGCCGGGCGCATGGTCACGCCGCTGATGCGGCTGCAGGACCCGGCCTATACCAAGATCATTCTGGTGACGCTGCCCGAGATCACTCCCGTGTCACAAGCCCAAGCCTTGCAAGAGGATTTGCGTCGGGCACAGATTGAGCCATTTGCCTGGGTCATCAATAGGAGCGTTCTGGTCACGGACACGCGAGACCCGGTGTTGCAAGCGCGTTTGGCCGGCGAGCGCAAGCAAATGGAGCGCATTGCACAGGGCTTGGCCACGCGCACGTATGTGGTCCCTTGGAAAGTGCGTCCTCCAATCGGTTTGACAGAGTTGGCGGCTATGGTCTAAAAGGCGTCTTTTGGTAGATTGTTCAGCGGTGGACGGTTGGGTTTGCTTGCGTTATTTATTGTCTGTGTAATGCAAACAACAACAACTCACCACACCCAAGCCCGCCATGAAAACCAACACCATGCGCCTCTGGACACAAAATTTGCAGCACTGGTGGCATGTCCGCAAGGGTACCGGCGTGCCCTATGTGCGTGCCGTTCTTGAGAAACGGTCACTTGGCGCGGTGTTCCAGCCGATGGTTGAGCTGCGCACTGGCGCCATCATGGGGCATGAAGGCCTGGTGCGGGTTCCGCGGAGTGTTGCCGAAATGTCGTTTGATGGTCTGATGGGAGCCGCCAAAGCACAGCACTGTCAGAAGCAGCTGGAATTGACCTGTGTGGACCATGTCATTGGGTGCTGGTTGGCGGAGCGTGGCAAGGGCATGTTATTTGTCAATGTGAGCGCCCAAACGCTGGTGCAACTGCATGAGTCCGACGCCATTGATTCTTTGTTGCAGCTGTTGCGCAAACACAAGCTGCCTCCGGCGCGCATGGGGCTCGACCTCGCAGGTTACACCCGCCTGTCCTCCGTTGATGCGCTGGTTGCCGCGCTGCGGCCCTTGCGGGCGGCGGGCATGGCGATTGCGCTGGATGATTTCAAAGCGACCGACTCCAGCATGCGGGTCTGGTCCAAGGTTCTGCCCAATCTGATCAAGATGGCTCCGCGCTGGACGTCCAACATCCATCGCAACCCCGACCACCGCGATGCGGTGGCCAGCATGGTCCGCTTGACGCGCAAACACGGCGGGTTGCTCGTCGCAAAGTCGGTGGAAAACGAAAGTGAAATGCAGGTCTTGCGGGAGCTGGGAGTGAGTCTGGCCCAAGGCTACTTCCTCGGTAGCCCCGGCGCGGAACCCGTTACGGCCTTGAATCGCCGAGCGCACGGCGCTCTAAGCGTTGAAACTCCGACGGTGACGGCAAGGCCTGATCCAGTTCTTGAAATACAGCCAGCAGATCCGAGCTGGTGGGGTTGAGGGCGTTGAAGCTGTCTTCACGCTGGCGCCTGGCAAACCGGTGCCAGGTCGACACGTTCAAAATTTCAAGCTTGCCATAAGAAAGCTCCAGCCAGCCATGTTGGGCGAGTTGCTGCACGTGTTCTGAAAACAGCGTGCGTGATACACCGCACAAGGAAGCCAGTGTACTTTGCGCAACGGGCAGCTCCAGACCGTCGCCAAAGGCCACTGTGGGTGGCCGCTCCGAACGGTGGGCCAGAGCTTCGGCAAATTGCGCCAGACCCATGACCACCCGCAGGCAAGGGTTGCCGAGCTTCATCAAGGTCAACGTCTCAGAAGTCTTTTGTACTCGCCAGGCCATCAACTTGGCCACATATCGGGCAAAACCTGGCTCCTGGATAAACAGCGTGTCAAACGTGCTGGCAGGCATGCACAAAACCTCGGTAGCCGTCAGGCTGACATAGTCGGCAAAGCTGGGTTTGCGGTTGATGATGGCCTGCTCGCCAAACCACGCGCCTTTGCCATAGACGGAAATGGGCGTGGACTCCGAGTTGGTGGTGGGGATGGACGCTGAAACAAGACCGTCCATGATGTATTGCCAGTGCTGGACTTCAGCACCCTTGGCCCACAATTTCTTGCCAACCCCAAACGATTGGACTTTGATCAGCGGCGCTGTTTGTGCTGCGATGGCGTCAGACAAGCCCAGGCGTCTCAATCGCGTATAGACATAACCTTTGGCAGCTGGCGAAACCGGGGGCAAAGTGTCTCCTGTGGGGTGGGGGCATTGGCGCACCACACGCCGCCCCTGGATGCGCATTGTCGGTGAACTATTTGCTTTGATCCATGGGGACTATCCCACCCTGTGGTCAACAGTGAAGTGGGAGAAGAGTCGGGCCAGTGTTTATGGCCGACTATGGGTTTCAGATGCCGAAGTGCACACGAACCCGCTCTTCCAGCAGACGACGCGCGTCGTCCTCACTGATGCGGGCCAGTTAATCCCGCCAACAATGTTTTCTCCCTGTGCCACGTGGGTGCGCATGGTGCCCATTTCGGTGTTGTCGAGTCGACCGGGTTTCAGGAGAATGGCGTCTGGAATACCGATCTTGCCGACGTCGTGTAGAAAGCTGCCCACAATCAGGGATTGCATGGCGTCGTTCACGAGCACCATGTACAGCACGGCACCACAGGCGAGTGACGCAAAACCGGCCATCAGCGCCATAACCAGGGCATTGTTGAAAATCTGGTCCTGCTGCCAGGCCGGAATGACCCTCACCCCTTCAAAGTAGCCGGTAATCTGGGCAGTTGGGGTTCCACCGCATGGCCCTCCGCTGTCAGCGACTCGGCGAGTTTCCTGCCTTTGGTGTCATAGATTTCAGCGATGTCAAACAGACCACCGGCGATGGCATAGGCTGCAGCCTGTGCATGTTCTTCTGCTTGTGGCCCGCTCAGATTGATCGAGTCAAAACGGTGCAACAACCGCCCCGATTCTTCGTTGGCCAACGCAACGACGCTTTCTTCTGCACGTTCCAGTGCCAGAAACCACGCAATAGGTCCCGCCAGGAAGGCCATGGCAACACTGACCAGAGCAATTCGGATGGCAGTACGTCTGTCAAAGTTGGACATGGGTGTGCACGGGCTTGCGATGAGGGTCTCCAACGATTGTAGGGACGGTGGTGCCCGATGTGACGCGGGTTTGATATTTGATAAGCAAGGCTTAAGGTAGCGGGGCTACGCTACAGGTGTTATGACATCGTTTCAATTAGTGGTCTGGATTGCAGGGGGGGTTCTGCTTCAGGTCGCCATCTACCTGGGTATCGGTTTTCTTCGCCACTGGCAGGATTACCTTGCCTTGCGTACATCAGTAGTGGAGGGTGATGTTGTCGAAGACGGTGCTGGCATCGTCCGTACCGCTGTGCATCCAGCAGCCCCAGTTGCCTGGCCTGGTTGGCGCGACTTTCAAGTTGTCGACAAGCGCTTTGAAGATGCCAGTCAGCAGGTTTGTTCGTTCTATCTCAAGCCACAAGATGGCTTGGCATTGCCGCCATTCCTGCCGGGCCAGTTCCTCACGTTTCAATTGGATATTGCGTCGCTATCAGGCGCCGCCCCCGCGCCAGTGGTTCGGTGTTATTCGCTGTCAGACTCGCCGCAGTCCGCCACCTACCGCATATCCATCAAACGGGTGCCTGCGCCTGGTGGCAGCGGGTACGCACCGGGGCGGTCTTCCAATTATTTTCATGACCATGTGGGCTTGGGCAGTGTTGTACGCGTCCGCGCGCCGTCGGGCCACTTTCATATCGACCTGGGTGACGCGCCGGTGGTTTTGATTGCAGGTGGCATCGGTATCACGCCCATGTTAAGCATGCTCAACTGGTGTGTGACTTCGCAGCCAAAGCGCGAAATCTGGCTCTTTTACGGCGTGCGTGATGGCTCGGAGTTGGTCATGTGGCCCCATCTGCAAGCGCTGGCGGCGGCGCATGCCAACGTTCATCTGCATGTTTGTTTCAGCCAATCACGGGCGGGGGACACTGCGATGCCTGCGGGGATAGGCACACACATACACCATGGCCGTGTAGACGTGGCGTTGTTGCGTACGGTGTTGCCACTCAAACACTTTCACTTCTACCTGTGTGGGCCAACACCCATGTTGCAGAGTCTGGTGCCGGCGCTGGAAGACTGGGGCGTTGCAGACAGCCACATTCACTATGAGGCGTTTGGCCCAGCCTCCATTCCCCGCAAGGCATCCCAACGGGCAAGTCTGAGTACATCCGCATCCACAGAAGCGATCGTGGTCAGTTTCTCCAAGTCGGCTCGCCAGGTGGCGTGGACCCCTGGCAGTGGAAACTTGCTGGACTTCGCGGAAGCCCATGGCATTGCAGTCAACTCGGGTTGCCGCGCGGGCAGTTGTGGCAGTTGCCAAACGGTGATTCGCGCGGGTGAGGTGGTCTATAACCAAACACCCGACTGTGACCCCGAGGCCGGCAGTTGCCTCCTGTGTGTGACCCAGCCCAAAACCAACGTGACGCTGGAGATATAAATGAAGGCTTCTCTCTGGCGCGAACATGTCCTGCCCTTCACTGTCATGCTGGGTTTACTCGCCGCCGCCACCCTGACGGGTGACTATGTTCTGCACCGGTTTAATCTGGTGTGGGTGGGGCGCTACATGGGCATTCCCGGCACCTTGCTGATCATCGGTTCGTTGTATTACTCACTGCGCAAGCGCAAGTTCGTGACTTCGGGCAACCCCAAAACGCTGCTCAGCATGCATGAATTCAGCGCCTGGCTGGGCTCGCTGATGGTGCTGATTCACGCGGGCATTCATTTCAACGCCATCTTGCCTTGGTTGGCCACGGTGGCCATGGGGGTTAACGTGATCAGCGGCATGGTTGGCAAGATGCTGCTGAACCGCTCCCGCCAACATGTACAGGGCCAACGCGAGCACTTTCAGCTACGGGGTTTGTCCAAGCCCGAAGTTGAGCAGGCCGTGTTTTGGGACGCCGTGGCGCTGGGAGCCATGGCGCAGTGGCGCAAGGTGCACATCCCCATTTTTGTGGTCTTTGCGGTGTTGGCGCTGGGACACATCGTCAGCATCTTCCTGTTTTGGGGCTGGGTATGAGCCGCACACTCAAGCTGATTCTGGTGATCAACGTGCTGGTCTTGGTGGTGCTGACTTTTACCTATCCGCACCTGATGGTAGGCCCAGGCAAACTGATTGCCGGACATCAAAGCATCAATGCGGATTGTTTCGCCTGCCACACCTCACTGACGGGTGTGCAGTCGACCAAGTGTGTGGTTTGCCATAAGCCAATGGACATTGGGCGCTTGACCACCACCGGCGCACCCGTGGTCAAGCCGCTGACCAGCACACCCTTCCACCAGGAATTGACCAGCCAGGATTGTGTGGCCTGCCACAGCGACCACGCCGGCGTCAAGCGCTACCAGGTGCAAGGACGCTTCAACCATGCGTTATTGAAGAAGGGTGTCAGCGACAAGTGCCAGACTTGCCACAAGGCCCCCGTCGACACGCTGCACCGGCAAATATCGGGCAATTGCGGGCAATGCCATACACAGAACAAGTGGACCCCCGCCACGTTTGACCACGACAAATATTTTGTGCTGGACCGCGACCACACCGCAACCTGTGTGACCTGCCATGTGCGCAACGATTACCAGCAATACACCTGTTACGGCTGCCACGAGCACACACCGGCCAATGTGCGGCGTGAGCATGTGGAGGAGGGCATACGCGACTTCACCAACTGTGTCGAGTGCCACCGCAGCGCGGACGAACACGACATCAAGGGGCGCCAGGGCAAGCGTGGCAACGACTGACAGTGCCAGAGGCGGCGAAGCGATTTTTTGGTTTGCAGAGGCCTCTTAAGAATGGCTTAAGCCTGGGTTTCTAGCATCGCTGTTATGCGAGCACCTACCTTCTTTTCTTTTTGCCTCAAAGTTGCCATGGCCTGCGTCGGCGCGCTAGTCATGGCGGGTTGCAATACCTCACCGTCTTGGGACCGCGAATACGCTTGCCAGGGGCAGGAGCGCGCCACAGCGCAGGTGGCCGATAGCACATCGGCCCTGCTGTTTGACAAGTCATACCCCATTGAAATCGACTTCCACATGCGCTCTGGTGTGGTCATGGTCAAGTCCTATCAGGTCAAGCTGGACGCCGAGCGAAGCGGCCATGTCGCATTCAGCGCCAGCAGTCCGGCGATGTGGATGTCCGGCGATTTCGATCCCCAAACGGGCGCGCTCGCCCTGATCGAAAGTCGTTCCTTGCTGGTCGATGGCAAGAGCCAGGAGAATCGCATCTCGGGTCAGTACCAGTGCCGGGCACGCGGCAGTGTCGTAGCCTAGCCATGGCCCAGCAGCATCAACCCGAGCCAGACATCTGCGACCCAGGAGGTAGTTTGTGACGGGGCGACTACTGCTGGACTTGGGGGCTGTGGTGAATGGTGTTTGGACCTACAAAGACCCTGACCAGACGCGCATCGCCGGCATCGTTCGGGACGCCATCCAGTGGGACCTCACGGCTTTTGATGCCTGGCTGTACGGCCACGCCCATTGGCGCAACTATCCCAAAAGACGACAACAACTGATGGGGCTGCGCCACGAATTGACATTGGCTTGCCAGTCTGCTGACTGCAAAGGCGAGTCTTCTTGCCCCGACATTTCAAACCACTTCTGTCGAATCCGCCGATTGGTCGCGCAGGCGCGCAATATGCCCGAGCCCTTGCGGCAAGCCATGCTGGCGGTAGCTATTCCCACCCCGGTGAAGGACAGTTCCAAGCTGGACGCAAAGACGCTGATGCGCATCCAGCGGGAATACCTTGATCGGGTTCAGTCCGGCGAAAAATACGGAGCCCAGACCCAGCTGGCGCAACGTTATGGCGTGTCGGTGGTGACACTCAGGAAGGCGCTGAAATTGTTAGGTAGCCGATAGCAGTCCACTCTGACGCGCCTGAGGGTGCGCGGCGGCCTGCGCACGGTTGTGGACGCTTAACTTGGGGTAAATCTTCTTCAGGTGGGACTTGACCGTCTCCGCCGTCACCCCCAGCTTGGCGGCAATTTCTTTGTTCGACAGGCCCTGCGCTACCAGGGCCAGAATGCCGCTCTCGCGTGGGGTCAGCGCCTGCGCTTCGGAGTTCGGAGTGGGCGCGCTTTTGGACACGTTCGCACAAGCCTGCAGCAGGTCTTGCATGAGTGCTCTCATCGCATCCGATTGCTCGGTCACTTCTACGCAGGAGATGATCTGGCGGATCGCGTCCGCCATCGGTACGGGCTGTTCCAGCAACGATCGCAGCGCGCCCGCCTGAAGTGCTTGCTCGCACAAGTTGACGAACAGCGAAAGGGCTTGCGCTGTGTGCCCCAGGCTCCACCATGCCCACGTCAATGCCACGCCGGTGTTGAGCTGGTCCAGCAATTTGCCGTTGTTTTGCGCCAATTGGTGCTGTGCTGTCAGGCTGTCTGCAGCGCGCTGTAAAGCACCGTCGGCCAGATCGCGCCAGGCATGTGTCAGGATGAGCTGGCGGTGTATTTCGGCATATTCACTGCCCGGGTTGGGTACCGCTTCAGCCAGCCGCTCCAGTCGCTCGAAACTGGCACGGGCATCGGTTTTGCGACCATCCAGCAACGCGAAGCGGATGCGCTCCACACACACGGTCGCCTGCACTTGGTTCCAGCCCCGAGCGCAGGCAATGCGTTCAGCATCGTCGAGTAGCGTGCGCGCCAGCGCGCCCTGACCCTGCATGCGTGCCATGCGGGCAGCGATGCGGTAACACCCCGACAGGCCGTCGATGGGCCCCACGCGCCGGTTGACCTCGAAATGGGTGGAGTTGATGTGATGGGCTTCGGCCAGCCGGTTCTGCTCATACCGCACCAAGGCCAGGGTGGGCGCTGGCAGTGCCTGCAGCACAGGACCGCGTGCGTCCGTCGCGGCGCCCAGTGCCATGCCCTCTTCCAGGTAGCGGGCGGCGTTGTCCAGATGGCCCTGGCGGTATTCGGCTAGGCCCAAAATGCTCAGCCGGTAGACCATGGAGGTGCGGTCGGGCAAGTGTGGGGTCTGTGGGTCTTGGGCCATCGGAGGCAGTACAGAGAGCTGCTCCCAGCGGCCAGCCTGCAGGTGCGCGCCGGCAATCACATTGAGGATGGCATTGGGCACCCAGGGCTGCGCCACGGGCTGGCGCAGGTACTGTTGCGCCAGCACCCCTGCGGCTTCGTAGTCGCCTTTTTCGGCCAGCAGCACCGCACGCAACGCCGTGCATTCGCGTGCCAGTTTGTTGTGCACCGCCACGCTCCCCTTTAGGGCCAGCTCGGCTTCAACGCTGCCCACCAGCGCCAGCGCGCGTTCGCTGGCCATGGCCAGTGACAGCGCCCAGGCGAACGCCAGGCGCAGGCGGATGGGGCTGGCCACCAGATGTTCGCGCAGTTGGCGCTCCCAAGACAGCAGAGTCAGGATGTCGCCATCACCGACCAGCACCATAGCCCGCGACTCTATCCATCCCAGCGCCTGCGCTGTGTCACCAGCCTCCAGCGCATGGTGAATGGCTTGGGACCACAGCAACTGCGTTGCAAACCAGCGCGAGGCGCGCCGGTGTCGTTCGGCTACCTCTGGGCCTATCTGCTTGCTCACGCGTTGCACCAAAAATTCACGGAATAGAGGGTGCAGCACAAACCAGTTGCCAGCATCATCCTGGCGGTCAATGAACAGTTGCAGATGTTCGAGTTTTTCCAGCAGCACCTGGCCGTCTGAGCCACCGCACAGCACATTCGCCAGCCCCGCGCAGTGGCGGTCGGTGATACAAATGCCTTCCAGAAAAACCATTAGATCGGGGGCTAAGCCCCCCATCAAATCAGCAAACAGGCTCGATATCGGGCGCAGAGTGGCGGGCAGTTTGCCCAGGTATTGCTTCGGTCGACCGTGGTTGCGCAGGGTGACGACCGCTGCGCGCAAGGCGGCGATCCAACCGCCGGTCAGCGCCTGCAGTGCGGGGGCCTGGTCGGACAGGGCAAGCTGGAACTCTCCTTTTTGCAGCAGTTGGCCTGTTTCCTGCACATCAAATAACAGCACACCCGACTGGATTTCAAACACGTTATCGCGGGCACGAAGCGCTCCCAGATTGAGCGCCATGGTCTCCCGTGTCAAAACAATGATGTGCAGATTTTCCGGCGCGTTGCGCAGCAGGAACGACAACGCCTGGTGAATCTGGACTTGTGTGAGCAGGTGGTAGTCGTCCAGAAATAAAAAAACGTCCGCGGCGTTGCAGCCAACGGAGTCCAGCAACCAGCACAGCCGGGTTTCCTGGGGCACCGAAAACGTGGCCGATAGCGCAACGGGCGGCGCATTGCCTGTACCGCGCCCTGCCTTGTCCAGGCCGACAGCCAGCGCAGCCTCCAGGTAGTTCAAGAACCGTTCAGGCTCGTCGTCTTCGGGGCCAACGGAGAGCCAGGCCACCTGTCCGCCAGCGCCTGCCAGTGCTTCCGCCCAGGCCAGCGCAACTGTTGTTTTGCCAAAACCTGGCGGCGCGACCACGGTTGTGAGCAATCGATTGCGGATGATGTCCAGGTAGCCGTCCAGCCGCGCCCGCGCAATGATGCCGCGCGATCGCCAGGGCGGCCTGATCTTCACGCCCATCAGCGGCACGACCTGTGCCACCCCATGTCCCCCAATCGGGGGATTTAGTTCTGCCACCGGGGCGACCATGATGCGGGCGCTGGGCAAACCAAACACAAGGTGGACAACGTGAAGAACAAAATCATGCGGCAGTATATGGGCGCCTCGCCCCTGCCCGCCATGGATAGGCGTCTGGGTGCGACCGAGGCCATTTACCACCTGCTGGACAAGCTGTATTGCCTGAATTTTGTGGTTTTTGCCGAGGTCAATGGCGCTTTTGAGTTAGGCGCGATCAACCGCGCGCTGCAGGCGGTGCAACGCCAAAAGCCCTTGCTGCGAACCCGCATTGCCACGATCCATGGAGAGCCATTTTTTAGTGCGGTCGACATGGCGGATGCGCCACTCGTCGCCCAGGCGCTGCCGTTGCGCAACTGGCGGACCAAGCTCGCCGCACAACTACATGACCCGTTTGAAGGTGAAGCGCCACTGGCCCGGTTTTTCTGGTTCGAAGGGAACGCTGCAAGCGGCGGCAAATCGGTTGCGGCCATGGCTTTTCACCATGTGATTGCGGACGGCAAGTCGGGTACGGCGCTGTTGCTGGAGGTGTTGCGTCGCGCTGCGGGTGAAGACATTGCGATGCAATTGCAGGCCGCGCATCCCCATGCGCAGGATCTGGATCCCATAACACGTGCAGGTGCACTCGCCGGGGCGGTCAAAAGGCTACGGTTCTGGATGGGGCAGGGCAAATCGGCGTTGCTGATGCCCCAGCAGCTGCCGGGCTATGACACGCGGTTGCGACCCGCGCGCACTATCAAGGCCATCCCCTACACCCTACCCCCGAAGACCGGCGCGGCACTGCAGGCTGCTTGCCGTGTGCACGCCACCACGGTGCACGGTGCATTGGGTGCGGCCCAGATTCTGGCCATCAACAGTGAGTTTGATGCGCCAGCAGCGCGCCGCCTGGCTCTGAATTCGCTGGCCGACCTGCGGGGTGTACTGGGCGGCAATCTGGGTTCAGACGACCTTGGCTTGTACATTGCTACGCTCATTACGGTGCATTCCGTGGCAGTCGAGCCCGACTTTTGGCATCTAGCCCGCGACATCAAGGCGCAACTCACCCGGGTCATGGCGCGTGGTGATGCCAACCTCATTCACGGTGTTTACCCAAAAGACGCGGTGTTGGGTTCTGTCTCACTGAACGCGGAGCAGGTCCAGGTGGCGGTGAACCTGGCCCCAGCGTCCACCATGTTGACCAACATCGGCAAAGTCGAATCCATCACCTTAAAAAACGGCACGCGCATTCGCTCGGTGGCCTTCATGGTGTCGCCGCCACCCCAGCACCCCATCTGTGTCACGGTGGCGGGATACGCTGGCAGTTTGCACCTGAACCTGTTGTACGACCAGAGCAAGATGGACGACACACAGGCCGCGCGCATCGGTAACACATTGACCGGGTTTATTGAAATGGCCGCCACTGGTGGATGACGATATGGACCAGCAATTCCTTACCGTAGCGGAGCGCACGGCCATCGACAACGGGCCCTGGTTTTCAGGTTTGTCTCGCACGCTCAGGCATGACCTGTACCGCTGTGCCACCATCGAACGCTACAAAGATGGTGACTTGATCGTTGCCCGCGACGAACAGCCCGAGGCCTGGATGGCCTGCGCCAAAGGTGCCATCCGCATTGGTTCGAGCAAGGGCTTTGGTCGGGAGTGCACGCTGACCTACGTGGAACCCGGAGCCTGGTTTGGTGAAGTATCCATTTTGGATGGCGAACGCCATACCCACGACGCCTATGCCCACGGCGCCAGCACCGTGGTGTGTATCGCTACCGCAGATTTCAGAAACACCATGACCCGGCATGTGGAATTGCGTGATGCGCTGCTGCGCCTGCATGCCCGGCGTATTCGCCACCTGTATGGCATGGTGGACGACCTCAATACGCTGCCTTTGCGGGCCCGCCTTGCCAAGCAGTTGTTACGTCTGGTGCGACGCTACGGTGTGCGTTCGTTCAGCGACGACAACGAGGTACGTCTGGGTATAACCCTGGCCCAGGAAAACCTGGCGCAGTTGTTGGGAGCCTCGCGCCAAAGGGTCAATATGGAGCTCAAAGCCATGGAGCGTGCCGATGTGATCCGGGTCAAGCCGGGTGGGCTCGTCATCCGCGACCACGCGGCTCTGGTGCAACTGGTCGGGTAGTTCCTCGTTAAGGCTTGGGCCTGCAGCCCCAGCCCAGAGTCCTGGCCCGGCAGGTTTAAAATGAATCAGATCTGGCCGACCCAGTTCTGGTCGTGGCGCGCAAAGGCGCTTTGTATCTCGGCTGTCCATTCCGCTGGCAACGGCCCCTTGCCGGCCCATTCCAGGCTGTGCAACAGGTGGTCCACTTTGGCAGTTCCCACGATGGCAGCGCTAACACCGGGTACCGACAGCGCAAAACGCAGCGAGATCTCGCCCCATTCCAAGCCGCGGTTGTCCAGGCCCATGGCTTGCCAACGCTCCCAGTAGGGTTCGCTGTAGTCTCCCACCGGCCGCTGCGCAAACCGCCACGGGTGGTTGGCCACGGCGCGTTTGGCGATGAAACCCTTGCCGGCCATCGCTGGCAACGCGGCGCTTGCGATGCGCTGGTCGCAGATATTTAACGAGGCCATAAAGCCGTCAAAGCGGCCACAGGCCACGGCCCAGGCCAGGTCCTCGTTTTCGCCGGAATAGGCGATGGCGCGTACCTTGCCGGCGCGTTGGGCGGCTTCCAGGGCGTCGATCACGTCGGACTGCTCCAGCACCGCGCGCGGGCAGGAGTGGAAATGGGCAATGTCCAGGAAGTCGGTACGCAGCAAGCGCAGGGCCTGCTCCACACCGGCGGTGATGCAGGGGCCGGTCCAGTCCGGGATGCCGCTGACGCCATAACCCAGTTTGGTGGAGAGGATCAGCTCCCTGCGACGGGTGGCCAAGTGGCGCCCGATGCGTTCTTCCGAGATACCGTAGCTCGGCGCGGTGTCGAACAGGTTGATGCCCGCATCCACGGCGGTGTTGAGCAGGCGGCCGACTTGTGCATCGTCCAGTGTGGTGTCGCCGATTTGAGCGGCACCCAGGCCCAGCGGGTTGATGAATAGATCGGTGGTGCCGTAGCGGCTGGGTGCTGGCATAAATTGGTAGAAAAATGCGTGGGTTTTAGCGCGTCACAAACACGGCCGCGCTGCGGGCAGGCACGGTAAAGCGGCCGCTGCCGGTCTCGAAGCGCGCGCCAGTGCGTATACGGGCGTCGGCCGCGCTACCCGCTGCCTGGACCGGGTGCAACTGGTAGGCCTTGCCAGCTTCTTCTGGGATGGTGATGTCTTGCGGCTGCTTGTCGACATTGATCAGGTAAAGCACGTCCTTAAACACTGAGCCTGGGTATCCTTTGCCATTCACATGGCCCACCAGCACCACCGGGTTCTGCGCCGTGCCGGTGTTGGGGAAGGTGAGGCGTTGGCGGATATCGGCCGCCGTGCGCAGCCGGAACAGTGTGGAGCTTTCGCGCACCGCCAGCAGGTCGCGTGTCACATCCCGCGCAAAGACGATGTCGCTCGGTGCGGGTCTCAGTGTGTCATTCGCCAGCAGGGGCTGCATCAGCGGCCAGCTCTCGCCGTTGTCGGCCTTCGGCGGTAGCCCGGTGCCAAAGTAATTGGTCTGGTAGGTCCAGTCCAGGCGGTTGAACCAGTCGCCCGAATCAAAGCTGTTGCGGTCCATGGACTTGGAGCGCAGCACGTCGATACCCGCATGAAAATACGCCACACCCTGACTCAGCGCGGTGATGGCCACGCCCAGCAGTTGCACACGGGCGCGGTCTTCGGTCGAGGTGCCCACCGGCAGCTTGAAGACGTTGTTGTCATACAGGGTCTGGTTGTCGTGGTTTTCCACGTAATTCACTACTTCGGATGGCTCGCTGGCGTAGCCTGCGGGTTGCCCGGCGTAGTCAATCTGGGCCAAGGTTTTGCGCTCACCGGTGTAGGTCAGCATCTCAAAATTGCGGATCGATCCGGCCAGGCCTACGCGCACCATGTCGGCCGTGCGCAGCAGGTCATCAGGCGTGGCTTTTGATAGACCGTTGCGGTCGTATACCAGGCCATTGATATAGCCCTGGTTGCGGATCTGCGCGTCGCCGTTGTCACCCGCGCTGCCGCCGCGCACGGCGTCACGCCCGCGGTCGCTGAAAGTTCCAATGCCGCTGCCGTTCAGCGACAGTTGAGAGGCCTGAACAAAACGCGCACCGTTACCCACTTCGCCAAAGTTCCATCCTTCACCAATCAGGTTGATATGCCGCCCCGTCGCTTTGTTGACCCGGCGTTGCAGGGCCTCCATCACAGAACGTGGCTGGTGCGCCATCAAGTCAAAACGGAAGGAATCGATGCGGTACTGCGTGGCCCACAGCTCCACCGAGTCGAGCATGAGTTTGCCCATCATCAAATTTTCGGTGGCAGTGTTGTCGCAACAGGTGGATCGCTCCACCACGCCGTTGGCGTTGAGCCGGTGGTAGTAACCGGGAACGATGCGGTCCAGCACCGACTGGGCATGTTGACCCGAGGCGCTGGTGTGGTTGTAGACCACGTCCATACCCACGCGTAAGCCGGTGGTGTGCAAGGCCATGACCATCTGGCGCAGTTCGATGACGCGGTTTGCGCCATCGGCGGCATCACTGGCGTAGCTGCCTTCTGGGGCGTTGAAGTGCAAGGGATCGTAGCCCCAGTTGAAGCAATCTTTGGCCGCCGTTGCGCTGGTGGCGGCTTGCGGCGCTTCGCTGTCGCCCGTGGGTGGCGTGGCAATGGTGGGTGTCGTGCAGCCGTTCTCGGGCACCGAGGCAATGTCGAAGATGGGCAGCAGGTGCACGTCGGTCATGCCGACGCGGGACAAGGCTTGCAGGTGGCGCATGCCGTTGGAACTGCTGTTGGTGAATGCCAGGTACTTGCCGCGCTGCGCTGCAGGCACCGTCAGGTCATCAATCGAAAAGTCGCGCACATGCAGCTCGTAGACCGCCATATCGACTGGCGTCTTCACGCGGCGTGGGGCGGTGTGGCGATCCCAGCCTGGGGGCTTGAGGCGTGTGTCGTTCAGGTCGGCGATATAGCTACGCTGTGAGTGGGTATTCAGGCTCAACGAATAGGGGTCGGTGACACGGTTGCGCACCAGGCCGACGCCGGGTACAAAAACGTCCACCAGGTAGCTGTAGTAGCCGCCGGTGAGGTTTTTTGGGTGGCGCACCCACCAATTGCCGGTGGCGAAATCGTGTTGCAGTGGCTGGGCTGCCACGGCAGCTCCTGTGCTGGAGTCAAAGCGACACAGGCTCACGGATTGAGCAGTGGGCGCCCACAGCTTGAACTGCGTATGCTGTGGCCCCAGTGTGACGCCCAGATCGCGTGTTTGGGCGGCGCTGACGTAGCGGTCGTCCAGTGCACCGGCGATTTGCAGGCTGGCCGAGCGGATCACCCGTCCGGCAGCATCTTCCTGCACCAGCAAGACCTGTTGGCGGTGTAGGTCAGCCAGGCGATGCAGGTCGGCCTTTTGCACGGCCAGTACGGCACCCGGTCCAACATAACGAAAGCGATTGGCCACGGCCTTGGGCAGCGGTTTGGACCAGGTGGTCAGCTCCAATGCCCCATTCGAGCCGCCGACTGGGCTCCCTACCTGAACCAGCAATTGCGCCGTCGCCGAGTGGTATAGCCGGTAACGGCCGCCAACTTCTGCGGCGGGCCACTGGAGCAACTGGCCCGTGAGCCACACGGCTTGCACCGAAGGTGCGGTGATGGGCGTTTTGTCGGTTGGCGCTAGCGGCTTTGGCATCGCCATCGGGTGCAACACCGTCTGGTATTGCGCAGCATTGCAAGCTCCCAGCAGGTCTGGTGCCACAGCCTGGGTCGCCATCGGTTTGGCCGCCGCCATCGCCGCAATCGCTCCACCCGCCAATACGCTCAGGGCAATGGCCAGAAGGCCATGCTGGGTAGAGCGCGGTCCGGGGAGGCTAACGAGACCTTGGGCGAAGGGTTTCAGAAAGTTCATGATCATTTAGGTGCTTAGCCCCCGTGGAATCTGCGAAAGCAGCTATAAAAACAGTAGCGACTCGCGACGCTAGGTTTATGGGGCTGGCAAACGCCGCGGCAAGCTTCGTTTACGGGAGTGTGAAAGTCGTATCAGTAGTATCATTACATTATCGTTTAGCTTTATCAAGTAAATCCATTAAAATCAAGCAAAAAACTTCTCGTATCTTTAGAGGTAAATATGTAGTTTGACTACAAATGAGGTCTTATGCCACATCTGAACTTAGGCCATGTCCGGGCTGACAGCACCCCGTCCCGTTGGAAGCCCATTTCCTACCTGACCCTGGCCCTCGCTGGGCTGCTGACCGGAGCCAGTGCCTGGGCCGAAGCCGACACCCTGGGCAACAAGCAAATCGACACCCGTCCGGTGCTTGAGCAGATGCAGCCCAGCACCTTGCCCGCAGGCTGGCAAAAAGGCGCGTTCATGGAAGTGTTTGTCCGCGCCTACAAGGACAGCGACGGTGATGGCATGGGGGACTTGAAGGGCCTGATTCAGCAGTTGGACTACCTGAAAGACCTCGGTATCAAGGGCATCTGGTTGATGCCAATCACCGCCAATGCCGACGGCGATCATGGGTATGCCACTACCGACTTTCGCGCCATTGACCCCCGCTACGGCACGTTGGACGACTTTGACGAACTGGTGCGCCAGGCCCATGCCCGCGGCATCGGTGTCATCATGGACTATGTGATCAACCACAGCGCACGCCAGCACCCCCTGTTTGTCAGCGCACAGAAGGGCCCCACCAGCCCGTTTTACGACTGGTATGTGTGGGACAAGGAGGCACCCACCGGCTGGGATATTTGGGGCAAGAACCCCTGGACGGTCACGCCCCAGGGCAGCTACTTCGGCACCTTTGGACCCCATATGCCGGACTTCAATTTCAAGAACCCGGCGGTGCTGGCCTACCACCAAAGCAGCCTGCGTTTCTGGCTTAACCGGGGGCTGGACGGCTTTCGGCTGGACGCCGTGCCGCACCTGGTCGAAAACAGCGCCAAGGACTGGAATGACCAGCCGGAGAGCCGCCGCCTGACCGCCGATTTGCGTGCCTTGATTACCAACTACCCGCAGCGCTACGTGGTGTGTGAGGCCACCGCCAAGCCTCAGGACTATGCTGCGCCAGAGGTGTGTGGCAGTGCCTTTGCGTTCGGGCTGGAGCGTCAGATTGTCAAAGCCGCCCAGGGCGAGCGCACGGCCATCCAGGCCCTGGCCGATTACTTCACCATAGCCCCGCCCAGCATGGCCACCTTTGTCGCCAACCACGACATCTTTGCGGGTGAGCGTTTGTGGGACCAGTTGCGTGGGAACCGAGCGCAGTACAAGCTGGCGGCGGCGTCCTATTTGTTGCAACCGGGCACCCCTTTCATTTACTACGGTGAAGAAATTGGCATGGCCGGCATTAAGGGCTTGCCCGGCGATGGCCCGTTGCGCGCACCCATGCGATGGACGGCTGAGCGTCAGCGCGGCGGTTTCACCACCGGCACACCGTTCAGGCCCGCGTCACCCAATGCGGCGGGTTACAACGTGGCCGCCCAACTGGCGGATCCCAAGTCCTTGCTGTCGTTTTACAAAAGCATGCTTAGGCTGCGCAACACCCTGCCGTCATTGGCCAGCGGCAGTTACGACGCGCCACAGGTGCAGGGCAGGGTGATGGCCCACCGGCGCACACTGGGTGCTGAGACCACGCTGGTGGTCATCAACTACGGTACCAAGCCCGGCCGAATCACGCTCAGGGCCTTGCCGTCGCATGGACTGCTGAAGCCGGCCTATCCCATGGCCGCCAAGACCGCCACTGTGAATGCCCACGGCTCAGTCAGTCTGGTTTTACCAGCGCAGTCCGTGCAGGTCCACACCGTGCAACCCCGATAGCGCCCCCCTATGTACTTCAACAAAATCCGCCACCCCTCCAATTTCACTTTCGCCCACGCCCACAGCAACGGCACGCTCAGCTTCGGTACCAAGCCGGTGCAGGCCAAAGTGCGCGACCTGGGCGAAGACGTGTTCCATGTCGAACTGCGGGATACCGACCGCTGGCCGCTGGATGCGCGCGTGTTGCCGCTGCATGACGATGCGTTTGCCGGCACCGATTCGCGCTACCAACTGGCGATCACCGACAACGGCAATCTGGCGCTGAACTGCGGTGGCAGTGACGGTGGCACGGGGGGCGAGGCCATTTTGTCGGGCATAACCGGTGCCTGTTTGGGTGCCTGCGGCAGTGCCTGGCTGGTGCAGTTTGCGCGCAACGCCGAGATGCGCTTCTTTGGCCAGGGCG
>ERZ724527.222-NODE-222-length-28793-cov-4.208957_pt1 | contig 28793 bp, 19 predicted proteins | sample MGYA00376060_ERZ724527 | MGnify/ENA primary metagenome ERZ724527 (study PRJEB28724, sample SAMN07190886) | activated sludge metagenome | isolation source: activated sludge of sewage treatment plant in Hong Hong | place: USA: Christiansburg, Virginia | collected...
GCATTCGATCACCAGCGCGGCGTCGTCGCTTTGCAGCAGGGTGTTGTATAGCCCTGCGGCCTGTTGCATGTTGCGCGGCACGCACACCACGATCCCGCGTGCGGCATTGATGATCATGCCCATGGGGCTGCCGCTGTGCCACACGCCTTCCAAGCGGTGCCCGCGTGTGCGGATGATCAGCGGGGCTTTCTGCCCGCCCTTGGTGCGCCATTGCACCGTGGCCAGGTCGTCGCTGATGCCTTGGATGCAGTAGAGCAGGTAGTCCAGGTATTGGATCTCCGCCACAGGACGCAGGCCGCGCAGCGCCATGCCGAGCCCCTGGCCCAGGATGGTGGCCTCGCGGATGCCGGTGTCGCTGACGCGCAGTTCGCCGAAGCGGGCCTGCATGCCTTCCATGCCCTGGTTCACGTCGCCGATCTTGCCGGTGTCCTCGCCGAAGGTGAGCAGCAGCGGCTCCTTCTCGAAAAGCGCGGCGAAGTTGTCGCGGATGATGATGCGGCCGTCGACCTGCTCGTCGCTGTCGTAGCGCACGGGCACTTCGGTCACGTTCAGGCAGCTCTTGGCGCTTTCGCTGTACAGGTGGCTGCCGTAGCGGTCGGCGTTGTCGGCCTGGCTCCGCGCCACCCAGCCGCGCAGTTGTTCAATGGCCGGACCACTCTCCCCGCGCATCAGCAACAGGGCTTTGCGCGCAGCGGACACCACTTCGCGCCGACCGGGCGCCATCTCGCTCTTCAGTTCGGCGGCGATCGCTGCGACCGCTTCGCCGCTAACCGACTCGCCGCTAGCCGCTAAAAGCAGCGATCCCACCTCATTCAGTTCCCCCTTGATCTCGCTGCTGAACGCGGCCCACGCGGCTTTCTGCGCGGCGCGGGCATTGGCCTTCGCGGTGTGCTCGATGGCCTCGAGCTCCTCGTTGGTGGCAATGGGACTGCCACCCGGCTTGAAGTTCAGGATCCACTCGCGGAAGCGGTAGAGGCAGTCGCCGGTCTTGTACCACTCGAGCAGTTCCTTGCTCTTGTAGCGCTCGTGGCTGCCGCTGGTGCTGTGGCCCTGGGGCTGCGTGATCTCCTCGACGTGGATGAGGCAGGGCACGTGCTCCTCGCGGCACTGCGCAATGGCCTCCTCGTAGGTCTTGTTCAGGCCGGCATAGTCCCAGCCCTTGGTCTTGTAGATGCGGATGCCGTTGGTGCCTTCCTCCTTCTGGAAGCCCTGCAACAAGGTGCTGATGCTGCCCTTGGTGGTCTGGTAGTCCTTGCTGACGCTGATGCCCCAGCCGTCGTCCCACACGCTCATGGCCATGGGCACCTGCAGCACACCGGCGGCGTTCATGGTCTCCCAGAAGTGGCCCTCGCTGGTGCTGGCATCGCCGATGGTGCCGAAGGCGACCTCCTCACCCTTGTCGCTGAGGTGCGTGTAGCTATGCAGCGCCGGGTTGTTGCGGAACATCTTGCTGGCCTGGGCCAGTCCGAGCAGGCGCGGCATCTGGCCAGCCGTGGGGCTGATGTCGGGGCTGCTGTTGTATTGCTCGGCGAGGTTCTTCCACTCGCCGTTCGCGTCGAGGCTGCGGGTGGCGAAGTGGCCGTTCATGCTGCGGCCGGCCGTGGCGGGCTCGTGCTCCAAGTTGGCGTGGGCGTAGAGCTGCGCGAACCACTGCTGCACGGTGAGCTCGCCGATGGCGAACATGAAGGTCATGTCGCGGTAGTAGCCGCTGCGCCAGTCGCCGGGGCGGAACTGTTTGGCCATGCAGACCTGCGCGAGCTCCTTGCCATCGCCGAAGATGCCGAACTTGGCCTTGCCCCCCAGCACTTCCTTGCGCCCGATGAGGCTGGCCTCGCGGCTCAGCACCACCAGTTCATAATCGCGCAGGATCTCGGTGCGCACTTCATCCAAGGTGAGCTGCTCGTCAGCGGTTTCGGTCTTGCGGGCCATCGGCGTAGGGATACGTTGCGAAGGTAGGGGGAGAGCAAGTGTCAAGGCACAAGTCCCAAGACACAAGGCACAAGGCACAAGGAGCTGGTGGGCGACCGGCGAAGTTCAAAGTGCGAAGTTCGAAGTGCGAAGTATGAGGAAGCGTCAGGCTTCGCCCTTGGGCCGCGGGCCTTCCGCGATCGTCCGAGGCCTGGGCTAGGTGCCAGGGAGCGAAGGACGAAACTCGAAGTACGAAATGCGAAGTGCGAAGTAGGAGGGTGCGACAAGCTTCCCACTTCCCACTTCCCACTTTCCACTTTGCACTTTCCACTTTCCACTTTGCACTTTCCACCTTGCACGTTTCCTCGCGTTCCAGGCCCTAGGAAGGCTTCACCATGCCCTTCAGCGTGAGGTACTCGGAAACGTTCTCCAGTTCCACGATGCCGATCACGGTGCCACGTTCCACCACGGGCAGCAACGGGTATTGGCCGGTAGCCAGCAGTTCATAGGCCTGGCGGACGTCCGCTTCGGGGTGAAGGGCGGGGGGCAGCACGCCGTATACCTGATCGAGCGTGGCGGTGCCGGGTTGTTCGTGCGCACTGGCAAGCAGGGTGGCGCGCTCCAGGATGCGGTCCGGTCGGCCCTCGCGCAGCACCAGCAGGTCCTGGTCGCCCCCGGCCAGCAGGTCGTCGATGGCCTGTTGCAGGGTGGCGGTGTGGGGCAGGCTCCAGAAGCGGGTGCGGAGCACGTTGCGGACGTGCAGGCCCTTGAGCGCCTGCTGCATCACCACCTGGCGGTTCTCCGCGGTGGCCCCGAAGTACACGAAGACACCGATCAGCCCCCACATGAAGTTGCCGGTCTCCAGCGCCGCGAGGACGAAGCCCACGGCCAGCACGCGGCCCACCACCGTGGCGATGCGGGTGGCCTTCACCCGGTCCATGCGCATGCTCAACAGCGACCGCAGGATCCGGCCGCCGTCCATGGGGAAGGCGGGGATGAGGTTGAACAGGAACAGCACCCCGTTGGCCGCGATCAGGAAGCCGACGAAGGTGAATAGGGTTGGCGGCGCGGCGGTGGGGTCGGGCAGGCCGAGGGAGCCCACGTACAGCCAGAACGGGATGCCGAGCAACAGCACCAGGGCGAGGTTCACTGCCGGGCCGGCCAGCGTGATCAACAGTTCCTGCCGGGGTTCCTCCGGCATGCGCTCCAGGCTGGCCACGCCACCGATGGGAAGGAGCATGATGTTCCGGGTGCGGACCCCGAAGTGAAGGGCCGTGAGCGCGTGGCCGAACTCGTGCAGCACCACGCAGGCGAACACGGTAAGCACCAGCCCCACTTGGAACGCGGCCTCCATGGGGTCGCTTCCGCCCCGGATGGCCGTGAACACCACCCACGCCACCAGGAGGAAAAAGGACCAATGCACCAGCACTTGGATGCCTTTGAAACGGAACAAGGGGATGCCGGAACTGCGGATGGTGGCCATGGCAGCCAAGGTACGGCCGTGGGAAAGCGGGAGGCGAAGAATGAAGCTTGCTGAACGGAACGGAAGATCGGGCGGAGCGCTTCCGCCCATGCCCCGCGCCCCGGCCGTAGGTCGGGAAACAACGAGGGGGCTGGGGGAGCAGCACGCAACGCGATCCGCCCATGGAAGATCTTCGGAGCGAAGCCCACGCGTTGCTGCTCCCCCTCCACCCCCTCGCTCCCTTCGACTGCGCTCAGGGGGCGAGGGGGATTGATCGAAGCATGGGCTTCGCAGAACGTTTGGAACGAGCACCTGGAACGAATGTTGCGGATCGCTGCATTCGATCCCCCTCGTCCGACCGAAGGGAGGAACGACGAGGGGGTGTAGGGGGAGCCAGGATGCGATCCGCCCCTGCCCTGTGGAAGGACCGTTCATGCGCTGCTGCGGAACACACCCGGAATGCCATGGGGACGCGATAGGTTTGCAGGCCACGGGTCGGCCGACCCCGTTCGCGTATGCTTGAATTGATGCCACCCCACATCCGACCCGCCACGGAACAGGACCTGCCCGCCATCCTGGGCATCATGAACGAGGTGATCGCCCACACCCTGGCCATCTACGCCTACGCCCCGGTGTCGCTGGAGGAGCGGCAGGCGTGGTTCGCGGCGCAGCGGGCCGGTGGCTGGCCGGTGCTGGTGGCGGAGCTGGATGGCCGCGTGGTGGGCTTCGGCAGCATCGGCGTGTTCCGTGCGCGGCCGGCATACCAGTACTCCGCGGAGCACAGCGTGCACGTCCATGCGGATCATCGCGGGCAGGGGGTCGGCGGTGCCTTGCTGAAGGCGCTGATCGAAGAAGCCCAGCGCATGGAGCTCCGCACCCTCATCGGCGGCATCGATTCCGGCAACACCGGAAGCCTCGCGTTCCACGCCCGCCACGGCTTCGTGGAATGCGCGCGGATCACCGACGTGGCGTGGAAATTCGGCCACTGGCTCGACCTCGTGTTCATGCAGCGGATCCTGCCCGGACCGAAGACCCCGACCGAACGATGAGCGCCGAGCCCTCGCGACTGAAGGTGTACCTGGCCTTCGCGGCCATCTACCTCATCTGGGGCAGCACCTACTTCTTCATCCGCGAGGCGTTGGATGGTCTTCCGCCCTTCATGCTCGGTGGCCTGCGTTTCCTGATCGCGGCGGTCTTGATGTTCGCATGGTGCCTGGCGACGGGGGTGAGCATCCGGCCGGGAAAGGACCTGAAGAACGCTGCGATCACGGGCTTCCTGCTCTGCTTCGTGGGCAATGGTGCAGTGGTATGGGTGGAGCAGAGCATCGCGAGCAGCGTAGTGGCGATCGTGATCGCCGTGGCACCGCTCTCCTTCATCGTGCTGGACCGACCGCAGTGGTCCGTGAACTTCCGAAGCTGGAACACCTTGCTGGGCGTGGTGGCCGGCTTCGGTGGCGTGTTGCTGTTGTTCAGCGAGAAGATCGCCACGCAGCTCTCCGCTACGGAGGTCACGCCGGAGTTCAGCGCCATGTTCGTGCTGCTCTTCGGCATCCTGGGCTGGCCCGCGGGCTCGCTGTACGCCAAGTACAATCCGGCCTCCATCCCCAACCTGGTCAACACCGGTTGGCAGATGCTCACGGGCGCCTTCTTCTTCCTTGTGGTGAGCGTGGGTCGCGGCGAATGGAGCGGCATGGACTGGGCCGCGGTGCCATTGAGCGCATGGGCCTCGCTCGCCTACCTCATCGTGTTCGGCTCGATCATCGGATTCAGCGCGTACGTGTGGCTGTTGCAGGTGCGCCCCGCCACCCAGGTGAGCACCTACGCCTATGTGAACCCGGTGGTGGCCGTGCTGCTCGGCGTGTACGTGGGCAGCGAGGTGCTCGGCTGGCGGGAGTTCGCCGGTCTCGTGGTGATCCTTGGAGGTGTGCTCCTGATCAACCTGGCCAAGTACCGCAACCAGAAGCGAATTGGAGCGTAGTGCACCGTTGTTCGTTGTCCGTTTCCTTGATGGTAAGCGCTTCGTCGACATGTCGCTTCGCCCACGGCGTTCGTTGCGGTTCACATCGGTGCGCGCAGCGCGACCACCAAGAAGCCAAGTCAGCTGCATTTCCTCTGCGCCTCCCGAGGCCTCGGGAGCGCCCCTGCCTGCCGGCAGGCAGGTCTGCGGCCTCAACCTCACGGCGTCACTTGCACCCCAAAGAGCACCATGTTGTCGATGTGGAGGGCATCCTTCACCAACGTGTTCCAGCGTGCCAGGGACTTGCGATCGCGGCCCAGGGCGGTCTCGCGGCGGTACCGTTCCGTGGTGCGTTCCATGGACTTGGTGGCTTCCTCGTGGATCCGACGCACCGTTTCGATGTCGGTCACACCCTTCAACCGTTCGACCATGCGCCGGCGCTCGATCTCGCACAGGTCGAAGAAGAGGTTGAGGTAGCAATCGGTCTCCTGTTCCTCGGGGATGAGCCAATAGCTCTGGAAGCCATCGAACACGGTCGCACTGTGGAAACGCAGGCTGTCGCCTGAAGGGTCCATGGCCAGGAACAACTGGGCGGCCAGGTTGACTTTCGAGGCGTCGGGCGCCGTGCCGTACTTGGCCACCACACCCTGCCCATCGTAGGTCTGCTGGGGGAAGCTGTACTTGATGCCGATGCGATGGTCCACTGACCAGTAGCCGTAGTTGCTCTCGAAGAAGCGACCGTGGAAGGGAAGGTCCCGCCCGTGCCCGAGCAGTTTCCCGTGGGTGGCGAAGAACGCGATCGCGCGCTCTTGCTGGTCGGTGCGCATGATCGCGGGAGCACCGGCCCAGAACACGCTGTCGTAGGGCAGGAAGGTCACCTTGCGGTAATCGTCCTGCGTGACGTCATAGTCGAAGAGCGGTAGGATGAAGCGTTCACCCGGTCCGAAGGTGTGCAGCACGGCCGTGGTGCGGATCACATCGCTGCGGCGTTCGCTGCGGTAGCGCAGGGTGTAGTCCAGCGTCATCATGGAGAGGTCCGCAGCGCCGTTCCGGTCCGTCAGGTCCAGGGTCAGGTGCACTTGCACGGAGTCGAGCACGGGGCCGTCCCACAGCGGGATGAAGGGCTGCTGGACGCAGTCCGGGCAATCGAGCACCACGCGCCGGGTCCGCAGCGTGGCGGTGTCCAGCCAGGCCGTGCCGCTGAAGCTCCGTCCATCGGCCACGCGGGGCATGAAGCGGATCCGGTAGGCCGGTCGATCACCCGGCACCACGCCTTCCAAGGTCAGGTCGAAATTGGAGCGGATCGTTCTGGCGTCGCCTTGGAACGGGCTGTTCGGGAAGTGGGTGTTCGCGCGGGCCAGGTCCAGCAGGGTCATGGCCTTGGTGGTGTTGCGGCTGATGAAGTAGTGGCCGTGCACCGGGGCGATGCCGATGCGCCCGTTCTTCAGGTCGAGCGCCTCGATCCGCGCGCCATCGGTGCGGGCGTTGAAGAAGATCTCCATCATCTCCACAGGCTGCCCGGCGCTGCGGGACTCCAGCTCGAAGTAGCTCTTCGCTTCGCGTGGTGAACGGGTTCGCAGGTGTTTGCCGCTGGCGGCCATCATGCGGTACAAGCGGTCGTTGCGCGTGATCTCGAGCGGCCGCAGTTCGATGCCGCTGGGGTACAAGCGGATCACCGGTCCATCGATGTCATCAGCGACCGCCAGCCGCTGTGCGGTATAGCCCAGGAAGGCGACGGACAGCGTGTCGTTCGTGTCCGCAGCGGGAAGCTGGAATTGCCCCTCGGTATTGGTGAGCGTGCTGGCACCGGTGCGCAAGGACTGCACTGCGCAGTAGGGCAGGGGCTCTCCCGTGGTGGCGTCGATCACGCGGCCATGTACCGCCAGCTGTGCCGCTGTGGTCGTTGCCAGCAGCAGTGCAAGAAGGAGGAACAGGTCCCTGGTCCGGCCCATGGTTGCCAACGTAATCGATCCCGAGCGATCACCGATACCTTCCACCAGCCAAGGCTGTGGATGACCGGGGAACGGTTGGCAATGCCCACCTTCGCGAAGCCCATGTGTGTTCAACGGTTCCTGTGGTCCGCGGTCCTCTTCGTTTCCTTGTCGGGGACCATGGCGCAGTCCTTTGCCGGGCAATTGCAGCGCGCCATGCTTGGTGGACAGGCTGCGAGCGTACTTCACCTTTCGGATAGTGCGCTGCACGATGCCGGCCTGCCACCCTTGGATCGTGCCGGTCTGCTGGAGCTGAAGGGTGAGGAGTACCATCGCCTGAGCGATATCGGTGAGGCGAAGCGCCTGTGGGACGAAGCCTTCGCGCTCCGCACCCGAACGTTCGGTGACAGCAGTGTCGAGGCCGCCGTGGGCCACGCCTACCGCGCGCGCTACCACAGTTACATGACGGGTGGCGGACAGCCGGATCATAAGCTGCTGGCCATGCAACAGGCCCGCATCGCCCGCCACCTGCTCCTGTCCCGCCGTGGGGATGTCAACGCTCAGGAACGCATCCTGATCCTGCGTGAGCATGCCTATGCCTTTAAGGTGATGAGCTACCGCAGCTCCACCGATGATCCTGCCGGTTTGAATGCGACCCGCAGCTTTTTCCGGGAGGCCCTGGGAGCGGCGCGTGTTGCCAGTGACACGCTGTGGACCGCCCAGGTGTTCCACGATATCGGGAACACGTTCACGGATGTCGCGATCTGGCCGGAAGTGCAAGCCGCGCCGTTGGTCTTGCGCATGGTGGTGGACAGTGCCCGCTATTACTATGGCGCCTCCAGCAAGTTATTGGGACAGGTCGGAGCGGAGCTCAGCGAACAGCGCATGATGGACGCCCTTTGCACGGGGCTTCTGTATCGCTATGCCTATGGGACGGACAGCACTGCCGCCTCCGTGGAGTCGTATGACCAGGCGTTGCGCATCGTTTATCGCATGGCAGGAGCGCCTGTCAACGTGGATCCCCTGACCCATGTGGCGTCGGTGTCCAACAAGGCTCAGGTGCTGGAACTGCTCTTCTTCCGTGCCTATGCGTTCGAGGTTCGTTACAGCACAAGCAAGGATGTGTCCGATCTGCGCGAAGCGCTTCGGTGCCTGGAGGCGGCCGTGCCCTATTGGGAAGGCATGCTGCGCGATTACCGGAGCGCTGACATCCATAAGGTTACCAGTTCATACGGCCACCATCCCTATGCCGTCGGCACCTGGCTCGCCGCAAAACTCCACCTGCTCACCGGCGATACCGCCTTATTGCACCAATCCTTCCGCTGGAGCGAATTGGATCGCAATGCCACGGACCAGCGTGATCGACTACAAGCCGGTGCGACCACCCTCCAGTCCTCGGCGAACGCGGCTGAGTTGCCTCGTTCGCTGCCCGAAGGCAAGCTGGCCGTGGCCTACCATATCTACTACAACCACCTGCTGGCCTTGGTGATCGATGAGCGTGGCCGCCGTGTGCTCGACCTCTCTGGGGATGATCCCGAAGCGCTGCGGTTCTGGGTGTGGCCCGACAGCTTGCGGAACGCCATCGAACAGGACCGTCCGGACCGCTTCGCGCACTGGTCCCAGGTGTTCTTACGGGAATGTGTGGCCCCAGTGCTCGCCGATCGCGAGGTGAAGGAACTCCTGGTCGTGGGAAAGGCCGAACTGCTGCGGGTCCCTTTCGATGCGCTGGTGACCGCCCCTGTTGAACACGCCACATGGGGAAGCTTGCCCTACCTCGGGAACACCATGGCCGTCCGCGTGGCGCGTTCGCTCCACGAAGGCCTGGCCCCCTTGCGCACCTGGCGCCTGCGCGATGCGGTATATGCGGCGGCGCTGCCTACCGAGGTGAGCGCACTGCCCTTCAACACCGCGTTGGTCGACGAGCTGGCCCGAACCAACGGCACGGTGCCCACGCATGGGTTGGAGCGATCGATGCTGCTGGAACTGCTGCGAAGCGACGGACTGTTGCACGTGGCCGCTCACGCCGAGGCCAGCGCCCTGCCGGATGCCCTGCCGCGCCTGTTGCTCGAGGATGGACCGCTGGACGTGGCGGCGATGGAAGGACATGCGGTGAACTGCGGGCTGTTGGTGCTCAGCAGCTGCTCCAGCGGGCAGGGACGCTACTACCGGAGCGAAGGCCCCATCAGCCTGGCGAACGTGCTGCTGCGCAACGGGGCCGGAGCCGTGGTGCAGACCCTCTGGCCCGTGGACGACCAGGCCACCGCCGAGGTCCTCGCCCTGATGTACGAGCACCTCGATGACGGGGAGACGGCGGCCGAGGCCCTCGCCCAAGCCAAGCGCGACTTTGTTGAACGGCACCGCAATGATGCCTTCGCCAACCCTTTCTATTGGAGCGGTATCGTGGTGAACGGAGGCCCGGTGAAGCCGGAGCGGCGCCCCGGTGGTCCACCGCTCTGGCATCTTGGGGGCGCGATGATCGTGGTACTGGCCGCGATCGGCTACAAACGACGCAAGAGCTCCCGTGCGCGGTTCGCGAGCTGAGGATCGGAGCCTTCCGCGAGTTGCTTCAGCAGTTCCCGGGCCTTGACCACCTCGCCGGTACGCAGCGCGCACAGGGCCTGCCGGTAACGGGTGCGGGGAGCGAAGGGTGTTCCATCCTTCACTTCGGTGTAGTAAGGTGCTGCAGCGGCACAGTCCTTTTCACGCTCTGCGATCACGCCGGCGAAGTAGTGCAGCGTATCGTTAGTGGGGTCGAGGGTGAGCGAAAGTGTGATGAGGTTCGCCGCCGTGGCCAGGTCGCCCTGCTTGTAGGCGTTCATGATGCCGTCCATGCGCCGTGGTTCGCTGCCCATCAGCACCGGCAGTCCGGGTTCTTCCAAGGCGAACTCCTCCGCCAACGCCTGCGGATCCGCTGGGCGGAACAGCCATAGCGCTGCGCCCATCACCAACACCAAACCTGCCGCAGCCGCCCACCACCAGCGTTGGGCAATTCCATGTCCATGCTCCGGGCCGAGCGGAGTCGAGGCCTCCCTCAGGGTCTCCGCTCCTTGGTGGCCGAAGCGATGCGAAGGTGACTCGGGACCCTTCCTTTCCCTCAGGGTCTCCGCTTCGGGACCCTGAGGCTGCTCGGATACCGCATCCAAGCTCACATCCACCGTACGAAGCTGCTCCCGCAAGCGCTGCTCGGCCAGCGCCTCCAGCCCCAGAAGCGTGGTGCGCGCCGCCTGCAGGTCGTCCTGCAACGAAGGGTCCGCCGCCAGGTCCGCCTGGAACGCCGCACGCTCCGCCCGGTCCATGTCGCCATCGACATAGCGGACCACACGCTCCATGCGCTCGCTGTTCTCTGGTTCGCTCACAGCAGCATCAGTTTCGCCGAGCGCACCAGCTCGATGAGCCGTTGCAGGGCATAGTGCTTCTTCTTCTTGGCCACGTTGCGGTTCTTCAGGCCCATGGCCTCGGCCACCGCGTCCATGTCGTGGCCTTCGATGTAGTACAGCTCCAACACGCGCCGGTCGTCCGGCTTCAGCTCGGCCAGTTTCTGCCGTACCTGCTCCGCGATCAGCTCCCGTTCCTGTGGCTCCATGTCATTGGTAGCCAACAGATGCTCCGGGATACCATCGGCCTCACCATTCAGGTCGGTGTGGCGCTTCACCACGCGCAGGTGGTTCAGCAGCTGATTGCGCCCCACGGCGAAGAGGTAGGTCCGCAAGCCGCACTGCAAGGCGGCCAGGTCACCGTTGCGTGCCTTTCGGTACAACACCACCACCGCCTCCTGAAAGGCATCTTTCGCCTCGTCCGCGCCCACGCCGTAGTGCTGTTGCGCCCACTTCAGAAAGGCATTGCGGTGCTCGCCGTACAGCGCACTGTACCAAGCCGGATCGGCTGGCAAGGGGTGCTGTGCGGGGGCTTCCATGGGGTGTGAAAGGTAGGGGGTGGTAACCTATTGGGGGCACCTGCTATTAACTCCAAAGCCTCCACATCATGGACCTAAGGTGCACAGAAGCCCTCAAGAAAATCGCAACGCTGATCTACATACTTGAAGGAAGGATCGGACAGGGTGATTTTCACGAATGGTCAGAAAAGGAAATCGCGGAGCTTCGAAAGTTGATCGAATCCATCAAGAACAGATGCCCCGAGCTTGCAGATCTCGTGGAGAGCCTTCGCCTGCTTTTGCTTCGACTACAATCCATCCAGCCATGATAGCGCCACCACGGCTGGTGCGTTTACTGCTGGTCCACTGTAGTGTCTTGCTCATTGTCGGCTGCCAAAGGGAGGAACAGGCCCAACCTACCCCAACCTCACCTTCGGTCGCATCAATCTGCTTAGGCTCGTGGCGAACTGATTCTGCCTTCATTCCATCAACAGCTTTATACAATCATCACCCGATGGGTGTGTTCGCCTTCTCGAATGATGGCCGGCTGAACGTCTCGTGGCCGGATGGCACTGCCAGTACGTACGATTTTCAACTAGGTGAAGAGGCCTTGGGGACAGCTCCGGGCGAATTCGGGCGCACCCTAATCTGGGCCTATGATCTGGGTCATTCAGGCGACTCTGACTACTATGTGATGGCGGTGCTGATGGTATACCAAAGCTCAACCGAGTGTTTCCTGCTCTTTTCGGACGATGTGGGTCCGAATGGTCCCGAGCATAGCCTTTCGACGGTGGTAGAGAATCTCTATGTAGATGGTGATCCAGTCTTTGACTTCTGGTCAAAGTGCTACAAACAGTAAAACCCAGCGACATGAAAACGACGACACTCGGCCTCCTTTCTCTTCTGCTAACCAACCTAGTGAATGCACAAATCCCCAGCTACGTGCCCACGAATGGCCTCGTCGGTTGGTGGCCGTTCAACGGTAATGCCAATGATGAGAGTGGCAATGGGTATGACGGGGTAGTTTTCGGCGCGACCCTTGACGCGGATAGAAATGGGAATGCCGGTACTGCCTACTATTTCAGCGGCAACTCCACACGCATTTCGATTCCTAACACGCTGCCTTCGCTTGACCCGAACGTGGGGCCTGGTGTCACCATTTCCTTCTGGGTAAAGTCGCTATCCCTGTTGACGGCAAACTCAGACCTTTTCGACCTTCGGTCAACTGACAACTCCGACCTGCATGTGTTGGTAAACAATCCCGTTGGAGGAAGTCTTCAATGTGATATGTACAATGCGCCGAATCCTCCGGACGGCGTCGGTTGTTACGCAAGCGGCAGTTTTTCTTCGGGGAATTGGATGCACATCATTGTGACACAGGACCATGCCACTCAGATCTCCAGGCTGTATGCCAATAACTTGCTTGTTTGTGATTTCGTTGGCTCGGTCCCCCCTCTTTTCAATCCGCATCTCAACTTCGGTTCGAGGTACGATGCCAGCGCTGTCATGAGCCAGTACATGGTCGGCGTGCTTGATGACTTCGGCATCTGGTATCGAGTCCTGACCGCGAACGAGATCGCAGCACTATACAATAGCACCCCTCCCGTTCCATGCGTAAGCCCCACCCCCGTGAGCTTCACCGGCCTAGGCACCAGCCACACGGTGAACGATGCACAGGTCACACTCACAGGTTCACCGGCCGGCGGCGTCTTCATCGGCCAAGGGGTCACAGGCAGTTCCTTCGATCCCGCAGCAGCTGGCGTTGGCACCCACAGCGTCACCTACACGTACGTGGATGGCAACAGTTGCATCAATACGGCCGGCCAGTGCACAGAAGTAACGCTGAACACGGCCACTGGCGGATCGCACATGTCCCAAGGTGGCGTCCACATCTTCCCAAACCCGGCGAACGGCCTCTTCAACTTGGAGTTGGATCTGCAGGGCCTTGTTTCGGTTCAGGTGTTCGATGCAACTGGTCGCCTGGCGCACAGTGAGGTGTTCCAGAGCAACGCCCCCCCCACACTGCGCACGCTGAACCTGGCCGGCGTTGCCAAAGGCAGCTATACGCTGCAGGTAGGGAACAACGGAGGCACGGTCACACAACAGGTGGTGATCGACTAATTCCTCAGGAATGAGATCCCCCCGCTCAGCCCGAACCCTCGAGGTCCTCTGGTGGATCGCCCTTGTCGTTTCGATGGTAGGGATCCTGGCGATGTGCATGTATTGTAATTCCCACAACAACACATAGAATCATGCATAAGACGATCATCACCGCCGCCATCTGTGCGCTAGCCCTCTTGTCATCCTGTGCGAGCCTCCAAACCCGGACGGGACACACCAAGGAGGTGCAAGGAGCGATCGTGCATCAGCCGGTGCTCGCGGACCTCAATGTGAGGAACACCAAAGTGACGGGCACGGCGACTGCTTCCACGGGCAACTCGCTGGATGCGGTGAAGAACCTGGCGCTGAAAGAAGCGCTGACGAGCGCAAAGGCCGATCTGCTGGTCGAACCCACCTACGAAGTGCAACGAAAGGGGAGCAATACAACCGTGACCATTACCGGTTTCCCGGCAACGTACATGGACTTCCGCACGGCGACGACGCAGGACATCGCACTGATGGACGCCGGTAGCCGCTACATGACGAGCACCGCGAAAGCGGAACTGGCTCCGGAAAAGAAGAAGGGAACTGGTGTGTTCGTCGCCGTTGCAGTGGCAGTCGCGGTGGTCCTTGGGCTCCTTGTAGCGGGAGGCTAGTAGGCACCTGCATTTGTGCAACGATCGGTGAGCCGATCGCCCAACCCATCCTGAGGCGGACCGAACGGAGCGCGTAAGCGTTCGCCTCGCCAAGGCCCGGCCTCTTCGGAGGTCCGGGCTTTGTGCTTTGAAGGTGGCGCTGAGCGCAGTGAGTGGACGGTGCTGGTGGACCGGAGGGCCCGCTCACCGCAGCACCTCGAACCGCGCCGTGCCCAACCGCAGGTCTCCGGCCCCGCGCACATGCAGCACGTACAGCCCGTTGCCCAGGCCTTCCAGCCCGATGTCCTGCACGTATTCACCCTGCACCGTGGCCGGAAAGCTTCGCACGACCCGCCCATCCATCGCGCACAGGTCGAACCAGAGGCGTTGGCTTCCGGTCACGTGGCCGCGCACCATCAGGTGATCGTTCGCGGGTACGGGATAGAGCAGCAGGTCGTCCGCGTTCACGGCATCCACCCCGTCGATGCCCACCACGGCATTGCCCTTGGCGAAGGCGTAGTCGCCCTTGCGCAGGGTGTCGATGTAGATGTAGCCCGTGTGGTTGTTCAAATTTCCAGCGGTCACTGTGGCATCGAGGTAGGGCTCCCAGGGGTCCAGCGGCGTGCGGCGATAAGCGAGCATGATGCCCTGCTCTGTCACGCCCACCAGGTCGAAGTCGAGGTCATTGGTGTCCAGTCCATCGTAGTTGAGGCGGGCGCGCATGGCGGTCCCTGCGGGCCAAAGGCCGTCGAAGCGCCAGTAGTGCGTGCTGCTCACTTGGTCGATGCCCCAGGACGGTGCCGCCGCGCTGTACGGTCCGGCCCAGATGTGCTCCATGCGGACCAAGGTGGTGTCCACGATGTTGTCGGTGAACAGCCGGATATCCACGTAAGGAACGACACCGCTGACGGTCTGGCCCGGTGCGATCACGAGCTCGTGGTCCATGCGGGCCTGGTTCAGGCGGTTGTGCCCGTTCAGCGCCACCATCACCGGCTCGAAGGGGCAGAAGAGCTGCAGGTTGGTGAGCTCACCGGTCACCGTCATGGTGGTGTCGAACCGCTGGCGCTGTGCACCGACGAAGGTGATGTCCAACGGGACCTGGGTGTGGAAGGCTGGTGCCTTGCGCAGGAGCTGGCGCACGTCCATCGTCGCCCACCACTTATTGCCAGCAGGACCGGCCCAGTAGTGCTCCACCGTGAACACGCTGAAGCCAGGCGCGAAGACCCACCCGTCGAAGAAGGGATCCAGGTCGGCACCGGTGCTGGCTTCGATCGCGGCGCGGAACCCGGCCGCATCGAGGGTGCTGAACCCGTGGTCCACCTGGATGGTGCGCATGGCCTGGCGGAAGAGCGAGTCGCCCAGGTAGCCGCGCAGGTTGTGCAGCACCGAGGCGCCCTTGTAATAGGTATGCAGGCCGTAGATGTGCTCGTCGGCCATGGGGCTCAAGGCGCGGAATCCTTCATCCTGGATGTGCGCGTTCTCCAGCACGTAGAGGTGGTTGTTCTTCACGATGGCCACGAAGGCGCTGTCGCCGTCCACCCACTCCTCCACCAGGTGTCCGCTGTATTCGGCCGGACCCTCCTTGAGCCACATGTCGTTGTGGTTGTAAGGCGTCACCACATCGCCCCACCAATGGTGGCCGAGCTCATGGCTGTAGAGGTCCTGGTTGTCCTGCACCGGCTGCCCGGTCATGAACTGCGGGTAGGCGATGTTGGTGGGGATCTCCAGCGCGCCGTCGGTGGTGAGCGCATACCCGACACGTCCCCAGGCGTTCTGGCCATACCAGAACTCCAAGGCATCGATGGCGCCGCCGAGGTCCGCGAACTTGGTGCCCATGGCCGCGAGCTGCGCGGGCTTGGCGCTCAAGCGCACGGGGACGGGACCATAGGCCCCCTGGTGCACATAGTCGGTGTTCTGGTAATCGCTCACGGCGATGGCGCTGACGTGCGTGGGGATCGACGGCTCCATGTGAAAGGTGCGGACCACGGTGTCGCCACCGAGCTGGACCTCGCCTTGGAAGTCGCCCTGGCACCAGGCCTTGTAGCCGCCGGCGCTCTTCACGCGATAGGTGTAGGTGGCGCGTTCCACGAAGCTGTCGAAGCAGGGGTACCACACCTTGCCGAAGTTGGGCGGGATGGTGGTGAGGCCGATGCCCAGGTTGTAGATGTACCCGCCCTCGAAATAGAAGCCGCCCCAGTTCGGATCACGGTGCGGTTGGCCGTGGTAGTGCACGGTCACTTCAGCCGTATCGCCAGGGTTCATGGTCGCCGGTAGCGCCACCCCGAGCACTTCCGTGTCGTAGGTGAAGGCCAGCGGTCCGTTCGTGCTGGTCACCGAATCCACAGTGAGCTGGTACAGGTCGAAGCGGATGCCGGACTGGCCTGCGAGCTTCGGGGTGAAACGCACGGTGGTGGAAGCGGCGATGGCCTGCCCGGCGTAGTCGGTGACGTCGATGGCGATGTCGTAGTGCAGGATGTCGAAGGTGTCGCTGCGCGCGATGCTGGCGTTGATGGCCTTCAGCTGACCTGCGGTGAGGGCGGCCCGCTTGGGTGCCTGGTTGCGGAAGAAATGGCAACCGTATTTCGAGGGTTGCGCCAGTGCAGTGGTGCAGGCGACGAACAGGAACGCAAGGGTGGAAAGTGACCTCATGGTGGAAGCGGGAACAAGGCCCTGAAAGTAAGGCTTCGGCCCCTCAACCTTCAGCGCTGAAGTATGCTGTACTTGGAAAGCGGATCAGGCGTTGGCCTGCGCCTCCTCGGGGATCGGCTCCAGCGGCGTTGCGGTGCGCAGCAGACCCAGGTCCGTGAGGTAGCGACCCACGTAGTTGTCCCACGTGAAGTCCTTTACGGCATCGTGCGCATGCAATGCTTTCGCGCGCCAGAGCTTGCGGTCCAGGATGAGCTTCTGCAAGGCTTCCGCCAGTTCCGTGGCCGACTCGCGTTGCAGGAAATGTCCGACACGACCGTCCTCTCCGAAGGTGCGGGTGAATTCGGCGTAGGGGAAGAGCACCACGGGGGTGTAGAGGAACATGGCCTCCAGCGAAGCGGAGAACGCACCCCATTTCACGTTCGGGTTCACGAACAGGTAGGCCCGCTTCAGGATGTCGTAGTAGAGTTTCCGCTGCTCCTCGTTGCCCTTGTCCAGGTAGCCATGGAAGGTGACGTTGGAAGGCACGGGACCGCGGATGTTGCCCCGGTTCAGGCCGATCACGTGCAGGTGCACAGGCTTGGCGCGGCGTTCGTTCAGCACGGGCAGAGCACGCAACAGCAGCTTCAGGCCCGCCTTGTAATGCTCCTTGCCGATGAAGACCAGTTCGATGCCTTTCTCGCCTTTGTGGAGCAGTTCCTTCTCGTTCACCTCGGGCGATTCGATGTTCACCACGTTGCCGTAGTACTTCACCTTGTGCCCGTACTCCTCGCGCAGTTCCTCGGCCAGTTCAGGAAAGAGCGAGATCACAAGCTTCGCTTGTTCCAGGTTCTTTTCCTCCTTGTGGATGGTCCGTAGTTCCAGGCGGTCGGCCGGGCGACCCTCGAAGTACTCGATGCTCTTCTCGAAGGTCATGTCGCAGAAGAGCGTGTAGTCCCGCTTCCGCTTGTTCGCCCCGAAGCTGTAGGTCATGAACAGGTTGTGATGCCGCGGATGGCGACGCAGAGCCCGTTCGATGGTGAGGTTGGTGAGCCAGTAGTTGATCGGGCTCCGGAAGTAGTTGTGGCGCGTGCGCGTGATGCGCAGGATCCGCAACGTGTTCCAGAAGAGGTCGTAGCCCGCCTGCAGCAACCGGCTTTGGCGGATGTTCACGCGCACCACCTTGAAGCCATACCGCTCCAAAGCACGGGTGAAGAAGTACGGGACGTTGGACCAGGTCGCGATGTCCGAGGAGTCGCCCAGGGTGAACACCGTGAAGGCCTTGTCCTTGCGAGGCGGACGTTGGGGAGCGGTGTTCATGGGACGAATTCCGACGAAAGGGGATGCAAGTTCGTGCCGCAAATGCACACGAGGCAAGGACCCGACGTAGAATTCAGACGACGGTCAGGCGCCCTTAATGGTTGCCTTTCGCCAACACACCGCAGAGGTGCCACAACAACCGCGCGCCCACGTTGGCGTCCCATTCATCGTTCTTGCCCGGGGTCACCTCCACCAGGTCGAAACCGATGATGCGCTTTCCGCTTGCGGCCAGCTTGCTCAGCAGGTAGGTGGCTTCCTCGAAGGCCAGACCACCGGGGACCGGCGTCCCCGTATTGGGGCACAATGTGGGGTCCAATCCGTCGATGTCGAAGCTGATGTGGACGGCATCGGGCAGGGCCTTGATGATCGCGTCGCACTGTTCGCGCCAGGTCACCCCGTCGAATTGCTGGCGGCGGATGTCGGCGCTGCGCACCACTTTCACGCGGCCCTTCTCCTTCACGATCACGTCGTTCTCCTGGGCGCAGAAATCGCGGATGCCGACCTGCACCACGGTGCTCAGTTCCTTCAGTCCGAGCGCGTTGTAGAGGATGCTGGCGTGGCTGTAGGTGAAGCCTTCGTAGGCGATGCGCAGGTCCATATGCGCGTCGATGTGCAGGATGCCGAAGCTCTTGTTGCGCTTGGCCAGCGCACGGAAGTAGCCGAGCGGCGTGCTGTGATCACCGCCCACCAGGCCCACGAGCTTGCCTTCGTCCAGCCAATAGCCACAACGGGCTTCCACCCAGTCGTTCATCACCGCGCATTCCGCGTTGATCAGCTTCAGTGACTTCTGCGCGCGCAAGGCTTCCTTCTTGGTACCGCCCTCGGTCATCATGCGCATTACATGGGCCGCCTGCTTCTTCAGGTCGCGGCTTTGGTGTTCCAAGGCGGACGGGATCTCGTCCATGGCGATGCCGCGCTTCCACAGTTCGGGGAACTCGGGGTGGAACAGGTCCACTTGAAAGCTGGCCTCATAGATGGCCTCGGGGCCCTTAGACGTGCCGCCACCGTAGCTCGTGGTCACCTCCCAAGGCACCGGCACCAGAACGATATCAGCCTCTTTGGTGGTGAACGGCAGCCCGTACATCTGCGCGTTCGCGTCGCCGGGGCTGTTCGGGTCGAAGGACTTGATCTTGCTGGCCTTGCTCATGGGGGAGGGAATTGAAGTGCGAAGATCGTTCAGATCGGGGGATGGTCCGGAATGCACACGCGGAGACGCGGAGGAACGCGGAGCAGGCTACGCTGCCGAGAAGCTCAGGATCGGCCCTTCCTTCCCTGAGCCATCGCCCATCGTCCTTCCTTAGGCTGCCCTACGGCCTCATGATCAACATGCTCGGCGCATGGCTCAGCCAGGACTCCTCTTTCTCCACGGAACGGCGCCAGCTGTCCAGTCCGATCAACATCAGGTCCTGGCCCTCCAGAAGTGCTTCGCTCAAAGTGGTGCTTTCGGAGAGTGAAACATGGTCGGGAGCGGCGGCTTCCATGCCCTTCAGCACGGCGAGCACTTCGGGGCTTTGCTCGAACACGCCGGCCAGGTCCACGAAGGTGACCGCCGAGCCGTTGTTGTGCACCAGCTTCTGGGCGAAGGTCAGCAGCGGGCCATCGCCAAGGGTAAAGAGCGGTACGATCACACGGTCGACCTTCTCGAGCTGCTTGTCCACGTAGATGCCGATGGGGATGCGGGCCTCGCGCACGATCATCCGCACCCGGTCGTCGAACTCGGTCTGTTCGAAGAGGCCTTCGCGGCCAGTGAGCGTTTCAATGAGACGCTCAGGATTGATGATGCGGCTGGTGATGCCCACGAGACGCCCCAACAAGGTGCCTTCGTAGATGCTGCGGCCAATTCCCACGATGGCCATATCGTACTGCCCGGAGTTGATGCTGGCCACCACATCCTTGTCGATATCGTTGCTGGGCTTGAAGAGCATTTCGATGCGGATGCCTTCGCGCCTGGCCTCGTGGCGGATGGGCCGGAAGCTGTCGCGTTCGCGTTCCGCCATGTTGAACTGGTTCAGCTCGCTGCTCAGGCTCAGGTGCAGTGCGGACACGCCCGCGTTGGCGTTGCGACGGATGAAGGCGTTGGCGATGCGCACCATGTTCTTCCCGCGTTCCGCATCACCGAAGGGCACCAGCACCTTGAAGCGGCGTGCTTCGGTCTCGGCGGTGAGGGTGGGGGCCTGGGTCCGCGACGGGATCAGGCGGTCGATGAGGTCCAGCGACGGACCGGTCATGAAGGTGGTGAACAGGGCCATGATCACCATCATCGCGAAGATCTCCGGACCGATCACGCCCAGGTCGTAGCCGATGTTCAGCACCACCAGCTCCATCAGGCCGCGGGTGTTCATCAATGCGCCCAGCATCAGGCTGTCGCGCCAGCTCTGCCCCACGAACCGCGCTGCCAGCGCACTACCGAGGAACTTGCCGGCCACCGCCACGGTGATGATGGCCCCGCACACTTTCCACAGGCCCACGTTGTTCAACAGACCGATCTCCGTGCGTAGACCGGTGTACACGAAGAAGAGCGGAAGCAGCAGCACCATCGCCACGTCCTCCACCTTGTCGATGAAGATGGCCCGGAAGCGCATGTTCGGCGGCATGATCACACCCGCAAGGAATGCTCCGAACAGCGCGTGGATGCCGATGACCTCGCTGACGTAGGCCGAAGTGAGCAGAACCAGGAAGAAGATGGCCACGATGGGCTTGCTCAGGCTTTCACGGTCGGCGTACACATCGCCCATCCGTTTCAGGAAAGGACGCACCACGCGCAGCACCAGCACCACATACACCGCTGCCATGGCGATGGTGTACAACGCACTGAGGATGCTGCCGGCCTTCACGATGGCGATGACCATGGCGAGCAGGCACCACGCCGTGATGTCGTCCGCAGCAGCGCAAGTGATGGCGAGCGCCCCGAGCCGCGTCTGACTAAGCCCTCGCTCCTGTACGATGCGCGCCAGCACCGGGAAGGCGGTGATGCTCATGGCGATGCCCATGAACAGACCGAAGGAGAGGAACTGGATGTTCGGCGGAACGAACTTCAGGTACAGGAAGTAGGACAACCCGAAGCCGAGGGTGAATGGGAAGATGATGCTGGCGTGGCTCACCACCACGGCGTCCTGCGCGCTGTTGCGCAACACGTTCAAGTTGAGCTCCATGCCCACCACGAACATGAAGAGGATGAGGCCGATCTGGCTCAGGAACTGCAGGTTGCCGAGCGAGCCTGCGGGGAAGAGAAAGGCACTATAGGCCGGGAACTGCGTGGCCAGGAACGAAGGGCCGAGAATGATGCCCGCAGCGATCTCGCCGATCACCGTGGGCAGTCCTACTTTCTGGCAGATGTACCCAAGCACCCTGGCCGTGATGATGATCGTGAGGATCTGCAACAGCAGGATCGCCAGTGGGTGTGTCAGGTTGTGGTGGTAGGTATCCTTGAACTGTTGCCAGTACCCGGATTCCGGCGCCGCCACATCAACCGGGCGACCTTCCTCCAGGCTCAATCCCAAACGCGCAATGCCATACAGCACCGCCACACAGGCACCGATGGTAAGGACGTAGAAAAGGAGGTTGCGAAGGCGCATGGCGGATCGGCGCAAGTTAGCCGCGTCGTGTGCACTTGGTGTGAAGCGTCGATGTCAGCCCTCGGTGCTTCCTTGCTCCACCTTGGCAGGCACGGGAATGAGGCGCTCTGCAGGCCAGGGCCAGTGCCGTGCTTCCTTCCGCATGACGATCAAGAGCGCGGCCGCCATCACCAGCGTGCAAGGGAAACCCGAGCCAATGCCGAAGGGAACGATGGCCAGCAGGAACATGATCCCGCCCATGCACCCCACCCGTAGAATAAAGCCCTTCAGCAGCAACGACAAGGCGATCAGAGCCTGGCACACGGCCACCATGCCGACGTAGCGCGTGATGTGCTCCGCGAAGGGACCCAGGATGATGTTGCTGTAGGTCTTCGACCAGGTGAGGTCCGCGTATTCCAAATACGCTTCAGGGTCGTTCAACGCGGTACTGGCATTGGTCCAACTGGCCCAGGCAAAGAGCAGCACGAACATCCATCGCGCTGCGCGCACCCACTTCCACGCGGCCAACAGCAGGATCAACGCCAAAGCGTTGGCCATGATGAACATCACCAGGAAGACAGGGTTGTCGAGTGCTTCGAACATGTGCCGCGAAACTACAGGTTGTGGTGTGGGGAGCCCTGATCACGATCACCCCTTCACGCACCGCGCCCCGGTCGATCCGTGGATCGCCGGGGCGGGTTGTTCGTCCGGTTCCAACCCCTCGTTGCGCCGGAGAACGTTCCTCGGGATCCGACCCGAGGCCCTGAACTAGATGCGCACCAGCGTGCTCAAGCCGCGGAAGAGGTTGGGCAGTGCCACGGTCGGGCGCGTGTCCACAGGTTTGGCCGGTTCCGGTTGCGGCGCGGGTGTGGGATCGTTGTGGGGCGCGAGCGGTGCGGGCAGGTCGTCGGGTACTTGCTCCGGCGTCACGCTGTTGCTCAGGCCGCCGCTGGTCATGGTCCATGTCTTGCCGATCATCTCGCTGTCCCAGGTGTCGGTCACGTTGTCGATGTCCCACACCATGCGGCGACTGGTGGTCTCGAAGTGCACGGCCTTGCCCACGGGCACCTGCACGATGAAGTGCGCCCGTTGCCCACGTAGCTTGTCGGCAGTGGGTGTGCTGAACGTGGGGTTCAGGATCAGCAGGCTGTCGCGCTGGCTGTGGAGGGTCTTGACCTGACGGGCGCGGGCCGCGGCGGTCTTGCGATCGGAGGCATGTGCCTTGCGCTCGATCACCAGGTGGAAGAGGCTGTCGGGGCTCTGTTGCACGTCCAGGTCCGCAGTTCCCCAGCGGATGCTGTCGCCATCGATGTGGATCATGTCCAGGTCGTTGTCGTAGCCCGCGTGGTCGTTGCCGAACCAGGGGTCGTTGGCCGTGGCGATGCGAAGCACCTGACCGCTGGGCTGGTCGAGCACGATGTCGTCGCTGATGCGTTCGCTCTGGCGGAACTCGTTCGCTTGCCGCACGGCCACCACACCGAGGATCACCATGCCCAGGATCCAGAGGGGCGCAATGCTCCAGCCGAACCAACGCGGCGCCTTCAGGCCGAAGAGCAAGCGAAGTCCGCCGTAGATCAGACCGATGGCCGGGGCCCCGATGAAGCAGATCACACCCAGCCAGGTCATGCCGAACATGTTCGCATCGGGGAACCAGGCGTTGGCCAGGTGTTCCAGACCCAAGGCGCCGAGATCGGTGCCATGCCACACGAAGTTGTAGCGGCCTACGATGATGAAGACCAAGGCCATGGCCAAGGCGATGCCTAGCAGGAATGCCACTGCGCCGAACACCTTGCCCAGTGCTTTGAGCAGGAACCGGACCACCTGCACGAAGAGGTCGCTGACCTCGTTGGCGCCGCGCTTGAACGATGGGTCACCGGTCCACCGGCGACCTAGATCTTCGGCTTCACCGGCCACGGTCTGTGCCCCACGACGTATGTGTTCCGCGCCTTCTTCCACCACACGCTTGATGTTGTCCACGGTGACGGGCTCACCGTGCATCTGCAGCTTGTCCGCAGCGCTTTGGGCGGGGGGCACCACGATCCACAGGATGATGTACAGCAACCAGCCTACGCCGATGAACAGGAGAAGGATGTAGATGATGCGCAGGATCAAGGCGTCGATGCCGAAGTAGGCCGCGATGCCGCTCAGCACACCGCCCACCCAGCGATCGTCCGTGTCGCGGAACAGGCGCTTGTGGTTGCGCGTGGGATCGGCACCGGCGAAGCCACTGGCCCCGGAACCTGCTTCTGCGCCGGATGCGCCACCTGAAGCGGCACCTGCCTCATCACCCAGGAAATCCTCGGGCTGGCCCATCACGCTGATCACATGTTCCACGTCGGCGATGGTCACCACCTGGCGACCGACGAGGCGCTCGGTGAAGAGCTCTGCGATACGGCCTTCGATGTCGCCCATGATCTCATCGCGCCCGTCACTTCCGCTGAAGTTGCCACGGATGGTCGCGAGGTAGCGTTGAAGCTTCTCGTACGCGTCCTCCTCGATATGGAAAACGCTGCCGCTGATGTTGGCTGTGAGTGTCTTTTTCATCGTTGATCGCCGGTGAGGGCGTGGGGTTCGGTCAATTGCGTCCGGTGGACTTTGAAACAGCGGTCACGAGCTCATCCCAGGTGTCATCAAGCTCCTTCAGGAACTTCTTGCCCACGGGGGTCAGCTTGTAGTATTTCCGGGGCGGGCCGCTGCGGCTTTCTTCCCACCGGTAGGTGAGGTAACCGGCATCCTTCAGCCGTGTCAGCAGGGGGTAGAGCGTTCCTTCCACCACGATCAGCTTCGCGTCCTTCAGCTTGGCGATCACGTCCGATGGATACAGCTCATCCTGCCCTAGCACCGAGAGGATGCAGTACTCCAGTACGCCTTTGCGCATCTGGGCCTTGGTGTTCTCGACGTTCATGGGCGATGTCTGGTACTTGACGATGCAAGTATACGGGCATAGGTTGGTACTATGCATGACAAAGTACCTTTTAGGGATGAACGGTAGCGGGGTCGGGATGGGTGGAAAGCGAGGCGATCGTGCCGGGGAGATCCGCGCCAGGTGGAAGAAGATCCAGGAAAGCTTCGCCCTCTCAGATCAAACCGCAGATGTCGCAGAGAACGCAGATGCAACGGCCAGGCTGGCGAGCGAGGCGATGACACAGATGCTCGCAGGCTCGCATCGGTTCGACGATCTTGGGTCAGGCTTCTTCCATTCTTCCTTCTGCCATCGCCCATCAGCCTATGAAAAAAGAAGAAGCCCCCTTGCGGAGGCTTCTCTTGTGTTGGGGCGGGACGTCCTAGTCAAGCACCACTTTGCGAACAACGTTGCCCTTGTCGAAGGTGAGCTGCAGGAAGTAGCTGCCGGCGGCAAGACCCTCGCGCTCCATGGTGAAGCGGCGGGCGTTGATGTTCTCGGCGCGCACACGACGGCCGTTGATGTCATACAGTTCGAAGCCCAGCATGTCCGCTTCGGTGCTGCTGATCGTCAAGGTGGTGGTGGCCGGGTTGGGGAAGAGCTCCACACCCATGCTGATGGGGTCGTTCTCGTCGATGCTCACCAACGAGCAGGGGCCGAGATCCAGTGCGCAGACAATGCGGGGGTTGGCGTAGCCCATGATGGTGTCGATCATGGCACGGCCCTTCGCAGCGCTGAAGTTCGGGTTGCTGGCCTGTGAGGCCTGGCCCACGGTAACGCCCGGTACGGGGCTGGGCTGCTGCGCAATGGCGCTGTTCGGATCCCACCACTGCCAGGGGCTGGCCTCTTCGGAGAATTGGGGGTTCACAGCAGGCCAGTCGGCGGTAACAATGGGGTAGAGGCCTTCGCCACCGGTGTTGATCACCACGGAGCTTCCGGTGTGCGTCTGGGTGCTGCCATAGCGGGCGCGGGCCACATCGGTCCACGTGTCGCCGCCGGGCAGGGTGGCGAAGCTGGCGTTGTTGCCGAGCTGGTTCACCAAGGGCATGAAGTAGTTGCTGCCGGGCACGTCAACCACAGGGCCGCCCGTGGTCGGCACGATCACGATGCCGTAGGTGAAGGGCGCGAACGGATCGAACACCGTGTGGAAGGCCACCATCGGAGCATCGCCGGCTTCCAGCCAGGTGGTGTCAGCAAGCGCGCCGCCCATGTTCACACAGAACTGGATGTCGCTGTTCTGGCCGTTCGGACGGTACAGCGTGAGCTGGCCGTTGAAGCCTTCCACGTTGCCCACTTTCACCGTGTCGATGTAGCTGATGCTGGGATCGAACGGATCGGGACGGAACTTCTCGACGAAGAGTTCGGCCTCATCGTCCAAGGTGGTGGCGGCAAGGGTGATGTAGCCACCGGTGCCTTCGCCCATCAGGATGATCTTGCTGGGGTCGATCTCGTAGGTCGCGGCATCGGCCTTCACGGTGCGCACGCACTGGCGCACGTCGTGGATGGCGCGGTAGATCGCGTTCAAGAGCTGACCACGGCGCTCCTGTTCGGTAGCGGCCAGCGGGTTCCAGCCACCGCGGTAGCTCATGCTCACGGCCACGTATCCGCGGCGTGCCATGCGCGTGCAGATCTCCACGCAGGTGCTGTCCTTGCGCGTGCCGTTGGGGCTGCCGTTGATGGGTGGGGGCAGTGCATCGCCCGTATGCACGTAGATCACCAAAGGACGGTTCGTCACCGCGTCAATGCTCTGATCGGGCTGGTACACGTCCATGCGCAGGTTCGACACTTTCAGCACCGTCGAGGTGTCCGAAGGGTTGAAGAACTCGGCAGGGATCGGCTGCTGGGTGCTCACCAAGGTCTGCAACTGCACCACCTCGGGGCCGAATAGCGAAGGGTTGCTGAAGTCCGAGAACAGGAAGTCGATGTTCTGGCCGTAGATCACATCGTTCGTCACCGTCAGCTGGGCGTTGGTGAAGACCTCTTCAAGGTAGCGCGTCTGTGCGGAAACGCCGGTGGCCAAGGCCACTGCGGCAAGTCCGAAGGCGAAGTGTAGCGTTCGCTTCATGGGGTTGGTTGGTTTTCTTGGGGAAATGTAAGACGGCTCAACGCTTGTTGAACTCGTAGATGAGTTGAAGGTACGCCAATCGGCCCACGCGCGGACCACCGTACACCATGTAAACGTTGTTATTGAACATCCGGTCCAGCCGCTCACCGTCCGGCACAGCGCTGTCGAACAGGGGCACAATGCCGAACAGGTTGCTGGCGCCCATCTTCACCGTGGCATGGGCCTTCGGGAACTTCACGTTCACCTGTGCATCCACCATGTCGTAGGCCGGTATGGCGCCCGTGAACTGCGGAGAACCCTCGAAAATGAAGCCTTCCACGTACTTCCAGTTCACCCCGAAGCCCAGGTTCGGCAGGTCGGTGAAGGGCACCTGCATGTCGTGCGCCGTCAGGCCCACATTGAACTTGTTCTGTGGGGTGTTGAAGGCCGGAATGATCGGGTCGTCCGAGCCGCTCAAGAGCTTGTTGTAGCTGTAGTTCACGTTGTAGGTGACCTTCAGACGGTAGTAGTTCAGGCCGATGTTCGCGCCTTGCGTGGTCACCTGTTGGCTGGCGTTGGCGGCCAGTCGGTAGGCCTGCAGCGGGCCGTTGGGAAAGCCGGTGATCGGGTCGAAGGAACCGGTGAGCCCGATGATGTATCCGATGAAGTCCTTGTACCAGCTGTTGTACACGCCGAGGTCCAGATAGAACTTCTCCGCAATGGTGCCCCGGTAGCCGAATTCCAGGGTCTTCACCTGCTCCGGACGGAGCCGGTCCACATTGAAATAGTCCAGCTTGTTCAGTCCTTCCAGCAGCGAGGGACTGGTGCGGTACGCGTCGAAGCTCTCCAGGGTGATCAGGCTGTCCCGACCTTCTTCGAACTGACCCTCGACGTTGCCCAGCAGGATGGCGCGGCCCACGTTGTAGTACAAGTATTGGTCGGCCAGCGTGGGGTTGCGGATCGCACTGCTGAAGCTGGCGCGCCACACGTGCTTGCCGGTCTTGGTGTACACCAGGGATGCCGCAGGGCTGAAGAGCGCATTGAAGTTCTGGTTCTTGTCCATCCGCAGCGTCACGGTGGCTTTCAGCGCATCGTTCATCAGCTTCTTCTCCAGCCCACTGTACACGCCGAACTCGCTGTTGCGGATCACCACGTTGCCGGTGTCCTTGAAGATGGTGCCTGCGCTGTTGGGCAGGTATTGGCGGAAGTTGCCGCCCACCACCACTTCGCCGAAAGCAGGCTTGAAGCGGTATTCGCCCATGGCGTGGGCCAGCACCGAGCGGTCGAAGAACTTGGATCCGCCCTCGGTGAAGCGCTTGCCGGTGACCTCGTTGAACTTTTGGTCGAAGGCCTCGGTACCCACGATGTAGGCCGGATTCAGTTCGTTGCTATCGATCGTGTTGATGGAGTCGACCACTTGCTGGTGAAGCTGCGTGAAGAGCGCGTTGTTGTCCAGCACGTATTGCTGGATGTAAGTGTCGTAGGCCTCTGCAGTGGTGATGCCTTGACCTGGCGCCTCCTGCACGGTGATGAAGCTCGGATCGATCTGGTTGATCTGCGGCTTGATCCAGGTCTCCCAAAGCGTGAAGTACTTGGTGTTCCAATCCTTCGTGCTGCCGCCTGCTTCCTGCATCCGCAGCGCCGTGGTGAAGATGTCGTAGGTGTTCCCCGCATCTTCGTGGGTCACGTAGCCACGCACGAACCATGTGCCTTCTTGCTTGATCTCCAGCTTGTGCTGGAAGAACTGCACGTCCTGAAGACGGTAACGGTTGTCCCCTTGGTACACCGTGCTGCCCGTGCTGAAGTTGCTGGCCAACACCATTTCCAGTGGGGCTTTCACGCTGTCGCCGTCGGTGATGCGGTAATGCAGCGCGCCGCCCAGCTTGATGTTGTGAGTGCCGTAGTCCACCAGGTCGCTTTCCTTGTAACCGGGACGCAGGTAGAGCCCCAGCCCGGGGTACTGTCGCCGGTCGAACATGTTCTTGCTGAAGTCGTTGTTCACCGTTACGTTCTCGTCGCCATAGCTGTTCACTCCATCGTAGCGGCCCGGATTGGTTGTGCCGGTCGGGCTGGCGCTGGTGGCGTTGTAGTTCTCGGCGTACCAGTCCTCCGTGCGCATGGCGAAGGCGTTCACCTTGTAGGCTCAGCGGTCCTTGCCGTCCTTGTCCTTGATCACGTGTGCGTAGCGAACCGCTCCTTCGAGCATGCTGCGCTCCCCGCCCTTCACACTGAAGCTGAGGCCCTGGAACGCCCACGGGCTCTTGGTGGTCATGTTGATCACCCCGTTGAAGGCGCCCGGACCGAAGTAGGCACTGCTGGCCCCGGCGATGATGTCGACCTTCATCACGTCCAGGTCGCTGGCACCAAGGAAGTTGCCAAGGGAGAAGTTGAGGCCCGGGCTCTGGTTGTCCACGCCGTCGATCAGCTGCAGGCTGCGCACCGGGCTGGTGCTGTTGAAGCCGCGCGTGTTGATCACCTTGAAGC
>ERZ724527.223-NODE-223-length-28761-cov-6.241099_pt1 | contig 28761 bp, 20 predicted proteins | sample MGYA00376060_ERZ724527 | MGnify/ENA primary metagenome ERZ724527 (study PRJEB28724, sample SAMN07190886) | activated sludge metagenome | isolation source: activated sludge of sewage treatment plant in Hong Hong | place: USA: Christiansburg, Virginia | collected...
GATTATGAAAACGACATAGCCAATTTGAATAATCAAATTGAAAGTTCTTCATTATACAGAAACATCCGTTTGAAACAATTGTTAGCTAACAACGACACTATTAATTATTTGCAAGCCGCGTCTATTTTAAGAAATCAGAAGGGATTGAATGATAAGAATATTGGTTTAACTAACGAGAAAGGTTTAAATCAATTATTAGCACATCATGCGGTTATTTTTAAACCACAAGATAGATTGATGTGGGTAAGTGCTAATCCTTTTCAGTGTGGAGAATTTATATGCTATAATTTAGATTCCGTATTTGCTCATGCAAAAAAACTAACAACCAATGTAGAAATTAATGTTGAACGATTAACTATTCCTGAAGACTCATTTTTGAAATCGAAAGGCTATCAAAACTTTTTACATTTCAAAAATCTAAAACAGTACATACAATTTATCACGAAGGCTTCTGATAAAATAGAATTATCTGCTCAATTTGAAAATGCGTTTATTCAATCTAATCTCGAGAGTTACTACATGTATCAAATATGAGGAAATTATTTTGCTTCTCGAAAAAATAATGAGAAAGCGATTGGCTATTATAATTTAGCTTTAACAAAAGAAATAGCCACTTTAAAAGAAGAAAAACAAATTAAAGAGAGTATTAAAAATTGTAAAAAATAATTATGGAAATTTTAAAATGGTATAAAAGTAAAAGAAAGGTAGATGATTTATTAACGATGGTTTTGGTTGATGACATTAAAACGTATTACGCTAAAGAAAGCACTACTGATCAAACCAAATTATATACTGCTTTAGGAAACTACTACATTAAAACCACAGACTTTACTAGATTACTTCCTTACTTAGGAGGCACTGTTTTTGAGGAATGCGACAAGCCTGCTAGGAAAAATTTATCACCGCTTTAGTTTCTGTTTTGAAGAAGATTATTGTCATTTTTTAATGTCGGGAATTATTTTATCTTTGGTAGTAAATTTAAACTTTATCATATGAAAAAACTTTTACAATTTTGTTTCGCGTTCATTATTTTATCATCAACGCATCAATTAAATGCTCAAATAATTAATCCTGGTTTCGAAACATGGACCAATGATCTTTTAGTTCCAACAGCTATGAATCCTAACAGCGGAAACGCTACAACTGGTTGGTGGGATTATAATTATTTTAATAGCTCTTTTTTAGGAAGCAGCCCAATTTCTGTCACTAGATGTTCTGATACAGTTCATTCAGGAAGTTACTCAGTGCGTTTGCAAACCAGAGCTTATACACCAGCATCTTGGAATTATTATAATGCTTGGGGAACGCCTTTTATTGGACATCCTTATAATGATACATTGGGCATTTTATTTAACGGTAATGCGAATGTTTCTAACCAATCCTATGCACCTGGAATTCCTTACACTCAAAAAATCACACAATTTCATATTTATTATCAGTACAAGCCTAATGGAAATGATACGGCTGTATTTCGTGTATCGTTGGTTAAGCAAAGAAGTTTAATAGCCGGTGGTATATTTAAAACAAATGTGGCAACAGGTACATCTGGTTGGCAACAAGCTACTATTAATATGACTTATGTTAGTGCTTTAACACCAGATACCATGTGGGTTTTAATAAGTTCTTCTTCATTAGATAAAAATCCAAAAGCAGGAAGTATTCTTTGGTTAGATGATGCAAGTGTAACACTTCCAACTGGCGTTAATGAATTAGTAAGTGCTGAAAATGATATTGAAATATTTCCAAATCCATCAAATGGAATTTTTACTATTCGTTCTCAAACAAACAATGAAGAGCAATATGTTGAAGTGTATAATATGCTTGGTGCGAAAATTCATTCCTCCGCTAAAAGTAAACTATCAGCCTACACGGTTGATTTATCGAATCAATCCAAAGGTATTTATTTTGTAAAAGTTTACCAAGGAGAGAAATGTACGACTCGAAAAATTGTGGTTCAGTAGAAGTTTAAATCCCTGCAGCAATAACTTCCTTGTATAATTTTTCATACATAGGAAGTATAGCTTCAATATCAAATTTTTTGGCTTGTTCAAAAGCATTTTCTCTAAACTGTTGAAATTTCTTTTCGTCAGATAATAAAGCAATGGTGTTTTTTGCCATGTCTTCATAATCACCAACTTTACTCATGTAACCAGTTTTGCCGTGAATATTTAATTCGGGAATACCACCAGTATTAGATGAAATTACTGGGATTTTTACAGCCATGGCTTCCAAGGCTGATAAACCAAAACTTTCAGTTTCCGATGGCAATATAAATAAGTCTGCTATCGACAATACTTCTTTTGGGTTTGCAATTTTTCCAACAGAGATAATATCGCTACATGTATTTAATTCTCTGCACAATTTATCAATAGCTGGTCTTTCTGGTCCGTCGCCTACTAATATTAATTTACAAGGAATTTCTTTTCTCACAATATCAAAAACTCTTAACACATCTTCTACACGTTTCACTTTTCTGAAGTTAGAAATGTGAATTAAAATACGCTCGTTTGGTGCGGCAAAATTTTTACGGTGACAAGCTTCTGTTGGATGTTGGTAATCTTCAATTTTTATAAAGTTTGGGATGACTTTGATATCGTTTGCAATTTTAAATGTTTTCAAAGTGTCTTTTCTCAAACTTTCAGAAACAGAAGTAATGGCATTACTATTATTTAATGAAAAGAAAATCACTGGTTCGAAAGAAGGATCTTGTCCAACTAATGTGATATCAGTTCCGTGTAAAGTAGTAATATATGGAAGTTTTATTTTACGCGATTTTAAAATTTGTTGCGCTAAATAAGCTACTGAGGCATGAGGAATAGCATAATGAACGTGCAATATGTCCAATCGTTCATAAATAGCAACATCTACAATTTTACTGGCTAATACACTCTCATAGGGTTGATAATCAAATAATGGATAGTCGTTTACGTTTACCTCGTGATAAAATAAGTTTTCGTTAAACTGATTTAGTCTAAATGGTTGGGAGTACGTGATAAAATGTACTTTATGTCCTTTATGTGCTAATGCTATCCCTAATTCGGTTGCTACAACGCCACTTCCACCAAAAGTTGGGTAACATACTATTCCTATATTCATGTTTTTAATTCGATAATTAGTTAATGAGTCAATTCGACAATGAAAGCAAATAATTTGACAAGAATAAATTCATTGTCAATTTATCTAATTGTCATATTGTCTAGTTAACCTTATTTCCATTTACGTCTAACTCGATAATTTCATAACCAAGTTTAGATAATTTTTCGAAGTTAGTTGCTTTATCGCCAACAATTAAAATAACCATGTTATTATATGGTAAATTATTTTTAGCTAAAGCATCAATTTCTGCTTTGGTAATGGTTTTGATAATTTCTCCTTGTTTAGCGACGTATGTTTTATCTAAGTTATAATCTAAAATACGTTTCACAAAACCTAATTTTTGTTGTGGCGATTCGTATTTTAAAGCATCTGCTTGAGCCATAGCATTTTTAGTAAATTCCAGTTCTTCGGCAGTAATACCACCTTCGCTGTATTTTTTTAATTCATCCATAATGATAACAAGCGAACTATCGGTGGTGTTTGCTTTTACACCGGCGCCAATGGTATATGGTGCAACAAATTTATTACCACTAAAACCACCACGCGCACCATATGTAAATCCTTTTACTTCACGCAAGATGAAGTTGACTCTACTATTAAATGCTCCTGCAAAAGAATAGTTCATGATGTTTGATTTAAAAAACTCTTCGGTTGCATCATAAGCTAATGATAAATTACCAACTCTAATTTCGGATTGAGGTGCTCCTTTCTTATCCACAAAATAGATGCGCGTTTTATCAATTTCAGGCAATTTGTATTTTGCCTGAGGCATAGTGTTAACTGATTGTAGTTTATTTAAGAAGCTTAATTTCTTTATCGCATTTACTTGGTCAATATCTCCACTAACAGCTAATACAGAGTTAAAGCCTGAGAAATTTTTATAATAAGCTTTTACATCATCCAAAGTTATTGAAGCAACGGATTCAGTATTACCATTTGCAGAGATTGATAAATTAGAACCTTCGCCATATAGTAGTTTTGCATACACGTTGCTTGCAATAGCAGTTGCTTGAGTTAAAGAGTTAGTGATACCATCTAACTGTTCTTTTTTCACCAAGTCAAAATCTTCTTGATCAAATTTTGGCATGAACAACATTTCTTCTGCAATTTTTAAAGTGGAATCTAAATTTTGTTTTAATGAAGAAATATACAGTCCCACTTCATTGTCATTCGCATAAAATGAAACTTCACTACCTAAGCGTTCTAATATATTTCCAATTTCTTCAGCACTATGTTTTTGTGTGGATTCTTCCATTAAAGAAGTTAATAAAACCGCTAAGCCTGATTTTGGTTCATATCGGTGACCAATTGGCATAGTAAACTGAATATTTACTTTTGGAATATCATTATTGTTAATTCCAATTGCTTTAATTCCATTATTAAAATTAGATGTCCAGTAGTTTGGTAATGGAACTAATTTTGCTGCTTTTGCCGCAGGTACTTTGCTTCTGTCGAAATTATCTTTTGGTTCCGTATAAGATAAGTTTTTATACTCAGCACTTTCAGCTTCAATGGTTCTTTCATACATTTTCCATGTATCAGGTTTTGCAGCTAAATCAGATTTTCCTTTTGGAACGCAACTTAGAATTACTGCAAACTTTCCTTTGATGTATGTATTATAAACGCGCATCACGTCTTCTTTAGTTACTTTTAAATTGTTTGCCATTTCAATTTTTAAGTAGTTGGGATTATTAGCATAAGTTTGGTAAGCTGCTAATTGTCTTCCTTTTCCTTGCACTGTTGATAAACCTTCATATAAACTACTTTGATAGTTTATCTTATACTTTTTAATGTCGTCATTTGTAGCCCCTGTTTTTTCCCAATCAGCTAACGATTGGTTTAACATCGATTCAATATCTGATAGTTTTGTACCAGCATTAGCTCTAATTAATATTTCAAACTGTCCAGCTAATTCACGACTGTAGTTGTATGCGTTTGCTGATACTGCTTTTTGAGATTTAATAAATGTATTGTATAATGGAGAACTTTTTGAAGAAGATAATATTTGTCCTAATACTTCTAATGCGACTTCATCTTTCTCCATTGAAGCTACAGTAGGGTAGGTTACTTTATACATAGGGAATTTCACATTATCTTCATAAGAGATATATCTATTTTCTGTTAATGTAGCGGCTTGCTTTGTCATATTTTTTACTTCTGGTCCACGAGGAATAGAACCATAGTATTTCTCTGCTAACTTTACAACTTCTGCCGTGTTTACATCTCCAGAAACAGTTAGTACAGCATTATTAGGCCCGTACCAGCGCATATAAAAACGTTTCAAATCATTTACATCCACTCTGTTTAAATCTTCAATATATCCAATAGTGGTCCAAGAGTATGGATGACCTTTAGGGAATAATGCTTCTCCTGTTTTTTCACCAACTAATCCATAAGGTTTGTTATCATAATTTTGTCCGCGTTCGTTTTTTACTGTAGCGCGTTGTACTTCAAATTTCTTCTGAGTGACAGAGTCTAATAAAAAGCCCATTCTATCTGCCTCTAACCAAAGCATTTTTTCTAATTGATTAGATGGAACCGTTTCAAAATAGTTTGTTCTATCAGAGTTAGTTGATCCATTTAATGTTCCACCTGCTTCTGTAATAATTTTAAAATGCTGTTCATCTGCTACATTTTTAGACCCTTGAAACATCATGTGTTCAAAAAAGTGAGCAAAACCTGAGCGTCCTTGCTGTTCTCTATTAGAACCTACATGGTAAGTTACATCTACATAGGCAATTGGATCGCTATGATCTTCGTGAACAACTACGGTTAAACCATTTGCTAAAACATATTTTTTATATGGAATTACTATTTCTTTCCCCACTTTAGTAACAGTTTCTACTAATTTAGTAGTAGAAGCAGCTGGTTTTACAGCAGTTTTACTAGTAGGTGTAGTCGTCGGTTTTGGTTTTACTTGAGCAGTCATAGTTAATGACGCTATTGTAAGAATTGATAAAATGGATTTGTTTGTCATTACAATTTATGTTTAATTAAAAAAGTATAATAGTGTTAAATTATATCTCGAATATACATATTTATTAAATCTCCAGTCGATTATTTTCTCTGGAATTTTACCAAAAAAATAGAATTTAAACCATTGGCGTATTTTAATCTTCAAACGATGTTCGTATCGGTATCTTTAAACTAATATGCCTGACGTTTTTACAGAAAATACAGTAAGTAAAATTGCTTTACCTAAAAACAGTAATTTGATAAATTATTCTGTTTTAAACGAATTTTATTCTCCGTCACCTTTTAGAAGTTTTTCGATAAAATATGTAGTCGATGGTTCCGAATTATATTCAGTTAATGGAAACAAATACATCATAAAAAATCAACAATACCTTTTAGCTAATAAGTTTAGTGAAGGATTCGTAGAAGTTGATAGCAAAAAATCTGTTACTGGAATATGTATTGATGTGGCTCCAAATATCTTGTCAGAAGTTGTAGCTAGTTACTTAAAACCAGATACTAGTTTTGTGGATATAGATTTAGATCGTTTTTTTAATACTCCAAGTTTTCTCGAAAATAAATACAATGCCAGCCAAACTCACTTAGGTCAATTTATGTTAGGCTTGGAGTCAGTTTTGCTAAATAATCCAACAAGTGAGCTAAATCTTAGTAATGAGTTTTATTACACGCTTGCAGAAAAAATTGTTGCAGATCATATCCCTGTATTTAAGCAATTTCAGTCGATTAATGCTGTAAAATCCGAAACTAAGAAGGATTTGTTACGAAAACTATATAATGGAAAAGATTATATAGATTCATGTTTTACTTCAGCGCTTTCTATTGAATCCATAGCATTTGAGGTTGGCCTTTCCGAATACCATTTTTTTAGATTATTTAAATCGTTTTTTCTGTAAGCCCTCATCAATACATTATTCAAAAACGACTTTGTTTTGCGAAATCTATTTTGAAAAAGGAACAGCTCGATATTTCTTCAGTATCAATGCTATCAGGCTTTTCTGATATTTACAGCTTTAGTAAATCATTTAAAAAACATTTTGGATATTCTCCTTCAAAATTCCTCGCTTAAAATTAGCAGCATTTGACAAATGTTATTTTGTTACACCTCTTAACTTTGAATAATTAGTTTTTTATGCGAATTAAAATCATATTTTTTTCATTTTTTGTTACTCTTTCAGTTTATTCTCAGAATATTAAAAGGAAGGGCTCTTTAGGTGTTGGATTATACAATTCGGTTCCCGATAGTATTTATAAAAAAATGAATTTAAAATCCAATAATGGCTCTTTGGTTCAGTTTGTTATTCCACAAACAACAGCCGATAAATTAGGTGTGAAACCTTATGATCTGATTACCAATTGTAATAATGTTGCGATTCAATCCACACCGTCTTTAATACAATTGGCAAAGCATTTTAAAGATGGTGATTCTATTTCATTAATTGTGATAAGAAATAATTCATCGTTAAAATTATTGGGCTTTGTAAAAGGAAAGCCTTATGAGGTGAGTGATAAATTTAAAATAACTTATGGAGAGTTTAAATTTAATGATGAACTTATAAGAACAATATTTAAAGAACCTGTATCTAAAAAAAGTATCGGTACGGTTTATTTTGTTCAAGGAATTTCGTGCTATTCATTAGATAATTTGCAAGCCAATGATCCTACTAAATTGGCTATTGATGCCATGGTTGAGAAAGGATTTAACGTGTATTACGTTGAAAAGAAAGGAATGGGAGATAGTTACAGCACTATTCCATGCGAAGAAATTGGCTTTAACCAAGAACTTGATGTTTTTAAAGAGGGATATAAAAAATTGTTATCATCTAGAAGTCTTGATACAAGCCGTATTTTTATTTTCGGACATTCATTAGGTGGAGTAACAGCTCCATTATTAGCAGAACAATTTCATCCAAAAGGAGTTGTTGTTTATGGTACTGTATTTAAACAATGGGGTGAGTATTTAAAAGATGCAATCATTTATCAGGCAGCATATTATGGGGAAAATTTAGATTCTTTGAAAAGAGCAGTTGCATTGATGGAACCAACATTTAATGATTTATTCTTTAATGGTAAATCTGCTAAAGAACTGGCAAGAGATACAAATCATTTAAAAGTATTAAAACAAGCTTTTGAGTACGATGTGAATACAAATTTAGGTTTAGCAGGTAGAACCATCGAATTTCATCAAGAAATTAATGGTCATAATATGGCAGAGGCATGGAAAAATGCTAACACTAATGTGCTTGCAATATACGGAGAGTCGGATATTGCTGCCAATAATTCGCTTGATCACGAGGCTTTAGTTAAGCATGTCAATAAATATCATCCGGGGAAAGGACGTTTTTTATTAATGCCTAAAACTAATCACATGTTCCAAGAAATAGGAACGATGGATGATTATATTAAAATGCAAACCGATCCATCTAAATATCAATTGTATGCATCACAACACTTTAATACGAAGCTATTTGATATTGTGTGCGAATGGATGGCTATTAATTTGACTAAAAGTAATTCCCCGCCAATTAAATCTATAAAAAAATGAAACAATTAATTTTAAATGCAGGACTGTTTTTTATTTGCTGTATAAGTATGAAATCACTTGCTCAATCTATTTCCACTTGCGGTCAGGCAGAAGTAATGAACGCATGGTTCCAAAAACATCCCGAAAAAAAGGCACAGTTTGATAATTTACGAAATCAAAAATCAATTCAAGTAAATTCGACTAGTAAAATAACGACAGCACCGTCTTATACTATTCCAGTAGTATTTCATATTTTGCACATGGGCGGTGTGGAAAATATTTCAGATGCGCAAGTAATTGATCAGGTTGCAATTTTAAATCGTGACTACCAAAAACAAAATGCTGATACGATTGCGATTATTCCAACTTTCACGAATAACATTGCCAACGTTGGATTTGCTTTTAAATTAGCAACTATCGACCCCGATGGTAATTGTACCAATGGAATTGTAAGACACTATACCAACAAAACTAATTGGGATGCTAATAATTTAAGTGATTTTATATATAGCTGGCCAACTAATCAATACTTAAATATTTATGTTGTAAAAACTATAAATATAAACGCAACGGCTTACACCTTTCTTCCGGGTATTGGTATTCCCGATTCTTGTGATGCGATTGTGTCGATGCACAATATGGTTGGTAGTATTGGCACAAGTCAATTATCATACTCGCGTGTATTAACGCATGAAGTAGCACATTGGTTTAGTATTCCGCATATTTGGGGAGTATCTAATCAGCCTGGAGTTGTTTGTGGTGATGATGGGATAAGTGATACACCAATTACTAAAGGGTTTTCGACTTGTAATACGACGAGTTCAGACGTTTGTACGCCAGGTGTTTTTGAAAACGCACAAAATTATATGGATTATTCGCCATGCAAAATTATGTTTACAAATGGGCAGGCTGCTAATATGCACGCATCGATAAACGGTTCGACAAACGGAAGAAATAATCTCTCTACAAATGCAAATCATATATTAACTGGCGTTGTTAATTCGAGTTTCAGTTGTAATACTTTAGCAGATTTTTATGTGACTAAGTCTATTAATTGCGCAGGAAGTACCTATACCTTTACAAGTTTAAGTCAGTTTGGTCCGTCGGCAGGTAGTTTGCAGTGGAATTTTGTTGGTGGCAGTCCATCTACTTCCACTAACTCTGTTGTAGTAGTTTCTTATCCAGCCGCAGGTGTTTATCCAGTTTCGTTAACCGCAACTAGTGCAAATGGGGCTGACACTGAAACTAAAAATTCATATATAACCGTTGTTAACGGACAAGGAGGATTGACTGTGCCTTATAGTTTTGATTTTGAAGGAGCTACACTACCAAATAATATTGCTATAGTTAATGAGCAATCTGATACAGTTACATGGAAACAGAATATTAGTTTAGGTGCTAATTCTACTAACAAAAGTATTTATATTAATAATTTCCCTGATTCAACTAACTATGGTAATCGAGATTATTTTGAAACACCATTTTTTGATTTCACAAATACTTCTGCACTCAATCTTTCGTATTATTATGCTTACGCAAAACGATATGCAACACAAGCTGATTCTTTTAAAGTTCAGTATTCATTAGATTGCGGAGGTTCATGGTCTAATGTACTTGGTATACCAAATATAAATACAATGGCTTCAAATTCAGGAGGCACATTAAATACGTCTTTTGCGCCAAGTTCATCGCAGTGGAAGTTAGTATCAATTCCATCTGGCTTGCTATCTAATTTAAATAATAAACCCAGCGTAAAGTTTAGATTTTTCTTTAAAGCAGATTATTTTGTAGACGGTGCAAACAATATTTATATCGATCAAATTAATTTAACTGGAAGTACAGTAACATCTTTATCTGATTTAGAAAAGAGTATCTCCTTGTCGGTATATCCTAATCCAACAAATGCTGTTTCAGTAATTGAATTTACTCCACAAACGAACTCTACTATTTATATTGTTGTGTTTGATGTAACTGGAAGAGTTGTTGAGAAAAAAGAAGTAACTGTTACTTCGGGTATTACTAGTAAAATTGAAATTAACGCATCTGCTCAATTAAATTCAGGAATTTATTTTGTGACCATAAATTTTGGAAATCAAAAAATTACTAAGAAAATTGTTATTGAATAATTTGAATTTTTACTAAATGAATTTTAATGAATTAAAGCTCATTATTTATCTGCATGCTTTGAAGTATCTTTTTTAAAAGGGGATTGGGAGAGTTTCAGTAATTTTAAATGCAACGGTAAGTAGTGAGCCTTATTCAAAAAAATCAATTCGTTTAAAGTAATCAATTAAAGCATCATTCATTAATTTGCTTTGGCTCTTTGCATCTAAAAAAGGTATTTTTTCTTTTAGTTCCCAGTGCGGCCAATCGTCATCATCTCTGCCTTTGTATTCATAAAAACCATAAGGTGCTAATACAGTGCAAACGCCAATATGCATGACCTCTAGTTTCTCGTCCTTTTTATAAGCTTTATAAGGCTTGTCTAGTTCTTGTAAGCCAATCATAAATAAAATAGCATCATGATCCATTTCTGAGCCAAAACGTTCTTTCAATTTATCTTGCAATTGTTGCCACTCAGATGCCATCGTTGTCGTTTTCATATTCTTCATCAAACTCCTCATCGTCATCGTTGGTTGCTTTCACTCCTTTTGGTGGCGGAATAAAATATTGCATGTTTTCCCCAATGTATTCTAAAATAGCTTCTTTGCCTTGTCTTTTTTCGGCACTGGTTTCAAATAGTTGAGGCAATTCTCCCCAATAATCCATTAAGCGTTTTTTGTATTTAGCAAAATTACTAGCCCATTGGTTTTTACCTAGTTTATCAATTTTAGTAAAGGCCAAGCAAAATGGAATTTCATGTTGTGTACACCAATCCATAAATTCGCCATCAATAGGTTGTAATTCTAAACGACTATCAATTAAAATAATCACACAAATTAAATTTTTACGTTTGGTGATGTAGTTACTAATTAACTCTTCAAACTTATCTAAATTAGTTTTGCTTGTTTTAGCGTAGCCATATCCGGGTAAATCCACCAAGTACCATTTATTGTCAATAATAAAGTGATTAATTAATTGCGTTTTGCCGGGTTTTGAAGAAGTTTTGGCTAAGTTTTTTTCATTACAAAGCATATTGATTAACGAGGACTTTCCAACGTTACTTCTTCCAATAAAAGCAAACTCTGGCTTATCGGGTGGGGGACAGTGTTTGTTATTAGAACTGCTTTTTAAAAATTTAGCATTTTTTATTTCCATTTTTTGTATTTGTATTTAACCGCAAAGAACGCAAAGGATTTACGCAAAGATCGCTAAGTTTATCTGTAATTAAATTCTTTCTCTTAACTCTTTGTTATATGTTTCGATGTGTCTATCAGATTTACTTTTGTAAATATCTGCAATGGTTACTAAAATGCCAGTTTCTTCAACCCCGCCAAAGGTAGGATTGATGGCAGTTCCAAAGGATAACATAGTGCTTGATAAATTACTGTATGCGTTAACCATTGGAGGAATATTTTCTCCTAAAGCTCTCACATGTTTATTTAAAATAGCGTGCCCTGCTTTGTAATCCTTCCCTTCAATCTCTTTTAAAAATGCAGATACATCTGTTTTAATATCAACACCATGTATTGGAGTTACTAATTTTTTTGGGTCTGGAAAATAATATTTTAAGAAGGATAAAATATAATCACGAGCCTCCACGTTAAAATCTGTATACATAGTTACTTTGCCGTAATAATATTTCATATCAGGATTATCTACTACAATAGCACCTAAGCCGTCCCAAAGGTTATCTAAACTAAATAATCCTTTTCTAAATTGCTCTGAAGGTTGATATTGAGGTTGAATGAAAGAACGTCCTAATTCAATAGTATAAGGCAAATAGGTTTTATAAAATTCAGGAGAGAAATCAAATAATTCGGTTGTAGCCAATAATACTTTTCCGTCTTTATATTCCGCATCTCTGCATAAAATAAAACGGTAAGCACCTACGATTTCTTGTTCAATAGGATCCCATACTAATAATTGTTTATAAGGGTGTTCTCCAATATCAAATTCATCTAGGTCACAAGCTAAGCCAGTTCCACCGCCAGCATGGCGGAAACTTACTTCGCGCAAACGACCGATTTCTTTCATCGTGTTTGGTGAGTCGTGGTGAGTGATAATGTAAATTTCATTATCACCGTTATTGGTTTTACGTATGTAGCGCTCCTTAGTTAACTCGTTCAATAATGCTTCACGAGGTATTTTTGCTATGATGTCTTGCATAAATAATATTAAGGCAACAAGATAGCAAAAAATGAGGATTATTGTTGATTTTTAAAGGGGTTTGAATGTTAAAAGATATTAACGTTCAGGTATTTAAAATAATAGTTTTTTAACCTAAAATTCAGGAAGCATTCACTTTATCTTTAAAGTATGTCGCCATTACTTATTATTTCATGTATAGGTTTATATTTTGGAGGATTACTCTTAATTGCCTACTTAACATCTAAAAATTCTACTGCTGAAAGTTATTTTTCAGGAAATCATACCTCTCCATGGTATGCGGTGGCTTTTGGTATGATTGGGGATTCTTTGAGTGGTGTCACTTATATTTCTGTTCCTGGTAAAGTTGGAGGTGCTAATTTTTCGTATTTGCAATTAGTGTTAGGGTATTTTGTAGGTTATTTTATTATTTCAAAAGTACTATTACCCATTTATTATAAAATGAATTTAGTTTCTATTTATACCTACCTAGAAACTCGTTTTGGACGACATACTCAAAAAACAGGCGCATTCTTTTTTATATTATCTCGTATTTTAGGTGCATCAGGGCGGTTGTATTTAGCCGCAGGTGTCATTCAGTTTTTTGTATTCGATCAGATTAAAAGTGTGCATGTGCCTTTTTGGTTAAGCGTTTCAGTGATTTTAGTATTAATGTTATTATACACTTACAAAGGTGGTATTAAAACTTTAGTTTGGACAGATACTTTTCAATCTTTGTTTTTAGTGCTAGGTGTAGTTGTTTCAATAGCAATTATTATTGATAAAATGGATATTGGTTTTGGACAAGCCATTACGAATATTGCGAGTTCAGACTATTCAAAAACATTTTTTTGGGATTGGCATAAACCTAATTTTTTTGTGAAAGAATTTATTGGTGGGATTTTTATTGCTGTTGCTATGACAGGACTTGACCAAAACATGATGCAGAAAAATTTAAGTTGCAAATCGTTGGCTGATGCGCAAAAAAATATTTTTTGGTTTAGTATCGTCATGGTGATTGTAAATATTTTCTTTTTATCGCTTGGGGTTTTATTATATCAATATTATGCTCACGCTGCTATCGATTTGCCAATGAATGCTGAAACAGGAAAAATTATTACTGATAAAGTATTCCCTAATCTCGCTTTAAATCATTTAGGAATGTTTGCTGGTTTAATTTTTATTATCGGGTTAACCGCGGCTACATTTAGCAGTGCCGATAGTGTTCTCACAACTTTAACGACTTCTACATATATTGATATGTTAGAGTATGATAGAAATACAGCGTTAACAGATGAACAAAAATCAAAACGTAGAACTTATATTCATATTGGTTTTGCGGTGATTTTATGGTTAGTGATTATTGTATTTGATATTTTAAATCAGCGAGCTATTATTGATACGATTTTGATGTTAGCAGGTTATACTTACGGACCATTATTAGGTTTATTTGCAATTGGCCTATTTACTAAACAACAGTTGAGCGATAGATTAGTGCCAGTTGTTTGTGTTGTAGCACCAATCATTACTTACATATTAGCAAATTATGTAGTTAAAACCATGACGACCTATGAAATTGGAAATGAATTGATTTTAATTAATGCAGGAATTACAATATTAGGATTAATGTTTGTGAGGAAGAGAATTGCAATCGCTTAAATTTTCTCTACTTCCACTGTGCAAAACAATCCCAACTGCTTACTAAATGGTTTGCATAGCCACTCTATAGCTTTTGCAAAATTATACATAAAGTAGGGTAGCATCGCACTTCTCGAAACACCACCGCTTAATACATACATAAAAGGAGTATGATAAGTGATTTTATTGATTTTTAATTTCGGAAAATCTTTAGCGAATTGTTCTAAATCTCTTTCGAAATAAATATGAGGTAACGCTTGATTCGAATTACTTAAAGGATTTCCTGGTTTTATTTCTCGAGGACCGTTTTCTTCAAAAGGTTCGTGGTGAAAACGTTTATAGATGAATCTTCCTAATGCAGAATTTGCGGGTTCAATCATGATGATTTTTCCGCCAGAGATTAATGTTCGTTCTGCTTCCTGCAAAAATAAATAGGGGCGAGGGATGTGATGAAATACATTTAACATCATAATGCAACCTAATTCATTTTCTTTATAAGGCATTTCTTCGGCGCTAAATACTTTATCAACTACAGGTAAATCTAAAATATCAGACGTTACTACTTCAGGAAATTCTTCTTTTAAAAAACCGCCTCCAGAGCCTATTTCCAAATAAATACCTTTACCAACTTCTTTACTTTTTTGAATAAAAATTTGATACCAATCTTGATATAACCGTTTTAAAAATGGTTTTTGTAAAATAATATCTCTATGCGCCAAGGTTGCTCTTGGATCATCTAAATCAAATGGTATGGTATATTTTTTAAACACGGTCTTTACTTGCAAAAATATTCATATAAGTTGTTTCTGGTAAATTCAAAAACGTTTTTACTTTATCTTCAGTTAATTCAATTAGTTGATTGTTCTCAATTAAATAAATATGAAAATGGTTTTGTTTTAAGAAATGAAAATAGTCTAACACACTGGTTCCAGCTTTTCGCATGCCATAAGGCCAAAATTCTGAAAGCATTTTTAAATGAGGACTTTGCAAGGTTTTTGTCATGCCTTTTACGGCACTCATTTCAAAACCTTGAATGTCCATTTTAATGAAATTTATTTCAGATGTTGATGATTGTAGATACTCATCCACTGAGATGGCATGAATATCAATTTCTTGATCGTACTCATCAGGCTTGTATGTTCTGTGATCTACATTTAATTTTTTAGAAGTGTAAATTTTTATGGTTTCTGTTTTATCTGAAACGGCTTTGTTATTGATGGTCACATTTGGTAAATGTTTACTTCTACTTTCTAAATGTTTAAAATTAGTAGTGTCAGGTTCAAAGCAATGTACTTTTCCTTTTTCTCCAACGATGCCAGATAATATTTCGGCGTAAAAACCTATGTTAGCGCCAATATCCAAAACAGTATCTCCTGCTTTGATATATTTTTTCATTAATGAAATTTCAAATGCGTCTTGTTTCTCCTTAAACGATTTATAGGTGAGTTTATAAATTGGAAAACAGTTTTTGTACAAAAAATTACCTAGTGCTATGCTTAAAGATGATGCCATTATTTAGTAATTTCAAAAATATAAGATTGTTCAGACAAACCTTCGGTGTGCACTAATTTTAACTTGTCGGGATACTTTTGAAAGATAGGTTGAACAATGTTGTGAACGGTATTAATAACATCCCCAGTATTTTGTTTTGGATTTATTCTTAAACTTCCAACCATGATATGTGTCACACCTTTGGCTGCAAAAAAGGCTAACGCACTATCGGGGTTAGACTGTTGAGTTAGAGAATCTTTAACAATAACGCTATAAATAGGGAAGAATTTTTTTCCTTTTCCGTACACAAAACTCATCGGTGCTTTTCTACTAGCCACTAATGTATTTGCTGGTAAACTATCCGCACACCATTGGCTACATTTCAAAAAGTTCTGCCAATCAGGTGTGTAACCATAATAAATATTACCAGATAAATTTTTCTTCACTATGGGTAAATTTTCTGAGCCGCGTTTAAATGATGACATTAAAACAGATGCCGATATGATGCCAACAATCACTATATAAATGCCTTGACCCATGCCCGATTTTTTTACTGTATTAAAAAATAAATAATACATTAAGATTAACATTATTGGCATACAAATTAATACAATACGAGGCTGGTCCCAACGTGCTTGAAGGATGACAAAGGATAATAAAAGTTGCGCCCCTGTAAATAATCCAAAAAATAATAAGGGTTTATTTTTTTGTTTAATTACCTGAAATAAAGCAATAACTAAAATAATAACGACAAAAAATGCTAAGTATTTGTATTCACTTTGTAATTTATCAGCTTGTAATTGGCTTTCAACTGGTCTGGTGTATTCCTCTCTTAATCCAAGTAACTCATAAAAGCGTTTCCCTAAATATAAATTGCTGTTATCAAAAAAACGACCAATAAAGCCAGCTAAATCATCATTTCCTAACGACTTATCATAAGGATCTTTTAATAGTAAAATCTTACTTTGTCCGCTAAATTGATTTTGAGAACCCCAAATTAATTTTACTAAAAGCTCGTATGGAATTTTGAAAATGAGATAGGCACCTAGCGCAAATCCTACATTCTTCCATTGTTTTTCGATTAAGAAATAAAACATTAAAACCGGAACAGCAACAATAGCAACACTTTTGCAGGTAGCAATTAAAAAGGTAAACAAGCCTACCATTAACCATAGTTTATAGTGTTTGTTGGTATTAGGCTCCAATTGCAGCGCATCATACAATTTAAAAAACCAAAAGAAAAACAATGATTGTAAAAACAAATAAAACGCTTCTGTAAAGGTCATGCTTGCATAATACTGTATTAAGTGATTAGAGCTTACAAAAATCATTACAGGAATAAAAACTATAAAAGGAATTCTTTTATAAAATGTTTTATAAAAAAAGTAGACTGCAAAAAAGTTAAATACAACATTAAATAACTTGAATAAAAGCAATTTAAAGCCAAAAAGTTTGGTCAATAAGCCTAAGAATAATACATATAATGGTGCATTTTGTGTGTAAAAGTAATTAGGGAATTCATTTACGTATCTCCAACCACCTTCTAAGTATAAGGCGTCGTCATGCGCCTCGCTGATGCGAGCATTAAATAACATAAACGAAAAAAATAAGGATAGGCCAAGAAAGGTAAAAAGTAGTTTATTATTATTGTTTTCGCCCCAAGAATCTATTTTGTCAAACAGGGTTTTATTATTTAACGAACTAGAAGAAGTGCTTTTGGTTGTAGTAGTCTTTGCCATAGTATATTACTCAGAATCACAAAAATAACAAATTAATTATGCTAATCTCATTTTATAACAGCATGATTTTGCGTATTTTTGACAATTTTCAGACACAAATTTTAGAAAACCATAATTACAGATAAATGTTCCATTTTATACTTCGAACCATTCCTCGCCCCATACTAATTAAACTAAGTTTAATTTTCAGTAAAATAGCGCCAATATTATACTACGGTAACAGATTTGAAGATCCTATTAGTGGAAAAACTTACCGTAAATTTTTACCCTATGGTTACAGTAAAAATGTTGCCCGCGAAAATGCGCTTTGTCCTGGTAGTTTGTCATTAGAAAGACATCGTTTATTATGGTTATACCTAAAAAATAAAACAAATTTCTTTACAGCGAAACATAAACTATTGCATATTGCACCAGAACAGTGCTTTTATAAATTGTTTAAAGCGATGCCTAATTTAGATTATGTAACAGGAGACTATAATTCGCCTATTGCCGACCATCATTTTGATTTACATCATGCGCCATTTGCAGACAACACATTTGATGTAATTTTTTGCCATCATGTGTTAGAACACGTAGAAGATGCCGACCAATGTATGCGTGAATTATATCGCATGATGAAACCAGGTGGATTTGGTATTTTTCAAATACCTCAAGATGTCAATCGTTACGAAACATATGAGGATAAAAGCATTACCAGTGAAAAAGACCGTGAAATCCATTTTTGGCAAAAAGACCATGTACGTTTATTTGGCTTAGATTACAAAGATAAATTAGCGGCGGCAGGCTTTAATGTTACAGTGGAAGACTACACGAAAGAAATTAGCGCCGAATTGGTAGAAAGATACCGATTACCAAAAGGTGAATTGCTTTATATGTGCAGGAAATAGTCAATTTGATTATGTTTTTCTTAATTTTTGTATATTTCAGATGTTTTCCGTTTTTTTTTAATACATTTATAACTTAACTTCTAATTAATACTTATGAAAATTAAATCAATTCTAATTGCTTGTGTAACAATGCAAGTAGCATTAACAGTTAATATGAAAGCTCAATTAAAAGCTGGGCCATATGTTGTTAAGAACTCTGAAGAGTTTGAGTCTCCAAAAAAACACGTTGTTTCAGATCCAATTCCTTATGGAAGTGATGGTATTGTTCAAGTAAACAGAAGAGGTTTAAAATCTATTTCATTTCAAAAATTTTCAAATGATTTGAAATACCAAAGCGAAAAAACAATTGATTTAGAAGGTAAATTTAATGATAGAGTTAATTACCAAAGTTTTATTAAGTTCAAAAATAAAACTTACATGTTTGCACGTGAGGTTTTTAAAGAAGAAGAAAAAGAAGGGATTACAGCTTTAGAGTTTTCTTATAAAAATTTAGATTTCGTTGGTTCAGCTAAAAATCTTTTTAAATCTTCTGATAAAGTTCAAATGTCTCGCTTTAGAGTTGGATTTGCTCCTTATGGTGTTCCAGTATATGGTACTCCAGCAGATATGGGTGGATACGATTTGAAAATTTCTGAAGATGATACTAAGTTTTTATATACTTATTCTTTAGTAAATAAAGAGAGAGATGATAAAATTAATAAAGAAGTTATTGGAATGCAGGTGTTTGATGAAAACCTTGTAAAATTATGGGGCGATGATTTTGAAATGCCATACACAGAAGCTAAAATGGATAATATTGGATTCATATTGTCTAATGATGCAACAGTATATTTAATGGCAAAAGTTTATGAAGGCGATACTCCAAAAGAAGGAAAAGACAAAAAGAAACCAAATTATCATTTCGAAATTTTAGCATATAAAAAGGGTTCAAAAACTCCAAAAATTATCAAAATTAAGTTAGATAATTATTTTCCTACTGAAGCATGGGTGTATGAAAATGCAAATCATGAAATTGCAATTACTGGATTTTATTCTAAAGCATTAAATAAGCCAGTTGATGGAGCTTATATGGTTAAGTTAGATGTGGAAACGGGAACTTTCACTAAAATAAAAGGTGGATATTACGAAATCCCTACTGATGTAATTAAAGCATTTACATCTGAGAGAGAAAAACGTAAGATGGATAAGCAAGCTGATAAAGATGAAGATGGTGATATCGGTATTAATAACTTAGAGATTAATGACATTTATGTAATGGATGATGGTACTACTAAAATTGTAGCTGAGCAATACCATGTTCAAGTAACCTATTATTATGACATGAATTGTAAATGTATGAAAACAAAATACGATACATATGCTGATGATATTTTTGTGATGAGTATTAGCGTTGATGGTAAATTAGAGTGGACTAAAAAAATACCAAAATCACAACATGCTAATGGGGCTTACGGACCAGGTATTTCAATTAATACAATGAAAAAAGGTAATGATGTACATATTTTTTATATCGACAATATCAAAAATTTAGACTTGCCTGTAGATCAAGCGCCAAAAAGACACGAAGATCGTAGAGGAGGTTTCTTAACAGGTGTTACAGTTACAACTAAAGGTGATGTTAAAAAATACAGTTTAGGAGAAATTGAAACCTACGATACAAATTTCTATATCAGAGAATTTGTTGATGGAGAAAGAAATAACTTAATCAGTACAGAAAGAAGAAAAAAACAAAATATTTTATTTTCTATAGAAGTTAACTAATTTAATATGAACTCTTTTAAAATCCTCTTTAATTTAAATTAAAGAGGATTTTTATTTATATTTATATCTTAAAACTGTATAATGATAAAATACTTATTGCCTCTGGCATTTCTGTCTTTCTCTTGTTACTCTCAACAAAATTTAAAAGAAAATTACAGTCCATTAAAATCTACAGGTTCGTTGCCAGATGTGTTTACTCAAAACATACGAAATGTGATTGAAACGGATATTAAGGAATTAAATAAAAAACAGGAGTCTGACAACTCCCTAAAGCGTACTTATTTAACCGAAGCTAATTATGAAATTGAGAAAATAGTAAAAAGTGGAAACACATTGATTAACGATGAAGTAACGGTTTATTTGAACAAATTGGCTGATGTTATTTTAAAAGATAATCCAGCTTTAAGAAATGAATTACATATTTATACTTTAAAGTCACCTGTAGTTAATGCTTACAGTTATGATAAAGGATATATTTTTATTGATATTGGTTTAATTGCTCAAGCTGAAACCGAAGCACAATTGGCATTTATTCTGTGTCATGAAATTTCGCATTATACAAAAAAACATCACCTTGATGGTTATGTTAAAAATAAAAAGATTGATAGACAAAATTACGATCGTAATAGCGATGCTAAATTAATTGAAAAATGTCAATATTCGAAAGAGAAAGAAAGCGAAGCTGATATTGAAGGATTTAAGTTGTTTGAACAAACTGGGTATAATTTTAAACAAGCAGAAAAAGCATTTGATGTGTTGCAATACGCTCACTTGCCATTTGAATTATTAGAGTTTAAGAAAACATTTTTAGAAACAGAATATTACAAATTACCTTCTGGTTATTTTTTAAAAGAAGTGTCTTCTATTAGAAATAACTCTAATGAGGATGATACAAAGTTAACTCATCCAAATACTGCAAAAAGAAAGCAAGCCATTTCCGAACTTATAGCAAATAGGAGTAATAACGGGAAAGTTAACTACGTGATGGCTCAAGATAAGTTTGAATATGTTCGTGATTTAGCGCGTTTAGAACTTTGCAGATTGTATCTTAAAAATAGAGATTATCCTAATGCCTTGTATGCTGGTTATATTATGGCTAATAAATATCCTAATAATGAGTATGTTGCGGAAGTAATCTCAAAATGTTTGTATGCAATTGCCTTGTACGGGAACGGAATGATTAATTACAATAGTGATTCTCATTTAGAAAATGGGTTTGCTGATTTTAAAGATGTTGAAAGTTATCCTCAACAATTATATCATTTAATAAATAGAATGCCTTCTAATGAATGGACAATGATGGCGCTAAATTATATTTACAGAAGTCACAAGAAATTTCCGAATAATAAAAAAATGGCCAATTACTCGGATAGTTTGTTTAAAATGATGCCGAAAATAAATTGGGGCATTCGCGATTTTGTTAGAATGACTAAAAAAGATAATCAAAACAATACTCTTTTAGATTCTTCTAAAACGGAAAATGAATTGAATTCAAAAACAGATTTAATCGCAAATATTCAAAAAGAAAATAACTTCAAAAAATACGACACAGCCTATTATAAAGAGATGTATGTAGATTTATTTGAATCAGATAAAGAATTTGCAAGTAAATTTCCTCTAGCTGGTTTAGATGAGAATCAAAATAATTCAGGCTTTTCAGAATATTCAATAAGTAAAAATAGAACAGTAATTAAGAAAAACAAAAAAGGTAAAGGAATATATATATCGAGTGATTCAAAAATTAATAAAGTATTATTATTAGAACCCTTTTACTTGAAAATCGATGAGTCTCAAAAGGAAGAAATGACCTATATTAACTCTGACAAAAAACAAGAAAAATTTATTGTGACAGTAAATGATTGCGCTAAAAGGCAAAATTTCGAATTAGTAACATTAGATCCAGGTTTAATAACAACTACAGATGTAGATAAAATAAACGACTATTCGGTTATTAATGATTGGTTTAGCGAAAAATTTGACACTGATGATAGTGAAGGAGATCCTATATTTAATACCAACGATATGGATGATGTTATCAGCAAATATGGAACGCAATATGTTTTAAAAACAGGAATCGTAAACTATAAATCTAAGAAAGGAAGAAAAAGAACTTATTTTTATAGTTTTATTTATGACATCAAAGGCAATCATATAATTTATAAAAAACACGAAACGTTTAGAGATAAAGACTCTAAAGACTTAATCAATGCAAAGGTATATCAAACATTATACGAACTAAAGCATGCAAAATAAAAAAATGAAATCAAACTACTTTAATATCGTATTCGTTCTATTCTTAATAGCATTAAATTCTAATGCACAGTCAACTGGATACATGGGAAAAAGACTTGTGTTAAATTATGGATTTCATACTAGCCCAGTTTCATTTGGAGCGAGCGCTAATAATACAACTTTAATAGGAACTTCAGGAAGTGCAGAATCGGGCGTATTTGCTCTAAATATGATTCACGAAGGCAGTTTGGAATTTGCTATGTCTAGTAAATGGATGATGAATTTTTCGGCACGATATTATAAAACAGTGTATGATAACGCCGAATATTTGGATTATAATACTTATGATCCTTTAAGTGGAGATAGATATTCATATTCGGGACAGCCAGCAGGATATTATGATATTACTGGACTTAGCTATACATTATATTTTAAGTATTTCGGTTCTCGTTACGTAGCGCCGTGGGGAAGATATGTGATGTTTGGACCTGTTTTAAATACTGTTAAAACAAGCTACAACCCAACTGTTATGTATTTAAAGGACGATTACAATTATAATAATGTATCAAACACGATCATTAAAGATTTTGGAGACTTTGAACAAAAATATAATGGCTTTAATATTATGTTGGGCTGGGGCAGAAGTAGAATCATAGGCAATAGAATCGTTATTGATTATGGATGTAACACTCAAATTCTGTCTGTTATAATGGGTGCTCTAAATGTAGTGTTAGATGGAGCTCCAGATGATTTATTTAGAGAAAAAACTACAAATTTAAATTATATTGAAAATACACATAAAACAAGAGTTAGAGGTATAAATAGATTTAATGTATTCTTAAAAGTGGGTGTCCTTTTATTTTGATTTATGCGCCAATCAAAACTTGCTTTAGTACTTATTTTATTTATAGTCAATATAATTTCATTATCTGGCCAAACAGCTGGATATATGGGTAAGCGTTTGGTTGGTGGTTATGGTTTTTATTTTAGTCCAGCTTTATTTGGATCAAATGGTCAAGGAAATACAATTATAGGAAGATCTAATGGCAATGCTTCTGATGGTGAATTTGCATTTAATTCATTACATGAGGGTTTTTTAGAATACGCTTTTAAAAATAGATTTTTATTGGGTATCTCCGCTAAATTTTATAAAACAACTTACGATAATGCACGTGAGGTTTCTGCTACTACTAAACAAATAGATCAATACGGTTCTACTTCCGTCGTTTCATATAATGGGACTCCACAAGGTATGTATACGATATTGGGACAAAATTACTCTCTTTATGCAAAACTATTTAATAGACGTTACTTAGCTCCTTGGGGCAGATATATGCAATTTGGGATTACCATAAGAAGATTTACCTGTCATTATAATCCAAATGAAATGGTGTTAAAATATGGAGGTTTTAATAATTATGTGTATCCAGACTTTAATGATTTTGGAGAACAGAAGCAAAGTTTTACAAAGTTTGATTTTTTATTTGGTTTTGGTAGAACCAATATTGTTGCTAATCGCATTACGATAGACTACGGCTTTAATGCAAATGTTTTCGCTCTTTTATCAACTTTTTTTGATGTGGTAACTGATGGAGATGGTATTTTTACAAATAATGTAAATGGCGTTAATTATATGAAATCTACTTCGCCTTGGAGAGTTCGAGGTGTTAATAGATTCAATGTGTTCTTAAAAGTAGGAGTTCTGTTATTTTAGCTTATTGATAACAGGGTTAGCATAAAGCGTCAAAAATAAATTCTTTAAAACATCTGTTTCTCCAGTCATATCTTTTATTTTAGTATCTATATAATTTAGAAAAGATTGTTTTTCTACAGAAGTGTAATTGCTTTCAAACACGTTTGTTTTATTTAACACATCATAAGCAACATAATTGATTGGATTTAATTTATAACTCTGATAAATACATTTGTCAATATGAGAAGCTAATAATTTTATTTTTTCATTTTCATTAATAGATTTATCAATCTCCACTAAATCATTTGCAGTAATGGGTTTCCCAAATGCCACGTGTATTTTTCCTTTGGGCTGCTTAATACCTGTTAAAATACTATTTAAGTCTTCGCCTGGTGCTTTTACATATTTTGTATGTAACGATGATAAATATAATTCTTGCACCTTTAAATGATCGCAAGGCTCGTATTCAAAACTAATGGTAAGAGGAACGATGTTTAATTCAGAAAAACTTTTTTTGAAATCAGCATCTCCGCTTAGGTTTAACATTTTTAATAATCCAGTTTGCGTCATGTCATTCCCATCTTTGGTTCTGCCATTGCGTTGTGCTATCCAAACACTTGTATTTTTATCCAAAATTACATGGCGAATGTATGCACTTAACTGACGAGAAATATCATATAGTTCTTTTACATTTCCTTCACGTTTTACAGTAAACATTCTATTCATTCTCCCAAAATCAGTAATAAAGCCTTGATCCATTAAGTTTGAACCAAAAGTTATTTCTGAGGTTTCAAACTCTTCTTTATCTAAAATAATTTGAAGAATGGCGCTGTCTAATAAAATATCTCTGTGATTGGCAATATATAAATAAGCTTTGTTGCTATCTAAATGTTCGAGTCCGCTCCAAGTTAATCCAGCGGAAGTAGAGTTTACTATTTTCCAAATAGCTTCACTCATATACCCCGTTTGAAATTCGTATGGAGATTTTGTATTAAGTGCTTTTTCAACAACTTCTTCTTTACTCATTTCTGGCCATAAATATGCCATCGCTTTGTGATATGAATCGTATTGCGCAATACGTTTCATTACTTCATCAGACTCATTATCATAATATGGTCTTAGTAATTCAAAATTAAATTCTTTAGCAAAGTCGCTAATTTTATTTGGTGGCGCTGATTTATATAATTTCATTAATGTCTGTTATTTTTTTTAATTGTGACATCGAATAGTCACATGTTTTTTTGATTTAGAAAATGTTATCTGACTATTTCATTATTTATTTCTTCTATCTATAAAGGTAATTGGTTTTCTGCTCATTTCAGGATTTTGTCGTTTGCTTATTGCTTCAGGCGTTTCTAAAACAATGCTTGGAGCGACTCTTAATTTTGCTCTAAAATGATCTTTTAAATCCTTGTCAAAATTTTCAGGAGGGTTAACAGCTCCAATATTAATGACTATTTCATCTGTACCAATATCATTTGTAAAGACTTCAATAATAAAATTTTTAATGTAAGGAACAGTGTTTAAAATATCATATAATGAGGGCGGATATAAACTTGTTCCTTTAAATTTTATCATTTGCTGCTTGCGTCCTAAAATAGGACTTATACGAATTGTTGATCTACCACAGCTACAAATATCATAATGTGCCTTGCAAATATCGCCAGTTTTAAAACGAATTAAAGGCATGCCTTCTACATCTAAAGTGGTTACAGTTAATTCTCCAGCTTCTCCTTTTTCAACAGGATTATTGTCATCATCTAAAAATTCAACAATTAATAATTCAGGATGATGATGACCTCCTTTTCCTGCCACACATTCGGTAAAGGCTGCGCCCATTTCGGTTGACGCATAAGTGCTGAATAATTGTAACGACCATTTATCAGTAATGCGTTTACCTAAAGTATTGTATGAAAAATCTTCATTACGAATTGGCTCTCCAATGCAAACTACTTTTTTAATACTGCAATTTTTATAATCAATATTATTTTGTTCGGCAAACTCAATTAATTTTAATAAAAAAGAAGGTACTGCAATGGCTATAGTTGGCTTTAATCGTTTAATGGTATCCCACTGAAATTCAGGCATGCCATTCCCAACTCTCACAACACCAGCCCCCATCTGTTTTAATCCCAAAAAATAAGCCATTCCAGCCATAAAACGGCGATCAATAGTTGTCATTAATTGATAGATGTCGTTTTTACTTCCTCCAGCGCATGCTAAAGAAATATGTTCGTTGTAGGCTAGCCTATCTAAATCTTTATCAGTTAAAACAAAAGTTAAAGGGTCGCCTAAAGTCCCGCTCGTTGTTACATAATCAATAATTTTATCGGGTGTAACGCAAATAAAATCTTGGTTGTTATTATATAAATCGTCTTTTGACGTAACAGGGACTTTTTGTAAATCTTGTATTGTTTTAATTGTTGAAATATCAATATTATTTTCTTTAAAACGAGATTGATAAAATTTAGAATGTGTATTTACATAAGATAATAAATCAGCTAATTTTTTTTCTTGAAATTGTTCAATTTCTTTGGATGATTTAGTCTCTATTTCTGGTAACAAGCCACTCATAAATATTCAGTAAATTTATACGAGTTTACATATAATTTGATAAAACACAAAGCTATTTTAAAATTTACTTATATTTATTTCTTATTGCTTAATAGTACAGAATATTATTTTTTGATTTATTAGAATGAAGCATCCTAAACTTAATTTAAAAGACGAGTTATTGCCCGATATACGAGAGTTTAAAGCACCTGCTTTAGCTCAAAAAATCATAAATAGCAATCAAATTGCTGAGTTAGTTTCGTTAGCATTTGAAAAAGATCATTTACTGAGTAGCAGAGCAATGTGGGTTTTAGGGCATTGTAGTGATTTGGATTATGATTGCACTAAGCCTTATCATATTAAGTTGATTAATAATTTAAAACAAAGCAATTTACATAATGGCGTTATTAGAAATACGTTAAGGTTATTTCAAAAACATCCTGTACCTAAAAAAACAGAGTCGTTTATTTTAGATAAATGTTTTGAATATATTAAAAATCCTTCTGAAGCCATTGCTGTTAGAGCATTTGCTATTACCGTGGTTTTTAATATTGCTAAGCCTTATCCCGAATTATTAAATGAACTTTTGATTGTTTTAAATCACTTAAGTGAAACCGAAAATGGACCAGGCATTAGAAGCCGTGTTAAAAATACCATCAAAGCAATTCATAAACTTAATAAACAGTGATGCGAAATTATTTTTCTCAGGTCATTTTTAAGCATAAAGTAATTTATGGATTGTTGCTCATTATTGTTCTTATTCCTACCTATTTTATACATACTCAAAAATACCCCGATTGGGGCGATGATTTTGCGCAATATGTTTATCAAAGTCAGCAAATAAAGTCCCCTTCGCCAATTTATAAACAGGTTTTAAATGTTGAGGAATATAGTAGCCCTAAACGAAGCGTGTTTTTTTCGGTTGTATTAAGTGTTGTCAATCCAACTATTGAAATACAACGGTATGTGAATTTAATTTCGTTAAGTTACATCTTAGCAGCGGTTTGTTTTTTCTTGTTCCTTAGCAAACATTTTAGTTTAATCATTAGTTTTTTAGGCAGTTTATGTGTTTTTTATAACTTTTTATTTTTGCGATTAAAGTCAGAGGTTGTTCCTGAATTTTTATTTATTAGTTTGTTTTGTTTGGTGTTATTGCTATTACACCATAAAAAGAATTGGGTAAAGTTTAGTATCCCCATTTTATTAGCCTTACTTGTTTCTATTAGATTTATTGGGCTTTCGTTACTGTTAGCTTATTGTGTTCACTTGTTACTTTCAAAAGAAAATCGCATTAAAGAAAAACTAAAAGAGCTGACGATATGTTTTGGCATATTCGGAATCGTAACACTTTTTATCAATCATTTTTTTCTAAGTTCAATTAATAATCAAGAAGTAACATTATATGGAAATGTAGTAATTAGTAGATTAAATGTTCATCAATTTTTTGATAATGTGAGTATGTATGCACGTTACATCACTTTGTTTTTTGAGCAAGAAATTCCTTTTTGGATGAATACTATTATGAAGTGTTCGGTAATTTTTTTGTTTATAACTGGTATTATTTGTTCTTTGAAAAATAAAGTCAATATTCTTCATTTTGCTTTTCTGTTTTACATATTGTTTTTATTAGCTTATCCATATAATGGGGATACGATTAAATACTTGATTCCAATTGTACCATTATTTATTTATTTTATGATTTATGGGTTTAATAAAATTATTGAAAAAATAAATTATAAGCATAAACCTATTTTTATCGTAGGCTTTTTATGTGCAATATTATTAAGTAATAGTAAAACTATTTGGTTGGCAGTAAATCATCAGTCAGCTCAAATTGGACCGTATTGTACAGAGGCACTGACTGATTTAGAGAAGGTAAAAGACTTAGTTCCTGCCGAAAAAACAATTGCGTTTGGAAAGCCATTT
>ERZ724527.229-NODE-229-length-28474-cov-12.566558_pt1 | contig 28474 bp, 24 predicted proteins | sample MGYA00376060_ERZ724527 | MGnify/ENA primary metagenome ERZ724527 (study PRJEB28724, sample SAMN07190886) | activated sludge metagenome | isolation source: activated sludge of sewage treatment plant in Hong Hong | place: USA: Christiansburg, Virginia | collected...
ACCAATAACGAAGAAGGTATTAAAGTATGTAGTACATTTTTACAAGAAGCAATACAACAAAAAGATTCATTCAATATTATGCTGGCACATTCTAAATTGGCCAACCAATACAGAGAAATGGAAGCCTATGACAAAGCATTGTACCATGTAGATCAATCATTAAAAAGCTTTCGTTTTCCTAAAACAAGTTTAAGCAAATTTGCATTGGAAACCATGAAAGCCATGAACCTTTCTAGCAATCAAAAACATACTGATGCTATTGCAATAATGGAGACCAATATTTTAACCATTGTAGAAGGATATACAAAAAAGAAAACCAGTATACAACAAATTAATGCTGAAGAGTTAAAAGAATTAAACAACAGTAGATACATCAATATTTTTGCTTCATCGGCACTTATTTTTATTGATGCTTATAAACAAACAAACAACCAAGTTTACATAATTAAAGCAGAAAAGCTAGTAGAAACTGCTGCAATTATGTTTGGAGAATTTTACAGAAAAGGCAGCTACAACACTACCTTAAACAGCTTGCAAAATAAAATTATTGAGGCTTATTTGTTTATTGCACAAGCCAAGTACAATAACAACTTTAAACAAAAAGAGAACATATTACAAGCAATAGAAGCCAATGCTTCATTTCATTTAGCAAAAGAATTTCAACAAAAATTATTGAATACAAATTCTTCTATTGGTAGCTTAATGAATGAGCAACAATTGTTAGAACAAGAAAAAGAATTTTGGACAACCAAGCAAATTGAAGTAGGCAATAAAGAAAACTATTCGGCAAAAATTAAACAAATTGATCAGCAACTAAAACAAGTAACACAACAAGTAAATAATATTACAAAACAGTTTACTAATTTAACATTGAAAAATTTTTCGGTAAACGCTTGTTTGCAATTACTCAATAATAACGAAGCCATTGTTAAATATTATGTTGCTCAAACAAATGTGTATCGGGTAATTTTTACAAAAAATAATATTGCTGTAGAGTTGCTTGGCAATAAAAAAACAATAGAAACTACAACAAAAAAATATGTAACCGAATTAAAGCTTATAAAACCTACTTACGCATCAACAAGTACACAATTATACAATACACTTTTAAAAGGAATTAAAGAATCAAGCATTACCGTCATCCCAGATAATTACTTGAATTATATTCCTTTTGAAAGTTTACAAAACCCAGCTACAAAAAAGTTTTTTGTACATCAAGCAACCGTCAACTATAATTACAGTTTATCACTTTGGTATATACATAAAGTATCTACCGGCACAAACAAAAAAATTGCTTTAGCAAGCTTTGCTCCTACTTATAACAACTCAGTTTTTGATTCTATCTCCTTAGTAAATTTACCTTTTGCACAACAAGAAGCCAATGCCATAACCAATCTTTTTAAAGGGAAAACATTTAGTGGTTCTATTGCCACCAAACAAAATTTTTTAAACAATTATAATCAGTACAACATCTTACATTGTTCAATGCACTCTGTTTTGTTTGACAACGATTTTAATAAATCTTGCTTATTGTTTAGCAATGCACAACCATTGTATTTTAATGAATTGTACACCACTGCAATACCAGCTGAAATGGTAGTATTAAGTGCATGTAATACAGGTGCAGGAAAACTAACAGAAGGCGAAGGAATGATGAGCTTATCTAGAGCATTTACCTATTCTGGTGTAAAAAGTACAGTTGTAAGTTTATGGCAAGTGCCAGATAAAGAAACATCAGACTTGATGATTTTGTTTTACAAACATCTTAAAAAAGGACTTACAAAGGATGCAGCACTTACCGAAGCAAAAAAAGAATTTCTTGAAACCTATCCTTTAAAAAACCATCCTTATTATTGGAGTGGATTTATTTTAACTGGCAATGAAGATGCGATTACCAATAGTACAAGTTTGTGGTGGTATGTATTGGCAACATTGGCTATAACAGCAATACTATTTTTTATTTTAAAAGGAAAAAGTATTACTCGTAAGCCTTTAGCTTAGTATATAAATTCTCTGCAACATGTTTCAAAGGATGTTCGTTGCCCAAGCTGATTTCTTTTACTAAAGGCAATGCAAGTATAGGCTCACTATTTTTTAAGTACGCCATTGCTAAATACCATTTTGCAACAATTCTATCATTGTCTTTAAGTGTGATAGCTGCTTGCAATACTTTAATGGCTTCAGAAATATTACCCATTTCTAAATTACAAATTCCTAAATAGGTTAATGCAAATGGATATTGAGTAGTGGAAAATATTTTATTAAAAACCACAGCTGCATCGGCATAATTTTTATTTTCATACAAAAAAAAGGCATATTGGGTAATACTATCAGCGTTCGAACCCATACTTCTTGTAACTGGAGCTACAACATTTGGGTAAGGCTCATAATAGCTTGCATACAATTGTTCAGCATCAGGTTTTTGAAATAAAATCCAAACAGTACTTGCAACAATTACCAAAAAACCTGCAGCAATCATATACCATTTTGGTCCACCCATTTTTACCACTTTTTGCTCAGCTTCAAATTGCTGTAATTTACTTTTAATAGTTGCTCTATTGTTTAAATGAATGGCAGATTGTACTTGCTTTTCAAAAGCAACAGCTCTTGCAAATTCAGTATCATTTGCCAACAACAATTCAAACTGATTTTTTTCATCTTCAGTTAATGTGTTTTCAAAAAAACGTTCTATTAAAATATATTTATCCATTAATAATTTGCTTTAATTGTTTTAAGCAACGAGATTTTTGACTTTTTACAACATCTGTATTTTCATAGTTTAACAGCTTGCAAATTGCTGCTAAATTTTTTGACTGATAATAAAATAAGTCTAATACTTTTTTGCATTGTTCCCCCAATTGATTCAATCCTTTTTGCAGTTGCTTTATTTCAAATTCATCTTTTTCAGTATCGTATTTTTCCCAATCTTGCAGTAAATATTGTTCCTCATTCAATTCATCTATTGGCAATCTTTTCTTACTTTTTTTAAAAATCATAAACTTGCCAATTGCAAATAAATAGGTAGATAAATTGCTACTAATTAACTCTAGTTTTCCTTTTTGCTTTTGTTCAATCACGGCAACAATTGCATCTTGATAAATATCAATTGCATCATTGTATTCAATTGCATACTTGGTAGAAAAAGCAATAAATGGCTTTCTATATTTATCGTACAATGCTTGTATTTCCTTGTCTTGAAGTTCGTTCGATTTTTCTATTGTACTCAAGGCTCAATTATTTGTTGGTGTTATTTTCAAATAAAAGTAAACTTAAAAAACTAAAAATATTTTGTTTACCTTTTTTCATTTAATACACTAACTAATATTGGGAGTTGAAAAATCAAATAATTAGTGTATGAAAAAGTTAATGCTGTTGGTTTTAGTATGTATTTCAAGTATTCATTTTGCTTTAAGCCAATCTGTTGCTGATAAGGTTAAAGAAAAAGCAAAAGACAAAACAAAATCTAGGGTAGAAAATAAAACAGATGAAACCATTGACAAAGGTTTAGATGGTATAGAAAACGGCATTAAAAGCCTCTTCAAAAAGAAAAAAAAGAAAGAAACAAAAAAAGAAGAAGCTAAGGATGGAGAAGAAACAGTTGATGAAAAAAAAGATGCAACTGCAAAAAAAAATTCAGATACCACTACACAAAAAACTGCTAAAAGCTTAGCTGTTTATAGCAAATTTGATTTCATTGCTGGCGAAAAAATTATTGTATCAGAAGATTTTGAGAGATTAAATATTGGCGATTTTCCTGCAGAGTGGAATAGTAATGCAAGTGGAGAAATAGTAACCGTTGATGGAAAGGAAGGTAAATGGCTAAACTTAGCAAAAAATGGAAGTTTTATACCAGAATATTTTAAAACTTTAGACGAAAACTTTACGCTTGAATTTGATGCTGGACTAATAGGAAATCCAGGAAATAATTATAGTGGATTTGGCATAAACTTTAATACAGATAAAGATAAACTGATGGAAATTCTTTTTGCCAAAGGTTCTTATTTATACTTACACCCAGGTGCTGCATTAGCCAGTATAAAAATAGATGCGTTAAATAGCGACAATGTTATTGAAAACGATGTTGCAATGCCTCAATGGGATGAGAATGGTGAACGCTTTGTGCATATATCAATTTGGAGACAAAAAGGAAGAATAAGGGTTTATATGAACGAATCAAAAATTATTGATATTCCAAGATTTTTTATTGAAAAAGAGCCCTATAGTTTTTCATTTTTCCGTAGATTTTTTGAAGATTGTCAAGTAGTATTTACCAACGTTAAGTATGCAATTGGAAAACCAGATACAAGAAGTAAATTATTTACTGAAGGTAAATTTGTAACCACAGGTATATTGTTTGAATTTCAAAAAGCCAATGTAAAACCAGAGAGCTATGGAATTTTAAAAGAAATAGCTACTGCACTAAAAGAAAATCCTACTGCAAAAATTAAAATCATTGGTCATACAAGTAACGATGGAGATGCCAGTGCCAATTTAACCTTATCCAAAGAAAGAGCAATTGCTGTAAAGCAAACTTTGGTAACTGAGTTTGGTATTGACGCAAATCAATTGTCAACAGATGGAAAAGGTGGAGCTGAACCAATTGACACATCGAATACACCAATTGGCAAAGCCAATAACCGAAGAGTTGAGTTTATTAAACTATAATTTCTCAAATAAACATTATTTAACTTTTAAGTAAGCATATAGCTATATGCTTACTTAAAAGTTAATAGTCATTTTATTCAATTAAATACTTAAAGAATTGCTTTGCTATGAAAAAAATTTACACCTATTTATTAGTCTTGCTTTTAATAAACTCTAGTAATTTATTAAAAGCTCAATGCACAGTAAACGATCTAAACAAATTACATTCAGGTAGCTTTAGTGGTCCTAAATTTTCTGGAATTTATACTCAAATACCAGATCAGTCTATTTTTTATTCTGCCGATGCAAGTGGTATAGACAAAGGAGAATATTTTGAAATTCAACTTACCTCGGGCAATACTTATAATATTTCTGGTGGTAGTTCTGGCACTTATGCAACAGTGTTTACACCTACAACAGGAGGGGTTTATGTATACACAAATTATGGAGACATTGCAACAGCAGGATTCAATTTTAATGCAACAGCTACCGGTATTTATAAAATATTAATTAGTAACAATCTATGTGCAGCTTACACAGGAATTACAACAGACCCGATCATAAGAATTACTTGTATTACTTGCAACGCTCCAACACCAATTAATTTAGGATCTTGCAATACCACTGTAGGATTAAATAGTGGTGGTTTTGTAAGTTTTGAAGGACAAACAACTGTATCATCAACTACAACCTTCCCATTTAATTCAGATCCATTTTCACCATTTTTTACTGATAAAATTGAAGGCACTCACGATGTGTATAGAACTTTTGTTGCTACCAACGAGAATATGATTTTAAAGTTGCAAAACTTTGAAGTACTCAACAGATCTGGCTCATTAAAAGCAGATGGTGTATTTGCAATGGTTTATACTACTGGCTGTGTTTCAAATCAACTAATTACAAAAAAATATTTTTCGCCCAATAGTATTAGTGGCAACAATCAAGAAGAATGGTTGATTGGTGGTTTATCTGTTGGCACAACTTATAATATTGTTTTTAGTACAGATTGTGGTGTTGATTATCCAAGAAATGGAAGTACAAGTGGTTATACAGGTATTTACAATTGGGTAAAATTCAATCCCCAAATGTATAGTGCAAAACCAAGTAACGATTTTTGTGATGATGCACTTACGTTAACACCACAAAACGCTACAACATGTACTTCGCCTTCAAAAGCAAGGTTATCTTTTTCAAGCAACTCATCTAACAACTCCTGCAACAACAATGCAAGCCTAGTTGATGTTTGGTACAAATTTGTTGCAACAAGTACCAAACATTCTATTTCAACCGATGGAAAAGATGCAGAATTATTAACTGGTACAAACTGCAATGCTCTTACGCCTGTTACTTGTTTGCTTACTACTAATGCTACCAATGGCATTCATCAACTAACCAATTTACAAATAGGGCAAACTTATTATCTAAGAATTTATGGTCCCAATAGTTATGATCCACTAAACCCATTAGCAACTTTTGATGTATGTGTATTTGGCAACACAGTTACTTGTAACAATCCTGTTGCAACTATAACTACACGTTGTATAGATGCAACAAAATATGAAGCAATTGTAACAATTACTCAAATGGGTTCATCGCCAACAATTAATATTACCAATAATTTAGGGCAACCAGTTATTTCAAATATTTCAACAATTGGAAGTTATGTAATTGGTCCAATTTCAAATAGTACAGGCAGCTTGCAAGTAACTATTGTAAATGCAAACAATACAGATTGTAATCTTGTTTTAAATGCAACAACAAATTGTCAAATTACTCCATTACAAAATGATGATTGTACTGGTGCATATATTGTAGCACTTGGCAACAATAGTTGTAGCAATACAACAACTGGGTTTACTACTACTGCAACAAAATCTACAGCTGTGCAAGAAGCATCATGTATTGCACCATACAATGGTAGAGATATTTGGTTTACTACAACCAACAATACAGGCTCTACAAAATCAATTGTAATACAGTTGGGTACAGGAACTGCAGAAGAATATAGATATGAAATTTATAAAACATCTACCAACTGTACTAACTTAGGCAGTTCATTAATTTGTAGTAGTGTTGGATTTGATACAGATGGTGGAAACAGACGTTTACAAAGAATAGACAATGTAGCCAATGGAGAAAAAATTTATGTAAGAATTTGGACTGGTAATTCTATTGCTAAACAAAATGGCACAGTAACAGTTTGTGCATTTGTAGCTCCAGTAGAACCATACACTTGCGTCAACAGTACAACATTAACAGTAAACACAGGGTTAACTACAACCAATTCAATAGCATCTAACAACATTGCATCAAGTTTAGAAGAACAACAATGTAACCCACAAAACACAGCCAATCTATATAGCACTGATGCTTATGGATTATACTATAATTTTACTGCTACGGCTACAAAACACATCATTAAATACTTTAACAAACAAAGTACTTTTGGGAACGACAATGGCCTAGAAACAAAAGTATTTACTCAAACTATTTGTGGAACAGGGTCAAAAGTAAATATTGCTTGTGGAGAAACGGATAGTGTTCTTTTAAACAACCTTATCATTGGCGAAGTTTATAGAATTTATGCTTACAACAATTTACCAGAAAACAGAACTAGCTACAATATTGCTGTATTAACTGTGCCTTTAGAAGCCACCAACGACAATTGCAATACAGCAATACAATTAACTACAACAACTACTTGCAGCAATCCTTTACAAGCAAGCACATTTGGTGCAACTGCATCTTTACAAACTGCATGTAATGGCACTTTTAATGATGATGATGTATGGTTTAGGTTTACTGCAACTGCACCACAACATAGAATTCAGTTGTCCGATATTGTAGCTGTAGTTGGTACATCTACCAATATGGTGATTGATGTTTACGAAGGAAGCTGTACTGGATTAATTGAAAAAAGTGGTTGTAATATTAACATGGATATTTTAGATGTTAATGAACTTACGTCAGGTTCAACTTATTATTTTAGAGTTTATACTGCCAATGCTAACAGTAGAGTTTTATTTAAAGTTTGTGTAAGCAATGTACCTCCACCAAGCAACAACGATTGCTCTAATGCAATAACTGCAACAACAACAAACTTTAATTGCTTACAAACAACTAATGGAACTACTGTTGCAGCAACAGAAAGTATGCCTCGTTGCAGTGGTACAGGTGTAGCTCCAGTTTATGATGTTTGGTATAAATTTACAGCTACAAATACTAGCTATAACATTGGTGTTTCTAACGATCATTATGTACAATTATTTAGTGGGTCTTGCACCAATTTAACTTCTATTAGTTGTGGCTACCAAAGTATTAATAGCATGTCGTTAGTGGTTGGTCAACAATATTATATAAGAGTTTATCAAAGCATTTCTCCTGATACTTTTGCTTTGTGTATAGCAACACCACCAATAGTTCCTTCAAATGATGTGTGTGTAAACTCAACTACTTTAATTCAATCGAATAATAACACAAATACTTGGACAAGTGGAACAACAATTGGTGCATTAAGAGATACAGGCACTTGCTTTAATCCAACAGATGTAAATGTGCAAGACGTATGGTATAAGTTTACTGCTACAACTACCAAAACAGTTATAGATATTCAAAATATTTCTTACCCATTTATAAGCAACAACACCATTAATATGCAAGTATTTAGTGGTAGCTGCAATAACTTAAACTCTGTTACATGTAAGGAATATATTAGCAGTGGACAATCAATCAACACAAGCATTGGCATAACATATTATGTAAGAATGTACACCACAAGTTTTAACAATGTAGAAGGTGCAAATTTTGATATTTCTATACGTACATTATATACTCCATTGAACGATGAGCCAATAAATGCAATTACAATAAATCACAATATAGTACCAATATCAAGCATTGGAAATATTGAAGGATCAACTGGCACTTCTGTTAATTGTTTTGGCAATACCGACAATGATGTTTGGTATAAATTTATTGCAAAAAGTACCGAAGTAAATGTATTGCTTACAAACGTTGGCGGATCTTTAAATTATGAAATATTGAATAGTAACTTAACGAGTGCTAGTTGCTTTGGTAATAGTTTAGTAGCTACAATTGGAAACACATACTACATAAGGGTTTGGGATATGAATGCTGGGTTTAATCCTGCATTGGGTAGTACTGCACAATTTACAATTAGTGTAAGTGGTGGATTACCAACTACCAACGTTTTTAGTGGTAATTTAGGTACTTGTCAAAGCAATACAGTGCTGGTTTCTTCTGGCTCTCAAAATTGGTTAACAGTAACTAAAAACGGAAGTTTAGTGTATTCAATTTTCGATTCTGAAATAATGGGAAATGTGAATAGTGATGTTTTTATTGCCAATAACAATTCACCAATAAGAACAGATGCCAATGGTGTTGAATACATGGATAGAAATTTTACCATTGTTCCTCAAACACAACCAACAAATCCCATTAAGGTAGCCATTTATTTTACGAAAACAGAATGGGTAAAATTTGTTGCTGCTAATGATGGTGATAATAATGACGCAAATGCAGTTTCTAATTTAAAACTAAGTAAGTTTTCTAGTAACAATTGTACCAATATACTTAGTGGTAACAATGGTGCTTTATTAAGTCCAGTTGCCTGGGGAAATATTGATACAAATTATTATTTAGTGTTTGAGTTTCCTTCTTTCTCATCTGCATATATACATGGAGGCAATACAGTATTAAATACAAGTAATGCTTTACCTGTTAATTGTACTCAATTTACAGTTGTAGAAAAACAAAAATCAATTGTATTAAACTGGCATACTTCACATGAAATAAACAACAAAGGATTTGAAATAGAAAGAAGCACCAATGGCATTAATTTTAATACAATTGCATTTGTAACTGCAAATCAAAATGGCAGTTCAAATAACCAATATAGTTATACAGATATTGCTGCTACAATTAATGAAGTATTGTATTATCGTTTAAAGCAAATAGATAAAAACAATCAAGCCACAATTATTTGTTCTACTAAAAAAATAAAATTAGGTAGCACAAAAAATGAAATTATTATTTATCCAAATCCTGCAAGCAATTTCATACAAATAAAATCAACAGCAAGTATTATTAATCCAACTACTGTTCAAATTATTAGCTTAAGTGGCAAACAAATAGCTAGTTATATTGTAACAAATTCAACAGTACAAATACCCATTCAATATTTAACCAATGGTATGTATATTGTAAAAATAATTAGCCATAACGAGCAGCAATATTTTAAGCTATCTAAACAATAAAATTACATTTTTTAAAAGCCAACTATTAATGCAATAGTTGGCTTTTTTATTTACAAAAAAATGTTTGGTAAATTTGCAACATGTTATTGCACATACATCCAGATAATCCCAACCCAAGAAACGTTAGAACAGTTATTGAATGTTTATTAAGTGGGGGCGTTATAATTTATCCAACTGATACCATTTATGGTTTAGGTTGTAATATTTTCAATCATAAAGCCATTGAAAAAATTGCACAAATAAAAAATATAGATCCACAAAAAGCTCAACTAAGTTTTATTTGTAACGATTTAAGCGATTTAAGTAAATACACCAAAAGCATTGATACTCCACTGTATCGTATGTTAAAAATTTATTTGCCTGGCCCATACACTTTTATTTTACCAGCAAGTAAAGAAGTACCTAAAATATTGAATAGCAAAAAAAACACCATTGGTTTACGTGTGCCAGATAATAACATTGCTAGAACCATAGTTCAAGAATTGGGGCATCCGCTTCTTTCAGCTTCTTTGCCAGGTGAAATGGTTGAAGAGTATACCGACCCTGAACTGATTTACGAAAATTTTAAATCAAGAGTAGATATAGTTGTAAATGGAGGAATTGGAGGTATGATTCCATCTACTATAATTGATTGTACAAAAGACCCTTATGAATTGGTAAGACTTGGCCTAGGCGATTGGAACGAATAAGCATCTTTTTACAATACTCATTTAACTATTATATTTATAGCTACTTTACTATTTGTATACTTTTTGTAATATGGGTTTATTTAAAAAAACGCTTTTTTTTGTTTTACTTTTTGTAAGTGTAAAAACACAAGCACAAATTCCTGTTTACATACAACATGAAATTGGTAACGGACTTCCGTCAAACGAGTTGTACTCTGTAATGCAAGATAGCAAAGGACTTTTATGGATTGGAAGTGAAGCTGGATTAATACGTTACAATGGTATTGAATTTAAATTGTACATCAATAGTAAGCAATTGGGTGCTAGTATTACAGAAATACAAGAAGATGAATTTGGCACAATTTGGTGCCACAATTTTAGTGGGCAAATATTATACATACAAAACGATACTTTAAAAATTTTTAAACCTTGGGAAAAGTATCACAATGGACAATTAATTGAAATGGTTGTTGATAGAAAAAGAATCATTATTTCCAATAACAACAACCCTATTTATAGCTTTAATGTTCAAACACATCAGTTTGAAAAACTATTGGACGACACGACCTATAAACGTTCTATTACTATAAGTTGTAATGGCAATTTGTTTTTTACAAACCCAAATGCAGGAAAAATTTTTGAACTAAAAAACAAAAAAGCAACAAGTGTTCCTATTGTTGGCAGTAACAGTATTCCTATTCAAAAAATGGTATCCAACTCATTTCTATTGTTCAAATCAAAAAAAAATAAAACAAGTTGGGGCATACAAAGGCAAAGTCCATTTGATGTAAACCCATCAATATTTCAGTACCTAGATAATCAATTAATTGCTCATCCAATATCTGCAGAACTGAGAAAATTAAATGTTTATCCAATTACTGTTTTTGATGACGATGAAGGCAATGTATTCATTGGCACTTATAACGGATGCTTCTGGTTTAAAGAAAAAAACAATGTTTGGTATTTAGAAAATTCATTTTTTATAAACGAAGCGGTATCTAGTATTTTTAGAGACACGGAAGGCAGCTATTGGTTTACAACATTAAAAAATGGCCTATACCAAATTCCCAATTTACAAATTCTATTTTTCAATAAACAGCAACTAAATTTAGAACCCACAAATCTTGGTTTACTGAGTAGCAATAAGAAAAATATTTTGTTTGTTGCAAGCAATGGCAATGAGTTGTTGGAAATAGATATAAAAAAAAATAAAGTAGCTAAACGTTTAAATACTGGCGAAGTAAGAGATGTACTTTCCATGATTTATAATGAAAAAAAACAGGAGCTGTACTTTTATAAAAATTCATTTTTTGTTTATAAAAATTCTTTGAAAAAATTCACAAAACTGCTAAGTGCACCTAAAGATTTTTATTTAAGAAAAGATGGCGTTTTGTTTTCGGCAGGTGTAATATTACAAACAACCTTTGAAGGCAATACAATTAAAAAAGAAAAAATTGAAAATGAGTTTAATACTTCAAATAAATTAGTTACAGAATTTGATAACCAAAGCAATACTTTTTACAATAGTTACAACTTATCCAATCAAAGATCTCGTTGTGTTTGGTACGATGAAAAAGACAATACACTATGGTGTGGTTTTTCAGATGGTACAAAATATTTTACCAATAAAAAAGAATTTAAATTCTATGATAGTGTTTTAAATATGCCTATTACATCAACTTGTTTTCAGCAATTGAGTAACGGAGTTTTATGTATTGGAACAATTGAGCATGGAATATACTTTGTTCAAAATAAAAAAATTATTACTCATTTTACAACAGAAAGTGGTTTGCTGAGCAACAGAATAAAAAAGATGATTCCTTATGATAAATATTTATGGATAATTACATCAAAAGGTGTTCAAAGATTTGATTATAGCAACAACCAATTTAGCAATTTTACAACATCTACAGGTTTATTATCAAACGAAGTTTTTGATATTGAAATTGTAAATAAAACAACATACTTATCTACCTCAAAGGGTTTACAATATTTTCCTACAAACATCAATATTACCAATAAAATAAGCCCTACTCTATCACTCATAAGTTTTAGTAGTAGTGATTCAGTTTACACATACTTATCAAATCCTAAAATTTCTTACAATGCCAAAAACATTGCATTTGAAGTATTGGGAACATCGTTAAAAAGCAGAAACAGTTTTTCTTATGAGTATAGAATAATGGGAATTGATACAAATTGGGTAAAACAATCGGCGAATAATAATATTATACATTTTACAAGTTTACCTTCTGGTAATTATACGTTTGAATGTAGAGTAAATCATATAGATGGAACATTAAGTAATCCAATAAAACAATCATTCGAAATATTAAAACCATGGTGGTTGCAAACATGGTTTTTTGTTACTGTTTCTTTTTTATTGTTATGCATTATTTATGTATTGTTTAAATTTCAAAATAAATATTTAACAAAAAAGAACAACGAAAAAATACAACAAGCAATCACACAAGAAGCTTTACGCAACTCACAATTAAGTGCATTAAAAGCTCAAATGAATCCTCATTTTATGTTTAATGCTTTAAACTCTATTCAAGAATTTATTATTTTAAATGAGAAGAAACAAGCCAACTTTTATTTAGGAAAATTTGCCGATTTAATGCGTTTAACATTGGATTTAAGTACTAAAGAAACCATTAGTTTAGACGATGAGCTTAAAATTTTAAATTTATATTTAGAATTGGAAAATTTAAGATTTGAAAAAAATTTTACCTATGCCATTCATGCAAATGAGGTAGAAAATTTATTGTCTATTAGAATCCCAGCAATGATTATTCAACCCTATGTTGAAAATGCAGTAAAACATGGTTTATTGCACAGACAAGGATTAAAAAAGTTAGACATTAATTTTCTTTCTACAGATAACGACACACTCATTTGTACAATTGAAGACAATGGTATTGGTAGAGAAAAATCTAAGGAAATTAATAGCTTGAGAAGAAAGCATCATACCAGTTTTGCAACAGGTGCAACACAACGCAGACTAGAACTTTTAAACTATGGAAGAAAATCTAATATTGCTGTTAGTTTTGAAGATTTATACAATTCAATGGGCAATGCGTTAGGAACAAAAGTAACCGTTTGTATTCCATTAATAAAAGCTAACAATGAGTAGTTTGGCAAAGTAACTCCTAAAAATACAGTTCACAGATTTAAAGCTACATTTTACAAACTTTTCTTGGTTGGAAGTATACAAAAAACTTAGTTTTGTAGAACTTTCAATTGGGGGATTGAAGTAACCTAAGCTATGCAGTGTAAATTGCATAGCTTTTTTTATACCCCTTTTTAAAAGAAGAAAATACGTTAATTGTTATTGAATAATTGCACTGTAAATGGCCTCTTGAATATTTGGACGAACATTTAATTGTCCTAACTTATTGTTATTACGAGTTGGCGTAACACGGTTAGAAAGAAAAATATAAATCAATTTATACTGAGGATCTACCCAAACACAAATACCTGTAAAACCAGTATGCCCAAAGGTTTGTGCAGATGCACTTTTGCTTGGATATGCTTCTTTACGAGTGGCATTGTCTTTTTCTGGTTTATCAAAACCCAACCCTCTTCTACTAATATCGCTTTGATAGCTAGTAAATTTTTCAATAGTTTCTTTTTTTAAGAATTGTTTTCCATTTAATGTACCACCGTTTAATAGCATTTGATAGAGTTGTGCTAAATCGTAAGCGTTACTAAATAATCCTGCATGGCCAGCAACACCACCAAACATTGCAGCTCCTTCATCATGTACATCGCCATGTATTTGCTGCATACGAAAATGCTTTTCTGTTTCGGTTGGTACAATATTATTTAACTCAAATCTTTCTCTTGGTTTATAAGTTGTAGTAACCATATTTAAGGGTTCATAAAACTGCTCTCTCACATATTCATCAAATGGTTTGCCTGTTACAGCTTCAGCAATTAATGCTAAAAAAATAAAATCATTATCACTGTACACGTATTTACCATGACTGGCTAATTTACTAGTAGCAATTCTTTTGTATAAAGTATCTCTATAATTGTTTTTTAAATACAAATCTTCTGCTACTCTATAATTGAATTGTGGAGCTTTTTGTTTGCTAAAAAAAAAATCTAATGGTTTGCCGGTATTACTATCAATGGCTTCTTTATAAAATGGAATAAAAGGATATAACCCTGCTTGATGTAACAAAATATCTTTTACTTTAAGCGGTGCCTTGTCTGTTCCTTTTGTCCAATCAATATAATCGCCCAATGTTTTTTCTAAATCTACTTTTCCTTCTTCATACAATTTCATTATTGCGACTGTTGTTGCCGAAATTTTTGTTACAGATGCAAGATCATACAACATATCATTATTTACTGCTTCTTGGTTATCGAAGTTGGTATAGCCAAATGCTTTTTCATAAGCTACTTTACCATCTTTAGCAACTAACACTACCATGCCAGGAGCTGCACCTTTTTCAATGGCATGCAATGCAATGGTATCAATGGTTGAAAGCTTTTCGCTACTTAAGCCTACTTTTTCTGGTTGAGTATATGGAAAATAATAGTTGGCTGTAATTCCATCGCCAAATTTTAAATCGCTGCAAACAGTAACAGGTAATTTTCCTTTTGCAATAAGTTTTGCTTGCAATAAGTTAGCTGCAGCAACATGTATTAAATTATCATCCTCGTAACAAGCTACTAAATTTTTTACATCGCAAAAATTTCTAATGGCATAAGGATTACCAAAGTCGAAGATGATGGTATTGTCTTTTTCGCCCAAATACTTAATTAATTCAACTGCATCTTTACTCATGCCATAATTATTGGCTGGCCTTCTACTATAAGCATGTATACCAACAATGATGGTTTTGTATTTACGTTTTAATTTCTTTTTTAAAGATTCAAGAGAAGTAGAATCTTTATAATCCATCAAAAATATTTTTGCATTAAATGCTTCTTTTACTTCTGCTGCAAAAGTGTTCATTTGATTAATGCCAATACCAACAAATGCTACTTTCTTTTTGCTATGATTGGGTAGTAATTTAGGATTGCTTAACCTTAATAAAGTTAATGCTTGCTCACTTAATTTTTTACGAATTATATTGGTAGAAGCATTTAAATCGGCGGTAATATTTTCAATTTTAATTTCTTCAACATTGTTTAAGCCTAAATGAAATTTGCTTAACAATACTTTGTACACTTTACTATCAATATCGGCCCAAGTAAGTTTTCCAACTTCTATTGCTTGTACTATTTTTTGAATTGCGTTGGGTACATCGCCAGGTAAACACAACATATCATTGCCTGCAATTAAGCTTTGTACTGCTGCTTCTCCACTTGGATAAAATTTTGCTACCCCTTTCATTTCTAATGCATCGGTAAAAGTTAATCCTTCGTAACCCAATTCATTTCTTAAAATCCCTGTTACATTTTTCTTTGAAAGTGATGTTGCCTGATTGGCTGTTGAATCGATGGAAGGAATGTATAAATGAGCAATCATCATACTTCCTACACCTGCTTTTATTAATTCTCTAAAAGGAAACAATTCTAAACTATCCAACTCTGCTCGTGATTTGTTGATGACTGGTAAATCGTAGTGAGAATCTACACTTACGTCGCCATGACCAGGAAAGTGTTTTGCACATGCCATAACACCTACGTCTTGCATTCCTTTCATATATTGTACACCAAACATGGATACTTTATATTTATCTTCTCCAAAACTTCTATCATTAATTACCGGATTATCTGGGTTGTTATTAATATCAATATCTGGAGCATAGTTTACCTGAATACCAATTCTTTTACATTGTTCTCCAACTGCTTTGCCAAAATCATAAATAATTGAAGCATCGGCAACTGCACCCATCATTAATTGGCGAGGAAAATTAATTACACTATCTAAACGCATACCTAAACCCCATTCTCCATCAATAGCAATCATTAAAGGCGTTTTCGCCATTTTTTGGTATTGGTTCGTTAGTGTTGCTTGTCTTACTGGCCCACCCTGAAAAAAACACAATCCACCAACATTGTATTTTTTAATTAAATCGGTTACTTCTTGTACATGTTTGTCCCCTAAATTACTATGGGCTCTTATGACCATTAATTGGGCAATTTTTTCTTCATTGCTTAAGGTTTTTAAAACACTATCGGCCCAATGTTTTGCTTCTGGAGTTTTCTCTAGAAACCTTTGTGCAGAGCTACTTAGCACAAAAAATAAGCTAACAATGCTAATAAAAAGTATTTTTTTAGTATTCATAAATGGCAATTAAAGTAGCAATATAGCAAAAAGCTGCAATCGAATGATTGTTTTTGCTGTTTTCGAGTAATTGAAAATAAAAAACCACTTTAAAGATAAAGTGGTTTTTTGTATGTGTTTTGTTATTTTATTCAAGCTTCTTCTGCAGTTTCTTCTTCTTCTGGCTCTTCAGTTAATTTAAGCTCAACATTATTGGCTTTTAAAATAGTATACCATTTTACCATTTTCTTCATATCGCTAGCATATACACGATCAAAATCCATATCTGGATAAACTTTCTTCATGTAATCAACAACAGCTTTTGAATCTTTATCGTTTGGTAAAGCTTCTTTACTTGCACTCATTGCTTGTAAAACCTCTACTAAGTTTACATTATCACGAACTGTATATACTTCAATACTTTCTAAATGAGAAAAGTTATGTACACGGCTGCTTACAAATTTGGTGGTTTTATCTTCTAAGTTTTTTACAATAGCTCCATCGGTTTTACTACCTACCAATTCAAACAATCCTGGCAAACCAGTTACTGAAATTAATTTACTGTATTCCATGTTAAAAAATTAAGTGGCTGCAAATATAGGTTTGCAAAGTTTATAAGAAAGTGAAAATTATAAGCTGTGCTTTATAAGACAACTTAATATCAAAAGGGCTGCATTATAAAAATTGAAAGATTATCTTAGTTTTAAATTGATGGTTCTTGTTGGCTTAAACAGTGAAAACTTCCTAAACCCCAAATAATTTCGGTTGAATCAATACCAATTACGTCACGGTTATTAAAGCAATTTTGAATTATTTGCAAAGCCTTATCATCATTTTTACTACGAAACGTTGGCACAATTACAAATTTATTGGCAATATAAAAATTGGCATAAGCAGCAGGCAAACGTTGCCCATCGTACTCAACAGCAGTTGGCATGGGCAATTCAATAATATTTAATTGCTTGCCATTTAGCAAACGCATTTGTTGTAACTGCTTTAAATTGTGTTGAAGAATTGCATAATTCTCATCGTTTTTATTTTCCTCCACAACCGTTAAAACAGTGTCTTCGTTTATAAAACGAACTGTATCGTCAATATGTCCATCTGTATCATCACCAACAATGCCTTCGTCTACCCAAAGTATTTGTTCAACCCCATAATAATTCATCAAGTATTCTTCAATTTGATGTTGGTTTAAATGAGGATTTCTATTGGGATTTAACAAACAAGCGGTAGACGTAAGTAAGCTTCCTGCTCCATTAAATTCAACAGAGCCACCTTCCATTACAATACCAGGATTGAACACTGGAATATTATAATGCTTACCAATTAGTGTTGGAATAACATCATCCAAATCAAAAGGAGGATATTTACCACCCCAAGCATTGTAACCCCAATCTACAATTGCTTTTTTTTGTTCTGTTTTATGTAGTAAGAAAGCAGGGCCATGATCTCTACACCAAGCATCGTTGGTTGGATGTATAAAAAATTCTACTTTGGTTAAATCAACATTGGCTTTTTGTAAATGACCTAAAGCAAATTGTTTCATTGCCTCGTTGTTTACATTAATACACACACGTTCACTTAAAGCTAAGTATTTAATAAACTCACAGTAATAAGGATAAATAGTGTCAATTTTTTCTGGCCAAGATGCTTCCTTATGTGGCCAACTTAACCAAGTAGCATCATGCTTTGCAAATTCTGCAGGAAAGTAGTAGCCTTGTTGTTTGGGCGTTTGCATTTATCTTTTCTTTTTTAATTCTTTTTCTAATTGTTTTATGGATGGTAATTGCGACTGCATATTTTTCGGCAAATCGCTTTGTATTTTATACTCAGATACACCTAAAGGTGCTTTAATATTTTTAAGTGTGTATTCAACTACTGTTTTGTTAGGCGTTGTACATAACAATAACCCAATGCTTGGATTATCTGTTGACTGTTTTATTTCAGCATCTACAGCATTTAAATAAAAGTTAAGCTTGCCAACAAACTCTGGCTTAAAATCTTCTACTTTTAATTCTACTACAACATAGCAATGCAACCTTGTATGATAGAATAATAAATCAATAAAAAACGCATCGCCATTTACTTGTATAGGAAATTGCTTACCCATATAAGCAAAGCCTTGCCCTAGTTCTAAAAGAAATGTTTTTATATGATTGATAAGCGTACTTTCTAATTCACGTTCTGATATTTGAGCTGAAATACCTAAAAGCTCAAAACTATATGGATTCTTAAAAGTTTCTCTAGCTAAATCAGATTGTAATTTGGGTAGCGTCAACTCAAAATTATTAATTGATTTTCCTTGACGTTTATACAACTTGCTACTTATTTGAGCCACCAATACACTTCTACTCCAATTATTTTTAGCTGTTTCTTTAATGTAAAATAACGCCTCATCAATTGTTTTTACTTTAGAAATAATTTCTCTATGATGCCCCCAAGGAATTTGTCCCACAAGCTGTGGGACTTTTTCATTATTAAGCAGTTTTTTTTGCAATTGTCCCACAAGCTGTGGGACAATTATATCCTTTGTAGGCTTGCGTTTCAGAGAATGACCAATGGTTTTTTTTACAGGTGATAATGTGTAAAATTCGTACCACTTTTTTATGTAAAAAAGATTCGTTCGACTAAACCCTTTTATTTCAGGAAATGCTTTTAATAAATCAATGGAAAGTTGTTCTATTAAACCGTCGCCCCAATTACTTGTAGTTTCTTTTTCACAAATTTCTTTCCCAAGTTCCCAATACAACGACAATAGCTCTTTGTTTACAACAATGGCGGCTTTTATTTGCGATTGCTGTATTTGCTCTTTTAAAGCTATGAGCCAACTTTTATATATTTTGCTTTTTTGTAGTTGTATTGTAGGCATAGATTACTGCTATTTAATCCTCATCAATAAACCTTTTCGTAATTGGTTGATAACTGTCAATTCTTCTATCTCTTAAAAATGGCCAATGCGTTCTATATTGATCCGTTTTTTGTGTATCAATTTCTACAACAGTAGTTTCTTCATCATTGTGAGATGCTTTGTACAAAAGGCTTCCAAAAGGATTGGCTACAAAACTTCCACCCCAAAATTTCATAGCTCCATTTTGTTCTAAACCAACTCTGTTTACACTTACAACATGTACACCATTGGCAATTGCATGGCTACGTTGCATGGTTTGCCAAGCATTGTATTGCTCTGTATTGGTTGCCTCATCTTGATTGGTTGCCCAACCAATTGCTGTTGGATAAAATAGAATTTCTGCACCCATTAAAGCCGTAATTCTACTTGCTTCAGGATACCACTGATCCCAACAAATTAAAATACCAATTGTAGCAAACTTTGTTTTAAAAACTTTATAGCCTAAATCGCCAGGAGTGAAATAAAATTTTTCGTAATAAGCTGGATCATCGGGAATATGCATTTTTCTATACTTACCTAAATAAGTTCCATCTGCATCTATAACAGCAGTGGTGTTATGATATAAACCTTGTGTTCTTTTTTCAAACAAACTTGCAATAATTACAACGCCCAATTCTTTTGCAACAACGCTTAAAGCATTGGTACTTTCGCCAGGAATTGATTCGGCCAATTTGAAATTTTCATAATCCTCTACATCGCAGAAATATAAAGATGTAAATAATTCTTGCAAGCAAACAATTTGTGCTCCTTTAGCAGCAGCCTCTCTTGTTTTGTCAATTGCTTTTTGCAAATTGGCTTCTTTGCTACCACTGCATGTCATTTGTACTAACCCTATTTGTACTTTACTCATAGTAAAAAATTGAAGTGCAAAGTTAATTGTAAAGAAAGTATGTACAGAAAATGTAACAATTAGTTTATACATAAAATATAAAATGCTCTATGAAAAATTAAAAACTATCATTACTTTACGGCATTAAAACTATCATATCATGAATTATAAAAGTGCCATTAGTTGGTTTGAAATACCAGCTACAGATTTAGATAGAGCTACAAAATTTTATGAAGCTTTATTCAACGTACAACTTATTGTTATGGATATGCCAAACATTAAAATGAGAATGTTTCCTGTTGCTGATATGATGAATGATATTGGAGGAGCTATTGTTGATAGTGGTGGTTTTCATAAACCTTCTGGTAGCGATGGAGTACTAATATACCTTAACGCAAATCCAGATGTACAATGCATTTTAGACAAAGTTGAAGCTGCTGGAGGTACTATCTCTTTACCAAAAACTGAGATTAGCCCCGAGTTTGGCTACATGGCAATTATAATTGATACAGAAGGAAATAGAATTGGCTTACATTCAATTGCTTAAAATATGAAATACTTTGTTTTTTTAATGCTACTAACAACAAGTTTTGCCATTCAAACTAGGCAATTAAACAATACATTATCTCAATTACAGGGTAAATGGCAAATGTATAAAAACAAGAACATTATTATAGAGGAATGGGGAAAGTTCTCAAACACATCAATAACAGGCAAAAGTTATAGAATACAAGTTAGCAAAGACACAGTTAACTTAGAAACAATGCAGTTAAAAATTGTAAATGGAAAAACTTATTTCATTCCTATCACGGCAAACCAAACCAATGAAAAGCCTGTTATGTTTCAGTTAACAAAATCTGCAAATAATAAATTTGAATTTGTAAATCTAAAACACGACTACCCTAAAAGAATTGTATACCACTTTATAAATAAAGATTCTATACATGCTTGGATAGATGACAATCATGATAATACAGAATACAGAATTGATTTTTATTACTCAAGAGTAAAATAACCAACTATGCAATCAAGTGCCCAAACAGTTTCTGAATACATTAAAGAGTTACCTGAAGATAGAAAAAAGGCCATTGAACTATTACGTAAAACAATCAACAAAAACTTACCCAAAGGCTTTAAAGAAGGCATGAGCTATGGAATGATGGGATGGTTTGTGCCTCACTCAATTTATCCAAATGGATACCACTGTAAACCATCAGATCCATTGCCTTTCGCAGGGTTGGCTTCTCAAAAAAATAATATTTCATTTTACCATATGGGTGTTTATAGTATGCCCAATTTATTGGAATGGTTTACTACTGAATATTCGAAATTAAATTTAGGAAAATTAGATATGGGCAAAAGCTGTGTTCGTTTTAAAAAAATGGACAAAATTCCCTATGATTTAATTGGTGAATTGTGTTCTAAAATCACAGTTGAACAATGGATTGAGTGTTATGAAACCGTTCTGAATAAAAAAAAATAACAGTTTAGTTTTACATTTTGTAAGGTTATGATAGCAGATTCGTAAATACCAGCATTCATAACCTTTTTTATGAAATTTATTATAATGCTCAGCTTTATTGTATTTGTTTTTCTAGCCTGCAAAAAAGAAAGTACAAGTACAACAACACTTAATGAAATAGCCGACACTTCGGCTGTTTTAAAATTTAAAGGAAACTTTATAAATGGACCTTATGGCAACACATCTGGTATAGCAAAAATTTTATTACAGAATAATAACTATCAATTGCAACTTGATAGTTTTATAGTTGATAATGGACCCGATTTAAAAGTGTATCTCTCAAAAGAAGTTCAACCAATAAGTTTTGTAAATCTGGGTCCATTAAAAAGCACCAATGGCACTCAGCTATACAATATTCCTACTGGCGTAGATTTTACTCAATACAAATATGCACTTGTGCATTGCCAACAATACAACCATTTATTTGGCAGTGCCGAACTAAAACCATAAAATTATATGAAACATTTTATTATTTTAAGTATGTTACTTTTCTTAAGTGCAAACTCGTTTGCTCAAGCCGACGTAATTGCTTTTCGTCAGGCACAATTTAACTTATCAAAAAATAAAGTTGCTCTCGATGGCTATGATGCTGTTGCATATTTTACAGAATCAAAAGCCAAAAAAGGTAAAGCAGAATTCGCCGTATATCACCAAGGAATTACTTATTATTTTAATAGCGTAGCCAACAAAGAACTATTTAAAAAAAATCCTGCACAGTATGAACCCCAATATGGTGGTTGGTGTGCTTATGCAATGGGTAACGATGGGACTAAAGTAGAAGTAGATCCTGAAACTTTTAAGATACTCAATGGCAAACTATATGTTTTTTACAATAAATTTTTCACCAACACTTTAAAAAGTTGGAATAAAGATGAAGTCAGATTACATAAAAATGCGGATGATAATTGGATGAAATTATTTCATAAATAATCAAAAAAAATCTATGAAAAAAACAGCATTTCTACTTTGGATTTGCCGAATTGCAGCAGCTACGCTTATGTTGCAAACATTATATTTTAAGTTTAGTGGAGCTGAAGAATCCATTTATATTTTTTCTACCATTGGAATAGAACCTTGGGGAAGAATTGGAACAGGAATTGCCGAATTAATTGCAGGAATTTTAATCCTAATTCCCAAAACATCCGTATATGGAGCAGTAACAGCTATGGGCATAATGGCTGGTGCAATAATGTCTCATATCTTTATTTTAGGGATAATAGTAAAAAACGATGGTGGACAATTATTTGCATATGCAGTTATTGTTTTCCTATGCAGTGTATACCTAATCTATCAACAACGAAACCAATTATTTAATCTGATAAGAAAATAAGTATGACTGAAAAAATTATCAACGATTTAATTCATTTACTGCAACAAATTAGCGATGCTGATTATTCAAAAAAAATAGAACGACTAAGCAATTCAACAATAGGTCAGCATGCAAGACATTCTATAGAAATGTATCAATGTATTATTAATAACTGCAACGAAGAAGAAGTTAATTATAGCAACCGAAAAAGAGATATTGTAATTGAAACTTCATCAAACTATGCAGTACAATGTTTACAAGCAATTGTGCAACAAATACAGAACACTGATAGAATTGTTTATGTAAAAAATAACGATGATGATATTGCAGCTTTATCTAGCTACAACAGAGAAATTGCTTATTGCAACGAACATTTAATTCATCATTTGGCTTTAATAAAAGTAGCATTACAGGAAACCAATTCATATAATATTCCAAGTACATTTGGTGTTGCACCTTCTACCATAAAATATAGAGAACAATGTGCACAGTAAGCTTTATACCTAGCTCTAATGGCGTAATCATAACTTCTAATAGAGATGAAAAAAGTGTAAGGCAAATTGCTTTAGCACCTCAACAATTTTCACTAGAGCATAAACAATTGTATTATCCAGTAGATGTAAATTCAAATGGCACATGGTTTATTGTAAGTTCTAATGGCACGGTTGGTGTACTTTTAAATGGAGCATTTACTCCACATATTGTTAAAGAAAAATACAGCATGAGCCGTGGTAAAATACTGCCCTTAATTTTCGAACAAGAAAATGTTGTAACTGCTTTACAAAATTTAAATTTAGTTGGTATAGAAAATTTTACCATTCTTATTTACCAGCATAAAAAACTACTAGAATTTAAGTGGAATGGAGAACAATTATTTATACAAGAATTAAACAACAATATTCCACATATTTACAGTTCTGTTACCTTGTATAATTCAGCAATGATTGAGCAAAGAGAACTTTGGTTTAAACAATGGTTATTGCAAAATGCTCAACCAAACCAAGCAAATACAATTCAGTTTCACTCAACTGCTGGAGATGGTAATAAAGAGTTTGGCTTGCAAATGAATAGAAACAATTTAATGCTTACAGTAAGTGTAACTTCGATACTTATTAAGAATAATGAAGCAATATTATTTTATAAAGACTGTTTGCAAAACAAAGAAACAACACAAACTATTGCTTTAAATGCTATGGCAGTATGCTAAAAAAAATTACTCATCATCCATTCATTATTCGTTTAACAAATTGGGAGTATTGGTCGTTTAATACAGTATATGCTTTGTTGTACCCAATCTTTATTTTGTATTGCATAAGAGCAAGAAGTTTTTTCTTTTTTTCGGCCGCCAATCCAACTATTGAAAATGGTGGTTTTTTAATGGAATCTAAAAAGAAAATTGCCGATTTAATTCCAGCCAACTTTCAACCAACCACACTTTATTTTGAGCCAGCAACCAATGTTAATTACATTATACAACAACTTAACGAACACCAAATAAACTATCCATTTATTGTAAAACCAGATGTTGGAGGACGAGGACGAGGTGTAAGCAAAGTAAACAACGAAACCGAATTAATTAGTGTTGTACAAAAATTCCAATTGGCTTTTATTATTCAACCATTTATTAATTACGAACACGAAATTGGATTGTTTTATGTTCGTTACCCAAATCAACCAAAAGGAAAAATTACTGGCATTGTAAAAAAAGAATTTGTACAAGTAATTGGCAATGGAAAAAATACCATTGAAGAATTGTTGTTGCAAAACAAACGTTACATTTTACAAATAGATGCACTAAGAAACCTTTGTGCCAACAAGTTGCCAATTGTTTTGGAAAATGGAAAAAAAGAAGTGTTGTTACAATTTGGTAATCATGCTAGAGGTTCTTTGTTCTTAGATACATCGCATTGGGTAGATGAACAACTAGAAGAAAGTTTCAACAAAATATGCAATCAAATAAATGGCTTTTATTATGGCCGAATGGATATTAAATATGAAAGCCTTGAATTGCTAAAGCAAGGAAAAAACTTTAGTATTATTGAATTAAATGGAAGTGGTAGCGAGCCAACACATATTTACGATCCCAAACATTCTTTATTTTTTGCTTGGAAGGAAATTATTAGGCATTGGGATATGATGTATAAAATTTCCATGCTCAATAAAAAAAATGGAATTGCATTTATGTCTTTTAGCGATGGTAAAAAAATGTTTAAAGACAATGCTGCTTACGAAGCTAAACTTGCATTAATGTAAAAACCATAGCAAATGCTATGGTTTTTACATTAATAGAATCGGCAATATTATTTAGCTCGTACAAACTTCATTTCCATCATCTTCATTTCTTTACCATCTTTTGGGTTTTGACCGTACATTTCCATTATGTGAGTATTGTCATCTACAACTTTAAAAATCTCTCTCATTTCACACTCTTTACCACTTGCAGGGTCAACACACTTTCCAACTAGCGTTATAGATTTTGTAGCATCGTCCCAAGCACCTACTAACTTAATAATTCCAGTTCCAAAATTATCTATCCAAGTACTTTCAAAAACTTTTTTGGCATTGTCATAACCTAAAGTGCCATGACCTTCAAATGACATACCCATCATGGTTGAAGTGTGTACACTTTCTTGATAACGTCCACCCAATACAGATTTGTTAATACTTGTACCTGTGCTTTTCATAGGTGGTGCATCTGGACTCATCCAAGAGCTCATTTCTGTATTCCATTTTCCATCCCAACTTACAATCATTTTATGTACATCGCCTGGCGTCATGTAAGCCATCCAATTTTTTTCTGCAGTTGCAGAATCTACAGGCACAAAAACTGCTACTGTTGGTGAATCAGTTTTTGCTGCATCAGTTGTTTTGCTGGCATCGTTACAAGCAGCAAATAAAATAGCCCCAATAAAAAATAAGTGAACACGTTTCATATGTAGTTGTTTTAGTGAACACGAAATGTACAATCTCATTTTTACAAGTACAAGCTTTTTTTGGTGAAATTTAATAATAAAAGGATGAATGATTTTATAGGTTATTCTTTTGCACTTTCAAAACACCAATTTTTATTATTAAAGCCATCGCTTTATTGGCAATCACATCCTTTTGTAAAGGCATGTAATGTTTATATTAACTTTAGCAAAATAATTGGTTTCTTTTATGGCTATAACAATTAGGCAATGGACAATTGAAGATTTACCCAACTTGGTTTTGTATGCCAACAATATCAATATTTGGAATAATCTACGCAACTATTTTCCTCACCCTTATACTGAGGAAGATGGCAAAACTTGGTTAGAAAAAACTATTGAAGATTCTCCTGTAGTAAACTTGGCTATAGACTTAGATGGACAAGCAATTGGTGGTATTGGATTAATACTTAACTCAGATGTATACATCATGAGTGCTGAAGTTAGTTACTGGATTGGTGAACCATTTTGGGGTTTAGGCATTGCTACAGAAGCCATACGACAAATGGTTGAATACACTTTTTATTATTATGATATAGTAAGATTGTATGCTGAAGTATTTGAAATAAATAAAGCTTCAATGAGGGCATTAGAAAAAAATGGTTTTTACTTAGAGGGTGTTAGAAGAAAAGCAGTTTTAAAAAATACTATTTTAATGGACGATTATATTTGGGTGAAATTGAGGGCTTGGTAAAATTGGATTTTCTTTAAGTGTTATAACCTTGTTAATACAAATTAAATTTTAAAATAATTGTTTTGTAAGCAAAGGCTTTTTAAAAACAAGTCGTATCCTGTTTAAACCATTTTTATAACTCTTAGTCCTAAAAAATACAACCACTTAATTATGCTTTTGAAAAAAAATATTGCCACCAGCGAAACGGGTTTCATCTTCAATCCTTCAACAGGAGATTCTTATAGTGCCAATCCAATTGCTACAGAAATAATGGGTTTATTAAAAGAAGGAAAATCTACATCTGCAATCAAAACCCAAATCTTAGAACGTTACGATGTTACAACAGCTCAATTAGAAAAAGATTGGGACGATTTTGCCAATCAATTAAAATACGCCAACATTTTAGAACAATAAGTCTGTAACAACTCTACCCAAAACATTTTACAATGAGTGAACATAAACAACCACTAACTGTGGCTGTAACAGGCTTAAATGCTATTGACAGTCCTGGACCAGGCATTGCAGTTATTAGAGCATTGAGAGATGGTTTACCTAAACCATTACGCATCATTGGTCTTTCTTATGAAACTTTAGAACCAGGTATTTATATGCATGATGTAGTTGATAAAACTTATCAAATTACTTATCCTGCTGCTGGTACAGAAGCTTTATTAAATCGAATTAAGTATATACATGATAAAGAAAAAATTGATATCCTCATTCCAAATTTTGATGCTGAATTGTACAATTTTATGAAGCTTGCTCCTACATTAAAAAGTATGGGCATTGCTACATTTTTACCAACTTTTGAACAGTTGGATGCTAGAGATAAAGTTAACTTATATCAGTTTGGATTAAAGTATGGACTAAGTGTGCCTGCAGATAAAATAATTTACAGTGTAGATGAATTGTATACTTGTGCAGAGTTATTTAGTTACCCATTGGTAGTAAAAGGTAAATATTATGATGCAGTAATTGCATACACTATGGAGCAAGCACAAAAAGCATTTTATAAACTCACTGCTAAATGGGGATACCCAATTATTGTACAACAATTTATTACTGGTAACGAAATTAATATTGCAGTTTTAGGTGATGGAAAAGGAAATGCTACCAGCATTATTCCAATGAAAAAATTATACATTACTGATAAAGGAAAAGCCTGGGCTGGCATTACTTTAGAAGATGATACCCTCATTGCTCTAGCTAAAAAATTTGTACAAGCAACCAATTGGAAAGGTGGCTGTGAATTAGAAATTATGCGTACACAAGAAGGTGTGCCTTACATTATGGAAATAAATCCTCGTTTTCCTGCATGGATTTATTTAACGGCTGCTGCTGGCCAAAATCAACCTGCATCTTTAGCTAAAATGGCCTTAGGGGATGACGTACATCCATTTACAGATTATGAAGTAGGCAAAATTTTTATTCGCTATTCATGGGATCA
>ERZ724527.230-NODE-230-length-28419-cov-6.837505_pt1 | contig 28419 bp, 25 predicted proteins | sample MGYA00376060_ERZ724527 | MGnify/ENA primary metagenome ERZ724527 (study PRJEB28724, sample SAMN07190886) | activated sludge metagenome | isolation source: activated sludge of sewage treatment plant in Hong Hong | place: USA: Christiansburg, Virginia | collected...
CAGGGAGTAAAAAGAGGCGTAGGGCCGTCGAGCATAGCTGGCGGTCATCATCGGCCTCGTTCGGGTTATTCAATGACTGACGATTGTCTGTTATCCCCCGGTATCTTTCTACCCTGTAAATCAAATTGTCATTAATCCCCTGTTTTATGTGCGGGCGTGCCGTGCAACGTCTGGGCTTTTTCGGTAACATGCTTGCGTCTGTCCGAACCCGAATTTTTACTGCCTCTGGAGTCGTCCGTGCCTGCTATATCGCTGGACAAGGTAGAAACACTCGCCCACAACTGGTCTTTCGGGATCTTCTTGCTGGTCATCGCGGTGCTCTGTGCGCTGATGCTGGGCATATCCTGGTTTCTTGGGGGGCGATACCGCGGTCGCGCCAAGAATGAGCCGTTTGAGTCCGGTATCGTGTCGGTGGGTAATGCCCGCTTACGTTTCTCGGCCAAGTTTTACCTGACGGCTATGTTTTTCGTTATTTTTGACGTTGAGGCCCTGTTCCTTTATGCATGGGCTGTGTCGGTGCGCGAGTCTGGATGGGCTGGTTTTATCGAAGCGACTATCTTTATTACGGTTCTGTTAGCGGGGCTTGTATATATCTGGCGTATCGGTGCGCTGGAATGGGCGCCTGAAGCACGACGTTCCAAGGCGCAGCATGCGCTAGAGCCAGGCCAGAACGCTGAAAAACACGTATAACCGTTTTTACACTTGAGGTTGCGATGGACTACACACTTACCCGTATCGATCCAGACGAACCAGGCCGTTATCCACCGGTCAGCAAGCAGCAGGTGTCGGATCCGCTGGAAGAACAGGTCCACAAGAATATTTTCATGGGCAAGCTGGAAAATATCCTGCATGACACCGTGAACTGGGGACGCAAGAATTCATTGTGGCCGTATAACTTCGGCCTCTCCTGCTGTTACGTCGAAATGGCCACATCATTTACCTCGCCGCACGATGTTGCCCGCTTTGGCGCTGAAGTGATTCGCGCGTCGCCACGCCAGGCGGATTTGATGGTGGTGGCTGGAACCTGCTTTATCAAGATGGCGCCGGTTGTGCAGCGTTTGTATGAACAGATGCTGGAACCCAAGTGGGTTATCTCGATGGGATCCTGCGCCAATTCGGGTGGTATGTATGACATCTATTCAGTGGTACAGGGTGTAGATAAATTCCTGCCTGTCGATGTGTACATTCCCGGTTGTCCGCCGCGTCCGGAGGCTTTTCTGCAAGGTTTGATGTTGTTGCAGGATGCGATTGGCAAGGAGCGGCGACCGTTGTCATGGGTGGTTGGTGAACAAGGTGTCTACAAGGCCAACATGCCAGCCCAGCGTGATCTGAAACAGGCAGAACGTAATGCTGTACAGGTGTTGCGAACACCTGACCAGGTTTAACAGATCCATCTCGGGAATCATTGAGTGACGCAAGAGACAGCTATCCAGCCCACTTCTCCGGATGCTTCATTGCCGGCAGGTGTTGAGCACGAAGTAGTACGTGAATTGCACGAACGTTTTGGTGTCGATGTTTGCAGTTTCCAGCGTACACGCGACGGCGTTCCAACGTTATGGATTCCGCGCGAACGCCTGGTTGAGGTGATGGCTTTCCTGCGCCATTTACCGCGTCCTTATGTGATGCTGTATGACTTGTCTGCTATTGATGAACAGCTGCGTACCTACCGCCGTGGCCAGCCGCCATCTGAATTGACTGTTTTTTACCACCTTCTGTCGATCGAGCGTAACAGCGATGTCCGCATCAAAGTGGCGCTGAAAGCGAACGACATGCATGTGCCTACGCTGACTGGTATCTGGCCGAATGCCAGCTGGTATGAGCGTGAAGTGTGGGACATGTTCGGCATTGTGTTTGATGGCCACCCGCATCTGTCCCGTATCCTGATGCCGCCGAATTGGCAGGGTCATCCTTTACGCAAAAGTTATCCGGCGCGCGCCACTGAGTTTGATCCGTTTTACCTCGATGCTGCCAAACAGGATGCCGAACAGGAAGCCTTGCGCTTCAAGCCGGAAGACTGGGGCATGAAACGCAGTAGCGACAATGAAGACTACATGTTTCTGAATCTTGGCCCCAACCACCCATCGGCACACGGTGCATTCCGTATTGTGTTGCAACTGGACGGCGAAGAAATTGTTGATTGCGTGCCGGATATTGGGTATCACCATCGCGGCGCAGAAAAAATGGCTGAGCGCCAGAGTTGGCATTCGTTTATTCCTTACACAGACCGCATCGATTATCTCGGCGGTGTAATGAACAACTTGCCGTATGTCCTGGCGGTGGAAAAACTGGCAGGTATCAAGGTGCCTGCGCGTGTTGAAGTCATTCGCGTGATGATGGCAGAGTTTTTTCGCATCACATCGCATCTTCTTTTCCTCGGTACGTATGTGCAGGATGTCGGTGGCATGACACCGATTTTCTTCATGTTTACCGATCGCCAGAAAGCGTATGACGTGATTGAAGCAATAACCGGATTTCGCATGCATCCGGCGTGGTATCGCATCGGCGGCCTTGCACATGATTTGCCACGTGGCTGGGATGTAAAAGTACGCGAATTTCTTGACTGGATGCCCAAGCGCATCGACGAATATGAAAAAGCAGCATTCATGAATGGCATTTTGCGTGCGCGTACCATTGGCGTTGCAAAATACAACAGCAAGGAAGCGTTGGAGTGGGGCGTGACTGGCCCTGGCCTGCGGGCAACCGGTGTCGACTACGATTTGCGAAAAAAACGTCCTTATTCCGGCTACGAGCAGTTTGATTTTGACGTGCCGCTGGCAAGCAATGGCGACGCGTATGATCGTGCCATGGTGCGACTGGAAGAAATTCGCCAGAGTTTGCGCATCATTCGCCAGTGTCTGGAGAATATGCCGGAAGGGCCTTACAAGGCTGATCATCCACTCACGTGTCCGCCGCCAAAAGAGCGCACGCTGAAAGATATCGAGACATTGATTACACACTTTTTGAGTGTGTCGTGGGGGCCGGTGATGCCGGCGGGTGAAAGCAGCCAGATGATAGAAGCCACCAAAGGCATCAACAGTTATTACCTGATTTCAGATGCGAGCACGATGAGTTATCGCACACGCATTCGCACACCCAGTTTCCCGCACTTGCAACAGATTCCCTCGGTGATTCGTGGATCCATGATCCCGGATCTGATCGCCTATCTGGCTTCCATTGACTTTGTGATGGCTGATGTCGACCGCTAAAACTACCCAAGTAAAAAACGCCCAACCTAAAACTGTACTGGCGACAGACCGTCCGCCACGCTACGCCTTTCATCCTGAGGATCGCGAAGAGATTCTGCACGCTGTCCATCACTATGATGACCCGCGGGCAGCCTCTATAGATGCATTGAAAGTGGTGCAGAAACGCCATGGCTGGGTGCCGGATGAAGCCATTCCAGCGATTGCCGGCATACTCGGTATACCGGGTTCCGATATTGAAGGTGTAGCGACTTTCTACAACCTGATTTTTCGTCGACCCGTTGGCCGTCATGTCATCAAAGTGTGCGACAGCATTGGTTGTTTCCTGACGGGCTATGATGAATTGACAGCTGCCATCAAGAAACATCTTGCTATCGAATATGGCCAGACAACACCGGATGGCCGTTTCACCTTGTTGCCAATCTGTTGCCTTGGCAATTGCGATAAAGGCCCGACGCTGATGATCGATAACGATACGCACGGCCCGGTAGCTGTTGCAGATGTACCTGCACTGCTGGAGCGTTATGTATGAGCATCAGTAAATCAGCTGAAACACATCCACTCACCTGGCGCATTGATAAACTGGATGGCCGGTTGCTGGATTTGAAAACCTACGAATCGCTGGAAGGTTTTGCTGCACTGCGTAAAGCATTAAAAGAGATGTCGCCGCAAGACGTGCAGCAAACAGTAAAGGATGCCAACTTGCGTGGGCGCGGTGGTGCAGGTTTTCCTGCAGGCATCAAATGGTCGCTGGTGCCAATGGGTGACTCAGCTCCAAAGAACAAATATCTCGTATGCAATGCTGACGAAATGGAGCCGGGCACTTTCAAGGACCGCTTGTTGATGGAGCAATTGCCGCATCAGCTGGTGGAATCCATGATTCTGGCAGGTTATGCGTTGCAGGTATCAAAAGCGTACATCTTTTTACGTGGCGAATATGTGGTAGCGGCCGAGCGTTTGAATCGCGCTATTGCGGAAGCAAAAGCTGCCGGGTATCTCGGTGACAATATTCTCGGTTCCGGCTGGGGCATGGAATTGTTTGTGCACACTGGCGCTGGCCGTTATATCTGTGGTGAAGAGACCGCACTGATCAATTCGCTGGAAGGTCGTCGCGCCAATCCGCGAGCCAAACCGCCGTTCCCCCAGATTTCGGGTCTGTGGGGTAAACCGACAGTGGTTAACAATGTCGAGACATTGGTGAATGTGCCTGCCATCGTGTTGCGCGGCGGCGAGTGGTTTAAATCTCTGTCGCAAGGCAAAAGCCCTGATGCGGGCACCAAGTTGTACGGTATTTCCGGGCGAGTCAATCGTACGGGTGTATGGGAATTACCCATTGGCACTACGGCGCGCGAAATTCTTGAAGTGCATGCTGGCGGTATGCAATCTGGTCTCGACCTGATGTGCTGGTTGCCGGGTGGGGCATCAACAGATTTTCTGTTACCTGAGCACCTGGATCTGGCGATGGATTACGACACAATCGGCAAAGCCGGCAGTCGTATGGGCACCGGTCTGATTATGGCAGTGGATAGCAAGCAGAATATTATTTCTGTTGTGCGCAACCTGGAACAGTTTTTTGCACGCGAATCTTGCGGCTGGTGTACGCCGTGTCGCGATGGATTGCCGTGGACAGTAAAAGTATTGCAGGCGATAGAGCGTGGCGAAGGCCAGCCCGGTGATATCGAGATGCTGGAACAGACCACACGTTTTCTTGGTCCCGGCAAGACATTCTGTGCGCATGCGCCAGGTGCGATGGAGCCTCTACAAAGTGCAATGAAATTTTTCCGTGGTGAATTCGAGCGCGGTATTGCTAACGATAGCTTGAAAGAAAAGCAGGCAGGGTGAAATAAAACATGGCAACGATTTTTGTCGATGGCAAACCGTATGAAGTGGATGGCGCTGACAACTTGCTGCGTGCCTGCTTGTCGCTCGGTCTGGATGTGCCATATTTCTGCTGGCATCCGGCGCTTGGCTCAGTGGGTGCTTGCCGTGCTTGCGCCGTAAAACAGTATGCAAATGCAGACGACAAGCGCGGCCGTATTGTGATGTCTTGCATGACGCCGTCAACAGACAACAGTTATATCTCGATTGATGACGAAGAGGCCAAGGAATTCCGGAAATCGGTTGTTGAATGGTTGATGACCAATCACCCGCACGATTGTCCGGTGTGTGAAGAGGGCGGTCATTGCCATTTGCAAGACATGACAGTGATGGCTGGCCATAATATGCGCCGCTACCGTTTTACCAAGCGCACACACCAGAATCAGGATCTCGGACCATTTATCAACCATGAAATGAACCGGTGTATAGCCTGTTATCGCTGCGTGCGGTATTACAAGGATTATGCAGGTGGTGAAGATCTTGGTGTCTATGGCGCGCATGACAACCTTTATTTTGGCCGCGAAACAGACGGTGTTTTTGAAAGCGAATTTTCTGGCAATCTGATCGAAGTGTGTCCAACGGGCGTGTTTACTGATCGCACCCACTCTGAGCGGTATAACCGTAAGTGGGATATGCAGTTTGCGCCGAGCGTGTGCCAGCAATGCAGTGTTGGTTGTAATATCAGCCCAGGTGAACGCTATGGTGAGTTGCGCCGTATAGAAAACCGTTATCACGGCGAGATTAATCATTATTTCCTGTGTGACCGTGGCCGTTTCGGGCACGGTTATGTCAATCGCGAAGACAGGCCGCGCCAGCCATGGCAGCGTGTAGTGCTGGAGACAGGGCAGGAAAAAAATATTCTGGATGTGGACGGAGCGCTGGACCTGGCTGCCAATGCGTTGCGTGAATGCAAGCGCATCATTGGCATCGGGTCACCCCGCGCCAGTGTGGAAGCCAATTTCTCCCTGAAACAATGGCTGGGTGCAGACAATTTTTTCAGTGGTACCAGTGCCGCAAAACAGGCATTGGTTGAACAGGCGTTGGCTATCCTGCAAAACACGCCTGCACGCACGCCGTCGTTGCGCGATATGGAGCGGGCAGATGCCATATTGGTGTTGGGCGAAGATGTAACACAAACAGCGCCGCGTATTGCGCTGGCATTGCGTCAGGCAGTCAAGAATAAAGGGTTGCAGATGGCTGCCGCCAACAAGATCTCTGAATGGCAGGCAGAAGGTGTCAAGGACATCACGCAGCATGAAAAAAGCCCGCTATTCATTGCCAGTTTTGCTGATACCCGTCTGGATGATGTCGCAGAAACCAGCGCTCGCCTTGCCGGTGATGATATTGCGCGTCTCGGCTTTGCCGTGGCGCACGAAATTGACAGCAGTGCGCCGGCTGTCAGCCACTTGAGCGATGAACAATCCAGATTGGCTCGTCGCATTGCCGGCGCATTGTTGGCAGCAGAAAAGCCGCTGGTTGTGTCTGGAACAGGCTGCGCATCAATGGCCATCATGCAAGCATCTGCCAATGTGGCGGCTGCATTGCATGCGAAGGGACGCAAAGCTGAAATTGCCCTGTGCCAACCGGAAGTGAACAGTGTGGGCGTTGCCATGCTGGGAGGCGATTCGGTAGAAAAAGCGCTGGCGCTGCTGGAAAGTGGTGAGGCAGATGGTGTGGTTGTGGTGGAGAATGATATCTATCGCCGCGCGGATGCCGAACGCGTTGAAGCTGCGTTGGCAAAAGCCAAAGTGCTGGTTGTCATTGATCATCAACAAACACCAACAGTTGCCAAAGCCAATTTCGTTTTTCCTGCTGGCAGTTTCGCTGAAAGCGATGGTACTGCAATCAATATGGAAGGTCGTGCGCAGCGCTACTTCCAGGTTTATGATCCGGCGTATTACGATCCGGAGTGTAAAATTAACGAAAGCTGGCGCTGGATTTATGCCCTGCATACTTCCATCGAACGTCGCATGGCATGCTGGACACAGTTTGACGAAATCACACAATTGTGTGCAGAGACGGTGCCGGCACTGGCCGGGATTATGGATACCTCACCGAATGCATCCTATCGGATGAAGGGTCTGAAAATTGCGCGCGCCCCGCGTCGTTATTCTGGCCGCACTGCAATGCGCGCCAATTTGTCTGTGCATGAGCCGCGTGTTTCGCAAGACAGGGACAGCGCACTGTCTTTCTCGATGGAAGGTTATGTCGGACCGAATGAGCCCGCTTCCTTTGTGCCGTTTGCATGGGCACCGGGATGGAACTCGCCCCAAGCCTGGACCAAATTCCAGGATGAAGTCGGTGGCCATTTGCGTTCCGGTGATTCTGGCGTGCGTCTGATTGAACCGGATCCCGCTGTGGCGGTGCAATATTTCACAGCTATTCCGGAAGCATTTGTTGTTCGTGATGATGAATGGCGTGTTGCGCCGCTTTATCACTTGTTTGGCAGTGATGAACTGTCTGTGATGGCACCAGCCGTCGAGACTATGGTGGCTGCTGCTTATATATCGCTGTCACGTGCGGATGCTGCACGCTTGAAGATGGCTGAAAACAGTCTGGTAAAAGTGACGCTGGCCAACAGGACGTATTCATTGCGATTGCAGATCAGTGAATCGTTAACGCCCGGACTGGTGGGCTTGCCTGCCGGGATTCCGGGTATGCCTCCAATACTGGGACATGCGTACGCCAGATTGTCTACGGGGAGTGCAGCGTGAACGAGTTTCTTTTTGGCCTCACACTGGCAGATATATTCAGCATCTTGATTGCCGTTCTAAAAGCGGTGGTGATTCTGGTGTTAACGTTGGTAGGTGCGGGCTTCCTGAGTTTTGTTGAGCGCCGGGTACTGGCATTGTGGCAAGACCGTTACGGTCCAAACCGGGTGGGTCCTTTCGGGCTATTACAATTTCCTGCGGATGTCGTGAAGTTACTGTTCAAGGAAGACTGGACGCCGCCGTTTGCAGACAAACTGACTTTCTGGCTGGCGCCTTTTATTGCGATGTCAGCGCTACTGGTTTCATCGGCTATTGTGCCCATTACTGAAACCTGGGGTGTGGCTGACCTGAATATAGGTATCCTGTTTTTTATTGCCATGGCGGGGTTATCTGTGTATGCCGTGTTGTTTGCGGGATGGTCATCCAATAATAAATATTCCTTGCTGGGCGGCATGCGTTCTGCGGCGCAAACGGTCAGCTATGAAGTGTTCATGGGTATTTCTGTGATGGGTGTTGTCATGTTGGCTGGCTCATTCAATATGCGGGCAATTGTCGAGGCGCAGAAAGATGGCTGGTTTGTTGTGCCGCAGTTTTTGGGATTTGTTACTTTCCTGTTAGCAGGCGTTGCGGTGGCGCACCGCAGTCCATTTGATTTGCCAGAAGCAGAATCCGAGTTGGCCGCTGGTTATCACACTGAATATTCCGGCATGAAGTGGGTGATGTTTTTCGTCAGCGAGTATGTGGGTGTGGTATTGGTTTCAGCCTTGCTTGTGACGCTGTTTTTAGGTGGTTGGCACGAGCCAGCATTAATGGGGTTTGATTTGTGGCCGCAATTCCTGTCTTTTGTGCCGGGAATTTTCTGGTTTGCGGGCAAGACAGCATTTTTCATCATGTTGTTTATATTGGCCAGGGCAGCGTTGCCGCGCCCACGTTATGACCAGGTGATGGCCGCCGGCTGGAAATTCTGTTTGCCATTGACGTTGGTAAATTTGCTCGCAACAGCAGCTGTTGTGTTGTTGCAAAATACATCTGCAGGAGGTGTCTGAGATGGCGTCTGCCAAGCAGGTATTGTGGGGTGTCGGTAGTCAGTTCCGAAGCATGTGGATGATATTCAGCCACGCCTGGCGCAAGCGTGACACGCTGCAATATCCAGAAGAAAAAGTCTATCTGCCGCCCCGGTACCGTGGCCGTATTGTGTTGACGCGTGATCCGGATGGGGAGGAGCGCTGCGTTGCGTGCAACTTGTGCGCTGTCGCTTGTCCAGTTGGCTGTATCTCTCTGCAAAAAGCAGAAAGGGAAGATGGACGTTGGTATGCAGATTTCTTTCGCATCAATTTTTCACGCTGTATTTTTTGTGGCATGTGTGAAGAAGCCTGCCCGACCAATGCCATACAGTTGACGCCTGATTTCGAGATGGCTGAATATAATCGCCAGAATCTTGTATACGAGAAAGAACATCTTTTGATTGCTGGCGTGGGCAAATACCACGATTACAATTTTTACCGTGTATCAGGCATGTCGATTGCTGGAAAACCCAAAGGTTTTGCCGACAATGAAGCGAAGCCGATTGATGTGCGTAGCCTGATGCCATGAGTGGTGGAATGAGTGCAAGTGGCAGAAAGTGTGCGAGGAGCAGAATGAGCGTGAGGAGCAGATTGTGGTAATGGCATTTTATGTCTCTGCTATTGTGGCGTTGCTTTCCACAATGCAAGTAATTGCTACACGCAAGCCTATCCATGGATTGCTGTACTTGGTGGTATCTCTTTTATCTGTTGCGATGATTTTTTTCGCAGTTGGCGCACCATTTGCCGGAGCACTGGAAATTATTGTTTATGCCGGCGCCATCATGGTCCTGTTTGTGTTTGCCGTCATGATGCTGAACCTGGACGAGAAGGGTTTGAAGGAAGAACAGGCGTGGACTGCATTGTCAGTCTGGATTGGCCCCTCCGTACTCACAGCGGTATTGTTATCACAGCTGCTGTATTCAATGTTGTCAGGCGATTTGCCGGCAGCCGGGTTGCACGGCGTGGATGCTAAAGCGGTGGGTATTGCGTTGTATGGCCCGTACCTGTTGTGCGTTGAGCTTGCTTCAGTGCTGTTGCTGGCGGCATTGGTCGCTGCGTATCACCTGGGGCGTGCTGATGAAAAAGAGTAATTGCCAATGAATGGAATACCGCTAGAACACGGTTTAATCCTTGCTGCTGCATTATTTGTATTGGGGCTGACGGGAGTGCTGGTTCGCCGCAATATCCTGTTTGTGTTGATGAGCATCGAAATCATGATGAATGCTGCCGGCTTGGCCTTTGTGCTCGCAGGTAGTCGCTGGGGACAGGCCGATGGCCAGATCATGTTTATCCTGATATTGACGCTGGCAGCAGCGGAGGCCTCGATTGGCTTGGCCATTGTGTTGCGTTTACATCGTCGTTTCCATTCGCTGGATATTGATGCGGCAAGCGAGATGCGCGGATGAGTGATTCCAATATGAATCTGTTGTTTCTGACATTTGTATTTCCCCTGGCCGGATTCCTGTTGTTGTCGTTCTCGCGTGGGCGGCTGTCTGAAAATATGGCTGCAGTGATTGGTGTTGGCAGCATGGCATTATCAGCACTGGTGGCTGCGAGCGTGGCGAGAGAGTTTCTCGTGCATCCTCCGGAAGGTGGTGTTTATAGCCAGGTATTGTGGACGTGGATGCAGGTAGGGGATTTTGCCCCCCGTATTGCGTTGCATCTGGATGGTTTGTCATTGACGATGCTGTGTGTAGTTACCGGTGTCGGTTTCCTGATTCATCTCTTTGCCTCTTGGTATATGCGCGGTGAAGAGGGCTATTCCCGGTTCTTTTCTTACATGAATCTTTTTGTTGCTAGCATGTTATATCTGGTGCTGGGGGACAATTTACTGTTCCTGTATTTTGGTTGGGAAGGCGTGGGTCTCTGCAGTTATCTGCTGATCGGTTTCTATTACAAACACACAGCCAACGGCCATGCAGCCATGAAGGCTTTCATCATCACACGCATTGGTGATGTGTTTATGGCTATCGGTCTTTTTGTATTGTTCCGTGAGCTGGGTACGCTGAATATCCAGGATATCTTGCAAGCAGCACCATTACATGCAAATCGTGATGCGCTTGAGCTGGCCGCTTTATTGTTGCTGGGTGGCGCTGTCGGAAAATCTGCCCAGCTTCCATTGCAGACGTGGCTAGCTGATGCGATGGCTGGCCCTACACCTGTTTCTGCGCTGATCCACGCAGCCACGATGGTCACGGCGGGTGTTTACCTGATTGCACGCACCCATACCCTGTTCGAGATATCGCCGGATGTTTTGTATCTGGTAGGCGTCACAGGTGCGGTGACTTTGTTGCTGGCAGGTTTCAGCGCGCTGGTGCAAACAGACATCAAACGCATTCTGGCGTATTCCACCATGAGCCAGATCGGGTACATGTTCCTGGCGCTGGGCGCTGGTGCGTGGGACGCTGCAATTTTCCATTTGATGACGCATGCCTTTTTCAAGGCGCTGCTGTTCCTGTCAGCGGGGGCGGTGATTGTTGCCTGTCATCACAAGCAGGATATTTTCATGATGGGTGGATTGTGGAAAAAATTGCCGCTGGTGTACGCGTGTTTTATTGTCGGCGGCTCGGCACTGGCAGCGTTGCCTTTTGTCACCGCCGGTTTTTACAGCAAAGACGAAATTCTGTGGCTGGCCTATGCAAACGATAAAATGGCATTTTTCTATGCCGGCCTTTTCGGTGCGTTGCTGACCTCTCTCTATACATTCCGCCTGATTTTCACTGTGTTTCATGGCGAAGCAAAAACTGATGCACATGCTGGCCACGGCATTGCTTACGTATTGCCGCTGGGTGTATTGCTGGTGCTGTCGACATTCGTGGGTGCAATGATTCATCCGCCACTGGCGGGTGTGTTACCCGAAGCCATTAGTCTTGCAGGCGATGCAGATAAACATATGGTCGAGATATTTTCCGGTGCCATCGCTATTCTAGGTATCGCTCTTGCAGCGTGGTTGTTTCTTCCGGCAAACAAGCCATTCCAGAATTTTTTCAATACCCGATTTGCGCATGGTATGCGTTGCTTGTGGAAGTACGGTTGGGGTTTTGACCTGATCTATGATCGTGTATTCGTGAAGCCATATTTGTGGCTGGTGCGTGCTAATAGTCGGGATCTGGTTGATATTGTTGTAGAGAGTATCCCTGTGTTGATGCGCAGTGGTCACGACATACTGAGCACTACAGAAAATGGCCGCGTGCGCTGGTATGCCGCGAGTATCGCTGCTGGTGCAGCCGCTGTGCTGGTTGTGGTGCTGTGGTTGTGAACAGAATTAACAGGAATGCATGACGAGATGAGTATTATCTGGCTAATTTTTATTCCACTGATCGGCGGCTTGTTGTGTTGGCAAAGTGAGCGTGTGAGTCGCGGTGCGCCGCGCTGGATCGCGTTTTTCAGTATGGTGTTGATGGGCGCACTCGGTGTGCATTTCTTGTTGCAAGGCGATTACTCATTAGCGCCATCTGCAGCGGGGGCTCCGAATTGGCAGGCAGAGTACCGTGCGCCATGGATTCCTTCCCTGGGTATCAGCTTTCACTTGGGTCTGGATGGTTTGTCGCTGGCGATGGTTTTGCTCACTGCCGGATTAGGATTGGCGGCAGTCCTGTGCTCATGGCGTGAGATTCAGCGCAATGTCGGATTCTTCTATCTGAACCTGTTGTGGAATCTTGCCGGTGTTACCGGTGTGTTTCTCGCGCTTGACCTGTTTGTGTTTTTCTTTTTCTGGGAAGTGATGCTGGTGCCCATGTATTTCCTGATTGCCTTGTGGGGGCACAACGCGCCCGGCGGTATCGGACGAATTCATGCTGCCAACAAATTTTTCATTTTTACCCAGGCGAGTGGATTGCTGTTGCTAATGGCCATCATCGGTCTGGTGATTGTCTCTTATCAGCATACAGGCGTTTTGAGTTTTGACTATGATGTGTTGCGCACTACGCAGATGAGCCCTGATGTCGAGTTTGTATTGATGTTCGGTTTTTTTATTGCATTTGCCGTGAAGATGCCTGTTGTGCCATTGCATTCCTGGTTGCCCGATGCGCATGCGCAAGCGCCAACGGCTGGCAGCGTGGACCTTGCTGGTGTGCTGTTAAAAACAGCAGCATTCGGTTTGTTGCGTTATGTGTTGCCCATATTTCCCAATGCATCGCAAGCATTTGCACCGCTGGCTATGGTTCTGGGTGTTATCGGTATTTTTTACGGCGCGGTGCTGGCTTGTGCACAACATGACATCAAGCGTCTGGTGGCTTACACCAGTATTTCGCATATGGGTTTTGTGGTCATCGGCATTTATTCATTTGATCTGGTCTCCCTGCAGGGTGTAGTGATCCAGATGCTGGCACATGGGGTTTCAGCAGGCGCTTTGTTCATCTTGTCGGGTGAAGTGTATGAACGCCTGCATACACGCGATTTGCGTTTGATGGGTGGGTTGTGGTCCCGCATCGCATGGTTACCAGCGTTGGCGCTGTTTTTTGCGGCGGCCTCACTGGGATTGCCCGGCACTGGCAATTTTGTGGGCGAGTTTCTCATTCTGTTGGGCACGTTCAAGAACTGGCCAGTAATAGCTGCATTGGCAACAGCGGCGCTGATATTGGCAGCAATCTATAGTTTGTTAATGGTGCAGCGTGCATTTTTTGGTCCCGCGCAATCGGAAACGGTGCTGGAAGGATTGACTGCACGCGAGGTGACAATGGTGTTGATGCTGGTTTTATGTCTGCTAGGGTTGGGGCTGTATCCGCAACCTGTCCTTGATCTGACATATTCCACTATGTCGCAGTTGGTGAGGTAAACAGGATGTCTACACAGCTCACCTTACAAAACCTGCAAGCCTTATTGCCTGTCATCCTGTGCAGCGGTACTGCTGTGATGGTGATGTTGGCTATTGCCTTCAAGCGCAACCATTTCATGAATGCCACGGTGACTGTACTGGGTCTTAACGCTTCGTTGGCTGCCGTATGGTGGGTGTCTAGCCGTGTGGCGTTGCCGCAGCCCGTGACAGATTTATTTGTGGTCGACAGTTTTGCCTGCTTCTATATGGCGCTGATCCTCGTCGCTACGTTGGCCTGCGTTACGCTGGCGCATGCGTATATGGAAACCCACAGCGGCAACCGTGAAGAGTTGTATCTGTTGCTCACATTGGCAGCCACTGGCGGCTTGGTGCTGGTGTGCAGTCGCCATATGGCCGGGCTGTTTATCGGTATGGAAATCCTCACTGTGCCGCTGTTTGGATTGGTGGCGTATAGTTTCAAGCGCTCGCGTTCGCTGGAAGCTGGCATCAAGTATCTGGTGTTGTCGGCTATGTCCACCGCATTCATGTTGTTTGGCATTGCGCTGTTGTACGCGCAGACGGGCAACTTGTCATATTCAGGCATTAACACTGCATTGCTGCAGGCAGCAGATATTCCGCTGCTGGCATGGGTGGGGTGTGCAATGATTTTTGTGGCTTTTGCCTTCAAGTTGTCATTCGTGCCGTTTCATTTATGGACACCGGATGTGTATGAAGGTGCGCCCGCACCTGTCTCTGCATTTCTCGCTACTGCCAGCAAGGTGGCAGTATTCGCCGCGCTGGTGCGCCTGTTGCAGGATATGCCGCTGATGGCATTTGGTGCCATGCATGACGTACTGGCTGCCATCGCAGGCTTGTCGATCCTGGTGGGTAACTTGCTGGCATTGACCCAGAGCAACGTCAAACGCATGTTGGGATATTCATCGATTGCCCACTTCGGCTATCTGTTGATTGCAGTAGTGTCTGGCCTGAATCTGGAACAACCCACGGTGGCGATTTACCTTGCCACCTACGTCATCACAGCACTGGCAGCTTTTGGTGTAATGGTGCAAGTGTCCAGCCCTTACCACGGTGCTGATGCAGACAACCTGCAACACTATCGCGGCTTGTTCTGGAAGCGGCCTTATCTGGCCTCGGTCATGACGGTGGCCATGTTGTCGATGGCGGGCATCCCGATGACGGCCGGATTTATAGGCAAGTTTTATATCGTCATGATCGGTGTGGGTGCGCAAATGTGGTGGCTACTCGCTGCACTGGTTATCGGCAGTGCATTGGGGCTGTATTACTATTTGCGTATGATGATCACGATGTTCCTCACGCAGCCTGGCATGCGTCGCTTTGAAGCGCCGTTGAACTGGGGGCAAACAACCGGGGGATTGATACTCTTGTTGGCAGCCGCGCTAGTGATATTGCTCGGTGTGTATCCAGAGCCGTTATTGGGTGTGGCCATGGGGCTGGCGAGCGTCTGACTGACATTGCTGCACCACACTGGCGCTGCCCTGCGCCATTAGTGTTCTTGCAGTGAAAGGAAGCGCCGTTTATTCCATTGCTGTTTTATGGCAGCAGATTTTCAATATCCTGCATTATTTTCCGATATAAACCGCTTATTTCTGCCAGCCTGTTTCCTTGCAAAATCCTGTTGTGCTAACTGGCACGTTTTCTGCTTTGTTCCTGTTGCAGGACGATGTAACGACACTTGCATCACGCAACGACAACCAGATGAAAAGGATAGGGCTATGACAACTTTCTGGACGGGCTCAGCACTGGCAGCAGATTACGGCAACACTAACGGGCTTCGCATCCAGCCCGGGTATGGCACGCTGAACAGCGCCATCAAGAATGCCATGCTGGCGCAGTTCGATGACACGGATGCATCCGTGTGTGTGGAGGAGGAGGATGCTGTGATGCATTGCGGCTATCTGGAATGCCATCATGATGTGGCATTGCATGAATTTGACCCATTGCCGGAGTGAAACACGATCTCCGGGTTGACTTTTGCCGGATCTGATATACGCTCCTTGTTGCACGCCGCTGCGGTGATACGGTGATGCACCGGTTTTGGTGAATATTCATTTTCTACGCAAAAAGGGACTCACTCGATGAAAAAGCTCGCTATTGTTACTGCGCTATTAGGTGCTGGTATTGCTGCACAGTCTGCCCAGGCTATTCCCCTCATGACTGGAACCTCTTCCATAGACTATTATGAAAACAGCCCGGTAAAATCCAGTTTTACCATCACGCTGAGTGGGGAATGTTCCGGCAAAATCGAATTGCCTGTTACACAAATCTATTATACCCGTGACTATGAATATACCGGCGGCACTATTGATCGTGATGGCATGTATAGCGATGTGTACATCTATACCAATAATGGCAGCATGTACGCGTATGGGTACAACAGTGGGTATGTTCCCGGAGACAAGCTCAGTGAATCGGTTAAAAACGATAAGTTTTCGCTGAATATGCTGGTCAAAAGTGGTAATGCATACCCATACATTTACGGTCTGGAGGATGGCGACTATGACAGCTTTATTACTTGTAAAAGTGGCCTGACCCTTGACCAGACGTTGATAGATTGGGAGCCCTATTTCGAATCCTATGCTGCTTCTTATAAGTCCCAGATGTCGCTGTCCCATACACACACTGTCAGCAGCCCGGCCACAGGTGAGTACAAAGCCAAGTTTTCTGCTTCTGGTGAATTACAACAACCAGGCCAGTGCACAATAAAAGGTGATTTGTTCAGCGCAGATTACAGTCTGGTATGTGCCCCACCTAAATCTATCAAGATTAAACTTGCCGCCAGTGCTGAAGGCACATCATTGCAGGATTGATCTTTGATGTTTCAGGCAATAAAAAAGCACCTTCGGGTGCTTTTTTATTGTGTGTTCTTTATGTAGGCGCACGACTTGCCATCAGCCCATATTGTCCGCACTCCAATAGGCTTTCATGCTTTGTACTTTGCCGTCAGCATTCAGCTCAAATACATCAATCGGGCTGATTTTCATGCCTGGCATCACAACGTGAAAATTGAATGCCACAGAGTTGCCGGCACAGCGGGGTTTGCCATCAATGACTAGTTTCACGCCCATATCAAACGCGCTCTTGTAAAACGCTTTGATGGCTTCAATGCCAACGTGTTGCGGCGTGCCAACGGGGTCTTCTACGGTGGCGTCAGTGGCGAACATGTCTTCGATGATGCCGAGATCGGCTTTTTCAAATGCTTCGGCGTAACGTATAACGATGTTTTGTAAAACCGTGGTTTCCATTGTGATTCCTTGTGTTGATAGAGAGCGTCAGGCAACCGGTTCCGGTTTCTCGCCGTATTCGTTGTCGTCCTGGCTGGCTTGGCAGAGCAGGTAGATCAAGCCTATTACGCCAAGCAGCGGGAGAAAGATCAGTAATTGCCACCAGCCGGTGCGTCCGGTGTCGTGCAAGCGCCGAGTGGCGATAGCAATACTGGGTACCAGTGTTGCAACGCTGAAGATGCCGCTAAGAATTGTGGCGCCAATCAGGCCGTCCAGCATCAGCAATACGATGTAGATGATCATGTAGATGAGCACAAACATCCAGTACGGCTTGCGGCCTGTTCGTCCTGTGACTGTGGCGTATTGTTTGAATGCATCTGTGAAGTAGTCGAGAATTTCCATGCTGTGCTCCTTGGGTTAAGAATTGTCGTGTTGGATTGAGTGGCTTTCGCGCTGTGGAAAATTAAATCTTTCCTGTCCTTTTTTCCGCCTGAAATTAATTACTGGTTTTAACAATCCCCGGCGGGTTCCAGCTTCCTGAACCGGCAGGAAGAATGGAGGGCGCCTCGGTTTTTGGCCAATACAGACGCATTACCAGATAAATCTCGCCATTCGGCGCAGGTAACCAATTCGCTTCTTTATCCGCACCTGGATTATCTTTCTGGATATACAAAGTGAGTGAACCATCCGCATTTGTTTTCATATTCGCTAACATCGGCGAATTAATCAGGTAACGGTTTATCGGGTTCTCGATCAACAATTGTGTTTTGCCGTTATACATCGTCACAGACCAGAACGCATTAACTGGTGGCAACTGGCCGGGAGGGAAGGTGAGTGTGTAATTGTGTTTGCTGCCATCCAGTGTTTCACCGGTAGCATCCTCACGTGTCATCGGATACACCGCCTCGACAGCATCATTCCCGTAAATGCCGCCTTTGGCTGCCGCTGCGCGTTTTAGCCAGTCGCCTTTGTAGAAGTCGCGGTCACCAAACACAGCGCCGATTTTCCAGCCATTAATATTTTTTACGCCGTTATTGAGATAGGCGCTCACTTTGTCATCGCCTTCTTTCATCGCCAACAAAATGGCTGCTTTGTGTTCTGGCGAAAGCTCCTTGAGCTCAAACGTTTTTCCGGGGCCAATGCCGATGCTGGCAAGTTTTGCGCGCAGTGCCCCGGTATCTTCAGTCACGGGAACAAATTGCAGTGCTGCATCAAGATACTCGAAGAAGTTATCCTTGATGCCTGCAGTAGTGGCAGGAAGGAAGTGGATAGCCGGCGCAGCTGCTGGTGCAGGTTGTTTCAGGAAAGCAGACAGTGGTTGAGCCTTGTATCCCTCCTGCACTTTCACAACATTGGGCATGTCTTCCGCATTGAACAACTGTGTGCGGAAAATGGTGAGACCGAATGGTGTTGTCGACTGGAATACCTGCTTGATGCCTGCAGGTGTCTCGCCCTTCCAGTCTGGACCTGCCACAAGATAATCGCCGGCATCAGAGCCGGTGGCGCGGCTGCCAATGTAACCGTAGTTGTAGACATTGCCATCAATCAATTGCACGGAGTAGTAGCGTTCTTTTTCAACGGCAGGCACAGAAATGACTATTGGCTCGGCACGTAAATCCAGCCAGAGCATGGAATAGGGCGTGTCGCTGTTGGGGGTGACTACCGCTGTATCCTTGTAGGTAAAAACACGGGATTCATTGGCAATACTATTAAATGGGCCTTTATATTGGCTGGAGTTTTTGTCGACGACGAATTCATTCATCACCGCATAATTCATCACAATTGGCAGGCCATAAATAAACGCTTCTTCCGCGATGGCTTTTGTTTCGACAATCCCAGGTGCTGCAATGCCCGCTTGTTTATCCGCGTGACCAGCGGCAGTGACAGGGTCATTTTTGTTATCGCAAGCGGCTAATAATGTTGCAGTGATAATGCTGAATAACGCGCCTGTAAAAAATATCCGTATCGATGGGTGCATGGCGTTTCCCTCAAATTCTGGCGACGTTCAGTGCAGGGATTTTTTGCTGACCCTGGAAGTATTCTGTGCGGGGAAGGGCAGTTCATTCTGCGGCTGTTGCGGCATATGTGTCTGCACGTAGCGGTGCAGGCGCCCTACAACACTGGAAAGCACTTCGATGGTCTGGTTGATCTGTTCCAGCGTCACCAGAACTGTTTCAGGGTCCATCGAAGGTTTTTTGGTAGACATAAGCGCTCCCGACTTATTCCCAGCTCAGTGCGCCGCCGGTCTGGTATTCGATCACGCGCGTCTCAAAGAAGTTTTTCTCTTTGCGCAAGTCCATAATCTCGCTCATCCACGGGAATGGATTTTTAGCACCGGGAAAGGCTTCCGGCAAGCCGAGTTGTGCAAGACGGCGATTGGCAATGAATTGCAGATATTCTTCCATCATCGCAGCATTCATGCCGAGCACGCCGCGTGGCATGGAGTCACGTGCATATTCAATTTCCAGTTGAGTTCCTTCCAGGATCATCTGGATCACTTCTTGCTGGAATTCAATCGTCCACAAGTTCGGGTTTTCCAGTTTGATCTGGTTGATCACATCCACGCCGAAGTTCAGGTGCATGGACTCATCGCGCAGGATGTACTGGAACTGTTCGGCGACACCGGTCATCTTGTTGCGTCGACCCATCGACAATATCTGTGTGAAGCCACAATAGAAGAAAATACCTTCGGTGACGACGTAGAAACCAATCAGGTTGCGCAACAATTTCTGGTCCATTTCCGGTGTGCCGGTATGGAAATCACGATCTGCCAGACCTTGCGTGTAACGCAGGCTCCAGGTTGCTTTTTTCGCTATGGAAGGCAGTTCGCGATACATATTGAAAACTTCGCCTTCATCCATACCCAATGATTCAATGCAGTACTGGTAAGCATGCGTGTGAATCGCTTCCTCAAAAGCCTGGCGCAGCAGGTACTGGCGGCATTCCGGGTTAGTAATGTGGCGATAAATACCCAGCACCAGATTGTTGGCGACCAGAGAATCAGCAGTAGAAAAATAGCCGAGGCTGCGCATGACAATACGGCGCTCATCATCAGACAATGCATCGGCAGTGCGCCAGGTTTGCACGTCTTTTGCCATGTTCACTTCTTGTGGCATCCAGTGGTTGGCACATCCGTCGAGATATTTCTGCCAGGCCCATTCGTACTTGAATGGCACCAGCTGGTTGAGATCCGAGCGGCAATTAATCATGCGCTTGTCATCAACGGTCAGACGCGCAGCGCCCATTTCCAGTTCTTCAAGACCCGTCGCAACGTCCATCGTATCAACGCTGTGTTGTGCTTGTGCAATGGCAGAAGAGAGTGCGCCTTGCGTAGTATCGATGCGTGTTGTGTCTTGTGTAACGGTTTCAGCAGCATACACGACAGGCGCGGGCGCTGATGGCTTTTCATTGGCGCTTGTCATAGACAATATTGCTGGCGCTGGTGTGCTCACAGCGTCGTCATTGTATTCATCCCAGTTCAACATAATTCAGTTCCTTACCCGTTCAACAATTCGCATTGCATGTTGGTTAAATATTGCATGTTGGTTAAATATTGCATCTTGGTTAAATAAAGTATCGTTGGCGGCCGTGCGTGCACTGCGCCGCCAACGATTTCTCCCCCCAGAGAGAAACGGTAACTGACGCGTTACTGGCAAGCTTCGCAGTCAGGGTTATCAATCGAACAGGCCGATGGCACGGGGGCTGCCTGCACAACGCCAGGCGAGCCGGACGAAACTGCATTCAACGCACCGGTGTTGATGGTCGATTTTTCAGTAGTAGTGGCCGCCAGTGCGCGAAGGTAATAAGTAGTCTTGAGGCCGCGATACCATGCCATCCGGTAAGTGACATCAAGTTTTTTACCCGACGCGCCGGCGATGTACAGGTTCAGGGATTGTGCCTGGTCGATCCATTTCTGGCGACGGCTGGCAGCATCCACCAACCAGCGTGGCTCCACTTCGAAGGATGTGGCGTACAGGGCTTTCAGATCATCAGGGATGCGATCAATTTTTTGTACAGAGCCTTCGTAGTATTTGAGATCGTTGACCATCACGCTGTCCCACAGGTTGCGCGCTTTCAGGTCGTGTACCAGAAACGGATTGACGACAGTGAACTCGCCCGACAGGTTCGATTTCACATACAGGTTCTGGTAAGTCGGTTCAATCGACTGTGATACACCGCAGATATTGGAAATGGTAGCAGTCGGTGCAATCGCCATTACGTTGGAATTGCGCATGCCTTGTGTGCGTACTTTATTGCGCAGAGTAGCCCAGTCAAATGTCTGGCTGCGATCCACGTCGATAAACTCAGCGCCACGGCTTTCGATCAGATTATCGATGGAGTCGATTGGCAGAATGCCTTTTGACCACAGCGAACCCTCAAATGTGGAATAACGGCCACGTTCGACGGCGAGTTCACTGGATGACTGGATTGCATAGTAGCTCACTGCTTCCATGGAGCGGTCGGCAAATTCCACTGCGGCATCAGAACCATAAGCGATACGCATTTTGTACAGTGCATCCTGGAATCCCATAATGCCGAGACCAACCGGACGATGGCGCATGTTCGATGTGCGCGCAGCCGGTACCGAGTAGTAGTTGATGTCGATCACGTTATCCAGCATGCGTACTGCAGTCTTGATTGTGCGCGCCAGTTTGTCTGTATCCAGTTTGCCGTTTTCAATGTGTTGCAACAGGTTCACCGAGCCGAGGTTACACACGGCGATCTCTTCGTTGGCTTTGGTGTTCAGTGTAATTTCTGTGCACAGGTTGGAACTGTGTACAACGCCAACATGTTGTTGTGGGCTACGCAGGTTGCACACATCCTTGAAGGTAATCCATGGATGCCCTGTTTCAAACAACATGCCCAGCATTTTGCGCCAGAGGTCGGCGGCGCGCACACGCTTGAACAGGCGCATCTTGCCTTCACGCGCCAGTTGTTCGTACTGTTCGTAGCGCACTTCAAAAGGCTTGCCATACAGGTCGTGTAGATCGGGTACGTCACTTGGGGAAAACAGCGTCCATTCACCGTCAGTGAATACGCGCTTCATGAAGAGGTCAGGAACCCAGTTGGCGGTATTCATGTCGTGTGTGCGACGGCGGTCATCACCGGTGTTCTTGCGCAACTCGATAAATTCTTCAACATCAATGTGCCAGGTTTCCAGATACGCACACACAGCGCCTTTGCGTTTGCCACCCTGGTTAACTGCAACGGCAGTGTCATTGGCCACTTTGAGAAATGGCACAACGCCTTGTGAGCGACCATTGGTGCCTTTGATGTACGAACCGAGTGCGCGCACTGGCGTCCAGTCATTGCCAAGACCACCTGCCCACTTGGACAACATGGCGTTGTCCTGGATGGCGCCATAAATACCATGCAAGTCGTCAGGAATGGTAGTCAGGTAGCAAGAAGACAGTTGTGGACGCAATGTACCGGCGTTGAACAATGTGGGTGTCGATGCCATGTAATCGAACGATGATAACAACTCATAAAATTCAATGGCGCGAGCTTCACGATCTGATTCAGCAGAAGCCAGGCCCATCGCGACACGCATGAAGAAAATTTGGGGCAATTCAAAACGGATTTCATCTTCTGTATGGATGAAATAACGGTCATACAGTGTTTGCAGGCCAAGGTAGTTAAACTGCATGTCGCGTTTTGCATTCAATGCGCGACCCAGCTTTTCCATGTCATAGGTGGCCAGTTCGGGTGATACCAGTTCCAGCTCAATCGCCTTGTGAATGTAGACAGGCAGTGCACGTGGATACAGTGCTGCCATTTCGCTTTGAGTGGCCTGTTGTGTGATGCCGAGAAATGAAAGTCCCTCAGCGCGCAGTTGATCCATCAGCAGGCGTGCCGTTGCATAGGAATAGTTCGGTTCTTTTTCGACAAGTGCACGGGCGGTGATCACGAGGGACGTGTTCACATCATCCAGCGATACGCCGTCATACAGATTGCGCATTGCTTCTTCAATAATCGTGTTGGCGTCTACACCTTCCAGTTCTACGCAGGCTTCGCGCACAACAGTTTCCAGACGGCCGACATCCAGTGGCTGGCGTGAGCCATCGGGCATGGTCACATTGATGGTCGGGTGCGGTTTGCTCTCGGCCTGTGCCTTGGCGGCGCGCAGGCGGGCATGCTCTTCACGATACAGGACGTAGTCACGAGCCACTTTCTGTTCGCTGCTGCGCATCAGGGCCAGCTCGACCTGATCCTGGATATCCTCGATATGTACCGTGCCACCTGATGGCATGCGGCGGCGGAAGATCTGGTCGATCTGGCGGGTCAGGTTGGCCACAGTTTCGTGGATGCGTGAGGATGCAGCTGCCGTCCCACCTTCTACGGCCAGGAACGCTTTGGTCATGGCTACAGCTATCTTGCTGTCATCGTAAGGCACAACCGTTCCGTTACGCTTGATAACACGGAGCTGCCCCGGCGCGGTGGCAGCAATGCTGGTGCCACCCGGGCTGATCGGCGCGTTGGCAGGGTTAAGCGAAGATTCCTGTGGACTGGTGGTTTCGGTGTGCATGGGTGTTGCCTCTTCTCTTTATATACAAGGCTCTGGTCTGGCAGGGCCTGATTCCGTTTTGAGGGGTCTTGCTTATAGGCCTGAATAATAGCAAAACGCTATATCTAGGGTTTTTTTACCGTCGAGCTACAAGATAATGCGGTTTCTACGGTAAGGCAAGGGATATGTGCGAGGGAAATCTGTGGATAAAGTGTGCCGGGAGGTTGATTTGTGAACTGGTCAGCATTTTGAGCGAGGCAGTCATGAAAAGCGGGCTGGTTTTTTCCTGATTTCACTAGATATTGTGGTTGCTATCCCAAGCTGATACCCCGGGTGGTGTCTGAAAGGGTATCTAATGGCGAAATAAATCACTTTCGCAGGCTAACTCGCTCGAGGCTATGCGGAAACCCTTGATGTATCTACGTTTGCGCATTAATCACAGTTGACTTTGCTGGCTATGGTGGCAGAATCGCCAGTCCTGCCACCGGGGGACAATGTTTGCGGGTCAAGCCCGGATCATCGTTCTGTTCAGGCAAATCGCCTGCAGCCCGGTTTCATGTGCATATCCAGCACGTCTCCCGTGTTCGGCAACGGCTTTATCCAGCCTACGCCCCGGGGCTTGGGGCTATCCATTGATGCCGATAGAGTATCTACGGGATGGCTACTGATTTTAAGCCTGTGGTCGCCCTGCCGGCTCGTGTCGCAGTGGCAAGAAACAAATGGGAAATATATGACTGATCCATCAACAGAATCATTGTCTGCAACCGAGTTATTGTCTGGCGGCGATATGCTGGTTCGTGCATTACGTGACGAGGGGGTCGAATACATATTCGGTTACCCCGGTGGGGCTGCACTGCATATTTACGACGCCATTTTCAGACAGAAGGATGTGCAGCACATCCTGGTGCGTCATGAGCAGGCTGCTACGCATGCAGCGGATGGTTATGCCCGCTCAACAGGCAAAGTCGGTGTCGTGCTGGTGACATCAGGCCCTGGTGCCACGAATGCCATTACTGGCATTGCGACGGCTTACATGGATTCCATTCCAATGGTGATCATTTCCGGTCAGGTGCAAAGTCACTTGATTGGCGAGGATGCTTTCCAGGAAACAGACATGATAGGTATTTCGCGTCCTATCGTGAAGCACAGCTTCATGATCAAGGATGCTGCTGATATTCCTGAAACCATCAGAAAAGCATTTTACATTGCCAGTACAGGTCGCCCGGGTCCGGTCGTTGTCGATATTCCGAAAGACAAGACGCACCCGCATCTGAAGTTTGAGTACAAATATCCTGACAAGGTCAAGATGCGTTCGTATCAACCGCCGGGTCGCGGTCATGCCGGCCAGATCAAGAAAGCTGTACAGATGTTGCTTGAGGCGCGCCGTCCTGTGATTTATGCCGGTGGCGGTGTTGTGCAAGGTGGCGGTGCTGATTTGTTAACAGCGCTGGCGAAAAAACTTAACTATCCCGTTACCAATACATTGATGGGACTGGGTGGATATCCGGGCACTGATAAACAGTATCTCGGTATGCTGGGCATGCATGGTAATTATGAAGCCAATATGGCTATGCATCATGCAGATGTTATTTTGGCTGTGGGCGCGCGTTTTGATGATCGCGTGACAAACACGCCATCAAAATTCTGCCCGGATGCAAAAATTATTCATATTGATGTTGATCCTGCAGCTATTTCCAAAACAGTTCGTGCGGATATTCCGATTGTCGGCACAGTCGACTCTGTTCTGGGCGATATGTTGAATCTGGTAAAAGAAGGCAAGGAAAAACCGGATTCGGCAGCATTGGCAAGCTGGTGGATGCAAATTGACGAGTGGCGAAATGAATACGGTTTGTATACCCAGCCGCGTCATGGTACGTCTGGTGGCTCGTTGATCAAGCCGCAGGATGTTATAAAAATGCTGCATAAAGTGACAAAGGGTGATGCCTATATCACATCCGATGTTGGCCAACACCAGATGTTTGCTGCGCAATATTATTTGTTTGATAAGCCGCGCCGCTGGATCAATTCAGGCGGCCTTGGCACTATGGGTTTTGGTTTGCCAGCCGCCATGGGTGTGCAGATGGCTTTCCCGGATGCAACAGTGGCTTGTGTTACGGGCGAAGGCAGCATCCAGATGTGTATCCAGGAGTTGTCTACCTGCACCCAGTACCATTTGCCGGTGAAAATTATCAACCTGAATAATCAGGCGCTCGGCATGGTCAAGCAGTGGCAAGACATGCAGTATGAAGGCCGTCACTCGCATAGTCTTTATGAAGATTCCCTGCCTGATTTTGTAAAACTGATGGAAGCGTACGGCCATGTCGGCATCAAGGTCACACGTTATGAAGATCTGGAAGCGGCGATGGAAAAATGTTTTGCCATGAAAGATCGCGTGGTCTTCATGGATATTTATGTCGACAATACAGAGCATGTTTATCCAATGCAGATCGCTCCAAATGGTTCGATGCGCGATATGCTATTGAGCAAGACGGAGCGTACCTGATGAGACGTATCATTTCTGTATTGCTGGAAAATGAGCCAGGTGCCCTGTCGCGCGTTGTGGGATTGTTTTCACAGCGAGGGTACAACATTGAAACCCTGACAGTTGCTCCTACAGAAGATGCAACTTTGTCACGCTTGACGCTGACAACAATTGGCGATGAAAAAATTATCGAGCAAATTACCAAACACTTGAATAAGTTGGTAGATGTAGTCAAGTTGGTTGATCTGACAGAAGGTAGTCATATCGAGCGGGAAATCATGCTGATCAAGGTGCGCGCTAGTGGTGCGCAACGCGCAGAAATCAAACGTTGTGTTGATATATTTCGTGGTCAGATCGTAGATGTCACCAGTACTATTTATACTGTTCAGTTGGTGGGATCCAGCGGAAAGCTGGACGCTTTTCTGGAGTCAGTCGGTGATGCAGCGATTCTTGAAGTAGTGCGTAGTGGTGTTTCTGGCATTGCGCGCGGTGAAAAAGTGTTAGGTCTGTAATTTTTATTATATTTAACTGGCTATAGCCAAAATACATGAGGTAAACCATGCAAATCTATTATGACAAAGATGCTGATCTTTCCATTATTCGCGGCAAGAAAGTAGCCATTATCGGTTTCGGTTCGCAAGGGCATGCCCATGCCGGAAACCTGAAAGATTCCGGCGTGGATGTCGTTGTCGCTTTGCGCCCTGGCTCACCAACGGCCAAGAAAGCAGAAGCATCTGGTCTTGTTGTCAAATCAGTGCCTGATGCAGTCAAGTGGGCTGATCTTGTGATGGTTCTGACCCCAGATGAATTCCAGTCCCAATTGTATAAAAATGAAATTGAGCCGAATCTCAAGCAGGGCGCAACACTGGCGTTTGCGCACGGTTTTGCTATTCATTACAACCAGGTTGTGCCACGCGCGGATCTGGATGTCATCATGATTGCCCCCAAGGCGCCCGGCCATACTGTTCGCAATGAATTTGTTAAAGGCGGCGGTATTCCTGATCTGGTTGCTATCTACCAGAATGCCTCTGGCAAAGCTAAAGATGTTGCGCTGTCTTATGCCAGTGCTATAGGTGGTGGACGTACAGGTATTATTGAAACCACTTTTAAAGATGAAACCGAAACCGATTTATTTGGTGAGCAAGCTGTTTTATGCGGCGGCTGTGTTGAGCTGGTGAAAATGGGTTTCGAAACGCTGACTGAAGCCGGTTATGCGCCTGAGATGGCTTATTTTGAGTGTCTGCATGAGTTGAAGCTGATTGTGGATCTCATGTATGAAGGCGGCATTGCCAACATGAATTATTCCATTTCAAATAATGCTGAATATGGTGAATATGTCACTGGTCCTAAAGTTATTAATGAAGAGTCGCGCAAAGCGATGCGTCAAGCGCTGAAAGATATCCAGAATGGCGAGTATGCCAAGAAGTTTATTTCAGAAGGCGCTACCAACTATCCGTCAATGACAGCCTATCGCCGCAACAATGCCTCGCACCCTATTGAAGTTGTGGGTGCCAAGTTGCGTTCAATGATGCCGTGGATACAAAAAATAGTTGATAAAGCTAAAAACTGATTGCCATATCGAAAGCACAGCGCGGCCTTGGCCGCGTTTTGTTTTTAGGTGTGCCGTTTCTTATGGGGTAGGTCATGTCAGAGCAGCAAGAAAACAAGACAGAGATAATCGAGGATGACAACGGTGTGCTGCCTATTGGCGAGCATATTGAGGAAGTCGCTGAAGAAGATGGTCGTAAAGTCCGTCATCGCGGTATTTATTTGTTGCCTAACCTTTTTACGACCGTTGCCCTGTTTTGTGGCTACTATGCTGTTATTGCTGGTATGCAGGGACGTTTTGATAATGCCGCTATCGCTATTTTTGTAGCCATGATTTTTGATGGACTTGATGGGCGTGTTGCTCGTCTGACTAATACGCAGAGCGCTTTTGGTGTGCAATATGACAGCTTGTCTGACATGGTCTCCTTTGGAGTGGCGCCAGGCCTTGTCATGTTTAACTGGGCTCTGGTGAATGTAGGCAAGTTTGGTTGGTCAGCTGCATTCCTTTACTGTGCTTGCGCGGCTTTGCGTCTGGCACGCTTCAACACGCAGGTCGATACAGCCGATAAGCGCTATTTTACCGGGTTGGCTAGCCCAGCTGCAGCCGCAGTTATTGCGGGTACGGTATGGCTTGGCAGTGATATCAAGATTGAGCCAGGCTTAATGCCGGTTTTATTGACGGTGCTCACCGCTGTAACGGGCTTGTTGATGGTGACCAATTTGCGTTACTACAGTTTCAAGGGAATTGATTTCAAGGGGCGCGTGCCATTCATTTATCTGCTGGCGGTGTTGCTGATTATTACGGTATTGGTCTGGCACACAGAGCTGGCGGTATTGAGCATAGCTATTCTGTATGCGTTATCAGGTCCGATTTTGCACTGGCGTACCCGACAGCCTGCAAATTAAGTAGATTTGGCGCATAGACACCAAAAACATAGGTTGAAAATCTATTTTTTGTTGCAACCTTTGTGTAGTTGCCTATAATGCGCGTCCGCACTGAGCAGGCCTC
>ERZ724527.231-NODE-231-length-28239-cov-5.737475_pt1 | contig 28239 bp, 24 predicted proteins | sample MGYA00376060_ERZ724527 | MGnify/ENA primary metagenome ERZ724527 (study PRJEB28724, sample SAMN07190886) | activated sludge metagenome | isolation source: activated sludge of sewage treatment plant in Hong Hong | place: USA: Christiansburg, Virginia | collected...
CCGTCATCCAGCGCGCACAAAACGAGTTGCTGGCCACCATGGCCTGCCACGGCGCCGTGCGCGCCAACCGGCGCCTGACCATCGACGAGATGAATGCCCTGCTGCGCCAGATGGAAGCCACCGAACGCAGCGACCAGTGCAACCACGGCCGCCCCACTTGGCGCCAGCTCAGCGTGCGCGAGATCGACACACTGTTCCTGCGGGGCCGGTAGACAGTGAAAACCAAACACTTCGCGCAGCTGGTAGCGCTATCCGCCCTGTGGGGCGCCTCCTTCATGCTGATCCGCATTGCCAGCCCCCTGCTGGGCCCCAACGTGCTGGCCGCCCTGCGCATCGGCATGGCTACTCTGACACTGGCCGTGTTGATGCGCGCCATGCGCCACACCTGGCCCATGGGCCATTGGCGCGAGCTGGCGCTGATTGGCCTGCTGTCGGTGGCCCTGCCTTTTTTACTGTTTGCCTGGGCGGCGCTGCAGCTGCCTGCTGGCTACAGCGCGCTGCTGAACTCCACCGCCGTGGTGTTTGGCATGTTCGCGTCGGCCTGGCTCAAGGAAGACACGCTGACGCTGCGCAAAATCATCGGTTGTATGTTCGGCTTCGCCGGTGTGGCCTTGATCGTGGGGCTGGGGCCGGTGGAACCGTCGACCAAGGTGTTTCTGGCCGCGCTGGGCTGTGTGACGGCATCGGCCTGCTACGGCATTTCGACGCCGCTGATGAAACGGGCACTGAGCCGCATGGAGCCGCTGCAAATCGCCGCGGGACTGCACGCCATGTCCCTTCTGATGCTCATTCCGGGGGCGGCCTGGAGCTGGCCCGCAGCCCAATTCACGCCCATGGCGCTGCTGGCGGTGGCCATCATGGGCGTGGTCACCTCGGGCATTGCCTACTGGATGCACATTCGCATCCTGGCGCACGTGTCGCCCGTGGCGGCCATGAGCCCCACCTTCATGATCCCGGTTTTCGGTGTGGCCTGGGGGCATGTGTTCCTGGGCGAGCAGCTCAGCACCGGCATATTTGCCGGCGGCGCGCTCGTACTGCTGGCCAGCGCGCTGATCACCGGCTTCAATCCCTGGCAAAAATGGCTGGACGTGGTGGACGCCAAGCCCTGAGCGATCCCAATATATTTGCAGGAACCGGTCAACCGTTTGCAGGCGCCGTCGTTGTGAAAGGGCCTCCACTTATCGGAGTCGACCAACAAGCTTTGAAAGGCTACTGAAAATGAGCAAGATTCTCGCAACCCTGATCGCTGGTTTGTTCGCTGCTGGCGCGTTTGCACAAGCCCCCGCACCTGCCGCTGCCAAGCCAGCTACTCCCGCAGTAGCAGCGACTCCCGCCGTAGCCGCAACCCCCGCGGTGGCTGCCACACCCGCTTCCGCTCCTGCAAAAGCCAAGAAAGCCAAAAAGGCCCGGAAAGCCAAGAAAGCAGAAGCCGCGAAGTAATTCGCAGCCTCCCCGGCACTGCCAAAAAGCCCGCACCCAGCGGGCTTTTTTTCGTCCAACCGAACTCAGGACTTGCTCTTCGCGCCCTTGTTGTCCTTCGCACCCCCCAGACGGGCCCGGACCGCCTCCCGCAGCAGGTACTCCACCTGTGCATTGACGCTGCGCAATTCGGCAGCCGCCAGCCGCTCGATCTGGGCCCACAGGACCGGATCAATGCGCAATGCAAAGGATTTCTTGTCGGGGCTGGCCATGGACCTCTCGTTTCCGGAATGCGAAGCTAGGACGGCTCGTGGCTGTGTTGCGCGGCACGTGCCTTGGCCTGCGCGCGCAATTGGACCAAGCCCTGCGGTTCGCTGCGAAACCAGAACCACTGGGCGTCGGTGCCTCCATGGCGCAACACAAACTGCGACACCGTCAGCGACACCACCGCCCCGGCAATAACGATCGCCACCAGACCCAGGCCGCCAATGGTGGCGTACCACAGGAACACGGCCAAGGGCACCTGGGGCGCCAGATCAGCAGCGGCAACGCCGATCAGACCCAGCAGCAACAGGGCTGCCAGAACCAGCTTGGCCGCGAGCAGGAAACGGGACTTGTTGTTTTGCATGGCAACTCCTTGTGACATCAGTTGATCAGTTGTACAGCGTGCCGGTGTTGACGACCGGCTGGGCGTCATGGTCCGAGCACAGCACCACCAGCAGATTGGTGACCATGGCCGCCTTGCGTTCATCGTCCAGATCCACCAGGCCACGCTCCTGCAAGCCGCTCAGCGCCAATTCCACCATACCCACCGCGCCCTGCACAATCAGGCTGCGTGCCGCGATGATGGCCTGCGCCTGCTGGCGGCGCAACATGGCACCGGCGATCTCGGGGGCGTAGGCCAGGTGCGTCAGCTTGGCGTCCACGACGACGATGCCCGCCAGCGAAAAGCGGGCCTGCAACTCGTGTCGCAGTGCGGCGCCGACCGCCTCGCCACCGGAGCGCAGTGTGATTTCCTGCGCCGCAACGCTGGCCGCGTCGTCCAGGTTGTCATAGGCGTAGCTCGATGCCAGATGGCGCACAGCCGCTTCGGCCTGCGTCAGCACATAGGACGCAAAGTCTTCCACGTCAAAGCTGCAGCGCGCCGTGTCCTCCACCCGCCACACAATCGCGGCGGCAATTTCGATCGGGTTGCCGCGCAAGTCGTTGACCTTGAGCTTCTCGCTGTTGAAGTTGTAGGCCCGGGTCGACACCTTGCTGCGGCTGTAAAACGGGTTGCTCCAGCGCAGGCCTTCGGCGCGGTCCGTGCCCCGGTAGCTGCCAAACAGCTTGAGCAAGGCCGCCTGGTTGGGGTTGAGTGTGTAGAGGCCGGTCAGAAACCACAGCGCCGTCAGCAGCAGCACCCCGGCAGCCATCAAGGCCGGCAGCGAAGGCGCCCGTGTCACCAGCAGCACGGCACCCAGCAACAGCCCTACCCCCATCCCCACAGCCGCAAAGCCATTGCGCGTCTGTGCCAGAAATTCGTTCGAAGCTTGTTTTTCCATGACGGTTCCCATTGGTTGCTTTGGCTTCTCATATGAGATCAAAGTGATATCACTATAGTAGCTATCGGCAGCCAAGTCAAAACCACTTGGGTTCCAGGGGATTGCACAGCGTCCCCCTTAGAATGGCTGCCCGATGACCCTGCCAGCGCCCACTCCCCACACAGCCTCTTCCAGCGCCCGCATTGCCTCCGAAATCGCTGCGTTATGGCAGCTGGCTTGGCCGATTCTGGTGGGACAACTGGCCAATGTCGGCATGGCGGTGGCCGATGTGGCCATGGCCGGGCACGCGTCCGCGCAAGACCTGGCCGGCGTGGCGCTGGGCTCGTCGATCTGGATGATTGTGGTGGTGACGCTGATGGGCGTCATGATGTCGGTGAACCCCACGGTGGCGCATTACGTGGGCGCGGGCCAGTTCGACAAGGTGCCGCACGTGGTGCGCCAGGGGCTGTGGAAAGGGCTGGGCGTGGGCGCCGCGGCCTTTGCGCTGGCCAACCTGGGGGCGCTGGTGTTTGACCACATGGAGCTCGAGCCCGCAGTGCGTGGCATCGCCATTCGCTTTGTGCACATCACCAGTTTTGCGCTGCCCGCGTTTGCCTGCTACCGCGTGCTGTATGGCTACAGTGCCAGCCTGAACCAGACCAAGCCCATGATGGCCATCGCGCTGGGCGCGCTGTTACTCAACTGCTTTCTGAACTGGCTTCTGATTTTTGGCAACTGGGGCTTCCCACAACTCGGCGGCGTGGGCTGTGCCTGGGCCACGATGCTGTGCATCTGGTTCAACCTGGGGGGGCTGTTGTGGTGGATGCGGCATGCTCCGGCCTACCGCAGCACCTGGCCGTTTGACCGCTTTGAGGCGCCGCACCGCGAAAAGGTGCACAGCCTGCTCAAACTGGGCCTGCCGATTGGCGTCACCTACTTTGCCGAGAGCAGCGCCTTCAGCCTGATTGCCTTGCTGGTGGCCCGCTTTGGCAGCACGCAGGTGGCGGCGCACCAGATTGCGCTGAATTTCTCGTCGCTGGTTTTCATGGTGCCACTGAGCCTGGGCATTGCACTGCTGACCCGGGTCGGGCAGGCACTGGGCGCGGGCGACCCGGTGGCGGCGCGCTTTCGCTCCACCGTGGGCGTTGCGCTGGCGGTCGGGTTGGCCGTGGTCTCGGCGGCATTGATGGCGGTCTTCAACCACCACATTGCCGCGCTGTACACCAATGACGCCCCCGTGGCGTCGGCGGCGGCCGGTCTGTTGTTTCTGGCCGCGCTGTTCCAGATATCCGATGCCGCACAGGTGTCGACCAGCAGCGCGATCCGCGGCTACAAGGTTTCGCGCGCGCCGATGGTGATCCACCTGGTTGCGTTCTGGGTATTCGCACTGCCTCTGGGCTGCGTGCTGGGTCTGGCGCCACCGTGGCTGCCCTGGCGCCCGGCCCTGCCTATGCAGGCAGAAGGTTTCTGGATCGCCCTGGTCGTCGGACTCACCATCGCGGCCGGGGGCCTGATCATCCTGTTGCGCCAGGTATCCCGGCGCCACCTACACAGCGGCCCCGCAGGTCGTCCCTGAATCCATGCCGTCCCGTAGCGCACTCACTTCCATGCCGCCTGCACTGATCGTGCTGACACTGGCACTGCTGTTGGGCATACAGCCCATCACCACCGACCTGTACCTGCCCGCCCTGCCCGGGCTGGCGCACGAACTGGGCGCCAGCATGGCGCAGGCACAGCTCACGCTCACCGCGCTGCTGCTGGCCTTTGGCATCTCGCAACTGGTCTGGGGGCCGCTGTCGGACCGCTTTGGCCGCCGTCCCATCCTGCTGCTGGGCATGGCCGCCTATGTCGTGGCGTCGGTGGGCGGCGCGTTTTCACCGAGCATGGACACGCTGATCGTCTGGCGCACGCTGCAAGGCGCTGCCATGGGCGCTGCCGTGATGTGCGCACGCGCCATCGTGCGCGACCTGTACGCACCGGCGCAGGGTGCCAGCGTGATGTCCAAGGGCCTCAGCGGCCTGGGCGTGATCGCCTGCCTGAGTGCACCACTGGGCGGGCTGCTGACGGCCTGGTTCAGCTGGCATGCGGCGTTGTTGGCCCTGTCGGTTTTTGGTGCGGTGTGCCTGGGCCTGATCGCGCTGCGCTTTGAGGAAACCGTGCCCCGCAAAAACCCCAAGGCACTGCAACTGGCTACACTCGCGCGCACCTGGCTGGGCATTGTGCGCAACCCCACGTTTCTGGCGTTCACGGCGCTGACCACGTTTGCCTACAGCGGCCTGTTCACCTTTCTGGCGTCATCATCCTTTGTGTTCATCCGGGTGCTGGGTCTGAGCACCACGCAATACGGCCTGGTAATGTTCGCCAACTCCTTCATCTACCTGCTGGGCACCTTCTTGTGCCGCCGCCTGCTGGTGCGCCTGGGGGTGCGGCGCGCGGTGGCCATCGCCGGGGCCCTGAGCCTGAGCGGTGCTGCCACCATGGCGGCCCTGTCGCTGGCCGGTGTGCAGTCGGTCTGGGCGATTGAGCTGCCCTTTGCGTTGTTCATGCTGGGCCATGGCATCCACAATCCCTGCGGGCAAAGCGGGGCCGTCGGGCCGTTCCCGCAGGCGGCCGGAGCGGCGTCGGCACTGAATGGTTTCATTGCCATGGTCAGCGCCTTTGCCACCGGCCAATGGCTGGGTACGCACATGGACGGCACGACCGGCCCCCTGATCTTTGGCATCCTGTTCTGGAGCGTGCTCATTGCCCTGAGCGCCTGGACGCTGGTACAACGCTATGGCCGCCCCTGAAGTTCTGCCCTTCCATGTGTGCCTGGCCGGGCCGACTGCCAGCGGCAAAACCGCGGCGGCGCTGGCGATTGCCCGGGAGCACCCCTGCGAGATCATCAGCGTGGACTCGGCCCTGGTCTACCGGGGCATGGACATCGGCACCGCCAAGCCCAGCGCGGCCGAGCTGGCCCAGGTGCCCCACCACCTGATCGACATCCGTGACCCACTGCAGGCCTACAGCGCCGCCGAGTTTGTGCGCGACGCCACCCGCCTGATCACCGCCATCACCGCCCGCGGCCGACTGCCCCTGCTGGTGGGTGGAACCATGCTGTATTTCAAGGCCCTGTTTGACGGACTGGACGACATGCCACCGGCCGACGCCGCAGTGCGTGCCGTGCTGGAACAGGAGGCCGCAGACAAAGGCTGGCCCGCCCTGCACGCCGAACTGGCGATGGTGGACCCCGTGACAGCCGCCCGCCTGGCCCCGGCGGACAGCCAGCGCATCCAGCGCGCGCTGGAGGTGTACCGCATCTCCGGTCTGCCCTTGTCGCACTTTCATACCACCCAAAGCGCTACCAAAAACATAGCTAATGAGGTAGATTGCACGAGGGCTAGCGCCCTGATTTCCTTGGAGCCTCTGGAGCGCAGCTGGCTGCACGCCCGCATCGCCCAGCGCTTTGACGCCATGCTGGAGCAGGGCTTTGTCGACGAGGTACGCGCCCTGCGCGCACGCGGCGATCTGCATGCGGACCTGCCCTCCATGCGCTGCGTGGGCTACCGCCAGGTTTGGGAGGCGCTGGACGCGCAGGCGGCAAAGGGATCGAGTGGGCCCCTGCCCCTGGCCGGGGTGCGCGAGCTGGGCATCATCGCAACGCGGCAACTGGCCAAACGCCAGATCACCTGGTTGCGCTCGATGCCGCAGAGGCACGTGGTGGCCGCCGACCAGCCCGACGCCATCGCAGTGGTTCAGACCCAGGTGAATCGTTTACTGCGCGCAAAGTCCTAGCCTGGTTGAACAACCGCTGCAGTCTCCGACCGGTGCGACCAACCTGCTCTTGCGTTCGCCCCCATCGCCAGCACGCGCTCGGATGCATTCGCGTAGTCACGGTCCCAGGCCAGCACCTTCGGTGTCATCAACCGGTGCCACAGCGGGGGAATCATCGCGACCCCGATGGTGGTCAGGTAGCCACCGATCATAATGGGTGCGTTGGGGTAGGGTTGCAGGTCCTGGTATGGCACTTCGCCCTGCGCGTGGTGGTGCGAATGGCGCGTGAGATTGAACATGGCCCAGGAACTCACACGCTTGTTGGTGTTCCACGAATGGCGGGGCTGCACCGGCTGCGCCGGGTCACGCACGATGCCATAGTGCTCCATGTAGTTCACGATTTCGAGCAACGCCTTGCCCCACAGCGCACAGGCACAGAAGAACAGCGCGGCCCACGCACCACCCAGGGCCCAGGCCGCGGCTACCAGCACGGCACTCATGACCAGACCCCGCAGGTAGGCGTTGTGCCACGACAGCAACGCCAGCCTGCGACGCTGCAGCCGCGAAGCCTCTATCCTCCAGGCGCTGATGTTGCCGCGCAGTGTGGAGATGACGATGTGTACATACACGTTGCGTCCGCGCGGTGCTGTCGCCGGATCGTTGATGGTGGATACATAACGGTGGTGCCCATACACGTGCTCAATGGCAAAACCCACATCGAAGCTGAAGGCCAGCAGCCAGCGACCCACCCACAACGACACGGGCTCCCAGGTGCGGTGTGTGAGCTCGTGACCCGGAATGGTGCCCACCATCCCGATCATCAGGCCGGTGACGAGGAAGGCTGACACATGGTGCCCCCAGTGGGTGGCCTCCCGTGCGGCCAGCAAATCCAGGCCACTCCACTGCGAGAGCATGGCACCGGCACCCAGCGGATCACCTGCACTGACGCTCCACACGGCTGCAAAGCAGATGAGCAGTAGCACCGGCAGCGCCATCCAAAGCTGCACGGTCAACACCCAGGGGTGTCGGTACCTGGGCGTGGAGGTGTCGTCACCCAGCAGCATGTCGCCCAAGGTACTGAACAGACTGAATCCCACCAGGGCCAGCGTAATCCAGCCGCCGCCGGCAAACAGAGCTGCCGCCACGGCCAGGCCTTCCACGTGGAAGAGGAAGAACTTGAGGTAATGCCACAGCGCGACCAACCACGCACCAACAGACTCCGGCGGTGCTATGGATTCCGTAGCTTCAGGTGCTGTATTGGCGAGGGCTGGAACATCATGGAGCGTAGTAAACCGGTCGGCGTGGATGTGACCCTTGGCCAGGCCGGCCTGTTGCAGTCGTGCGCTGGCAGCGTCAATCATGCCCGGCGGGCCACACAGGTAGGCGTGCATGCCAGGCTCCAGCACGTCCAACACATGCTCCGTCACCAGCCCGCGCGCACCCGACCAAGCGGCATCAGGCTGCACCTCGGACAACACGGGTAGCAGCCGGAATGGGCCTGCCCAGCTGGCGGCCATGGCGCGCAGTTCGTCCATGCAGTAGAGGTCCGCCTGTGTGCGGGCTCCGAACAGCACCGTGACCGAACGGGCCAGGCGCTGCGCCTGCATGGCACGCAGCATGGCCATGACCGGTGCCAAGCCCGAGCCCCCGGCAATAAACAGCACCGGTGCATCGGACTCACGCAACCAGAATGGACCCAGGGGCCCCTGCACTTGCGCCTTTTGTCCCACCAAGCTGTGGCTGTGCACATGTTCGGTAAAAGTGCCGCCCCCTACGCGCCGCACAAAAAACTCCACCATACCCTGGCCGTGGGGCGGCGTAGCAAACGAATAGCTGCGCGTCACCCCCGGCAGCGACTCCACACGGATCTGCGCGAACTGCCCCGGTTTGTAGTGCAGGGGCGCATCCAGTTGCACGCACAGGCGCTGGATGTCATGCGTCATCGCCTCCTGCGCCACCACGGTGCCACTGCATGCCTGCACTGCCAAGGCCTTGGTCTGTTCCACCTCAATGCGCACCGGTCCCATGGGCACACTCTGGCAGGCCAGGATGGTGCGCTGGGCCAACTCGTCCTCCGAGAGCAGGTAGCTCGACTCGGTCAGTTCGCGCACCTGGCCCTCGACCAGACGGCACTTGCAGCTCGCGCAGCCGCCCACCCGGCAGCTGTGCGGAAAGTCCACGCCTTCACGCAGGGCCGCGGTCAGAATGGTCTCGCCCGCAAGCACCCGTATCGGCTGGGCATTGATGGTGGCGGATGTGCCCGCCGAATTGGCATTCAACCCGAACATGCTGTCTCCTGTAATGCGGGTGCTCTGCACCTCTGCCTTGCATGGTAGACATCTGGCGTCGACTGCGAAAGGTTAGACTTTGCCAATCACAGGTCATTTTCCGCCACACCACATGCCAATGCCTGCCACCGCCCATCCACCGGACAAGGCTGCCATCCAGGTACCCGCGCTGTACCTGCGCACCTTGATGGAACTCACGCAGGAAATGGGGTACGACCCGCGTCCCTGGCTACAGGCGGCGAACCTGGAACTGCGGCAACTCACCGAGCCCACTGTGGCACTCAGCAACGAGCGCTATGTGGCGCTGGTTCGCGCCGCCGTGCTTCACACCCAGGAGCCCGCATTGGGCCTGTTGCTGGGGCGGCGCCTGCGCATGAACACCCATGGCACATTGGCATTTGCGCTGATGAACAGTGCCAGCCTGCGCCAGGCCATTGCCCTGTTGGAGCGCTTTTTGCCCGTGCGCACCAACCTTCTCACCGCCCGGTATGCGGACAGCAGATCATCGCCACGCCTGGAGTTCACTCCCGCCGCAGATCTGGACGTAGCCGAGTTGCTCATATTGGAAACCGTCATGCTGGCCGTGCGCAATGTGTTCGACTACCTTGCACCCGGCGCACAGACGGTGCTGGGGGTGGAGTTTGCAGCACTTGCACCTGCCTATGAGGTACTGGCGCACGAACTGTTTGCATGCCCGGTGCACTACGGCGCGCCGGGCAACGTACTGTGCCTGAACCCGGCCGCGCTGGACATGGCGCTTTCCACAGCAGATGCCCAGGCACTGGAAAACGCTGCCGCACTATGCCAGGCTGAGTTGGACACGATGACGCGCCAGGAATCGCTCACCGCCTGCATACAGCGCAGCCTGCTGTCGACCAGCGGCACCATGCCCTCACTGGCAACCAGCGCCCGCCTGCTGCACATGGCGCCGCGCACCCTGCACCGCAAACTGGAAGCCGAGGGGACGAGCTACCGTGCCATCGTGGACCAGGTGCGCCACCGCCTGGCGTTGCAGCACCTGAAAAACAGCCACATCAGCCTGCAGGAAATTGCTTACCGGCTGGGCTACACCGACCAGGCCAACTTTCGCCGCGCCTTCAAGCGCTGGGAGGGCGTGGCACCGCAGGTCCGGCGTGCGCTCAATCCACTTTGGCGCCAGCCGCCTTGACCACGCCCTGGTACTTGGCCAACTCACTCTTCATGAAGGCACCAAACTGTTCGGGCGTGGTGGGCACGGGCTCCGCCAGCAGCCCCGCAAAGCGCGCCTGTGCCTCGGGTGAATGCAGCGCCGCCACAAAGGCGGTGTTGAGTTTGGCTATCACGTCCTTGGGTGTTCCGGCAGGCGCCACCAGACCCCACCAGGTGTCGATCGCAAAGCCCTTCAGCGTGTCGGCCACGGGTGGCGCGTCGGGCAGCGCCGGCGAGCGTGCCAGCGTGGTCACGGCCAGGGCCTTGAGCTTGCCGGACTTGATGCCGGGCGCGGCGGTGGCCAGGTTGTCAAAGTTGAAATCCACCTGGCCGCTTTGCAGCGCAAACTGCGCCGGGTTGCCACCGTTGTAGGGGATGTGCACGGCAAAGATGCCGGCCTGGGCTTTGAACATCTCGCCTGCAAGATGGCCGGCGCTGCCATTGCCGCCGCTGCCATAGTTCAGCTTGGCCGGGTTGGCCTTGGCGTAGGTGATCAGATCCTTGACGCTGTTGATGTTCAGGCGTTTGGCGGCCTCGGCGTTCATGACCAGCACATTGGGCACGCGCACCATCTGCGTGATCGGTGCAAAGTCGGTGGCCGCGTTGTACGGCATCTTGGCATACAGCCAAGGGTTGACCGCGTGCGTGGCGGTGGCGGCAATGCCAATCGTCAGGCCATCGGGCGCGGCCTTGGCCACGGCGTCGGCGCCAATGTTGCCACCCGCGCCCGGCTTGTTATCCACGATGACCGGCCCCAGGCTGTCCTTTACGCGTTCGGCCAGCACGCGGGCCGTCACGTCCAGCGGACCGCCAGCTGCGTAGGGCACGATGAGGCGGATTGGCCGGGTCTGTGCCCAGGCACCGGGCAGGCTTGAAAAGGTGGCTGCGGCAGCCACGGCGGAAAGGATGAGGGTTCTGCGGTTCATCCCGCCATTGTGCCTCTATCATGGGTACCACACCATGAACCTGACCATCCAGAATCTCAGCAAACACTACGGCGACACGCCGGTGTTTCGCAACGTCTCGCTGACGGTTGCACCCGGCGAATTTGTGGCCATCGTCGGTGAGTCGGGCGTTGGAAAATCGACGTTGCTCAACTGCATGGCCGGCCTGGACCAGTGGGACAGCGGCACGGTCACGCTGGACGGCACCGACCTCGGCCCGCTCGACGATGACGCGCGGGCCCTGTTGCGCCGCCAGAAGGTGGGCTTTGTGTTCCAGGCCTTCCACGTGCTGGGCCATCTGGACGTCACACAAAACGTGGCCTTGCCCCTGTTGCTGCTGGGTACGCCCGATGACGACCGGGTGCAAGCGATGCTGCAGGCCGTGGGACTGGACGGCATGGGCGCACGCCTGCCGCAGCAGCTCAGCGGCGGCCAGTTGCAGCGCGTGGCCATTGCCCGCGCGCTGGTTCACCGCCCCACGCTGCTGCTGGCCGACGAGCCCACTGGCAATCTGGACCCCACCACCGCGGCCAGGGTGATGGAGGCCCTGGTGGCGCAGACCCGGGCGCATGGCACATCGCTGGTGCTGGTCACCCACTCCGAAGCCGCGACTGCGCGTGCCGACCGGGTGCTGCACTTGCGGGTGGACGGCATCGCCGGGGGTTAGTTTTTCCGCCGGGCCGCCCCAAGGGAAAACGCACCCCCTCGGGGGGCAGCGACCCGCGCAGCGGCGGGGCGCGGGGGCCAAATCTACTCTTTCATCCACGCCTGCAACTGCGCGCACACCGCTGGGCTGTCGAGCAGACCCAGGTGGTTCATGCCGTAGTACACACGCTGGTGCTCGGGCAGCAGATGCAATGCACGGTTTGTGTCGCGGTGTTTGCCTAGAGCACTCTTCAACGGCACCAGGCCGTCGCCCACCAGTTGGCCCCAGATTTCGCTGGGCTCCCTGGCAATCATCGCGGCAATGGCATAGCACTTGACGTTGGCCGGCAACTGCGAGAGCTGGCGGCGGTCGTCGGCATGGGCAAAGCGGTCGTGGCCTTTCCAGTCCTCGTCGATCAAATTACCATGGCGCAGGTCGGTCGTTCCGGCGCTGCGGATCTTGCCCAGGCGCGACAGTGCGTGGGAATAGGGGCTGGCTTCCAGCGCCTTGTCGATCAGGTTGCCAGCCTGCTCGACCATGGATCCGTGCTGGGGTGTGCCGACAAAGAACAGTTTGTGCACCTGTTTCACCCAGGCATGCCGGGCTTTTTTGCCATAGTGGAAGGCGCTGCGCGCCACCATGCCGCCCATGCTGTAGCCGACGATGCAAACCTCCTGCACCGCCGTGGGCCACTGGGCCAGCAATTGCTCCAGCTGGTCGGCCAGCGCGCGGCCGTTTTCCGAAATGTGCAGGCCCGAGTTGTAGCGCAAATACATGGGCGTAAACCCGTTGGTCTCCGCCAGCACCGCGCCATGGTCATGGCCGTTGCGACACCACTGCAACTCATTCATGCAGTGGCCGTGCAGCATCACCAGAATCTTGCCTGAGGGATGCGGGATCGCGTGGGCCAAAGCCGAGCGGGTGATCTCCAGCGTCTGGCCATCCCGCCGCCACGCCATGCCCAGGGTTAGCGGGTTGCCGTGCGCCTGCATGTGGTCGCCCAGCACGCCGTTCAGGATAGACACCAGGGCGCTGCGGCCATTGGACGAGTCGGTCGGGTCCGGCTCGGGGTGGAAGTACTCCACTGCACTGTTCAATCCATGGCCCACCGCCACGGTGATCCGGCGCACCAGTTTGTACACCAGGGCGCTACTGCCCCGCAGGCCGTGGTAGACCACTCCATGCACGCCAGTCGTCGGCTTGGCGCTGGCCTTGCCCAAGGGCATGGGCAAACCAAGAATCGTGTGGTGCATGGCCTCCACCATGTCGGTGACACCCAGCGCGGCGTCAACGGCCAGTTGGCTGTAGCCCTGGATGTCGGAGAGGTGAATGTGCGGGTGTTTCATGTGCATCGTGCCATCAATCCGCCGCCAGCCCACGGATATGGGTGGCAACCACCAGCAGCTGGGCGTGGTCCATGCGGGTGATGAACTTGCGGCAGACCGAACTGATCAGCGTGACCGCGCCGGACATGCCCAACCGGGCGGACTGTTCGGCCACAAAGCCGACGTCCGCCGCTTTCAGCGCCTTCAGAAAATAGTAATCCATACCAGCGTCTACCAGCTCGGCGACCAGATCCGCAATGGCATCACCGTGGTTCTTTTTCCCGGGGTGTGCATCCAAGGCGGTCAGGACTTCGTCCGTTTTCTGGCGCAAGGCCTGCGAGTGGTAGAAGCGCAGGGAAGGCTCGTGCGCAACTTTGGACTTGGTTGAGGACTTGGTTGCGGTAGCCATGGTGTCTCCTTGAATGTGGTCGTCGCCGGGGAACCCAGCGTCTGCCTTTATTGTGTACGTTCGTACACAATTATTCAAGGACATCCATGCAATCTAGACTGAAAAACCTATAATGAAACCCAAAATACGCAACGCTCCGCGCGAAATTAACGGAAATTCAATGAAACAATCGTACACAACCCGGTGGATGCATCACTCCGCGGCGTGCACCGTGCCGATGCCGTCTGCGGACTTGGTAACCTTGGCTGGCTTTCCGTAGTACGTCAGCGAGCCAATGCCTTCCACCCTGGCGGTCAGCGATTCACTGGCGCGCACTTTGGCAGAACCAACGCCTGCCAGACGGGCATCCACAATCTGGGCATCCAGCTCGCGCGCATTCAGGGTCCCCACACCTTCGGCCCTCAGCACAAAATGCCTGACCTTGCCGTCCACCGTTGTGGAACCGACGCCCTGGTAGGTGAGCTCAAAGCTCTCGCCGGCCAGTTGTTTCAATGTGGTTCCCCCTACACCTTCCAGATGCATGCGGGTCAACTCCGGCACGGTGATCGTGATGGCTATGCGATCACTCCAGCCAAAGCTCTTTTTCTCGGGCATGGCAATAACCAACTCGTCACCCACGACGGTGGTAGTGAGCCTGGCCAGAGCGCTCTCGTCCCCATTGACCATGACGGACTGTTTCTGTCCGGCGGTCACCACCAGTGTGTAGACACCCTGGCTCTTGATGGACTTGAACTCCGGCAACTCGCGGGCTTCTTGCGCCGCAAACGCCCAGGGCGTTGTCGCAAGCAATCCGATACAGAGGAACTTTCGCATGGGGATCTCCTTGATGGGGCAAACTGTGAACCGGGGGCAGTGTCTTGTCCTGGCGTCAGCTTGTCGACACCTGCGCGATGAACCGCATTTTTTGGGGGCTGGACTGCACAGGGACGGGGACGGGGCCCCTGTCACCAGGTCTGCTGCAGCCCACCATTCACCAAACGGTAGCCGCTGGTGCCCATGGCGCGGGCCTCGGCTTCATCGTGGGTCACCAGCACCGTGGCGATGTTGAACTCGGTGATGCGCTGGCGAAACTCCTCGCGCAGCTGCAGGCGCAACTCCGCGTCCAGCGCAGAGAACGGCTCGTCCAGCAGCAGCACGCGCGGCTGGGTGATCAGGGCGCGGGCCAGGGCCACGCGCTGCTGCTCGCCACCGGAGAGCCGGGTCACCCGGGCACGGGCAAAGGCCTGCAACCCAAAGCGCTCCAGCATGGCGCAGGCCTGCACGCGGGCGTCGGGCTTGCGCACCCCCTGCTCCACCAGACCAAAAGCCACGTTGTCTTGCACATCCAGGTGCGGGAACAATGCGAAGTCCTGGAACATCAACGCAAAACGCCGCCGCTCGGGCGCCAGAGTGGTGATGTCCTGCCCGTCGAACAGCACGCGCCCCGCATCCAGCGGCTCCAGCCCCGCCACGATTTTGAGCAGTGTGCTTTTTCCCGACCCCGACGGCCCCAGAATCGCCACGGTTTCACCGGGCGCAACGCGCAGGCTGAGGGCGCGCAACAGCACGCGCGCCTGCCAGTCCTTGGACACACCCATTAGCTCAAGCACAACACAACTCCACCATTAAAAGACCTCCCGCCTGTAGAAGCCCGACTCAAAAAAGCGCGGTCAAATGTGGCTGTTAACCCCCCTCGCCCGGCGGGGCGAGGGGGCTGGGGGGAGTGGGGAAACCCCAGACCATTCAATCAACACAAAAGCCAGCAAAGCCAACCCCATCAACAAACACGACAGCACCACCGCCGCATCGCGGTTGACCGTTCCTGGCCGTCCCAGATGTTCATACACCAGCGTGGTAAGGGTAGCCCACTCGGGGCGCGACAAAAACAACGTGACCGCAAACTCACCGACGGCCGTGGCAGCCGCAAATGCCATACCCCGGCGCAGCGCCGGGCGCAGCAGGGGTAGGGTGATGCGCCAGAACACATGCCAGGGCGTGGCGCCCAGGGTGCGGGCGGCCTGCGCCAGATGCGCGGGCATGCTGTCCAGCGCCCCCGCCAGTGACTTGGCGACAAAGGGGTAGGCCAGCAAGGCGTATGCGCAGACCAGCAGGCCAAAGCTGGCCGTCCACTGCGGGTAGAGCAGCAGCAGGCCAAAGGCCACCATGACGGGTGACACCACAAACGGCAAGAACACCAGCGTGCGCAGCAACAGCGACTGGCGGGCCGCCAACGCGTGGGCCAGCCCCAAGCCGGTGGCCAGCGCAACGGCCAGCGCCGTGAAGCGCAAGCTGTTCCACAGCGCCGCCAGCGTGGCGTCGTCCAGCAGCACACCCCAGGCGCCACCGCCGGCAGCCGCCACACGCCAAACGATGGCCAGCAGCGGCGCACCACAAACCAGCAGCAGCACGGCCAGCGCACCCCACACGCCGGCCCACTGGTGCAGGCCCCGCGGCCTGCACCGCTGCACAGCATCCGCACGGGATGGCGTGGCCAAGCGCCGCTCGATGGCGGCATAGGCCAGCGCTACCACGCCTGTCATCACCAGCATCCACAGCGCCAGTGAACCGGCTTGCGCCAACTGCAGTTCATGCGCGACCAGCGTGTAGATTTCCACCTCCACGGTGGCGTATTCCTGCCCACCCAGCACCAGGGCCAGGCCAAAGCCGGAAAAGCAATATAAAAACACCAGACACAACGCCGACATCAACCACGGCGCAATAGCCGGCCACTCGATGCGCCAGAACACCCGCCACGGCGTGGCCCCCAGCGTGCGGGCAGCGGCCACGCGGGAGGCGCTGACCTGAGCCAGCGCCTCGGTGGCGGCGCGCACCACCAGGCACAGGTTGAAGAAAAGGTTGCCATAGATCAGCAACCACGGGCTGCCCTGCAAGTCCGGTCCACCCCACGCCGTGATAACGCCTTGCGGGCCCACCAGTGCCAGCACGCCCATGGCCGCCACCAGCGTGGGCACCACAAAGGGCAGCATCAGCGCGTGCAGCACAAACGCCCGCCCCGCAAACTCGAAGCGCGCCAGCACCCAGGCCACGGGCAGGCCCAGCCCCAGCGCCAGCACGCACGTCAGAGTAGCCTGCAAAAAAGACCAGGCCAGTCGCCAACGCAGGTAACTGTCCTGCAGCGGCGCCCACAGGGGGAGCTGCCCACCTTCGACCAGCAGACGCAGCGCGGGTGCCACCAGCAGGACCAACAGGAAGACCAGCGGAAAGACTGCCAGCAGCCAATTTGCTCTATTTTTCATAGCTGCTTACGCAGTGCTGGCGAGGGCTAGCGATCGTTTTATGCACTACACGTTCGGTGTGCATCACTTCAAAACCGCCTTGGTCCAGCGTTGCACCCACTCCGCATTCTTGTCTGCGATGGCCTGCGCGCTGGGGCTGTCAAAGGCCGCCGGCTCTACTGCATGGAGCAACGCATCAACGCGCGCCACGGTGGCGTCCGCCGGGAACATCCACATCCCGGTTTGCAGCGCTTGCTGAACGGCGGGCGACCGCAAAAACTGAACAAACCGCAGTGCCGCCGCGCGCTCCCGGCCACCTTTGACCAGCGCCACGCCCTCGATCTGTCGGAATACGCCACCGGGCAAGGTCAGGCTGCCCGTCGGGGGCTCGGCGAGTTTGACCTTGCTGTAAAACACCTCGGCGGCCGGGCTGCTGGCGTAGCTGACGACCAAGGGGTGCGCGCCACCGTTGTGGCTGAATTCGGTGTAGTAGGCCTCGCTCCAACCCTTGGTCACCTTGACGCCGTTGGCACGCATGCGGGCCCACCAGTCAAAGGCTTTGGCTTCTCCCAGGCCCCCGATGGTGGCCAGCAAAAAGGCATTGCCCGGGCTGGAGGTGGCCGGGTTTTGCACCACCAGGAGCCTGGCGTAGGCAGGCTGGGCCAGATCTTCCAGTGACCGCGGTAGCGCCAGGCCTTTTTTTGCAAACCAGGCCTTGTCGAAGTTGAGTGTCACGTAGCCGTAGTCCACCGGAACCAGACCGGCGAGCAAGGTGATCTTGCTGTCGCCAACGGCCGGGCCCTCCCACGGGTCCAGCACCTGGGCCGCCAGGGCCTTGCCGGCCAACACGTTGTCAATGCCAAACACCACATCGGCCACCGGGTTGGCGCGGGTCAGGATGAGTTTGTTGAGCATTTCACCGGCGTCACCGGCCTTGGTGATGTGCAGCGCAACGCCCGCCTCTTTCTCAAACTCTACCAGCAGGGGTTTGGGCAGTGCGAAGGAGGCATGGGTCAGCACACGCAGTTCGGCGGCAGACGCCAACGCCGCAGCGAACGACGACACCAGCGCGGCGAGACAGAGAAGAAAACGGTGGTGCATCGTGTGTTGGCTTTCCCGCAAATTTTAGCGGTGTGGCCTGCAGCGCGACAGCGCACAATCCATGTCACCCATGCAAACCCTTTTCGCACTGCTCGCAAGCTTCTCCTGGCAGGAGTTGCGTAACCACCCGTGGCGCAACGCTGCGGCGGTGGTATCGGTGATGCTGGGTGTTGCATTGGCGTTTGCCGTGCACCTGATCAACGCCTCGGCGCTGGACGAATTTGCGCAAGCGGTGCGTTCGGTCGGCGGGCAGCCGGACCTGGAGTTGCGCGCCGCCACCGGCTCGGCAGGCGGCATTCCCGACACGCTGCTGGGGCGCATGGCCCGCCACCCCGACGTGGCGCTGGCCAGCCCGGTGCTGGAGATCAGCGCCTATGCGCTGGGTCCCACGCCCACCACGGACGCGCCAGTGCGTGCCCCGTCTGCCAGGCCCGGCGACGCACCCCGTGTGCTGCTGCGCCTGGTCGGCGTGGACGCGCTGCAGGTAGCCGCCATCAGCCCGGACCTGCTCGCCCTGCCCGGTGCCGGCGCCGACCGGTTGGACATCTTTGCACCCGACACCGTGTTCCTGAACGCCAGCGCCCGCAGCCGCCTGGCCGGTGACACGCTGCAACTGCAGTGGGGCATGCAGCTCAAGACGGTCCGGGTGGCGGGTTCGGTGCGCGCATCCGGCGCACCGCTGGCGGTGATGGACATTGCCGCGGCGCAAGACCTGTTTGGTAAGCCGGGGCGCCTGACGCGGCTGGACTTGCGCTTGCGTGCCGGTGTGGACCGCGCCGCCTTTGTCCGCGCCCAGCTCGCTGCGCCCGACTGGCCGGCGCAGGCCACGCTGGTGGAGCCTGGCGACACGCTGGAGCGCATGTCCACGCTGTCGCGCGCCTACCGGGTCAACCTGACGGTGCTGGCCCTGGTGGCCCTGTTCACCGGGGGATTCTTGGTGTTCTCCGTGCTGGCGCTGAGCGTGAGCCGGCGCGCGCCGCAGTTTGCGTTGCTGGGCGTGCTGGGGCTGACCGGCGGGCAGCGCCTGGGCCTGGTGCTGCTGGAGGCCGCTGTGCTGGGCCTGGTGGGCAGCGTGCTGGGCATCGCCCTGGGCACGGGCCTGGCGTCCCTGGCCTTGCGCCTGCTGGGTGGCGACCTGGGCGGTGGCTTCTTTGCCGGTGGCGCGCCGGCCTTGCAATGGAGCCCGCTGGCCGCGTTGGCGTTTGCCACGCTGGGTCTGCTGGCGGCCCTGGTGGGTGCCTGGTGGCCCGCGCGCTGGACGCAGGGACTGCCGGCCGCCCAAACCCTCAAAGGCCTGGGCACGGCGCAAGCGCCCCAGAGCCATGTGGTGCTGGCCGCCGCCTTGCTGGTGGCTGGTGGTCTGCTGGCCCTGCTCCCCCCGGTATGGGGCATACCGTTGGCGGCCTATGCCAGCGTAGGCCTGATTCTGGTCGGCGGCATTGCCGGCCTGCCCTGGCTGGTAGGCGCGGTGCTGGACCGCGTGGCACCGCTGGTCACCCGCCAGGCCCTGCCGCTGCTGGCGGTGGAGCGGGCCCGACGCGTGCGCGGCAGCGCGGCGGTGGCGGTCAGCGGCGTGGTGGCTTCGCTGAGCCTGGCCGTGGCGTTGACGGTGATGGTGGCCAGCTTCCGAACCTCGGTCACGCAGTGGCTGGACACGGTGCTGCCCGCCAGCCTGTATGTGCGTTCGTCGGCCAATGCCAGCACGCAGGACACCGCCTACTTCGACCCCGCCTTTGTGCAGGCTGCGGCACGGCTGCCCGGCGTGCAGCGGCTGGGCAGCCAGCGCAACACGCAGTTTCTGCCCGACCCCAGCCAACCGGCCGTCACGCTGATTGCCCGCCCCCTGGGGCCTATGACCGGGACCACGCGCGGCCTGCCGCTCACGGGTGAGCCGCTGCCGGTGCCGGCTGGCCAGATTGGCATCTACGTCAGCGAGGCCATGGTGGACCTGCACGGTGCCCGCCCGGGCACGGTCTACGCCCCACTCCTTAAGCACTTTCAGGCGCTAGCCCTCGATAAATATGATGGTAGCGCTACGTTTTTTATAGCAGGCGTATGGCGCGATTATTCCCGTCAGTTTGGCACCATTGCCATGGAGCACGCGGATTTCCAGCGCCTGAGTGGGGACAGCCGTGTCAACGACATCGCCCTGTGGCTGGAACCGGATGCCGACGTGCTGGTGGTGGAGCAGGCGCTGCGCGACCTGGCCAACGCCCAGGCCCACACGCCCGGCGGCGAGGCCGGGCGGCTGATGGACTTTGGCTCGGCGCGCGAGATCCGCGCCACTTCGCTGCGCATCTTCGACCGCAGCTTTGCCGTAACCTACTGGCTGCAGGCAGTGGCGATTGGCATTGGGCTGTTTGGCGTGGCGGCGTCCTTCAGCGCCCAGGTGCTGGCACGGCGCAAGGAGTTTGGCTTGCTGGTGCACCTGGGCCTGACGCGCCGCCAGGTGCTGCGCGTGGTGGCCACCGAGGGGCTGGCCTGGACCCTGCTGGGCGCCATGGCCGGCCTGGGTCTGGGCCTGGCCGTGGCCGTGGTGCTGGTGCACGTCGTCAACCCGCAGAGCTTTCACTGGACCATGGAACTCACGCTGCCCGCCTGGCGCCTGCTGGCACTGGGCGCGTCGGTGGTGGTGGCGGGCACGCTGACGGCGTGGCTGGCAGGGCGCGCTGCCGCCGGGCGCGACGCCGTGCTGGCGGTCAAGGAAGACTGGTAGCGCCGTGGGTGGGGTGATGGGTGATGGGCGATTCTGGCCACAGCCCCCGTGGAATATGCACAGGACACTATTAGTTTCGTAGCAATCAAACTGCCAGCGACCGCAGCTTTTGCAATGCCAAAGTCACCGTCTGCCCGTGCATGGCAATGGCATCCAGAATTTCCAGCGGCTTGCGGGTGTCACGGTCCACCTTCGCATGGGGGTTGACGGCTTTCAGATCAAAGGTCGTGGCATCGATGGTGTCGGCTTTGGCCTGGCATTCACGCATGGCCTTCTCGGTTGCAAGAAGTTCGTCCCGGCACAGCGTCATTTTCTTGTCGCTGCCCTTGGTCTTCTTCAGTGTCGCCAGTTTTTCCTTGAGGGTGACAGATTGGTTTTTGAGCCGCTCGACCTCCGCCAAGTGTGGCGCCATGTCAGCACGGGCCTTGGCCCGGCGGGCGGCGAAATCAACCGTCCACGAAAAGTCGCTATTACCTTTTGGCTTTCCATGGTGGGCCAGCAATCGCGCCAGCGTGGGGAATGCCTTGCCTGCGTTGCCCTCTTGGGCATGCCAGTCGCCGACCAGAGTGGCGGGCAGTTTGGCATCGTCCAGCACTTCAAACTGCGGCCCCCAACCAAACTGGCTCAAGGTCATGGGAGTCTTCTTGCCCACCTTGACGTGTGACAGGTCGTAGTACCAAATCCGCTCGGTCTTTTTGCCTTTGGTGAAAAACAGCAAATTGGTCTTCACGCCAGCACCCGCCGTGGAGAAAACGCCACCTGGCAAGCTCACAATGCACCACAGGTCGCACTCGTCCAGCAGCTTGCGTTTGGTATCGACAAAGGCGCTCTCGTTGGTGCGAAACAGCAAACCTTCATCCAGCACCACGGCGCAGCGCCCGCCGGGTTTTCGATTGAGCGCGGGTTTCAGCTCCGCCAGAATGTGCTGCATGAACAGCACCTGCGTGGAACTGGTTTCAAAGCTGTAGTTCTTCTGTGCCTCTTTGCCTTCCTTGCCGCCAAAGGGCGGGTTGGTCAGGATCACGTCGAAGGTTGCGGGGGCCTGCTCAAACAGCGCGTCATAGGTCGGCGCGCCCGAGAGGGTGTTGCCATGCCACAGGTTGGGCTGGTCAATTCCGTGCAGCACCAGATTGGCCAGCGCAATCGGGAAGACCAGGTTTTCTTTCTCGCGGCCAAAGAAGGTGTCGTGCTTCAGGCGCTCCAGGTCCGTAGCTGACACGCTGTCGCCCAGGGCGTGCGCCATTTGCTCATAGGCTTGCGCCAGGAAACCACCCGTGCCGCAACATGGGTCGTACACCGTTTCACCTGGATGCGGGTCCACGATGCGTACCATGGCACGTACCACCTCGCGCGGCGTGAAGAACTGGCCGCCGTCAGAATTCTTCTCGCCCATCTTGAGCAGCAAGTCCTCATACACCTGCGACAGGGTGAAGAAATGCTGGTCGTCGATGTGGTCCACATGGATATCGTTGACCTTGTCCAGGATGTCGCACAGATTGGTTTCCGAGTCCACGCGCACCCGCTCCACCGCCGACATGATGCGGCCAATCACCCGCTGCTTGGGGCTGGCCGATGGGCTGGGCCTGCCATCGGGCAACACATCCAGCGTGTGCAGATGGGGCAACAGGTCTTTGTTGATGAAGGCAAACAGGTCGCCGACCTTGGTCTTGAGTTCGGCGCGCTTCCAGCCGGTGGGTGCAGCCCAGTCCTGCCAGCGGTAGGGCGAGCGCAGTGCGGAGACGAACGGCTTGCCCACCGCTTCCGCCGATTCACGGGCGCGCTCCTCTTGCGCGTCCAGAATGCGCAGAAACAAAATCCACGTCAGCTCCGGCACATACTGCAAGGCACTTGCGCAGTTGGAGCGACGCATGATGTCGCAGATCGACTTGACGAAGCTCGACAGCGATTGCGTGGAGGCGATGGACTTGGGTTTCTTGGTTTTCGTCATATTGGGTTTCATGGCCTGTTGTGCGGCGGGCTGGTGGGCTCCCAGAGCAACTGGCGTAGTTCGTGGGTCACAACCGCCAGGGGCGGTGCTTGCAGCTTGTTTTTGTTCAGGAACGCTGCCCACTGCTTTTCTTTGGACGGGTCTTTTGCAAACGCGTCCGACAAACCCATGGGCAGGCTTTGCGGCAGCGGCGTCCCGCGTCGGGCAAAGGTTGCGGCAATGGCTTGCAGCAATACGGCGGGGTCCAATGGCGCGTGTTGCGTCAGGAACCACACGTCAAAGTAGTCCTTCAGCCGCGTATTCACCATGCCAAGGCTTACCATGGCCTGGTATTTCTCGGCAACCACGGTGTAGCGGGGGTAGGCGCGGATCTGAGGTGCCGCCATGTCCGCCAGCAGCACCGGGTAGCGCACGCGTTCAGCCTCTGGTGTGACCGCATCGCCATAACCCACATCGATTTGCACGGCGCATCGGGCGCCGTCCAGCACGCCCAACAAAGTTACCCGCGTCCCCGCATAGTTGGCTTCTCTTCGGATTTCTGTGGCGCGCACAGTGGTGGGGTCGAACACCATGCCGTCATCGTGGGGTAGTGCGCACACCGTGCGGAAGACAGTCACCAGGTCCGCCATGTCGGACGAGCCAAACCCCAGCAAGTCCATGTCGCGGGTGGGTCGGTGCGGTTGGTCAAACCACAGGTCAAACAGCAATGCACCCTTGAGCAAAAAGGCATCCGCCCACTGCGATGCGCCCAGGCGGTAGAGCAGGCGTTCCAGCGCATATTTCGTCAGGATCAGGTTGTAATCCATGGCCTGCTCTTTGGCACGCGTGAGCAAACGGGCGCGCACCGATGCAGCCACATTCTTTGAGGTGCTCATGGTTTGGCCCCCAGCGCTTCCATATAAGGCCGCATCACATTGGCCACCCGGCAAATTTGGGCATAGCGCCACAGCTCATCCATGGTGACGCGGCGTTGCCGCCAAGCCTCGTGCAGAGCCTCCAGCGCCACGTCCAGACCGATTTTGTTGCGGAACTTGAAGCAATCGGCCACCGTCTTGGCCACGCAAAACACCCGCACACCCACGCCATCCACATCCACGGTTTCAACACCCGCAGTCATGGCTTCGCCTGACATGTGCACGACCCGCAGTGGCGGGTAGCTGAGTTTGGGAGGATGTGCCTTGTGGGGGATGGCAAGCCAAATTTCTGCAGACTGCTGCGTGGTCAGCTCCAGCACGCGCAGTGCGGAGATCAGGCAAATCACGCCCTGCGTACTCCTGGTGGCCACTTCTGCCAGTGCGCCGTGCTCGGAAAGTGGCCGGTCAGGCAGCGCATACAGACCGCGCCCAAGCTGCGCCAGTTGGCCTTCACGCACCAGCTGCGCCAGCGCTACCCGTGACTCACCCGCCGCGCCCACATCGCGCGTGCGCAGCACGCCCTTGCTGCGCGCGAGGGCGAGAATGGGGTGTTGGGAATCGAGTGGCATGGTTGCAGTTTATACAAAAACGCGGCATAAATATATAAATGCCGAAGTTTTGTATCAATTCAGTCGCCGTTGTCTTCGGTTAAGGACGCAGCGCCGAAGACTTCTGCCAGTAGGCGGGAAGGCAGCAATTCGATGTCTTTGAGTTGCTGCTCGGCAGCCACTTCCGCTTCGCGTGTGGCTTCGGCGATTTGGTTCAGTATGACCGCCAGTCGCTGTTGCTCCTTGAGGCTCGGCAGCGGAATTTTGATAGCTTCAATCTGCCCTGGCGAAATGTGGGGAACGCCCAGGCTTTGCTCATGGCCAGAGATTGCTTCGATGAATGGCTCTGTGTGAAGGAAGGCGTACAGGTAATCGGCGTTCAGTCGGGTTTCATCAATGCGGAAACGACCGACGCGCTGCACCAGCAAGGCTGGCAGATCGGTCGCGGTGACGCGTGCCACCTTTATGCCCGACGAGATGATCGGTCGGTCCAGGCTTATGAGCACATCGCCCTCAGCGAGTGCGTAGGCTGTATGTGCCGTCGCCGCGTCGGGCGACAAGGAAACGGTATCGTCCCAATAGACTCGGCCCGGAGAGATATTGGCGTTGCGCAGTAAACGAACGCCCAGTTTCTGGAAGGTTCCGCTTTTGAAGGCGTAACCGGATTGGATGCGTGCGACTTTGCCAAGGGGGCAACTGTCTTCAATGGCTGCGAAAGCGGCTTTTAGGGCTTGTGCTTTCAGTAAGCGAATTTCGCTCAGTTGCGCCTGCGCGGCGTGCCTTGCTTCTTCGACGGCGGTGAGTTGGTTACTCAAACGAGCAACGATGCGCCTTTGTTCGGCACTACTCGGCAGTATGAGCGGGATTGATGTAATCACGCTCTGCGCAATATTGCGCATTGATTCACTGCTGCCTGTGGCAAAGTGTTCGATGTGCTTGCGTGCCGAATCGGATCGCAGAGCAAAGAGCAAATAGGACTTGTCAACTTTTTCCGGCGCCACGACTAATCGCAGGGTCTTATCCGACAGGAGTCGAAGAGGATAGTCTTTCTCGACAAGGACAACGGCTCCAACAAGCTCCTTTGTGTTTGCCCGAGACATAAGCAAGTCACCACGCCGGACGCGGTGATGCGCTTCGGGTTCATAACCTACAACCGCCTTTGCTTCGTCTGGTTTGAATGCGGACCAAGATACTGCGCTGACTTTAAGAACGCCAAGTTCGTCAATTCGCGCAAGTGCCTCTGTTGTCTGGAAACTTCTTCCTGCCTGAATATCAACTAATACGTCACCAAGAGTGCTTTGCCCGCTCATACCCCAAACAACCTCGTCTTCGCTTCCCGCAACACATCCACCGGCTTGCCCATGGACCGTAACGCCGACAGTCCACCCACGCGTTTGAACTCCGGCACCTCCCACATCAGCGGTGACTCCAGCGCATCGGTGCCGCCTGCGCCAAACTGGTGGCCAATGCCGCGCAGCACGATGGCGGCCTTGCTGTCCACGCTGGCAAACCACGGGGCTTGGGTGGCCAGATACGCGCCCTCGCGCTCCGGGCGCTTCAGCGCTTTTTCGCGGTAGCCATAGTGGGCGAATAAATCAAAGTGGTCGCATTCACCCAGGCCCACGAGATCGCGCACGGTGTCGGGCGAATAGTGTTCGCCCAGCAGGTGGTTGATGAGGGCCTGGCGCTTTTGCGTCTCGACCCACAGGCCGCGAAAGTCGTGCAAGGTAGCCGCCTCGCGCAGTACGCGGGTGATCATTTCGGCGCGGTATTCGTCAAGGGGGATGGCCACTTCGCGACCATCGCGTTCTTGCAAGATGTAGCGGCCCTGCGGTGTGATGCTGACCTTTTGCCCGCCCCTGATTTCGGGTAGGGGCAGCGGATCGTCTTCGTCGTCACCACCGCCGCCTCCGCCCGAGCCGTCGTCCGGCTTGCGGGCGCGTGGTTTGGCGGCGGTGGTGATGAAGTCGGTGCCAAACAGGTCGGTGACGCCGGTGTAGTCGTACAACCAGACCTTGTACTTCTGCGTGGGTTCGTCAATGCGGGTGCCGCGCCCCACCATTTGGTAGAACAGGATGCTGGATTCCAGGTAGCGGAAGAAGACCACGGCGTTCAGGCGCTCAATGTCCACGCCCGTGGCCAACAGGTCCACGGTACAGGCAATAAAGCAGCGCTCACCCGAGCCGCGCATCTGGCCCAGTAGCTCAGAGCCGCCTTCGGCAGTGCATTTGAAGGCGTAGTGGTCTTTGGGCGTTTGCTTGTTTTCCTTGCACCATGCGGCGTATAGGCGTTGCATCTGCAGGGCCACGCGGTCGGCGTGCAGGTCACGCGTGCAGAAAATGATGACTTTTTGCTCCGGCCCGCCATGCTCACACAGGCGCTGGAACAGGTCCTGGCACATGGCGGCAATGCGCTCGGGTAGCAGGATGTCGTCGTCAAAATTCTTGAAGCTGTACTGTGCCTTGATCTCGTCGGGCAGCAGGTATTTGCCGGTGCGTGCGTCTATGGGTTTGAGTGCCAGGATGTCGGCGCGGGTAAAGGTTTTCCAGTCAATGCTGGGTTTGAGTTTGACGATTTCGCAGGCGGCCAGGTAGCCGTCTTCCTGGGCCTGTATCAAGGTGTATTCGTAGACTGGCTCGCCAAAATAGGCCAGGTTGTTGGCGGTGATGTCGGCGTCGTCTGCCGTCTGGTGCTTGGATTCGCGCAGTTGCCGTGGGGTTGCCGTCAGGCCAATCTGGATGGCCTGCGGGTTGCGTTTGAGTACCTCGGACCAGCGGCCCCAGGCCGAGCGATGGCATTCGTCAATGATGATGACGGAGAACGAATCTTGCGGGTAGTGCCGGGTCAGAAAGCTGGCGTAGTCGTCATCTGCATTGTCCAACCCCAATGTTTGGTAGGTGGCAATGTGGACCTTGGCGTTTCTGGCGGCGTTGTCGCCATGGTCAGTGCCCACCATGCGCACACTGCCTTTGGGGAAGGCCTTGCCGAGCTTTTCCCAGGCCTGCTCGCGCAGGGCATCGCGGTCGCACAGGAAGAGGGCAGGCTTGGTCAGACGGCCCGCCTCATGCATTCGCCACAGCAGGTTCGCAGCGATGACGGTCTTGCCTGCGCCGGTGGCCAGGCTGAGCAGCACGCGAGCGGGTTCTCCGGCGCTTTCGCACAGCAGGATTTTCTCGAACGCGGCGCGGATGGCAGCATCCTGGTAGTAGCGCGGCTTGCTAAAAGCGGCGGCATCCGCCTCGAAGAGCATGGCGGCGTTGGGTGCACTGATGTTGACGCCCGTGTCCTTGGCGTAGCGGGCGGTCAGGTCGTCATGCGAGGGAAAGTCTGGAAACGGATGCGGTCCGCTGGGCAACTGGTTGATCTTGTCGAACTCGCCATAGCGGTGGCCGTTGGTGGCAAACACGTATTGCACCGCGAAACGGGTGCAATCGGCGTAGCCTTTGGCCTGTTGCATGCCTTTGAGCGGGTCTTCGGTTTCGGCTTTGGCTTCAATAACGCCGACGGGGAGCGGTTTGGTCATGCCTTGGGGTTGAACGCACAACAGGTAGTCGGTGCGCCCATTACCGGTGCGGCGGCGACCTTTGTTGCCTGTGGGCTCCACCGGCGCCGGTGTTTCGAGCTTGATGCGCCATTCGCGATAGCCTTTGGCTCGGAGCACTGGATCGATCAGCTCATAGCGCGTTTCGGCTTCGTTGTAAGACATTCACTCTCCCATCTTGTTCTGCCCCGGCATTATTGACTACTCCCGTGGGAGCAACGCCGACTGACCGCCACCATCCCCAACGGCAAGGCCTACGACCCGGCTTAGCCGGAAAATAGAACTATGCCTGGCCCGAATTGCCCGAATCCACGCTATCGTTTTAGATTCGAATTTGCTGCAGATTTAATAGCAACTAACGAAGATTTTACGGGGGCTACAGCCACATTTCTCTTAAGATAGTCAGGTACCGCAGCGGCACGGATAGGAACGCAATTATTTGACGCCTGGCACCTTGCGGCCTTGCTCCCACTCTTGCGGCGCGCGCCATGGCGGCCGCCGCCCAGGGGCCGGCCATTTCCGCACCTACTCGTGTCGCAGTGCCTCGATGGGGTCCAGCCGCGCGGCACGGCGGGCCGGAAAGTAGCCAAACACCACGCCAATGACGGCCGAGAACACAAAGGACAGCACGTTGACGGCGAGGTTGAAGGTATAGGGCACCTCCATCAACGCCGCCAGCCCGATGGAGGCAGCGGTGGCCAGCACAATGCCCACCAGCCCGCCCAGCGCAGCCAGCACCACGGCCTCGATCAGGAACTGCA
>ERZ724527.235-NODE-235-length-28157-cov-6.487581_pt1 | contig 28157 bp, 30 predicted proteins | sample MGYA00376060_ERZ724527 | MGnify/ENA primary metagenome ERZ724527 (study PRJEB28724, sample SAMN07190886) | activated sludge metagenome | isolation source: activated sludge of sewage treatment plant in Hong Hong | place: USA: Christiansburg, Virginia | collected...
TACAGTGGGAATGGGAAGTGAAAGTGCCGCAGGGTGTGGCCTTTATCATTCCAGACTCGGTGGTGAAGGGAAACACGGTGGGCGAACGCATGTTGGTGTGCAATGAGGTGGCTGCTTCGGTAGTGAACCGTCAACGCGGCAAGCATACTGAACACGTGTTTACTTACACGCCCAGAGGCGATGGTGCGGAGCCACGTCCAATTGGTTACCTGAACAATAACGGGTGGCGAGCGGGATGTGAGCGTGCTGGATTACCTGGGCTGCACATACACGATTTGCGACACACTTTCGGTTACCGCTTGCGGCAGGCGGGTGTGGATAAACAAACGCGTGGTGAGCTGCTGGGGCACGCTGCTAGCGACATGACTGAGCATTATTCGATGGCTGACTTGGATCATTTATACCGACAAGCCAACACGATAACAGTGCCCATACATGCTGATGCAGTAGTCACGTTACGTCGCAGAAAAATGGCTGTAGTCACGTAGAAAAAAGAGCTTCGCCGTAAGAAAGTCACGCGAATCTCACGCAGTCCAGAAATAAAAAAGGCCTGCATCGCTGCAAGCCTTTGATTTATATGGTGGGTCGTGATGGATTCGAACCATCGACCAATTGGTTAAAAGCCAACTGCTCTACCGACTGAGCTAACGACCCCTTAAAGAGGCGACCATAGTAATGTCTGACACCAAAAAAACAAGCCTTTTTTGCAGCAATCAGGCTTGCTGATAGCGGGTAGGATCCGCTATCCCTGCCTGTTCAAACCCGTCCCGACGAAGACGGCAACTGTCGCAAACACCACAGGCATGGCCAGCATTGTCGGCCTGGTAACACGATACGGTCTGGCCGTAATCGACACCCAGCGCAGCACCTTGCTGGATAATCCCGGCCTTGCTCAATGCCATCAATGGCGTGTGGACGGTGATGGTCCTGCCCTCCACGCCTGCCTTGGTGGCCAGATTAGCCATTGTCTGGAACGCCTCGATATACGCCGGGCGACAATCCGGGTAACCGGAGTAATCCACTGCATTCACACCGATAAATATATGGCGGGCATCCAGCACCTCGGCCCAGCCCAGTGCGATGGAGAGAAACACTGTATTTCGGGCAGGCACGTACGTCACAGGAATCCCGCTACCCGCTTCTGTAGGCACAGCAATGCGGTCATCCGTCAGCGCCGAACCCCCAATGGTAGAGAGATCCAGCTTCACCACCTTGTGCTCACAAGCGCCACCGGTTCGAGCCACGTTTTCTGCTGCCACCAGTTCAGAACGGTGGCGCTGGCCATAATCGAATGCCAGCGTGAAACAGTCATACCCCTGCGCTTGTGCCATAGCCAGAACCGTAGCGGAATCCAGCCCGCCCGACACAAGCACAACCGCACGTTGCTTGTTTACAGCATCAGCGTCCACGCTCTTCGCCCCAGATCAACTTATGTAACTGCAATTGCATGCGCACTGGCAGGTTATCTGCAATGATCCAGTCGGCCAGATCACGGGATGGCAATTCGGTAAATGATGGCGAGAATAATATTTCGTCCACTTTATCTGCCAGCTGATAGTGGTCGATTTGCATTCGCGCCCACTCATAATCTTCCCGATTACACAGCACAAACTTGATCTGATCTTTGCGATCAAGGCACGCGATATTTTCATAGCGGTTGCGCGACAACTCACCCGATGCCGGCGTTTTCAGATCCACCACTTTCACCACGCGTGAATCCACTGCCTCAACCGGCATAGCGCCGCCTGTTTCCAGTGATACTTCATACCCCGCATCACAGAGCGCTGTCATCAATGGCAAAGCATTAGGCTGGGCAAGCGGCTCCCCGCCTGTCACGGTGACATAGGCGGGTTTGTACGCTGCCACAGCATCAAGGATTTCTCCCAGCGTCATTATCTGGCCACCCTCGAATGCGTAATCCGTATCGCAATACGTGCAGCGCAACGGGCAACCGGTAAGACGAACAAAAACCGTCGGCAACCCGACTGTTCGCGTCTCACCTTGTAACGAAAAAAATATCTCGCTGATACGCAGGGTGTCAGAAGCCATCACAACATCTTTTACATAGACTCAAGATAGCTTTTTGCCAGCGGCGCAGATTTTGAATTTCCGGCAGCCACTTCTTTCAACAAGGTGCGGGCCTGGTCTGTTTTGCCTTGCTGGTTGTAAATTTTCCCCAGATTGTACTTTGCATCATCCGTCTTGCTGTGCGACGGAAAACGTTCAATCAGGGAAGAAAAAGCTGCACCGGCAGAATTGGTATCGCCCTGCGTCTGGTAGACAAACCCGAGCCAAAACCAGGAGTTGCCTGCATACTCACTGTCTGGGTATTTCGCCACGAACGCCTTGAATGCAGCAGAGGCTCCGCTGTAATTCTTTTCCTTGAGCAAACCATAGGCTGCTTCGTACTCTTCCCGCCCGTCAGTATTGCCTGGCTTATCGCCTGTGGAAACTGGCGGCTGCACTGCTGAAGATGCATTGATTGGCGCAGCAGGGTTCTCTGCCGTGGAAGAGCCTGATGGTGCACTGCCACCAGATAAACGACGGTCCAGGCTGGCGAAGTCTTCCTGATGCTGTTGCTTCAACTTCTGCAACTCATAGGCCTGTTCTTCCAGTTGGCCGCGCAATGCAGATACTTCTGCCTGCAATTGCTGGTATTGGCGAAACATATTCCCGCTGTCTGTGCCGCCATCCGTGCTGCTGGTTGTGGTGCTGGCACCATAGGTTTTACTGCCGGCGGCATACCCTTCACTAACCCCTGCCGCCCTGGATTGGGGCGTGCTGAGATCACTCACGGGTGCCTGCGCTATCGCAGACAGCGCAAAGCAGCTGAACCCAATAAGCGGCAGTGCCTTCTGGATAATCCTGATGATTCTCATGTCTGGGACTCCTCTGTAAAAACCGTTATGGCCGTGCCAGTAAACTTTTTTTCTACACAATAAAACAAAAAGGGCCAGCAATGCGCTGACCCTCCCTGTTTTCTATAGCCATTTCTATAGCAACCCTGTGCCAGTTAACCACTGACCATCGAGCATTATCTCTTGAGAATTTCTACACGGCGGTTTTTGCTATAAGCAGATTCACCTTCGCCTTCCACTGCAGGACGCTCTTCGCCAAAACTTACCACTTCCAGCTGGCTAGCGCTTACGCCTTGCATGGTCAGGTAATCAGCCACTGCTTTACCGCGACGCTCACCCAGTGCCATGTTGTACTCACGCGTTCCGCGCTCATCGGTATTGCCTTCCAGCGTAGCGTGGCTGCCAGTAGACTTCAGCAGCTTGCTGTACGCATTCAGCATTTCTTCTGACGCAGGCTGGATGTCTGAACTGTCAAATTCAAAGTACACGATATTGCCGAACTGGTCAGATACCGAACCCCAGTTACCATCCCTGTCGCCAGCACCCATTGTGCTGCCATCGCCACTCAAGCCACTTCCGTCACCATTTGCATCTTTGTCAGCATCGCTCTGCTGGCTGGAACACCCAGTTACCAGAACCATTGCAAACATAACACCAAGCAGTTTTTGCATAATAGACATAGTTTTTCCTTTTAATCAGTTAACAGTCATCAGAACGGTTGGATTGTAGCACCCCGGATTAGTAAGGCGATTCTAATCACCTCCTATCGTATCAGCCACGGCTATTGTCAAAACCACGGCGGCGCTGCTTCTTACCACAGGCCGCCATGTTATTACTTAAATGAAGTACACGCCATGCTTTAGCGGGTTTTAAACGGCCCCCAGGCAGGCTCACGCACATCGCCGCTCAGGGATGGCAGCGGCACCTGCACACCACCGTCCACAGATACCGTAGCAAGGACACCCTGCCTGCCACGCTTCGTGGCATACATAATCATCCGGCCATTCGGTGCCAGCGCCGGGGATTCGTCCAGATTGGTCTGGGTAAGAACCGTGACACGTCCGGATTTCACATCTTGTACCGCTGTGTGAAAAACACCATCACGACGGTGAATAAAAGAAATCAACCTGCCATCTTCACTCATATGCCCATGCGCGTTGTAATCGCCCTCGAATGTCACGCGCTCGGTCTGTCCACTGCCGAGAGAAACTTTGTACAACTGTGGTTTGCCACCACGGTTGGAGGTGAAGATGATGCCGCTGCCATCTGCCGTCCAGCTGGGCTCTGTATCAATACCGAAATGGTTGGTGACACGACGCAGCTGCCGACTACCAAGATCCATCACGTAGATCTCAGGGTTACCATCTTTTGAAAGGCACATCGCCAGACTGCCCCCATCGGGTGAAAATTGTGGCGCGCCATTCAGCCCGGGAAAGTTCGTCAATCTCTCACGCTTGCCAGTGGAAATAGTCTGGATATAAATACCGGGCTTACGGCCTTCAAATGACACGTAGGCCACTTTTGTGCCATCTGGCGACCAATCCGGTGACATCACAGGCTCCTTACTGGTCAACAGCACTTGTTCGCGCGCGCCGTCCTGGTCGGCCATGTACAACTTGATGTTGCTGCCTTCACCACCTACATAAATGATCCGGGTCTGGAATGCGCCGCGAAAACCCGTCAATGCCTCATAGACTGCATCGCTGATGTAATGCGCAATGTCGCGCAAATTATTCGGGCCGCCCTGAATCGTCTTGCTGAACATGGTGGTCTGGCCATTGATATTGCAGAGAACAAAATTAGCGGTAAAACCACCATCGCCACGCGGTACCAGCTGCCCCGTCACCAGGTATTCTGCACCTGACATCCGCCAGTCGCGATACACTACCTCTGCATCTGTATGCGGGAAAGACAGCATGTTTTTCTTGTCGATAGGTTTGAATTGCCCACTGCGATACAAATCATCCGAGACAATCTCTGCAATCTGGTCACCATTGAAACCGGCACCACTCCAGGCAAAAGGAATCACAGCAATCGGGGTTGGATTGCGCACGCCTTTTTTTACTTCTATTGTCAGGCCTTGTGCAGCGACAAGCCCTGAAAAAAGAAAAAACAACACACTGCCAATCAGCCAGCGTTTCATCATGTATATCCTCTTATTCAAGTAAATCTTCCGGGTTAAACAATAAACTGAATTGTCGGAAATTTTTCTCAAACACTTCCGGCTTCATCTGGGTAATCTCTTCAAAGCGCTCGACTTTACGCACTGCTGCTTCTGCCGCCAGATCGAACGCTTTGTTTCCACTTCCTTCAACCACTGTGACATTCAACACCTGGCCGTTCGAGGACAATTCTATCTTCAGCAAGACTTTCATGCCCCGCCGAGCATTGGGTGGTCGGCTCCAGTTGTCTTCGATACGGCTGGAAATCAATCCCGCCCACTTGCCCAACTCATCATCCGTCAGCTCACCTGTTCGCGTTATATCTTCATCATTGAGCAGCGCCTGTATTGCCATCTCGGCATCTTTTCTGGCTTTTTCTTTTTCTATCGCAGAGAGTGCTGCCTGCTTTTTCTCCGCTTGTTTTGCATCAGGCTTCGGCGGCTCCACTTTCTTATCCGGCTGTTTCTTCTGTTCCTGCTGCTGCGGCTTGGGTTTAGGCTGCTCAGGTTTGGCTGCAATAGGCGACGGTTTATCCGTCGGTTTGATTTCCGGCTTCACTTCCTTGGGTTTAGTCACTTCAGGCTTGGGAGGCTCAGGCTCAGGCTTTGGCGGTTCTGGTTTCGGCTTCGGCTTTTCCGGTTTTTGTGTCTGGGTTTTCTGTTGTGGCGCCATGGTGGATTTTGGCGCATATACCAGCGACGCTTTCATCATGGCTGGCGGCGCCATGGTTTTTTGGTCTGCATGCCAATTCCATCCGATGAGCATAACAGCCGCCAGAGCCAGATGCGCACCAAGGCTTAATCCCAGTGAGCGGTATATCGGTTCGTCGCGTGTATCCGACACTCAGGCCGTCTCACTTCTTCGCTGGCGTGGATGGCGGCTCGGTAACAAGCCCGACATTGTCAACGCCCACACCTTGCAGTGCACCCATCACTTCCACCACCACACCGTAATCCACACGCGCATCCCCCCACACCAACACAGGCGTTTTGGGTTTGTTTGCCAGCACTTTCCGCACCTGTTCTGCAATATCCGCCAGTGGTGCAGACGCTTCCTGGTTGGCGCCGAGGTTCAGGTAAAAAGTCTTGTCTTGTTTGATCGATACAATCAACGGTTCTTCCTGGTTTTCCATCGGCTCGGTACTGGCCTGTGGTAACTGCACTTCAACACCTTGTATCAATAAAGGCGCAGTTACCATAAACACAATGAGCAATACCAGACAAACGTCTATCCATGGAACAACGTTGATTTCGGCTTTCTGCTCGTGTTTTTTACGCCGTCTCACTCCATCACTCCACGCGCAGCGGAATGCGCCTGACGATGCAAGATGCTGGAAAACTCATCTGCGAATGTTTCATAACGCGCCAATAAACGATTCAAGCGCGCCGTATAACGGTTATAGGCGATAACCGCTGGTATCGCAGCAAACAGGCCAATGCCGGTGGCAAATAGCGCCTCGGAAATACCGGGAGCCACTACCGCCAGCGTAGCTTGTTTCATGGCAGCCAGACCATGAAAGGAATCCATGATGCCCAATACAGTACCGAACAAACCGATATATGGGCTAACCGATGCAACATTCGCCAGAAATGGCAAATGCTTTTCCAGATGTTCTTCTTCTCGGGCCAACGCAACACGCATGGCACGCGTTGTACCTTCCATCACCGCGTCGGCTTCTACACCATTCTGTTTGCGCAAGCGGGTAAACTCCTTGAAGCCTGCACGAAAAATACTTTCCAGCCCTCCCACTTCTCCCTGATGCGCCCGGTCATTTCCTTCACGGTAAAGCCGGCCCAGGTCAATGCCAGACCAGAATGCCTGCTCAAACTGATGGAAATTGACTTCTGCTTCCCGGTAAGCGCGCGCCCTACGGATAATCATGGCCCACGACACGACGGAAGCACCCAATAGCACGATAATCACCAACTTGATTGGCAATGCCGCGTGCCAGAATAAACTGATCAAGGACAACGACTGGTTCGCTGTATCCACGCTTTCACTCCTCTTTGTACGACTATCCAGAATAGGAAAATCGTCTGGTCATAAAATCCGGTTGGTGCGCCTCAATGAGCGCTCTCTTTTTTGTGTTGCTCAAATTTGTGTTGCCCAAAAACGCTTTTAACCTGATCGTACATCGCATCAGGCATTGCACAGGGGCGGTTACTCGCCCGGTCAACGCAAGCAATACGGATTTCGCTTCGACAGAGCAACTCTCCCCCACGGAGAACCGTCTGCCCAAACACGATATTGCTGCGTGCAACTTTCAATGGGCTGGCAGTGACTACCAACTCATCATCCAGCCTTGCGGCGCCAAGATACTGCACATTGGCAGAATGCACCACAAACATTTTATCGTCAGAAAAGATAGCTGTCTTGCCATAACCCAGCGCGCGCATGAATTCCGTCCGGGCACGCTCCATGAACTTCAGATAGTTCACGTAATAAACGATTCCACCGGCATCGGTGTCTTCAATATACACACGAACGTCCACGGAAAAAGTCATGTATCACTCCGCTGGGGAGCGGGTATGCCCAGATGCTCATATGCAAGCCGCGTCGCCATGCGTCCCCGCGTTGTGCGCGCCAGATAGCCCTGCTGGATCAGGTAGGGTTCAAGCACTTCCTCAATGGTATCCCGCTCTTCACTGATCGCAGCAGCCAGACTGTCAACACCCACCGGCCCACCGTCAAACTTCTCGATAATTGCCAGCAACAAACGGCGATCCATGGCATCACAACCGATATGGTCAACGCCAAGCATTTGCAGGGCAGTATCTGCAATGCCGGCTGTCACCAGCCCGCTGTTTTTGACATCCGCCACATCGCGCACACGACGCAATAACCGGTTGGCAATGCGAGGCGTACCACGGGCACGACGCGCAATTTCAGACGATCCACCCGCTTCCATTTGCATACCCAGAATATCGGCAGCACGCGTGACGATATGCGTAAGGTCGTCCACGTTGTAAAACTCCAGACGCTGCACAATGCCGAAACGGTCGCGCAGGGGCGATGTCAACAACCCGGCGCGCGTAGTCGCCCCCACTAGCGTAAACGGCGGCAGATCCAGCTTGATTGAACGCGCAGCAGGGCCTTCGCCAATCATGATATCCAGCTGGTAATCTTCCATCGCGGGATACAGGATTTCTTCCACTACCGGACTCAACCGGTGGATTTCATCGATAAACAGCACATCACCCGGCTCAAGGCTGGTCATCAGCGCCGCCAGGTCACCGGCTTTTTCCAGCACGGGGCCCGAGGTAGTCCGGAGCGACACTCCCATCTCGGCGGCGATAATATTTGCCAGCGTGGTCTTGCCGAGACCAGGAGGACCGAAGATCAGCGTGTGATCCAGCGCAGCACCGCGCTGCTTTGCCGCCTGGATAAAAATTTCCATCTGCTCACGCACAACCGGCTGGCCAACGTAGTCAGCAAGACGGCGCGGCCGGATGGCGCGATCCTGCTGATCTTCCCGCCCCTGTTCATTGGGTGATACAAGCTGGCGAGCACTGGAAAACTGGTCCGTTTCAATCATTAAAATAGCCCGCCCCGAATACGGAAACCCTATGGAATTGGCGCTGTAAAAGCTATCCAGATGGTATCACAAGCCTGCATCGCTGGCCGGCCTCTCACTTTGCACTTTCTTGACACTCACCCCTTGCCACGCCTAGCATGCCGCCAGCTTTTCAGCCCCACTTCCCAACAGGTTTTTGCGTGCTTTCATTCCATCAAGCGGTCGAAGAAGACTTCGCAGCAGTCAATGCCCTCATCATCGAACAGCTACACTCCCGGGTGGCGCTGGTCGAAAACATCGGGCATTACATTGTGGATGCCGGCGGCAAGCGCCTGCGACCGCTGCTGGTATTGCTGGTCGCCCGCGCCCTTGGCTGCCAGGACATTATGGGCGGCAAAAGTTCGCGCCATATCGATATGGCTGCCATTGTTGAATTCATTCATACCGCCACGTTGTTGCATGACGACGTAGTGGATGTATCCGCCCTTCGCCGTGGCCGCGTGACTGCCAATGCACAATGGGGCAATGCGCCCAGCGTGCTGGTCGGGGACTTTTTGTATTCCCGCGCATTCCAGATGCTGGTTGCACTGGGCGACATGTCGATTATGGCTGTGATGGCTGATACCACCAATATCATTGCTGAAGGCGAAGTGCTGCAACTCGTCAATGCCGGTGACGCTACCACCAATGAAGAACGCTACCGCCGTGTTATCGCCTGTAAAACGGCAAAACTTTTTGAAGCCGCAGCTGAGTGCGGCGCGTTGATAGCCGGCGCAGATAAAGACACCTGCATTGAACTTGCTCGCTACGGCCACCATATCGGCATGGCATTCCAGCTGATAGACGATATGCTCGATTACACTGGTGACAGCACAGAAATGGGCAAGAATATTGGTGATGATCTTGCGGAAGGGAAACCGACATTGCCCCTCATCTATACCCTGCAGTTTGGGGAACCTGAAGACGCTGCACGGGTACGGCACGCCATCAGTGAAAAAGACACGGCAGATATGGCCCACATTATCCGGATCATCCAGAACAACGGCGCGTTGCAATACACGGAGCAAGCAGCCATACGCGAAGTGGAATCCGCGCTGGGTTGTCTGGACTCGCTACCGGCATCGCGCTACCGTGACGAACTGGCAGCCTTGGCGCACTTTGCTGTCACACGACGTTTTTGATTACGGGAAGCCACTTTCCAATAGCAGTGCAATATAAAAACAATGGAGCCTTGCCTGTGACCGCACCCACCCTTGCACAACGCTTTACTGGCTGGCCAGACCTGCAGCAGCATCAACAGCGTTTGCAAAAAACCAGACTGCTGGATTTGTTTGCGCAAAACCCACAACGCGTTAATGATTGCGCAATTGATGCAGCGGGACTGCACCTGGATTACTCCAAAAACCTTATCGACAAGGCTTCACTGGATACGCTAGTACAGTTGGCACAACAGGCCGGGCTGGGAAAAGCCATCGAAAACCTGCTCAATGGCTCTATCGTCAACAACACCGAAAAACGCGCAGCATTACATACCGCATTGCGTTCTCCTGCGCCGGTAATTGAAGCAGAAGCCATTGCAGATGCTTTCAAACGGATGGGTGAGCTGGTTGAAAAAATCCATAGCGGTACATGGCGCGGCTACAGCAATAACACCATTACTGATGTCGTGAATATCGGCATTGGCGGCTCTGACCTTGGCCCACAAATGGCCACCCACGCATTAAAACCTTTTCACACCCATCCGGTGAGACTGCATTTTGTTTCCAATGTGGATCCTTCGTGCCTGCAAGACCTGTTGGCGCATCTTGATCCATCCCGTACGCTATTCATCGTTGCATCAAAATCCTTTACCACACTGGAAACCCTGCAGAATGCCCAGGCAGCCCGCCGTTGGTTGCTGGCCTCTGCGCCCGATGAATCAGCTACTGCACGCCACTTTGTTGCCGTTTCCAGTGCTGTACAAAAAGCTGAAAAATTTGGCATACAGACTGCCAATATCCTTCCGATGTGGGATTGGGTGGGTGGACGGTATTCACTATGGTCAGCCATTGGCCTGCCGATTGCACTCGCCGTGGGTATGGAACATTTCAACGCGATGCTGGCCGGCGCGTTTGCCATGGACGAGCATTTCCGCACCGCGCCACTTGAAAAAAACATGCCCGTGATAATGGGATTACTGGGTTTCTGGTACCAACATTTCTGGCAGGCCAGCACCCATGTTGTATTGCCTTATGACCACTACTTGCGCTTCTTTCCTGACTACTTGCAGCAGCTGGACATGGAAAGCAATGGCAAGCATGTCAGTCGGGCGGGCAAAGACCTGCCATATCCATCAGGCCCGGTTATCTGGGGCGCTGTCGGCACCAACGGGCAACACTCCTTTCACCAGTTGCTGCATCAGGGCACGCACTTTATCCCCGCCGATTTTATTGTGACATTGCAGTCGCACCACAAAGACTGCGCAGAGCAACACCGTCATCTTCTCGCAAATGGATTGGCCCAAAGCCAGGCCCTGATGTGTGGTAAATCGCTTGCGCAAGTAGAAGTGGAATTACGCGAACAGGGGCTGGGCGAGCCTGACAACCAGTTTCTGGCACCGCATAAAGTCATTTCCGGTAACCGTCCCAGCAACCTGATTGCAACAGTTCTCCTCACCCCTGCCACGCTGGGCGCACTCATTGCTCTCTATGAGCACAAGGTGTATGTGCAAAGCGTACTATGGGACATCAATCCGTTTGACCAATGGGGCGTGGAACTGGGCAAACAACTGTCAGGCCCGATATTTGATGCCCTTTCTGGTAACAAGAGCGAGCTTGATCCATCCACAATTGCCACAATTGCCAGCTACCGCAGCCTGTCTATAAAATAAAGGCGTGACGCAGAACGGCAGGAATCTGACACTTTTTGTCAGATCAGTGACGTGGCGCACAATAAAACAACCAACAGCTGCTCGGAAAACGCCTCTCTGGAAGCCTATAGTGCAGTTGTATTAACCAGCCTGGGAGATTCCCACATGAAAGACAAGTTCATTGCCAAAGTGCCTGAGTCCTATATCCCTCATCCGCAGCTGTCGGCGCGCACACAATGGAGCTGTAGTTTTAATGTTGCTTGCTGGGTAAGACTGCAACAACCCCGCCCCTGCAAGGTCAGTCTCATCATCAAGTATGTCGATTCTGACAGCGTGACCAAACAAGTGACTGCTGACCAGGCATCCAATGAACTGGGCGCCAGCATCCTTTTGTCAGGGCTTGTAACCATTCCGGCAGTGGGCCGGATTATTGATATGGGCGTGTACCTGGAAGCTTCGGAAAACTGCCCACCTTATGTGGTGGATGAGTTATTCGTGCAAAACACCGACAAAGCTGCCGCCAAGACACCAAAGCTTATAGCAGTCGTCTGACCTGCAGCGCCTGGCCTTAGCCGACAGACGTCTAGCCGCCGTCAGCCTGCCGCGTACCGCGGCTCCAGGTGCTCACAGCAACCCCCATCAGGGACTCGGTGAAAGCCTCCCAGTCTTCCTGCTTGTTCAGCAGGGATTCCGGCACTGATTCAAAATTAAGGCCGGTAATCCTGTTGATCCGTTGCAGCTCGTCATGGCTGCATCTGGCACGCAAGGTAGCAATCTTGTCCTCAGAACTCATGATGCATTTACTCCCGCAATGGTTTCCCTGGATACTTGCGATAGTACTTGCGAGATTCATGCCAACTCATAAAAACAAATAAAATCAATCAGTTAATTGATTTCTTCGCCTAAGATGGCAAGTTTTGAGTGGGGCGGAAACACGAGAACTGCGCCCGGGTGACAAAAAATGTCCGCCCCGGACGAAAATGGATCAGCTATCCAGCAAAGCCAGCAGTTCGTCGCGGCGGCGCAGCATGAGAGCGGTATCTGCCCGCGTCTCCACATTGAGCCTCACCACTGGTTCGGTATTGGACATGCGCACATTGAAACGCCAGTCGGCAAATTCAAGACTCAAGCCGTCTGTGTTGTCCTCCGAGAGAGCTTCCGCCACATAACGATTGCGTACTTTGGCAATCGCCGCTTTGGGATCAGCGATATGGCGGTTGATTTCACCACTCACCGGATAAGCCTGCATACGCTCATGCACCAGCTGCGACAATGTCTTACCACTACGGCAAACCAACTCTGCCACCAGCAACCAGGGAATCATGCCTGAATCACAATAAGCAAAATCGCGGAAATAATGGTGCGCACTCATTTCGCCACCATAGACCGCATCTTCCTTCCGCATACGCTCCTTGATGAAAGCATGTCCAGTTTTACTCTGGACGGCACGGCCACCAAATTCCTTGCAGACGGCTATTGTGTTCCAGGTCAGGCGCGGATCATGCACGATCGCAGCGCCCTTGTTCCTGATCAGGAATGCTTCCGCCAACAACCCCACCAGATAGTAGCCTTCCACAAACCCACCTTTTTCATCAAAGAAAAAGCAGCGGTCAAAATCTCCATCCCAGGCAATACCAAGATCCGCGCCGGATTTTTTCAATGCTTCGATGGTTGGCGCACGATTTTCTTCCAGCAGTGGATTGGGTACACCGTTCGGGAAAGTACCGTCCGGGTTGTGGTGCACCTTGATGATTTCAAACGGCAAATGCTTCTCGATCTGGTCAATCACCAGCCCGGCACCGCCATTGCCGGCATTCATCACCAGCTTCAGCGGTTTGAGCGCTGCGCGATCAATGTATGTCAGCAAATGCTCGATATACGCTGCACGCGTGTCCTGCAGCTTGTAACTACCCTCACGCAAAGGTTTTGCAAATACGCCGCCTTCCGCTAGTGACTGGATATCATTCAAACCGGTGTCGCCACTGATGGGGCGTGAACCTTCGCGCACAAACTTCATGCCGTTGTAATCCATCGGGTTATGGCTGGCTGTTACGGCAATACCACCATCAACACCGAGATGAAAAGTAGCGAAATAGATTTCTTCCGTACCACACAAACCGATATCGATAACATCAGCACCCTGCTCACGCAAACCACGCACCAATGCTGCGGATAACTGCGGGCTGGACAGACGGATATCATGGCCGACCACCACTGATTTTGCGCCAAGAAATTGCACAAATGCGCGACCAATACGGTAAGCAATATCTTCATTGATCTGATCAGGCACACGACCACGCACGTCGTAGGCTTTAAAACAGTCTATTTTTATCTGGCTCATCTGCTTCAATCCGCCTGATCAGGCTTTAGGTTTGCGATAAATGTTCTCATAAACATATTGAGTGGCCTCAACATAGCCCTCGACGCTACCACAATCATAACGCGTGCCCTTGAAGCGATACGCCAGCACTGCACCTTCTTGCGCCTGCTGCAACAACGCATCCGTGAGTTGCACTTCACCTCCTTTACCTGGCGGGGTTTTTTCAAGGATGTCAAAAATATCCGGCGTCAAAATGTAGCGGCCGATAATTGCCATATTGCTTGGCGCTTCAGCAAGCTTGGGTTTTTCTACCATGTTGGAAACGCGGAAAATATTTTCCTTCAGTTTTTCGCCTTCAATCACACCGAATTTCTCGATGTCTTCGCCATCCACTTCCTGGATGGCAACAATGCTGCAGCGGAACTGTTTGTACAGCTTTACCATTTGCGCCATTACACCAGCACCATCAGCGGCTGGCATACACAAGTCATCTGACAAGATAACGCCAAATGCATTTTCACCCACCAGTCGGCGCCCCGTCAGGATGGCATGCCCAAGACCTTTCATCTCACGCTGGCGTGTAAAAGAAAATGAACAACTGTCCATTACATGGCGGATACTTTCGAGATACTTTTCCTTGCCTGTACCGGCAATCTGGTGCTCCAGTTCATAATTGAGATCGAAATGGTCTTCGATAGCACGCTTGCCACGACCCGTCACAAAACAGATTTCATTCAGCCCCGCTTCCAGCGCTTCTTCAACACCGTATTGCACCAGCGGCTTGTTTACCACCGGCAACATTTCCTTGGGCATGGATTTGGTAGCCGGTAAAAAGCGCGTGCCATAACCGGCAACCGGGAACAAGCATTTGTTAATCATGGATAATCCTGTCTGTAAAATGGCCTGTTAATGGGGATGACTTTATTCTGCTTCAGACGGTGAAATTTCAATTTCACGGGGCGCTAGGATACAGGATTCTGCCTTGCCTACAATCAATGCAAATCAAGCAGCCGCAAGGGTTTTTGCTGGACAAGCGCCAGCCAACCGCTAAAATCACGGACTTTTGTAAACAGGGATCGGGAATACCGGCATGGCCAGACAAAGTTCCTTTAATCGTGATGAATTAGTGGCCTGCGGCCACGGCGAGCTATTCGGCCCGGGCAACGCTCGCCTCCCTGTTGCCAATATGTTGATGGTCGATCGCGTCATCCATATTTCAGAAGAAGGCGGCAAATATGGCAAGGGTGAAATCATTGCCGAACTGGATATACACCCTGACCTGTGGTTTTTTGGCTGCCACTTCATATCAGACCCTGTGATGCCCGGCTGTCTTGGCCTGGATGCGATGTGGCAACTGGTAGGATTCTATCTCGGCTGGAAAGGCAACCCGGGGCGCGGACGGGCGTTAGGCGCAGGTGAAGTCAAGTTCACCGGGCAAGTGCTGCCCACCGCTAAAAAAGTGACCTACCACATCCACCTGAGCCGCGTGATTGAACGCAAACTGATCATGGGTATTGCCGATGGTGTGATGTCAGTGGATGGCAAGGAGATTTATCACACCAAGGATCTCAAAGTTGGCCTGTTTACCAGCACGGAAAATTTCTGAGGGGCTTGATGGGCTGCACCACCCCAATCTCGCTATGCCATAATAAGCACAGTTAAATTTCTAAATGAGGTTAGAACATGAGACGAGTTGTCGTCACCGGTCTGGGTATCACTTCTTGCCTTGGCAACAATGCCGCCGACGTGACTCATTCCTTGCGCGAAGGCCTCTCGGGAATCCGTTTCAATGACACTTATCGGGATCTTGGCTTTCGTAGCCATGTGTCCGGTTCTGTGCATCTGAACCTCAGTGAGCTGATAGACCGCAAGATCCTGCGTTTCATGGGCGACGCCGCTGCTTTTGCTTACCTCGCCATGCAACAAGCGATTACTGATGCCGGCCTTGAGGCACACGAAGTGTCCACCCCCCGCGCCGGCCTCATTATGGGTTCCGGTGGCGCATCCTCATCCAATCAGGTGGAAGCAGCGGATATCCTGCGCAGCAAAGGCCTGAAGCGCGTAGGACCCTACCGAGTGACCCAGACCATGGGGTCAACTGTATCCGCCTGCCTTGCTACACCCTTCCAGATCAAGGGCGTGAACTATTCCATCTCGTCGGCCTGTGCGACCAGCGCACATTGCATCGGCAATGCGATGGAATTGATCCAGCTCGGAAAACAGGACATCGTCTTTGCCGGTGGCGGCGAAGAGGAGCACTGGTCCTTGTCCTGCCTGTTTGATGCGATGGGTGCGCTCTCAACCCAGTACAACGCTACCCCGGAAAAAGCATCCCGTGCTTATGATGCACATCGCGATGGCTTCGTCATCGCAGGCGGTGGCGGCTGTCTGGTGCTCGAAGAACTGGAGCACGCCAAAGCGCGCGGTGCAAAAATCTACGCCGAACTCGTGGGCTACGGTGCTACGTCCGACGGTTACGACATGGTAGCGCCGTCTGGTGAAGGTGCCACCCGCTGTATCCAGCAAGCAATGGCCACCGTCACTGGCAGCATTGATTACATCAACGCACACGGCACCAGCACCCCGGTCGGCGATCTGGCAGAGCTGAGGGCAGTAAAAGCTGCTTTTGGCGATGCTATCCCGCGCATCAGTTCCACCAAATCCCTGTCTGGCCATTCGCTCGGCGCGGCCGGCGTGCAGGAAGCCATCTACTCACTACTGATGCAGCAACACAGCTTCATTGCGGCATCTGCCAATATTGAAACCCTGGATCCCGAAGCCGAGGGCATGCCCATTGTGCAGCAACGTATCGACAACGTTGATCTGCAGCGCGTGATGTCCAACAGCTTCGGTTTTGGCGGCACCAACGCCACGCTGGTATTCCAGAAAATCTGATCATCCGCTTTCAATGCTGTCTGCAGCCAAACGCACAGGCTGGCTATTCCTGCGCTATTATTGCTGTTGATGATGCATTGCGGAGAACAAAGCCATGACAGACAGCAGCACAGTGGCGTACTGCCCGGTTAGCGTCTACCGGGCAGAATGGACTGAAGAACAAGACAGCATTCTTGCAAGGCGAAAATCACTGCTGCCTGACATGGATGGCGAGCATGTTTTTGATGCCAATTCTCACCACTACCTGGCTGCCATCAATGATGAGCCTGCAGGCTATTTGTGTGTTGATGCCGATGGCCATATCAGCCTGGCGGCTTCCTCCCAGGCACACGCCAATGACATCGCCGATGCCTTGCTCCGTTATGCCGTCCTGGATGGACCACGGCGTGGCGTATCACAATTGTCTGCGCCAGCTGCACATCCGTGGAAGGACTCCTTGCTTAAACTCAATTTTTCTACCAGCAACAGCCCACACGACAAAATCCTGACACTCTTCCTCCCGCCAGACCGCAGTTTTATTGCGAGCGGCTCAGAACTGGTGCGTCTTGATCAAGTGGATACCTTCCAGCAATTTGCCGTGCAGTTGGCAAAACAAGCGCGTTTTTCTGTTGTGATTTTCAGCGAAGACCTGGAAGCCTGGTTGTATGACAACGAAAACTTCGCCGAAGCGATCATGGAACTGGTGCAGAAGAGCCGCAACAGTAGCGTGCGCTTTCTGGTGCGTGATACAAAGGCCTTGCTGGAACGCGGTCACAGATTGCTCAGGGTAAGTCACCGTGCATCTGACAAGATACAGATTCGAAAGCTGCCAACCATGTTGTCTGAACGATATCCGAGTTATCTGATTGCTGACGATAACGGCTTGTTGTTCCGGCAAGATCCGCAAGTTATCCATGGCATCGGTTATACCGACTACCGCGCGCGTGTCAAACCGCTGCTGGAAGAATTCAAGTTGCTGTGGGCGCGCTCCACCACAGATGCCGACTTGCGTCAGCACACCATCTGATTTATGAAACAGACACTGAAAAAAACGTTCGCCATCACGCTGTTCACTGTCTGTTGTTTATTCATAACTGCCGCTTCTGCTGATGAAAATACCGTGCGTGTTTATACGCTGCGATACCAGATAGCTGAATCCTTGCTGCCCACCATCAACAATATTCTCTTGTCTGGCGAAAGCATCAACGCGTACAACAATGAACTGGTGGTGAATGCATCCTCCGCTAGTCAGGACAATGTTGCACAATTGCTGCAAGTGCTGGATAAACCCTTACGCAGTATCCTGATCAGCGTTCGCAACGACAGCGCAGGAAATAGCGTGAACAATAACGCGAGTATCAGTGGCGGGATTCGCACTGGAGAAGTGTATCTTGGCGCAGGTGGCCCTGTTTACCGTGAACAGCGCGGGAACAATAGCGGCGTTATCATTCAGGGGAATGGTGTACGCGTGCAAAGTAGTCATGAAGTCCGCCAGACATCCAGCCAGCAGGAACAGAGGGTGCGTGCGATTGAAGGCTCCCCGGCCTGGATCAGCACGGGGCAATCCATTCCCTATCGCGGTACAGACCAGTGGGGCAACGCGATTGTTGAATACGAGAATGCGGACCGGGGATTCTATGTGACTGCACGCATCATCGGTGACAGGGTGCAACTTGACATTTCCACCAGCAATGACCAGCTCAGTGAAGATCCCCGCAAACGCCGTATCGGCATTATTGACACGCAACACTTACAGACAGCAACGAGCGGCAGTATCGGTGAATGGATTCACCTTGGTGGAATCCGCTTGCAGGATAATTCTGACGGGCGTAGCTACACCAGCAACAATAGCAACGATGGCAGCACTATCAGTGACATTTCAGTCCGGGTTGTGCCGCTGGATTGAAGCGCTATCATTCTCGAGGCCATGCACCCATTTCTGGGTAGCAAACAGCAACAATAAAATCACACATGCCATGAACCACACCACACCCTGGGCGTAGGGGCGATTTTCTTCGTGCATCAGGCAAGGCAAGTTGATATGCAGAATATCCAGCACCATAAATACAACACCTGTTGTGAAGGTAACCAGCACGGCATATTCCGCTTCACGCCAACCGCTGATCAGAAACACCATGATAGGCGAACAGAACAGCAGTGGAATCACCGGTGAACTCCAACCGCCAGTCAACGCAGTCGACAGTGTGAGCGCCAGAAAAAAAGTGACCGAAAATGCGATACCTGTGATGTAAAGATTCGCAGATGACTGAAACAGCATGTGTTGTATCACCAGCAGGACAATGATGCCGACCAGGCTGGCAATAGCGGGCGTAAAATCGTATGCCGTTGCAAAATGCAGGATTACCACCAGTAACAACGTAACCAGTGGTGTCGCTATAGAAAACCCCAGAACAGCAACGAGTGTCCGCGCACGCGCGATGGTGGCGGGATCCGGGTTACTGCGCCAGATACTGTAAGGAATGAAGTTATCGACCAGATCTGCCAGTCTCCTGTTAGACATTCCACTCTCCTTTTTTATTATCCTGGCCGGTGGAATCCCGGCGGCACACATGATATCAAGCAACCGACAAAAGCGCTTGCGGCGGCTGACCGCTATAATGCCTGCACTGCATCCGCTGATGACCAACCCATGACAGACACACCACTGCCCCACGCCAATGTAGACCCGGCCGAAATTGCCAAGTTTGAAGCCCTGGCTAACCGCTGGTGGGATCCGACCAGCGAATTCAGACCGCTGCACGAGATCAATCCCCTGCGCAGCAATTACATTGACGAACGCGCCCGACTAGCGGGCAAAACCGTGCTCGATGTCGGTTGCGGTGGTGGCCTGCTCTCTGAAGCCATGGCGCAACGCGGCGCGATTGTCACTGGCATCGACATGGGGCAAGCCCCCTTGTCCGTTGCTCGCCTGCATGCACTGGAAAGCGGCGTAACCATCAACTACAGGCAGGTGCCGGTGGAGCAACTGGCCGCTGAGCAACCCGGCCACTTCGATGTAGTGACCTGTCTTGAAATGCTGGAACACGTGCCCGACCCGGCAGCCATTATCCAGGCCTGTGCAGACCTGGCCAAACCGGGTGCCCACCTGTTTTTTTCCACCATCAACCGTAACCCCAAGTCTTATCTATTTGCGATTGTCGGCGCTGAGTACCTGTTGAAGCTGCTGCCCAAGGGAACCCATGAGTACAGCAAATTCATACGCCCTGCCGAGTTAGCAGGCTGGGTGCGCGCTGCAGGACTGACACTCGAAAATATTTCAGGAATGACTTATAACCCGTTGATTAAAAAGTATTCCATGTCTCCCGCTGATGTTGATGTGAACTACATTATTCACGTGAAGAAACCCTGCTAACCTTCTGGCAATAAACGAATATGGGACTGAAAGCGGTTTTATTTGACCTTGACGGCACTCTGCTCGATACAGCGCCGGATTTCATCGTGTGCGTCAACCGGTTGCGCCTGGACCACGGGAATCCCCCTCTCCCGGATGAGAGCATCAGAAGCAATGTGTCTAACGGCGCACGCGCCCTGACCCGGCTGGCCTCCGGGCTGGATGACGGCAATCCGGCGCTGGAACCTTTGCTGTGTGAGTTGCTGGCCCACTACCGGGAAATACTCGGCAACCACAGCACACTGTTTCCGGGTATGGCCGACAGTCTGCGCTGGATTGAAGCACAAGGCCTGAGCTGGGGAATCGTCACCAACAAACCCAGCGGTTTTACCTTCCCGCTGCTCGCCAATCTGGCATTGCCCTTTACACCTGCCACGGTGATATGCCCGGATCATGTCAGCCGCAGCAAACCCGACCCGGAACCGATGCTGTTGGCATGCCGCCAGTGCGGCTGCGAACCGGCAGAAGCCATCTATCTGGGCGACCATGTGCGTGATATTGAAGCCGGGCGCGCAGCCGGCATGCTGACCGCCAGCTGTGAATGGGGCTATATCAGCCCGGAAGAAGATATTGCCAGCTGGAGAGCAGATTACCGTCTCGCCACAGCTGATGGCATCATAGAGCTGGTTAAAAAAATATTATAAATCAAATAATTGGACTGATTTTCTGATGAAAAATATCAAGACGTTACCCGCCGGATACCAGCCATCAGGGACATTACTGGAAGCCAGGGTGATTCTGGTAACCGGCGCTGGTGACGGCATTGGCCGTGCAGCCGCACGCAGCTTTGCAGCGCATGGCGCAACGGTCATCCTGCTCGGCAAGACCCAGGAAAAACTGGAACAGGTATACGATGAAATCATTGCAGAAGGTCACCCTGAGCCGCTAATCCTGATGCTGGATCTGCAATATCTGACCCCCGACAGCGCCAAGGCACTCACCGACACCATCGAACAGGAACTCGGGCGGCTGGACGGCATACTGCACAATGCTGCATTGCTCGGCTCAGTCACTCCTGTGGCCAACTACAGCCCGGAGCGCTGGCAGCAGGTTATGCAGGTCAATGTGCATGCCGCCTTCCTGCTCACCCAGACCCTGATGCCACTGCTGGCACAGGCGCCGGATGCGAGCATCGTGTTTACTACGTCATCCGTCGGACGGCAGGGACGCGCCTTCTGGGGCGCGTATGCAGTGAGCAAATTTGCCGTAGAAGGCCTGATGGAAACACTGGCTGACGAGCTGGAAGAAGTGACTGCCATTCGCGTCAATGCCATCAACCCTGGCGCAACCCGCACCCGTATGCGCGCCGCAGCCTATCCAGGCGAAAATCCTGTCACCCGTCCAACCGCCGACAGCCTTATGCCGCTCTACCTTTACCTGATGGGCCCTGACAGCCAAGGCGTAAGCGGTTACAGTTTCGATGCACAACCGGTTTGATGACCCATCAAAACAGCAGGGAGTTTCTGGTATGAAAATCATGCTCGCCATCCTCTTCACACTGGTCAGCTGCACAGCAGCGGCAGAAGTCTTTAAATGGACAGACAAACACGGCGTGGTGCATTACGAAGACAAGCCGCCTGAAAAAAAAGACAAGGTATCCGCTGCAAAAGTGGAGAAGCTGGAATTGTCCCCCATACAGATTCTTGATGATGGCAGCGTGAGAAATACAGGCAAGGAAAATGCGGGACTGCTGGCGAAATGGCTGGACAAAGCCGAAGACCTGAAAGTAGAAATCCTGCGCAGGATCGAAACATGGCGCGGTAAAACACCCGTTGTCTCCCAACAGACTAACGTGGTTGAAATCTATACTGCCTCATGGTGCAGCGCCTGCAAAAAAGCCAAGCGATGGCTAGGGGAACACGGCGTGGCTTACAAGGATTACGACATCGAAAAAGATGCCAATGCCGCTTTGCGCATGCGCAAACTCGGCGGTGGCGGCAGTGTGCCGTTTGCAGTGATCAATGGCGAAACTTTCCAGGGCTTTGACCCGGCTGGTTATCAGGCAGCACTGCACTGATGAATACATCCAGTCGCACAGCGCCTCCCTTCACGCAAGGGCTGCTGTCTGCGTTCTGGATTTTGCTACTCATTGTATTTTTTTCGTTGCGCCTTGATACCAGTGAACGCACCTACTTCCAGATAGATGATCAGGTCGTTGTCTGGCTGGTCGATGATGCTGTTATGAATAATAACTGGCAGCCAGACTGGTATCGCCCTGTCAGGCAATCCGACTACGAAAAATATCTCGCAGTCAAAAATGTTGACGCTGATCTGCCTCATGATCATCACTACAATTTCAGCGCACATATACTGCTGTCTGCTGCGATTATCAAACCGCTGCGCGTAATTGGCATTGCAACACCGACCATTGTATTGCTACATCACATTGCTCTAGTTTGGGATACCCTGAGCCTGCTATTCCTGATTCTCGCTGCGCGACAATTGGGAGGACACTCACTGGCACTGTGCAGCGCCATCATCTACACCGTATTTCCGCTGGCTGTACAAGGCAGTCATTACGCGCGCCCGGACGCGTTCCTGACGGCCATGGGTTCTGCCATGCTGTGGCTCTCGCTGCAAAAAAACACCTGGATTCGCTGGCGCTGGCTACTGGGCAACGGTCTGGTATTGGGGCTGGCTATTGGCGGCAAAGCCAGCCAGCTGATGCTGGGCATCTTTCCAGCGTTAGCCAGTGTTGCAGTTTTGCTGAATCCTACTCAGCGGAACGCAAAAACACTGGCAACCATTACGCTTGATGGCCTGGTAGTGCTCGCATGGATTACGACAGTACTAGCGCTGATGTTTTTTATTGGCGATATGACAGCACGGGATTTCTTTCTCAGTGTGCAAAGCGTGCAGCTTTATTACCAGAACCCTAAACCGCCTGACACGCTGGAACATTACAGCTACAGCGCCCAGCTACTCAAAACCCTGCACTATTTTTACGCCACTCTCGGCTGGCCGCTGTTGTCAGCTTTCTGCGCCGGCATTGCATTGCTGTTGCGTGATAGAAAATTCACTCCGCTAATATTACTGGCTGCTCCACCACTGTTTTTTCTCCTGTACTTTTCGAGCCTGCCAGCATTTTTTGATCGCAGTTATTGCCCGTTGGCAGCAGGCATTGTGTTGCTCGCTGCGATGGGCATCACCAGCACAATCAACCTGATACCCAATTTACCTGCCAGATATTTTTTTATTGTTATCACCACCCTGCTGGCTTGCTGGAAGCCTGCCGTTATTCAATACCATTTACAAACCGACCATCTTCGTGAATACCACAACCGTGACAAGCTCGCCTTCCAGAAACAACTCAAGCAAGACTGGTCAAATAAAACCGGCATGGACTACTGGTTTAAAAACATTGACACCAAGGAGCTTTTTTCACAAACCCTTCCAGAAAAACCGGAAAAAAATCCACGCATTTATATTGCAGAAGACATGAATGACTGGAACTCGCGGGACTATCTCAAGAAACTTCGCGATAACGGCTTTGTAGAGATCACCAGGTTTGATGGTGACTTTGCAGGCATGCCCACCAACAGCCTCATCACTGTGCATGAGGCGGCACGCTTCGTGTATTTTATCCGCGCCGATGAAATGCCAGGGGAAAGCCAGTGAATGGCCTTCTGAGGCAGGCATGACGGTGCCGTCAGCTGACAGCCCCTCTGAATATTTTTATAACTAGATCGAATAAGCTTACAAATAAATAATTCTTTGGTTATAAATAAGTGATTGCTAGGATGCACGCCTGTTAATACATCTCTTTTCCGGCTACCACCACCTAAGGCGCCGCCAGCATGCAGTTTGAACTTTTTGGTCTTCACCTTGAACTGGTTTATGTTCTTTCAGGCCTTGCCGTGGGCTTTATCGTCGGCATGACAGGCGTGGGCGGCGGTAGTTTGATGACCCCCATATTGCTGTTTTTTGGCATCTCCCCATCAACCGCTGTCGGTACTGACCTGTTGTATGCCGCCATCACGAAATCCGGCGGGATTTTTGTCCACCAGAAAAAAGGCAATATCGATTGGCGTATCACCTGCCTGTTAGCAGCGGGAAGCCTGCCTGCCGCAGCTGCAACGCTGGTTGTCATGCATCTGGTTGGCTTTGACAGCAAGAGCGTCAATAGCGCCATCAAGATGGCGCTCGGCATTACGCTGGTGCTGACTGCACTGGCCATCGTGCTGAAACAGCAACTGCTGGACTGGAGCCATCGCAACGATGCCATCTTTACCCGCATGACACACAAAGAACGGGAAATCGCTGCCGTGATTACCGGTGTTGTACTTGGCATCATGGTCACCATCACATCGATTGGCGCAGGCGCACTGGGTACCGTAGCGCTGTTTTTAATCTATCCGATCCTGCCTGTATCGCGCTTGGTAGGAACCGAAATTGCGCATGCCGTGCCACTGACACTGGTAGCAGGACTTGGGCACGCCGGCCTGGGCAACGTGAACTGGGATTTGCTGATCAACTTGTTACTCGGCTCACTGCCGGGGATTTATGTTGGCAGCCACTTGCCAACGGCAGTGCCTGAAAAAGTGCTGCGCCCGATTCTCGCATCCATCATGATCCTGGTGGGCGCAAAGCTCGTGCTGCTATAAAAAATATCAGTGCCAGTATAAAAAACATCAGTGCCAGATATTTTCTGCCCGATACTTTAATGGCACATCTTCATAATTAATGAGTGTTATGCCATCCCTGCCATCCAGCAATGGCAATAGATCTTTTCGCACAAAAATCAGGTTGGGCGTTAGGAGACGGTTCGCACCCAGCGCCGATTTGTTTACCAGAACAAACCCCCTTTCCTGGTGGATCAAGGCGTAACCAGCCTGATCGAACACTGTCGGCACATCGTAGAAAGTATGGTTAACATCGTAAACAATATCCGGCTGCTGGACATTACATACAGATTCCAACGCTGGCTGCATTTCAAACAGCTGTATGTAATTCCAATCCAGCCCCATTGCATTACGGCGCGTATTTCTCAGCAGTGGGCAAGTGGTATAGCCACCTTCTACCAAGCCCCTGAAATCGCTGAATTGTACTTGCCCATAAAATTCTTTTCCAAGTGTATAAAACACCATACCCGCCTGACCAGATAACAATCGCACCGGCCGTCCTAGCTGCTGATACAGGGACGGAATCATATCACGCAGATGGCCAATAACCGCCATATCACGCAAATGTTCCTGATTGTATTTTTCAAAAATACTGTAACGATCATCTGCAGGATTTAATCGATACTGCGCCCATACCGGGATTCCATGGGATCCCCTGACAACAAACCCCGGCAACCAGAAAAGACCAGAAACTGCCAGCAGCAAAAAAACTACATGTAGTACTGCTTTGTTACGAACCAACAGTGCAGAAACAATTACAACCAGTAGTGTTGACAAAGGAATGACAGGAACAAGAAAGCGACCTCCTTGCATCCAGTCACCGCCGGAAGACCAGGCAAAGCCACAATAAGCACCCACATAAATCAACAGGACAAGAAGAAGCGTAAGAACAGGTGTCGACCAAACATGATCTGCATTTTTTTCTGGTTTTCTATAAAAAAAACGCCATATCACTACAGGAATGGTCAATGCCGACAATAAAACCACTGGATTAAAAATCGATGACACGGCCAAATAGAAAAATCCGACATCCAGCCTGGACAACACACTTCTTTCACCCGCCTGTTTTGCCATAACCGGCAAAGGCAGCCATGACGAAAAATAGAATTTCTGCCATGCAAGCAACAACAGGAATCCGGACAAACTGATAAGGAATATATGCAGGAAACGGATACGCCTTTTTTTATCATTGGCATGCAAGACCAACAAGCTGATTGCACACGCAAGAATAATCAATGGCATTTCTGGCCTGACAAGCACCAACGCAAAAGTGACACCCGCCAGAGAGGCATATTGCCTTACACCCAGCCGCGGCGATTCCACATAGGACCACCAGACAGCTGCGCCACACAGCACTACAAATGCCGCCAGCACAGCCCCCATGCCGCCAAATGTCCACAACATGAAACTGTTGGACATCAGCATCAGTATCGCGGGCCAAACAGACACAACAGGACAAAAACGTTTTGCCAACACCGTGATTAACCAGCAACAGCCGAACGCAGAAATGACATCAACCAGATAGCCACAGGTTACCAGGTCAAAGGGAAGCAATAAGCCAGACAATGCCGTCATTAACACTAACAACAGGCTTGTGGTTTGTTCTACACGATCGCCGTTGTAGTTCACCAGCTGGCCGTGCTCAAGCAGCGTGTGTGAGAACCAGAAATTGATATGCGGATCGTCATGGCCAGATGCACCATGGATCAGGAATCCAGCCAGAATCAGCAAACACCAGGAAAGCGGGGCAAGAATGCCACGTATATTTTGCATAACGGCCTGTAAAACCAGAACAAAATGACGGCAGCACTATAACAACAGCGCTCACAATTATCTAATTCATGATCAGGTCATGCACTACACCTATTTACACCTGCTAGAATCCACCCACAGGCGTTACCAACAGGATAGCCCACATGACTACCATGCTTGACCAACTGCGTACGTTTTCCGAGGTGGTCGCCGATACAGGCGACATTGATGCCATTGCCAAGTACAAACCGCTGGATGCCACCACCAATCCTTCGTTGCTATTGAAAGCCGCTGCACTGGAAAGCTATGCGCCGCTTATAAAGGACAGCCTCGCCTGGGCACACCAGCAATCCCCCGCCGCCAGCGCCGCCAATGTTGCAGCGTTGGCCGCCGTGGTGCTCGCCGTAAAAGCTGGCTGTGAAATCAGCAAACGTATTCGCGGACGTGTATCGACAGAAGTTGATGCACGCCTGTCGTTTGACACACAAGCCACTATTGAACGCGCCCGGTTGCTGATCCATCTTTATGAACAACACGGGGTACAGCGCGACCGCGTCCTGATCAAGATCGCCGCCACGTGGGAAGGCATTCAGGCTGCGCGCGTGCTGGAGAGAGACAACATCCAGTGCAACCTCACATTGTTATTTTCCTTTGCCCAGGCGCGTGCCTGTGCCGAGGCCGGCTGCTTCCTGATTTCACCCTTTGTAGGCCGTGTGCTGGACTGGCACGTAAAACACACCGATGTAAAAAGTTTTGTACCCGCGGAAGAACCCGGCGTAGCACTGGTGCAACAGATTTACCAGCACTACAAGCAACATGGTTTCAATACGGTGGTGATGGCAGCCAGTTTCCGCAACAGCGGCGAAATTCTTGCGCTGGCAGGCAGCGACAGATTAACCATCAGCCCTGCACTGCTCGAAGAGTTGAATAACACACAAGGTGTGCTGACGCGACAATTGATCGCCCCTGCCATGCAGACAAGCAGGCCTGCGCCACTCGACGAAAAAACCTTTCGCTGGCAAATGAATCAGGATGCAATGGCTACCGACAAGCTCGCTGAAGGCATTCGGCTCTTTACCGCCGACCAGATTTCACTGGAAACCATGCTGGCTAAACAGTTGGCATGAGCACCGTCATTGCACTCGCGCCTTTCAATCCTGCCGAGCCACAAAACAGGGCTGCACGACAACACGCGAAAAAGCTGTGCATGCAACTGAATGCATTACGTGTCGACCAGACCAAAGCCCGCGCACCCATTTACAAGGAATTATTTGGCAAAGTATCCAGCGCATTTATTGAGCCGGATTTTTTCTGCGACTACGGCTATAACATTTTCATCGGCGAGATTTTTTTTGCAAACCACCATTGTGTGATGCTGGATGCCAGCACGATTACCATTGGCGACCGCGTACTGCTCGGCCCGTCGGTGCATTTGTACACCACCACACATCCACTGGATTTCATTGAACGGGCAAGCGGCGCACAACTTACTGCACCCATCGTACTGGAAGACGATTGCTGGATTGGCGGTAACACCGTCATCATGCCCGGTGTCACTATTGGCAAAGGCGCCGTGATTGGCGCAGGTAGCGTGGTGACAAAATCCATTCCTGCTGGCGTAGTCGCTTTCGGCAATCCTTGTAAAGTACAGCAGGTCTTGTAAAAAGCTGCGGGATCCAGGCATAAAAAAGCCCGTACAAGACGGGCTTTCCAAAACAAACTATGTCACAGGTAAAGCTCAGAACGGAATATCGTCATCAAACTGATCAAAACCGGCAGCTGGTGCTTGCTCTTG
>ERZ724527.238-NODE-238-length-27943-cov-7.547368_pt1 | contig 27943 bp, 20 predicted proteins | sample MGYA00376060_ERZ724527 | MGnify/ENA primary metagenome ERZ724527 (study PRJEB28724, sample SAMN07190886) | activated sludge metagenome | isolation source: activated sludge of sewage treatment plant in Hong Hong | place: USA: Christiansburg, Virginia | collected...
CAGGCACGCCCCAGGCAAACGCCGGATCCACCTTGATCTTGAAGTGGTACATGCTTTGCATGGCCTGGTGGTCTTCCTTGCGGAAGGTCATCTTGCCCTTGGGTGTGTCAAAACTCATGCCTTCCATAGTCTTGATCAGCGTGTTGGCCGAGGTGTCGCCCTTGCTGTTGTTCAGCGCGGTGACCACGGCCATGGCTGCGGAGAAACCGCCGGCAGTGAAGAAATCTGGCGGTGCCTTGAACTCCTTGTAATGGCGGGCCACCATGGCTTCGTTGATGGGGTTCTTGGGGATACCGAAGTAGTAGTACAACGCGCCTTCCATGCCGGGGAACTGCTTGTAGGCGACCATGGCCGGCAAGATGTTGCCACCGGTTGCCAGCTCGATGCCGTAGCGTTTTTTCAGGTCCAGATCGGCGATCTTGCTAAACGGTGCTGGAGCACCCGACCAGCCCACCGAGATGTATTTGTTGCCGGGCTGGTCTTTCAGCTTGTCGACAATGCGCTGCAAACCGGCTGTGAAGTCGGTGGTGCCCACGGGCAGGTATTCCTCGTGCACGATCTTGGCGTTCTTGAGGGATTCGCGCGTGGCCTTGACACCGTCACGGCCAAAGGCGTTGTCGTTGGCCAGTGTGGCAACGACATTGCCGGGTTTGTCCAGCGCGGCGGCGTTGGCGGCCGCATCCTGGCTCGAATTGCGACCCGTACGGAAGATGTATTTGTTCCACTTGTCACCGGTGATGGAGTCAGCGACCGCGGGCTCTACCAACAGGATCTTTTTGTATTCTTCAGCCACCGGCAACATGGCCAGCGCAACGGGGGATGCTGTGGGGCCAACCGCCAGATCCACTTTATCGTCGCCATAGGCGGCGGCCAGCAGGCTCTTGCCAATATCGGGCTTGCCCTGGTCGTCTTTTTCAATGACCACAATCTTCTTGCCGGCCACCATCATGGTGCCGCCGGTGGCGTAATCCAGGCCCATCATGAAACCAACGGCGGTTTGTTTGCCATAGGCTTCCAACGCACCGGTCTTGCTGTATATGTGGGCGATCTTGATTTCTTTGGATTGCGCTAGTGCATGGGTGCCCGCCATGGCGGCGCACAGTCCAGTTGCGATCAGCGTTGCTTTGAGAGCCCAGCGGCGTTGGTACATCATGTCTCCTGTTGTGGTGTTCGAATCCAGATTGGTGCGCACAAACCGTGCCAACTTCAAGGTTGTTGATTTCATTGAACTTTTTATGCACCCATTGAGGGATTGTCATCGTTTTGACTAAAATCAATACACATCGAAGTGTCCAACAAATAGACATTGTGTCTAAGTATTAGTCACTCTCAAGCCGTGCGTACAGCGTCGCGCGGGCCATTCCCAGCATCTTGGCGACTGCAGCCTTGTTCCCCCGGCAGGCTTCCATGGCCGCGCGAATAGCCTGTTGTTCCAGCTCTGCTATTTGTTCAGACAACGGTCGAAGCAGCGCTGTTGCACCTGACGACGACATGGCGGTCATCACCACTGGGTTGGGCTGCGCAAGCACGTGCGTCGGCGTCGGCACAAACTCAAGCTGCTGCACCCCTGACTCACGCAGCACCGCTTCAAGCTGTGGCACGTCAATGCGTTGCGAGTCGCTGCGCATGGCGGCCTGCTCCAACACGTTGCGCAGTTCGCGGATGTTGCCGCGCCAGGCCTGTGCCTCCAACAATGCCAGCGCCTGTGGGGACAGCTCCGGCGGCAACAAGCCGCTGCGCATAGCAACATCCTCGCCTAACGCTTCGAGTAAAGCGGCGATATCTTCCCGGCGCTCGCGCAGAGGTGGCACCCGGATTGGCAAAACGTGGAGGCGGTAAAACAAGTCCTCTCTGAAACCGCCCTCCCGGACCAGGCGGTTGAGGTCACGCGAAGTGGCTGCAATGACCCGCACATCGAAAGGAATCAGCTTATTTGAGCCCAGCGGCTCTATCTCACCTTCCTGCAGGGCACGAAGGAGTTTGGACTGCAAGGCCAACGGCATGTCGCCAATCTCGTCCAGAAACAGGGTTCCACCATCTGCCAGCTTAAACTTGCCGTCGCGCCCCTTGCGGTCAGCGCCCGTGAACGCCCCAGGGGCAAAGCCAAAGAATTCCGCTTCCAGCAAGGTGTCGGGAACCGCCGCAATGTTGACGCTGATAAACGGTCCGGCCGCCCGCGCCGACGCGGCGTGAATGGCGTGCGCCAGCAACTCCTTGCCGGTGCCGGTCTCGCCCAACAGCAGCACCGGACTCGACGACTGGGCCGCCCGGCGCGCCTGCCGTTTGACTTCCACTGCCGCTGCACTCATGCCAATGAAGCTGGCAAAGGTGTATTTGGACTGGCGTTGACCGGGCTGGCGCAGCCGCTGAGTTGCCAGCTCGCGTCGCGCATCATCCAGATCACGCTGCAACAGCGAAAATTTTTCGATCAGCGGCTGCAGCGTGGTCTCGGGGTGATCGAACAACACAATCCCCAGCGCCCCGATCACCTGCCCCGCGGCATCGCGCAATGGAATGCGGCTGACCACAAAGGTACCGGCGCGGTTGGTCAGCAGATCGATGAGTATGGGCTTTCCGGTTTCCAGCACTTGGTGCATTTGGGTGTTTTGCACCACCTGGGACACCGGGTGACCGACAAAGTCCTCCTCACGCTCAAAGCCCAGTGCTGGCAGGAAGCGTTTGTATTGGTCGTTAATCCAGACCACGCGCGCTGCGCGGTCCACCAGCATCATGCCTTCACTGGCATTGGCGAACAGATCAAACATGGAGCGCGCCGCCAGCTCCAAAATACTTTGGGCGTCCCGTGGCAAGCTATCCATGTTTTCCATGGCCGAATGGTAACGCGCTGAAACCTCCAGGGCGGCCAATGCCACTTCACTGCGTCAGGTCTGGAAACGCAGTCGCAAATCAAGGCATGCGCACACCGGTCTGCAGCCGCCACAGCGCCGCATACCCGCCATTGCGCGCCACCAGTTCGTCGTGGGTGCCGCTCTCCACAATGCGCCCGCCTTCCAACAGGTAAATGCAATCGGCCTGGCGCACGGTCGACAAACGGTGGGCGATGACGATGGTGGTGCGGCCCTGGCTCACCACGTCCAGCGAGCGCTGGATGGCGGCCTCGGTTTCGTTGTCGACCGCGCTGGTGGCTTCGTCCAAGATCAATACCGGCGGGTTCTTCAGGATCGCGCGGGCCAGGGCCAGGCGCTGGCGCTGGCCACCGCTGAGCTTTTGGCCGCGCTCGCCAATACGGGTGGCAAAACCCAATGGCAGTTGGTTGATGAATTCGGTGCACTCTGCGGCACGCGCGGCCTCGGCGATTTGCGCGTCAGTGGCGCCGGCCGCGCCATAGGCGATGTTTTCGGCCACGGTGCCGTCGGTCAAAAAGGTGTCCTGCGACACATAACCCACGGCGCGGCGCAGGTCTTGCAGGTTCAGACCATCGATGGACTGGCCGTCCAGCAAGATGCGGCCGGATTGGGCGGTGTAGAAGCGCAGCAGCAGCTTGACCAGCGTGGATTTACCGGACCCGGTGGAGCCGACAAAGGCCGTGGTCTTGCCTGCGGGGATCGTCAGGTGGATGTCTTGCAGCGTCGGTACGGTGTCGTAGGTAAAACCCACGTGCTCAAAGCGCAGTTCACCCTTGACCATGTTGATCGGAAAGTGTTGGCCTTCATACGGAATGGCGATGGGCGTCTGCAGCAAACCCATCGCCCGGTCTATGGACGACATGGAGCGCTGGTACATGTCGGCCACTTCAGCCAGCCCGGTCAGCGGCCATAACAGGCGCTGGGTCAGAAACACCAGCACCGAATACGCACCCACCGCCAGTTCGCCCTTTATCGTCAGCCAGCCGCCATACAACAAAGTCGCGGTAAACCCTGCCAGGATGGCGGTGCGAATCACCGGCGTGATCGCAGAACTCAAGCGAATCGCGCGGGCATTGGCCACACGGTACCCATCACTGGCCTGTGCGATGTGGTCGGCTTCTACGTTTTCGGTGGCGAAGGCCTTGATCGTCGCCAAGCCCAGCAGGTTGTTGTTGAGCCGCGCGCTGACATCACCCGCCGCCTCGCGCACCTCGGTGTAACGTGGCGCTAGTCGGTTTTGGAACCAGAAGGCGCCAAACAGAATGGCGGGCACCGGTAGCAGCGCAATCACCGCTATGCCGGGCTGTAGCGCAAAAAACACGGCGCTAATCATCAGCGACGAACAAAACACCTGGATGATCTGGTTGGCGCCGCCATTCAGAAAACGCTCCATCTGGTTGATGTCATCGTTCAGGATGGACATCAGGTTGCCGGTGCGCTGGCTCTCAAAGTAGGCCATCTCCAGCTTCTGCACATGGCGGTAGGTGTCCAGCCGCAGATCGTGCTGGATGTCTTGCGCCAGGCCGCGCCACTTCAGGTGGTACAGGTATTCAAACCAGGACTCCCCACCCCAAATCAGGACGTTCAAGCCGCCCAGCACCAGCAACTGGTGCCAGGTGCTGGTAATGCCAAAGTCCACCAGGATATGGCGGGCCAGAAAACTCTGGTCGCCCTTGACCACCACATCCACCGCCGCGCCAATCAGCACCTCGGGCAGAATGTCGAAGAACTTGTTGAGGACGGAGTAAAGAGTGGCAAGGCGAATATCGCGGCGGTACTTTCCCGCGTAAGCGAACAGTCTCTTGATAGGGTGCATGGCGTAAGCGAGGCAATGAGCCCGCAATGGCAAAGTACGGAATTGTCTCTCAGGCGCTGCGCAGCATCCATCGACACAACGGTCTTGCCGGCCAGGATTAGCAAAAGTGCTGCTACGCGGCGCGCGTGATGGCGGACAAACGGATAACCCTACAAACCGCCGCCATTTGCTATTTTTTTGATAGCTTTACACGCTTATTTCACGAGGGCTAGAGCCCATTATTAAGGTGGTTCAAGGTCTGCAAGGGCGCCTGGGGCAACAATGGGCTTTCCTATTGACCGTCCACGACTGCCCCACATGTCCACCATCCGCGATTTCATGGCCCACGACCACCTCCACTGCGATGGGGTGCTGGCACGCACCGAAAGCCTGGTTGCCGCCCAGGACTGGAACGCAGCGGCCGCCGCCTTCGCACAATTCCAGACCCTGGTGTTGCAGCACTTCGCCGCCGAGGAGTCCGTGTTGTTCCCCGCCTTTGAAGACAAGTCCGGCATGCGCATGGGGCCCACGCAGGTGATGCGGGGCGAACACGCACAGATGCGCCAGTTGATGGATGCCTGTGCCGCAGCCCTGCAGGCCAGCGATGCTGACGACTATGCCGGCTACGCCGACACGCTGCTGACCATGATGCAGCAGCACAATGTGAAGGAAGAAAACGTGCTCTACCCGATGTGCGACCAGCACCTGGCCGACCAGGCCACCGTGCTGGTGCCGCAGTTGCAGAGTCTGATGCCCGGCAGAACGGAGTAAGCCATGGACCACGCCCTTGCCAACCTCGTCATCGATGCGCGCGAGATGGAGCCGCCCGAGCCGTTTGTGGTGACCATGGACGCGCTCGATGTGATGGACCCCAGCCACAAGCTGCTCTTGATCATCAACCGTGAGCCGCATCCGCTGTACCGCGCCCTGCAGAAGCAGGGCTATGCCTACCAGGCCGAGCTCACGGCGGACTACAGCTTTGAAATCCTGATCTGGCGCAAGCAGCCCTGATGCAAGCACTCCTGTCGTTCGACCAGGGCCCTCCCATCAGCGCGCCGCTGCGCTTTTTCATCACGGCGCCGCTGTTCGCCATCTGCGCGGGCGTCCTGCTGCTGTGGGCCGGCCCGGAGCTGTTCGCCTCGCGCTGGACACCGGCGGCGCTGGCCCTGACCCACCTGATCACCGTGGGATTCATGATGCAGGTGATGCTGGGCGCCATGCAGCAGTTGCTGCCGGTCATGGCCGGCGCCAACATCCGCCGCCCCTTGCTGGTGGCCACGGTGGTGCACGCCACTATCACTTTGGGTGGCATTCTGCTGGTGCTGGCCTTCCTGACCGCCAAGCCGCTGCTGTTTGGCAGCGCGGTGGCCTGCCTGGGCGGTGGGGTGGTTGCTTTCATGGCTGCGGCCTTGCAGGCCCTGCACGGCGCACCCACCACCAGCCCCTTCGTCCGCGGCATGCGCCTGGGGCTGCTGGGGCTGTGTGTGACGGTGAGCATCGGCCTGCTGAACGCCGTGTCCATGGGCTGGTCGCTGGGCCTGCCGCTGGAGCAACTGGCCAATGTGCACCTTGGCTGGGGCTTTGTCGCCTGGGGTGGCGCCATGCTGGGTGCGGTGGGCTTTGTGGCCGTGCCCATGTTCCAGCAGACGCCACAGTACCCGGGCTGGTTTGGACGTGGATTTGCGGTGGTGGCCATCGCCACGGTTGCGCTGTGGACAGTGGCCGAACTGGCCGGCGTGGCGCGCGGTGCCTCGGTGTTGGCGATTGGCGTCGTGCTGGTGGCTGCGTCCTTTGCGTGGATCACGCTGCAAGTGCAGCGCAAAAGCAAGCGCCCCAAGCTGGATGCCGTGCAGCGCCTGTGGCGCGTCGCCATGGTCAGCGCGCTGCTGGCCTGTGCGCTGTGGTTGCTGACCCGGATGTCGGGCACGGTGGCCCAGTGGCAAAGCTGGCCGCTGCTGTTTGGCGCGCTGCTGCTGTTTGGCGGCTTCATGTCGGTGATTCTGGGCATGCTGTACAAGATCGTGCCCTTTCTGGTCTGGCTGCACCTGCAGAACCTCGGCCACGGCCGCCTGATGGCGCCCAATGTGAAGAAGGTGCTCGATGAATGGCACATCAACGGCCAGATGCACACCCACTTTGTGGCGGTGGGGCTGTTGCTGCTCGCCGTGGTCTGGCCGCGCGGGTTTGTCTATCCGGCCGGGTTGGCTTTGATCGCAGCCAACGCCTGGCTGCTGCGCAACCTGCTGGCAGCGGTGGGGGTGTACCGCACCCACATGGCCAAGATCGCGGCGCTGGACGCCGCAGCGGGCTGACCGGTCTTTATCTCATCATGCGCATATACTGTGCGCATCCTTGATGGAGACCTGCCATGCTGCACTCTGAGAATGCACCCAAGAAAGCCACCAATCTGTCCCTGTCCGTAGCCACCCTGGAAAAGGCACGGGAGCTGGGCATGAACCTGTCGAAAACGGTGGACGAGTTGCTGGAGAAAGAAGTCAGGCGCGTCTACCGCGCCCAGTGGATGGAGCGCAACAAGGCCGCCATCGAAAGCTATAACGCACGCATTGAAAGCGAAGGCACGTTCGCCCAGCAGGTGAACGACTGGCTGGTCGAACAGGGTGAGGCGCCGGGCGCCCAAGACACACGCAGTGCGGCTTGAGACCCCATTGACCCGGCACTGACATGGCCCAATTTGATGTTTATGCCAACCCCATGGTGGACCAGCGCAGCCGAATTCCGTACTGGCTGGATTTGCAGTCCGATCACATCGCCCAGCTGGGCTCGCGTGTCATCATTCCCCTGCGGACGCTATCCAGCATGGGTCCGCGTATCGACGGGCTGCAACCGCTGGTCACCGTTGGTAAACAGCAGTTGTGCGCTGACGTACCATCGGTAGCGTCGTTTCCGGCTCGCTTGTTGAAAACGCCGCATTCTTCTATTGCCGCCCAACGCCATGACTTGATTACAGCCTTGGACTATCTGATTTCGGGATTCTGACCACCCCATGAACACTACCCACCCCGTCCGTTCCCAATATGAAGACTTCATGCGCCACGTCGCCACCACGGGTGTACAAAAAGGCGACCGCACCGGCACCGGCACCCGCAGCGTGTTTGGCTACCAGATGCGTTTTGACCTGAATGAAGGCTTTCCGCTGGTGACCACCAAGAAGGTGCACCTGCGCTCCATCATCCAGGAGCTGCTGTGGTTTCTGACCGGTTCCAGCAGCAACAACTGGCTGAAAGAACGCGGCGTAACCATCTGGGACGAATGGGCGCGTGCCGACGGTGACCTGGGCCCGGTTTACGGCGTGCAGTGGCGCAGCTGGCCCTCACCGGACGGCGGCCACATCGACCAGATCGCGGAAGTCATCAAAACGCTCAAAAGCAACCCGGACTCGCGCCGCATCATCGTCAGCGCCTGGAATGTGGCAGACCTGGACAAGATGGCGTTGATGCCCTGCCACGCGTTCTTCCAGTTCTATGTGGCGCCCGCCACCGAGCCTGGCGGCAAAGGCAAATTGAGCTGTCAGTTGTACCAGCGCAGCGCCGACATTTTCCTGGGCGTGCCGTTCAACATCGCCAGTTACGCCCTACTCACCCACATGGTGGCGCAGCAGTGTGATCTGGAAGTGGGCGACTTCATCTGGACCGGCGGCGACTGCCACATCTACAGCAACCACCACGAGCAGGTGGAGCTGCAACTCAGCCGCGTACCGTTCCCCTACCCTACACTCAACATCAAACGTAAGCCGGCGTCCATCTTCGAATACGAATTCGATGATTTCGAAGTGCTGGACTACCAGTGCCACGCGGCCATTAAAGCGCCGGTAGCGGTTTGACGCCCCCCTCACTCAGGCCGGCAGGGGCTGGGCATGATCACCCGTAAACAGATGCTGGCCCTGCTGGCCATCACGCTGATGTGGGGCATCAACTGGCCCATGATGAAGTATTCGCTGCGCGAGTTGTCGCCGCTGTACTTTCGGGCACTGACCATGAGCGGTGGCGCCATAGGGTTGTTCTTGTTTTACCGAGCGCGTGGCCTGCGCATGTTGCCGCAGGGTCGTGAATGGCGCTCCGTGGTGGCGCTGGGTCTGCCCAATATGCTCGGCTGGCACACCGCAGCCATACTGGGCGTCAAGGAGTTGGCCTCGGGTCGCGCCGCCATTTTGGGCTTCACCATGCCCATCTGGACAGTACTGCTGGGCACACTGTTTCTGGGCGAAAAGCTGACCGTGCGTATCAGCATAGCTGTGCTGGCTGTAGCCGCAGCCATTGGTTTGTTGATTTCCAATGAGTTGGGGGCACTGGCCGGGCGGCCCGTCGGTATTGTCTGGATGGAGCTGGCGGCCCTCCTGTGGGCGGTGGGCACGCTGATGATGCGGCGTGCCAACATTACCCTGCCCGTGGAGACACTGACGGTGTGGATGCTGATGCTAACCAGCCTGTGCCTGTGGGTGCTGGCCTTTGTGCTGGAGCCTTGGCCCCGCTGGCAGTTCTCTGCACCGATGTGGGGCAGCCTGGTGTATGGCGCCTTGATCAACTACGGCTTTTCCCAGATCATCTGGTTTGGTATGGCCCGCAATTTACCGCCAGCCACCAGTGCCATGAGTATCATGGCGGTACCATTGATTGGCACCCTGGCCGCGACTCTGATACTGGGTGAGTGGCCTCAATGGGAGGACTACGTCGCTATGGTGTGTGTGATGGCAGCCATTGCAGCGGTATTGCTACCCAGCCGTCGAGCCCGTACCGCCACACCTTGAAACAAGCCCTAACCTCTTCGCTATCCTGACATCGCCCATGCAACTGCACCTGATTTTCGCCAAGGCCCGCAACGGCGTCATTGGAAAAGACAACACCCTGCCCTGGCATTTGCCAGAAGACCTGGCGCATTTCAAGCGCACCACGATGGGCTGCCCGGTCATCATGGGGCGCAAGACCTGGGACTCTTTGCCGCCGCGCTTTCGCCCGTTGCCCGGGCGTGTCAACATCGTCGTGACGCGCCAAAAGGATTGGAACGAAATCGGCACTCAGCCCTCGTATAGTCTGCCTGAAGCGCTATCATTTTGCGAGCCATTCGAACACGTCTGGGTGATTGGCGGAGCCCAGTTGTATAACCAGGCCCTGCCTTTCGCGGACACGGCGGTCGTCACCGAAATCGATGCCGATTTTGAAGGCGACGCATTTGCTCCACAATTCGGTCCACAGTGGCTGGAAACCAGTCGGGAATCGCACTCCTCGGTCAACGGGCTGAACTTCAGCTTTGTGACCTACCAGCACTCCAAACCATAAAGAACGATCACGATGTCAGGACACGGTTTTCACGTACACGGCCCCCACGACCACGAGTTGGAACACGCCCAAAAAGGTGGCCACGGAGACCACGGCGGCGCTGATAGCGGCGGCATGATCAACCAGATCGCCATGTTCACTGCCATCATCGCCACCATCGGCGCCATATTTGGCTATATGGGCGGTGCCACCCAGGCCAATGCGGGGCTGTACAAAAACAACGCGGCCATCAAGAAAACCGAGGCGTCCAACCAGTGGAATTACTTCCAGTCCAAGAGCACCAAGCAGTCACTGGCAGAAATGTCGCGCGATCTGGCGTCCCGTGAGGAGGACAAGGCCAAGTACCAAGCCAAGGTGGACCGCTACGAGAAGGAAAAGAACGAGATCAAGGTCGTGGCCGACAAGCTGGAGGCCGAGGCCACGGAATGGGACCACAAGAGTGACCAGCAAATTCACCAGCATCACCGCTGGGCCCAATCGACAACCGTCTTGCAAGTGTGTATCGCACTGGCCGCTATTGCTTTGCTGACCAAAAAGAAATGGCTGGAGTACGCCATGTTTGTCGCCGGTGCTGCCGGGCTGGTCGTCGGCGTACTAGCGGGCCTGCACATCTGATCCAACCAACACCCAAACTAAAGGCTAGAGTCCAGTCATGGCTGAATTTGATGAAGCGGACTTTAGCAGTGCAACCTACAAGGTGTTGTACCGCATCGCCGAGCGGGCCACCACAGAAGAGACCCTTTTTGACTTTGCTGGCGCCCTGCACCGCCTGCTGGCCGAACTGATTCCGGCCAAAAATCTGTACCTGTGCCTGCTCAGTGAGCAGCCGGGGCGATTGAACTTTCCCTACTATGTGGATGTGCGCGACGGTGACTCGATGCAGGAGATGGACGTACCCATTCGCAAAGGTCTTACCGAGTTCGTATTGCGCAGCGGTGTAACCGAGCTGATTGACCAACCGCGTTACGCCGCTCTGCAACGCGCAGGCGAGATTACGGAGGCCACGGGAGACTTGAGCTTCAACAGCTGGTTGGGAGTTCCCTTGCATATCCGGGGGCGCATTGGCGGCGTTTTGACCATACAAAGTTACGACGACGAGGCATCCTACAACGCGGCAGATGCACACCTGTTGTCCTTTGTCGCCCGGCATGTCAGCACGGCCATCGAACGCAAGCAGTCCTACGACGCATTGCGTGCGGCGCACGCCGAACTGGAGCGCGAAACCCGGCAACGCCGCCAAAGCGAAACCATGTACCGGGTGTTTTACGAGCTGGCGGTGCGTGCCGGTGCCGGAGACTCCTTGCACGATTTTTCCGCCCAGGTCCATGCACTGCTGGGTCAGCTGATGGTGGCACCCAATTGTTACATCTGCCTGTGCGACGTCACCAAAGGCCTCAAACACTTCCCCTATTACGTGGACGAGCGCGACGGCGATACCCTGCAAAAGACCGATGTCCCGATGCGCCTGGGGCTGACCGAGTTTGTTGTCACAACCGGCCAACCGCAACGCATAGACCAGACCCGTTTGGCGCAGTTGCAAGCCGACGGACTGGTCACCCAGGCCCAGGGCGACCTCAGCTTCACCGCATGGTTGGGGGTGCCTTTGCGCATCCGCGGCACGGTTGATGGGGTTTTGGCAGTTCAAAGCTACGACGAAGGCGTCGCCTACACGCAGGCCGATGCCGACGTATTGGCCCATGTGGCCCACCATGTGAGTGGCGCTATCGAACGCATGCAGGCCTATGAGGCCATGCACCGCTCTGAAGAACGCTACCGCAACGTGATCGAACAGGTGGGCCAGGGCATGATGGTCCTGCAGAACCAACGCGTGTTATTCGCCAACGCCAAGGCAGCGGCCATGGTGGGCGCGACCCAGCAGGCGCTTCTGCAGGGGGACTGGACCGCGCACCTGCACCCGGAAGATCGTGAACGCACCTTGCGGGTGCTCTCCGACTTGGCACAAGAGGGTGACAACAGTTCGCGCCACGAGTTGCGTCGGTTAGCGGCCGATGGCTCTACCCGCTGGCTTGAAATGGGAGCCACCCAGGTGCGCTGGGAAAACACTTTGGCAACCCTTGCTTTTCTGTCAGACGTCACGCCCCGCAAACAACTGGAACTCGCCCTGCGCCGTACCTCGTTCGAACGCGAGGCCATGTTGAACACGGCACTGGTCGGCATCAGCTTCAATGTCAAGGACCGTATCGTTTGGGTCAATGAAAAGTGCGCGGAGATGGCCGGCCTGCCACGCGACGAGTTGATGGGCCAGTCACCGCGCATCTTTTACGAATCGGATGCTGCATTCGCCGCTGAAAAACTCAAGTCGGAAACCAGCCTGCGGCTGACAGGCACCTACAACAGCGAACGTTATACCCATCGCCACAACGGCGAAAAAATATGGGTGCTGATTGCCGGGCGCTGCGTGGAACACCACGACCCGGACGCCGGTGTCATCTGGACACTATTGGATGTAACCGACCGTCGCCGTGCCGAAGATGACATACGCCAGGCATTGGAGCGACAGCGCGAACTCAACGTGCTGCGTTCGCGCTTTGTGGCCATGACCAGCCATGAGTTCCGCACCCCACTGGCATCCATTTTGTCGTCGGCCGAGTTGCTGCGTTATTACACTGAGCGTATGTCGGCAGACGAACGCGGCGAGTTGCTGAAGTCGATAGAGTCCGGGGTTCAGCGCATGACCTTGATGCTGGACCGCATTCTGCTGATCGGCAAGGCCGAGGCGGAGATGCTTGAATTCTCTCCCAAACCCATGGACCTTCGTCTCCTCCTGGAAGAGCTGGTGAAAGAGGCAAGTTTGCAACATCCCGCCGCCACCAGCCCCATCGTATTGGATTGGCAACTCGACGCAGCCGAGCGCTTATTCGATGAAAAACTCTGTCGGCATATTTTCAGCAACCTGTTGTCCAACGCATTGAAATATTCGCCAGATGGAGGCGCTGTTGTACTACGCGTCAACACCGTGGATGGACGGACGGTCTTTGAGATTCAGGACCAGGGCATAGGCATTCCGGCAGACGAACTACACCACCTGTTTGACTCCTTCCATCGCGCCAGCAATGTAGGTGCCATTGCGGGGACCGGCCTGGGCTTGTCTATTGTGAAGAAGTCCGTCGAATTGCATGGCGGCAGCATCACGGTGGCAAGCACCATCGACAAGGGAACCTGTTTCACGGTGGTACTGTGATGCATTGTTGTGTACAACTTGCCCTCTGAACACGATGACTAATGCAACACCCGTGACTGGATCGTTCTCCGCGGAGCCAACGGATTTGAACACCTTGCACCGCACCGTTGAGCGACTGCAGGCACGCGAGAGCCATTTGCTCAGCTTGCTGAACCTGGCCCGCGATGCCGTAGTGGCCATGGACCCAGAAGGCCGTGTCACCGACTGGAACCCAGCTGCTGAGAAAATGTTGGGCCACAGCCGTTCTGAGGCGATTGGTGCCAGGCTGTCAGACCTGATCATACCGGCGGAGCGGCGCACAGCCCATGAGGCAGGCCTTGCACGGTTCATGGTTACCCGCAAGCCGACCATTCTGAATCGACTGATTGAAGTGGAGGCTTTGCACCGCGATGGCCACCATGTGGCGGTCGAATTGGCTGTGTGGTCGTTCCCGTCTGGAGACAGTCTGGGTTTCGGTGCTTTCATTCGCGACATTTCAGACCGTCGCGCAGCACAAGAGGCCATACGCTCCTCGGAAGACTTCAACCGAACGGTGGTTGAACACCTGGGCGAGGGCATGGGCATCAACCAGAATGGAGTGGTGGTCTATGTCAACCGCATGGCACTGGAAATCTTACGCCGCCCACTCGACTTGGTCCTGGGCCGCAGTGTCCTGACGTGGATTCACCCTGACGACCATGCTTACGTGGCCGACCTGCGGCAACGTCGGGCCGCCGGTGAACCTGTGCCTGAGCGCTACGAAATGCGTTGTATCCACCTTGACGGCAGCGTTGGCTGGCTAGAGGCACACGCATCCGTGATCCCCTGGAAGGGCCACGCGGCGACCATGACCTTCTTCTCCGACATCACGGAGCGCAAAGCCATGATCGACACGCTGCACCGATCAGAGGAGCGTTATCGATTGGTGATCGAAAATGTCGGTGAAGGCATGATTGTCCTGCAGGGCGAGCACATTGTGTTTGCCAACGCGCGCGCCTCGGAGATTGCGCGCATTTCCCATGAAGAATTCCTGTCAGTCGGTTTCCTGCACCGGGTCCATCCCGACGACCACGCCATCATCCAGGAACGCCGCCGTCGTCGATTGGCGGGTGAGGACGTGATCAACCACTACCAGATCCGACTTCTGCAACCCGACGGAGACATCCAATGGCTGGAAATCGGCGTCACCGTAGTTCCATGGGAAGGCAAACCCGCGACCCTGACTTTCTACAAGGAAATCACCGATCGCAAGCTGCTGGAAGAGGAGTTGTACCGTACCTCTTCCGAACGCGAGGCCATTCTCAACAGCGCCCTGGTTGGTATTGTGTTTTCGCGCAGCCGTGACCATGAATGGGTCAACGACAAGTTTACTGAAATGGTGGGTTACAGCCGTGAGGAACTGGTGGGAAAATCGTCCGGCCTGGTGCACGCCAACGAGGCCGAGTGGCTTCGTGTCGGGAGCGAAACTCAGGCGGCACTGACCAGCGCAGGTACCTACACCGCCGAACGGCAACTCCGGCGCAAGAATGGAGAGCTTTTTTGGGTGCACCTTGCGGGACGCTGTGTCCGTGCGCTGGACCCGGACTCGGGTGTGATCTGGACCGTTCTGGACATCACGGAGCGCAAACAGGCGGAACAGGAAATCCGCGACGCACTGGAACGCCAGAAGGAGCTCAACGAATTGCGTTCACGCTTTGTGGCCATGACCAGCCACGAATTCCGCACGCCGCTGGCAACCATTTTGTCTTCTGCGGAGTTGTTGAAGTTTTACGGGGACCGCCTGCCGGAGCACGAAAAAATGGAGGTGATCCAAAACATTGAGACCAGCGTGCAACGGATGACCCGCATGCTTGATCGCGTGTTGTTGATCGGAAAAATCGAAGCCCAGATGCTGGATTTCAGACCTGAACCCATTGACCTGCTGGCGGTTTGCCGTGCGCTTGTCGAAGATGCGCGCACGCAGCACCCTTCGTCGCGCTGCACCTTGTTGACCGAGTTTGCGCCAACGGTGGGCGTTGGAGCCTATGACGAAAAACTCCTGGTCCACATCTTTGGCAATCTGTTGTCCAACGCTATCAAGTATTCACCCGCCGGTGGCCAGGTGGTTTTCAGGGTCTATCCGCAAGCCGGCAACATGGTGTTCCAGGTGTCAGACCAGGGCATTGGGATTCCCGGAGATGAGATTGGCCACCTGTTTGAGTCTTTTCACCGGTCCAGCAATGTAGGCAATATCCAGGGGACCGGGCTTGGCTTGGCGATTGTCAAAAACTCGGTCGACCTGCACGGTGGGCGCATTGAGGTTCAAAGCGAGCAAGGAAAGGGCACTTGCTTTACCGTACGACTGGCCACAACCGCGGTTTGAACATGAAGACAGAGGTCTCCTCCGCGCCCGACGTGATACGACATGTGGGAGCGGGTGTAATTGACACCCAGCGCAAGCCGGTTACCTACGCGTTATTGGGAGCCGCTGTTTTCTTTCTGATCCTGGGGGGCAAAAATCTGCTGGATCGGGATTACGTGACGGCTGGTTTATGCGGTATCGCAGTGGCGGTGGCACTGGCCTACGCCCATGCCATCCACTGCGGGCGGCCCCAGCCCTTGGCGGACGGGGTATTGACAACCATCGCCCTGTGTGTAGTTGCGGTCACGATAGAACGCCGGGGACTGGTCGGCGTGTTGTGGTGCCCGCCCGTCATGCTGATGCTACACCTGGTGACGAACCCGCGTGCATCGGCGACCTTTGATATCGGTGCCGTGTTAATCGCGGTACCCATGACCTATGCGCAAATCAATGGTGTCACGGCGTTCCGCATCGGCGCCATTCTGGTGATCAGCAGCGCTTTTGCGCACATTTATGCAAGGATCATGGCATCCCACCAGGCCCGCCAGGAAGAACAACGGCAACACCTGGATCTGATGGTGAGCTGCGCCAATGTCGGCGGCCTTGAGTGGGACGACAAAACACTGCACATGCGCTGCTCCCCGCGTCTGCTTGCAATGTTGGGTAACCCGCCGAATACTGACCGGCCGGATTGGAATATTCTGGACTGGGTGCATCCGCAAGACCGGGCGCGCATGGTAGATGATTTTTTCAACGTGCTACAAAACAACCTACAGCCCGGTGAAGTGCGAAAAACCCTGGCGCATGGATTTCGCTTTGTCAGTGTGCAAGGCGACACGGTTTGGGTTCATGCTGAAGCGATCGCGGTCGGTGGCGAGAGTGGCACTGCGCAAAAATTCATCGCCACATTTCTGGATATCACACAGTTGCGTGCCGCCGAGGCCGACACCCTGGCCGCGCTGAAACGCCAGACCGAGCTGAATGAATTAAGAGCTCGCTTCCTGGCCATGGCCAGCCATGAGTTTCGCACGCCATTGGCGGCTATCCTGTCTTCTGCCGAGTTGCTCAAGCAATACGACGAGCGCCTCTCTGTGCAGGACCGCGCAGACCTGCTCACCAGTGTCGAAACCGGCGTACACCGCATGGCTGCCATGCTAGACCGAATTTTGCTGGTTAACAAAGCCGACGCGCAAATGCTCGATTTCAAGCCGGAGTACCTTGATGTGCAAAAGCTCAGTGCGTCCATTGCGGAAGATCTGCGTGCGCAATCCCAAGCCAAAGAATGCTCGATTGACTTGGCGTTCACCGGTGGCGACCCCATGGGCCACTTTGACCCCAAATTGATGCACCATATCTTTGGCAATTTGCTGTCCAACGCCATCAAATACTCCCCACACAACAGTCCGGTAGTCTTTAGAATCAGGCGCGAAGAAGATCATTTTGCGTTCGATGTGTGTGATCACGGCATTGGGATCCCTGCAGTTGACCTTCCAGAGTTGTTTGAGCCCTTTCACAGGGGCAGCAATGTTGCCGACATCAAGGGAACCGGATTGGGCCTGACAATTGTGAAAAAGTCGGTCGAACTGCATCGGGGACAGATTGCGGTTGAAAGTGAACCTGGACGTGGAACCTGCTTTCATGTCACATTGTTGTCCGACAATCCATCTGCAGGGTGAGGTAAAAGATGGCACGTATCTTGGTCATAGACGATGAAACCCCCATTCGGGAGAATCTGGTGCGATTTCTGGTCCTGGAAGGGCACCAGGTCTTGCAGGCGGTAGATGGGCGAGCAGGCTTGGAGGCCATTCGCGCCCACAAACCCGACTTCATCCTGTGTGATGTGATGATGCCCCAGCTGGACGGGTTCCAAGTTCTGGAGGCGACCCAGTCCGACCCCGCACTCAAAGGTATTCCTTTTGTCTTTTTGTCGGCCAGCGCCGAACCTGAAAAACTGGAGGCGGCGCTTCAACAAGGTGCCAGTGGCTACGTCACCAAGCCCTTCAACCTTGCCAGTCTGCGGCAGTTGTTGGAAGCCCAGTTAGCCAAGCCAGCTGCACCATGAGTCAGCGAATTGTTATTGCGGAAGATGAAACGGACATCCGTGTCAATTTGACTCGTCTGCTGAGCCTGGAGGGTTATGAGGTCTGGGCTGCTCCTAACGGTCGCACGGCCTTCGACTTGGTCCGGCAACACCTTCCAGATCTGGTACTGAGCGATGTCATGATGCCGGAAATGACTGGCCACGCGTTGGTGCAGGCAATGCGAGCAAACTCGCTGACCGCCCATATTCCAACGGTTCTGCTCACCGCGAAGGCCGATCGCAGCGACCTGCGTGAAGGCATGAACCTGGGTGCGGACGATTACCTCACCAAACCATTCCAGCGCGATGAGCTTCTGGATTGCATTCGTGCGCAAGTGGAAAAGGCCGCAGCCAAACAGGTGGCGGCCCGTCAATTGGCGAGCCAGGCGCACCAGATGGCCCACTTCGATGCGGTCACGGCCCTGCCGAACCGAACCCATTTGTTGTTACTGCTGAGTCAAGCACTCAGGGACGAGGAAAACGCTGGACCCGCGCTGTGGGTAATTGGTTTGGACAGCTTGCCGCAAATGGCCCAGTTCATGGGTGTTGGCATGCTGGACGACGCGCTACGACAATTGGCCCGGCGCCTGAGCCAAGTCGCAACCGAATCTGTGCATCTGACAGGTTGCCGCTATACCGTGGGTCGTTTGGGTGATGACCGCCTTGTGCTGATGGCCCACAACTGGCCGCAAGACCGGCCCATGGACGCGCTGGCACTGGGCCTGCTGCAAGCTATGTCCCACGCCATCACCGTGGATGGCCAGGAGCAGTTTCCCGTGATCTCAGTGGGTGCTTGCGCGCAAGCCACGTCGCAGGAACGGCCCGATGCCATGATGGCGCGTCTGGACCTTGCGCTGGCCGCAGCACGCACCCGATCGGCCCATCGCATGGTGGTCCATGAACCGAGCTCTGCATCTGAGCTTTCTGCCGCTTTCAGACTGCACAATGATTTGCACCGTTCGGTGGAACGCAACGAATTGCAGGCTTATTTTCAGCCCCAGGTGATGGCGACCGACAACCGGCTCCTGGGATTTGAAGCCCTGATGCGCTGGAACCACCCCGAATTGGGACTGATCTCTCCTGTGCGTTTTATTCCCATTGCAGAAGACAACGGCCAGATCGTTCCGATGGGCGCGTGGGTGATGCAAGAGGCGTGCAGGCAAGCCGTGCAATGGCAAGACGCCCTGCCCCAAGGAAGTACCCCTCTGCGTGTGGCTGTGAACCTGTCTTTGCGTCAATTCAGCGATCGTGAGCTGCTCAACCATGTTCACCATGCGCTGGAAGCATCAGGATTGAACCCGACGCAGTTGGAACTGGAAGTGACCGAAAGTACCGCCATGCTGGATCTTCAGCACACCCTGGATGTACTCAAACAACTCAAAAACCTGGGGTTGAAACTGGCGATCGATGACTTCGGGACAGGTTACTCCAGTTTGGCATATCTCAAACGCTTTCCACTGGATGTACTAAAGGTGGACCAATCGTTTGTGCGACAACTGTGTACCAACCGGGAAGACCGGGCGATAGCGGGCGCTGTCATCAATCTGGCTCACAGCCTGGGACTGGATGTGATTGCTGAAGGTGTCGAAATACAGGCGCAACACGACTTGTTACGCGACATGGGGTGCGACCAGATTCAAGGGTATTTGCATGGGAGACCCCTACCGTCGGACGAGGTCCGGGACTGGTTATCCGGGAGGTTCCGTTGACAAAACCAGTCACGATGCGCACGTGCGTCAGGCGCTGACAAAAGCCATGCCCCCGCTTAAAACCCTCTGGCCAGGGTCAATTGTGCTGAAGGGCTCGCGGTAAGCAAACCCTAAATTCGGTGCCACGGCCCAGTTGGCTGCGGACCGCAATGGTGCCGCCATGCAATTCCACCGAGCGCTTGACAATCGCCAGTCCGAGTCCGGTGCCCGGAATATTGCCGACATTCGTCGCCCGGTGAAAACTCTCAAACAACCGAGGTAAATCTGCCTCGGGGATTCCGATTCCCGCGTCAATAACCTTGAAGACAAAACCGGTTGCGTCACAGGCTACTTCAAAGCGAATTTCCCCGCCGCCAGGGCTGTACTTGACCGCATTCGACAACAAATTTCCAAAAATATGACGCATCAATTTTTCATCCAAATAGGCTTGCACCTCTTGCCCACAGGGGCTGAATGTCATGGAATGCTGCAAGGACCCGGCGTTGTCCAGTTCGGTTCGCAAGTCCTGCACGATGGATTTACACAAGGCATCCACGGCGACAAGAGCCGGCTTGCATTCAAGACGCTCTTCCTCGTCCTTGCCAATCACCAGAATATCCTCCAGCATTTTGGTCATGCGCTTGACCGCAACCCAAATCGAGTCAAACAGCCCAGTGCGTTCGTGCACAGGTAACCGGTCGTAGTAGTGGCTGAGCAATTCAGTTGACGAAAGAATAGTTGCCAACGGCGTTCTGAACTCATGGGATGCCATGGATACAAAGCGAGACTTCAACTGGTTCAGCTCCTTTTGCTTCTCCAGGGAAGTCTGGATTTCTTCTTCGGCCAGTCTGCGTTGCGTGATGTCTCGGATGAAGGAACAAAACTCGAATTTGGATGGATCATCCAGTGACACCCGCGTGATCGCCAACTCGATGGGGAACTCACGCCCGGACTGGTGCAGCGCGGTGATTTCAATGCGCCGGTCGATCACCCGGGAAGGTGCCCCACTCATGTAACGCGCCATGCCCTCTAGATGTGCGTCACGGTGCTGGTGCGGGATGATGGTGGTGTGAAGGCTTCGGCCTACAGCCTCTTGCGCAGACCAGCCAAAGATCATCTGCGCTTGAGTGTTCCAGCCCACAATAAAACCGCCCGAATCAACTCTGATCACCGCATCCAGGGCTGTGTCCACAATGCCCTGCAGTTTCTGGCGACTCTCGCCCAGCTGAGTCAGTGTGGCTTGCATCTCCTGGGTACGTGCGGCGATACGTGCCTCCAGCTCGTTATTGAGTACTTTGAGTTCCTGGTCGATACGCTCGCGCTCGGCAATATCCTCCACCAGGCGCGCCTGTGTCAGTCGCAACTCGTCAATGGCCAGATCGGCGCGGCGCTGCGCCTCGGCGGCAGCCTCATAGGCCTGTGCGTTGTCCAGTGCAATCGCTCCGTAGGCACACAGTGTGTGGAAAATCGACCGTTCGCGTTCGCCATAAACATGTTGCCGTGGCGACTGTATCGTCATCACCCCCAGCAGGCGGTCACCAACCATCAGCGGCGCATACAACATGCTGTAAGTGGGCAAGGTGCCGGGAACCCAATTGCCGGTGATGACGCCAGGTTCGATCTCAATCAGAACTTCCTTGCGCTCACGCGCACACCGCGCCGACAACGCGGTGGGGCTATTCATGGAGACGCGCGAGATCGGCAGTGCAACACCGGCCTCGATGCCAAAAACCATCTTGAGAAAGGCGTGTTCTGGTTCCGCCAGGTAAACCGCAAAGGCCGTCGCATCCAGCAAATGGTGCACATGGCGGTACAGCGCTTCGCAAACCGCGCTGGCATCGAGGCTGCCGGTAATTTCACGTCCTATGATTCCCAGCGTTTCCAGAGTGGCCGCGGTCTCTCTTAACGTTGCGGCCAATTTGCGGTGCTGTTCGGTATCTGCACGGGCCTGCTCAACCTGTTGCCGCACCTGCAAGGCCAGCACCCGCTTTTGTGCTTCCTGTCGGCGGGATTTTGCCCGGGCCGCACTGGCTGCCAGGCTATGCTGGTAGGCGGCTGCAAAATCACCAGCATCAGCGTGAGCCGCCGCGACCTGCTCCAACAGTTCAGGGGAAGCGTCATAACCACTGATGGTCGCAGCAATGTCCAGTGCCTTGGTGAGATAGTGCAGTGTCGCCGTGGCAGCAATCAGTCCTGCGGGCGACTCCAACGCATGCTCCATGTACAGCTGCGCCATAACGCGCAATGCTTGGATCTGGCCTTCTGCGCTGCCTTGCTGCTGCGCCAAATGCAGTGCTGCCACTGCCTTGGCCTGTGCCTCCCGGGGTCGGCCCAGGCGTAGCAACGCGCTCGCCTGTCCGCGCCAGGCTTTGATAATCAAGTCGGGTTCGGCCAGAGATTTGACGTGCCCTTCCAGTTGTTCAAAGGAGTCAAGACCAGCCTGATAGTCCCCCACGTCGATCGCCAACTGCCCCAGATTTCCCAGACCCAGGACGTAATTGCGCGAACCAGCCTGACTGGCCATCTTCACGAGGGCTTCACGCAGGTAAGCCGTGGACTCATCATGCCGTCCCAACAATCGCATCACGTCACCCAATTGCATCAGGCAAAAACCGATGCTGGCCGGCCATCCGGCGGTGCGTGCCAACGCCAACGCTCGCTCGCTCCAAACCAGTGCGGAATCCAGATCGCCTAGCGTGGCAAACGACTCGGCAGCGTTGGTAACGGATACCAGGGCATGCCGGATTTGGCCGCTTTCGAGCGCCGCGTGATAAGCCGCCAAGTCATGGCGGATGGATTCTCCAGGGTTATCGGTCAAACCCGCCACATTAGCACGTGCTGCTGCCACCCAAGCCAACACACATGCGGGATAAACGATCTCCGATGGAAAGTGACGTGACAGCGCAGCGGCCGTGGCGACGGGCTCGCGAAAAGACGCATTGACCAGTTTGCGGGCACAAGCACACGCGATCCGGGTCAAATCTTGCGCTTCGGTATACGCTGCCAAAGCAAGGTCCAGACTTAGAGCGACCTGTGTACTGTCGCCACGATCGACCCAGATAGAGGCCTGAAGCCAATGGGCATCGCCCAAACCCTGCGCGTCATCCAGTGCGCCAAAGGCGCCCGACGCCACCTGGGTCAGTTCCTGAGCTTGGTCGACATTGCCGAACAACAGGGCAATCTCGGCCCGCAACAATCCAAGACGGGCCTGCATGCGCCGATGGTTGTGCTGACTCAGCCGCTTGTCGGCCTCATCGGCCAGGGTCAGGGCACGTTCGCAGTCGCGCTGACGCAGGTACCAGGCCAGGTTAACGGACGCCTCCAACCATGCGTCACCATGTTGCAACGGCAACGCGTTTTCCAATGCGGCAAGCGCTTCGTTAACCTGGAAGAGTTCCATCAAGGGATTTGCCGGCGCTGGTAGCCAACGACAGAGACCTGGCTTCCATGAGCCGGATCACCGTGGGCCATTGGGTCGTTATGTAGTCAACCACAGCTTGTGCACTGGAAAAACGTCGCGAGGGGTCCTTGTGCATCGTCCGGTCTAGCAGATCCTGAAACTCGGAAAACTTTGGCTCAAAACGCGGCGGTGGCGAGTGCATGTGTTGTTGCAGCAAGGCCTCCATGTGATCGGCGACATAAGGACGTTTTCCGGTGATCATTTCATAAAAGATGACACCCAAGGAATAAATATCACTGGCGGGACTGACAGCCCGAGCACCGGCCTGTTCCGGACTCATGTAATACGGTGAACCGACAATTTCACCATGCTGGGTGTGCTCCATATCTTGATTGGCATGTTTGGCCACGCCAAAGTCAATCAACGCCACGCCCCCATCCGAACGCAACATCAGGTTGTCGGGCTTGACATCGCGGTGCACGATCCCCAGGGCATGGATTTGGGAGAGCGCCCTTCCGACCTGCACCGCAATGGCAAGGGATTCAAACGGCGACAACCCGGAAGCTACCCGGTTCTTGATGTCGCCGTGCGGAAAATATTCCATCGTGATAAAGGCGTTTTCGTCGGTCACTCCATGGTCAAAAATACGTGCTACGTTGGGATGGTCAATTTGCTCCAGCAAGGCGTACTCTTGAATGAACCGGTTCAGCAGACTGCTGTCTTGATTGAAACGGGTATCCAGCAGCTTCAAGGCAATTTCCAGGCCGTCGATCTCTCGGACCGCTAAGAACACTTCTGACATACCGCCGCCGCCCAAGCGGCGAACCACACGATAGCCCTTGATACGAAGGGCAGTCGCTGATTCGGCGACGGCCGTCGGTCCCGTCTTTTCCAGGGCTTGAAGACGCTTCATGCGGGCTGTTACAGCATCGAGCACTTCGTCGCGCGAAAAAGGTTTGCCCAGGTAATCGTCAGCCCCCAGGTTCATGCCACGGCGACGGTCCATCCGATCCGTGCGGGCTGTCAAAAAGATAAAAGGAATCGCAGCGGTCAGCGGATCAGCCCTCAAAGCTTCCAGGAGGCCATAGCCGTCGAGTTCGGGCATCATGACATCCGACAAGATCAGGTTTGGCATCTCCAGACGTGCAATCTCCAGACCCGCTTTTCCATTGCTGGCTTCAAACAACTCAAAGCCTTCCAGTCGCAACATGCGCACTAGGTTGCTTCGAATTCCATCTTCGTCTTCAACCACCAGGATCTTCAAATTCGTGCCCGATCTTTGAGAAATTGTGACCATACCAACAACCTATGCCGACTCCACTATACCGCCTGCGCCTGGCAATGCGATACTCGCGCCCTTGTCGCGCCAGCCACCTGTCGACACCGGTGCTCAACCGAAATGCTATGGATTTTATAGCTTCCCATTGAAATTTTTCGGGGGCTGACGCCCCAATTTATTGAGACAATTACCATGAAACTTGCCACCTGGAACGTCAACTCGCTGTCTGTGCGCCTGCCCCAGGTGCTGGACTGGCTTAGCCACAACCCTGTCGATGTGTTGGCCCTCCAAGAGTTAAAAATGACGGACGACAAGTTCCCCGCCGCTGCCTTTGAAGCGGCGGGTTACTGCGCCCAGTGGTTTGGACAGAAAACCTACAACGGCGTGGCCCTGCTGTCACGCACACCCGCCACCGACGTGGTGAAAAACATCCCCGGCTTTGACGACGACATGGCGCGGGTGATTGCCGGCACCGTGCTACCGGAGGGCACCTCGTACGGTACAACGGGCGTGCGCGTGATTGGCGCCTATTTTCCCAACGGGCAGGAGCCGGGCAGTGACAAGTTCGAATACAAGATGGAGTGGCTCAAGGGCCTGCGCCAGTGGGTCAAGACCGAACTGGAAACGCACCCCAAACTGGTGCTGATGGGCGACTGCAACATCACCTTTGATGACCTGGACGTGTGGGACCCGGTTGGACTGAAGGACACCATCCACTGCACCGAAGAAGAGCGTTACCATCTACGCGCGCTGATTGCGCTGGGGCTGCACGACAGCTTCCGCCTGTTCGAGCAGCCACCCAAGAGTTTTTCTTGGTGGGATTACCGCGACATGGGCTTTCGTCGCAATCGCGGGCTGCGCATTGACCACATCCTTATCAGCCATGCGCTCAAACCAATGGCCCAGGCCTGCATCGTCGACAAGACTCCACGTAAGAACGAGCGCCCGAGCGACCATGCACCGGTCGTACTGACGCTCGCTTAAGCTATTTAAACCGTAGCACTCAACGCTGTATCGGCGAGGGCTAATGCCTCATTTCACCCTCAGGCCAAGAGGCTGTCGGCAGCCACGTAGGTGTAGCCCAGGTCGCGCGCTACAGCTTCGTAGGTAAGTTTGCCTTCGCACACGTTCAGGCCGTTGCGCAGATGCGCGTTGTCACGCATCGCGGCTTTCCAGCCTTTGTTGGCCAGGGCCACGGCGTGGGCTATGGTGGCGTTGTTCAGGGCGAAGGTGGATGTGCGGGCCACTGCACCGGGCATGTTGGCCACGCAGTAGTGCACCACGCCGTCCACCACGTAGGTCGGTTCGGCATGGGTGGTGGCGTGCGAGGTCTCGAAACAGCCGCCCTGGTCAATGGCTACGTCCACAATGACGGCGCCTTTCTTCATGCGGCTAATCATGTCGCGCGTTACCAGCTTGGGGGCGGCGGCACCGGGGATCAGCACGCCGCCAATCACCAGGTCAGCGTCCAGCACGGCTTCCTCAATGCTCGTGGCTGTGGAGTAGACGGTGCTGATGCGGTTGCCAAACACCAGGTCCAGTTGGCGGAGGCGGTCCATGCTCTTGTCGATGACCGTAGTGCGAGCACCCAGGCCCACGGCCATTTGCATCGCATTGGTGCCGACCACACCGGCACCGATGATGACCACATGCGCAGGGGCCACACCGGGCACACCGCCCAGCAGCAAGCCGCGGCCGCCGTGTTCTTTTTCAAGATGGGTGGCGCCGGCCTGGATGGCCATGCGGCCGGCCACCTCACTCATGGGTGCGAGCAGCGGCAGGCCGCCTCCGGGCCCGGTGATAGTTTCATACGCGATGCACACGGCGCCCGACTTGACCAGGGCGGCTGTCTGCTCTGGGTCCGGCGCCAGATGCAGGTAAGTGTACAGAATCTGCCCGGCGCGCAGCATGGCGCATTCCACAGGTTGGGGTTCCTTGACCTTCACGATCATCTCGGCGCGAGCAAAGATGTCAGCGGCCGCGGCCACCAGCTCGGCGCCTGCGGCCTGGTAATGGACGTCATCCAGACCGATGGCGGTACCGGCGTTGGTCTGCACCAGCACTTGATGCCCATTGGCGATGAGTTCGCGCACACTGGCCGGTGTCAGGCCGACACGAAACTCGTTGTTCTTGATTTCCTTGGGGACTCCGATCAGCATGGCGCTATCTCCTGTTTTTGTGAAAGAAACGCCATTGTGCGCAAAATTCCAAAAAATAGTAGCTTCATGCATTGAATATGCATGTCATTACAAACGCTAATGCTTCCCCACTACTGCAAACTATCGGACGGAAAAAATTCGCTATGATTTAGATAGCAGTTTACGCAGTATCGGCGAGGGCTGTAGCCAGTTTCACTTCAGGGCCACCCCAAGGTGAAACAGCGCCCCCTCGGGGCTGAAGCCCGCGGCTCCACGCCTGCCTGCGCAGGCAGGGACGAGCTGAAGAGTCCTTGCCTCTGGCATGGGCACGTACAGCGGCCACACGCAGTAGGCAAGCGTGGGGGCCAGTTTCACTCCAAACCCAACTCCTGAATCTTGCGCGTGATGGTGTTGCGGCCGATACCCAGCTTTTGCGCGGCCTCGATCCGTCGGCCTTTTGTATTGGCCAAGGCTGCCAAAATCAGGCGGGATTCAAATCGGTGTGTCAGGGCATCCCATACATTGGATTGCCCCGCACTCAGCAGTGTCGTGGCCTCTGCTTCCAGTTCGCTTTCCCATCCAACTGCCGCACCGATCAGCAGGGGCGTCACCTGCCCCACGCTGACCGGCCGACTCTCAGCGTCCGAGAAGCCCTGGGGCGCCACGCTTACTTCGGGTATCGCAATACGCGGCGGTACTGCATGGGCTTGCAAAACGCCTACTTCAGGTGGCAAATCCTTGGGTTCTATGACTTGGGCCGGTGCCATCACTGTGAGCCAATGACAGATGTTCTCCAACTGTCGCACATTGCCTGGAAATTGGAACTGTTCCAACCAGGACAACGACGCATCGGAAATCCGTTTGGGATCAACGCCGAGTTGCTGCGCACTTTGCTGCAAGAAGTGACGCGTCAACATGGCAATGTCTTCAAGCCTTTCCCGCAAAGCCGGCAAACGCAGACGAATAACGTTGAGGCGGTGAAACAGGTCCTCGCGAAACACCCCGTCCTTGACACGCTGCTCCAAGTCCTGGTGTGTCGCGGCGATCACTCTGACGTTTGCCTTGACAGCGCTGTGGCCACCGACCCGGTAGAAGTGCCCATCACTCAGAACGCGCAGCAGGCGGGTTTGCAACTCAAACGGCATGTCGCCGATTTCATCCAGGAACAGGGTGCCGCCATCAGCCTGCTCAAAGCGGCCCCGGCGCATGGTTTGCGCACCGGTGAAGGCGCCGCGCTCATGGCCAAATAGTTCGCTCTCCAACAGATCTTTCGGAATGGCCGCCGTGTTGATCGCCACAAAGGGGCCATTGGCTCGGGGCGAGTGTTTGTGCAAAGCACGTGCCACCAGTTCCTTGCCGGAACCCGATTCACCGGTAATCATGACCGTGACGTTGCTTTGAGAGAGGCGTCCAATCGCCCGAAACACGTCCTGCATGGCCGGCGCCTGCCCCAGCATTTCGGGTGTCTCGCCCATGCGCTCCTCGGCCACTTCTTCGCGCTGACTCTCCTCCACTGCGCGTCGAATCAGCTCAACGGCCTTGGGCAAATCAAAGGGTTTGGGCAGGTATTCAAAAGCGCCACCTTGAAAGGCGCTGACGGCGCTATCCAGATCGGAAAACGCCGTCATGATGATGACCGGCAAGCCAGGGTGCTTGGCTTTTACCTTTTCAAGCAACTCCAGACCCGAGCCGCCCGGCATACGGATGTCACTCACCAGAATCTGTGGGCCCTCGTCATCGGCAGCGGTATTCAGCGCGCTCAGCACATCCCTGGAATTCGAGAAACTGCGCGTGGGCAAGTGTTCGCGGAGCAGCGCTTTCTCCAGTACGAAGCGTATGGACTGGTCATCATCTACTATCCAGATCGGCTTCATTGTTTT
>ERZ724527.241-NODE-241-length-27672-cov-5.350291_pt1 | contig 27672 bp, 19 predicted proteins | sample MGYA00376060_ERZ724527 | MGnify/ENA primary metagenome ERZ724527 (study PRJEB28724, sample SAMN07190886) | activated sludge metagenome | isolation source: activated sludge of sewage treatment plant in Hong Hong | place: USA: Christiansburg, Virginia | collected...
AGAAGATGCAGGCCCGGTGCGTGATGGCAATCTCGGAGGCTTCGAGCACGCTATACGTGATCTGATAAATGCGTTGGTAGTCGGGCAGGGGTAGCAAGGGAGATCGAGGCATGCGCAATCGTAGTGCCAACGCGTCGCCTCACCCACGAACCCAGAGCCGGCGGCGAGCTCGGCACACGAGCGTCGGACTATCGCTGGTGCTGCCGATCCGCACTGGGTTTACTCGTTTGCAGCGCGACATCGAGCTGAAGACTGCCGACTTCAGCGAACGGACGCTTGCGATCACCTAGTTGGAAGCTCGCCTGAGCAGATGAACCACGATGAATTCGAAAGGTCCAACGGCTTCCGCATACGCACTCCGCCCTAAAGCCCTCGGCTGAGACCAGGAACGAGCTTGGCGGCACGAGATCGCCGCACACCCTGCAGGTAGACAGCAACTGGGCGTCGTCCAGTGCATCCGTCAGCGCCTGACGCGTGGACGCGTTGGCATGAGAGTCATCAACGGCACCATCGACCCGCTGGCGGTCACCTTGACTAGGGCCGCGCAGTACGATCAGCCCGCGACCTCGGGCCTGCACTGAGTCTCCCAATAGCAACATGACGCGATCACGCAAATCAGTGGGAAGTGCAGGAGTCTGGAACGGGTACCGCGCTAGTACCGTCGCCACCAGCCATTGCTCAATCGCTTGGCGCGTTCGCTCGACGCCGTAGAACTCCAACGGGTTCAGTACACCATGCATACCGGGCTGATCGCTCGCCATGAGGTCGGGCCCACAGCCGCTGCCGTGGCAGAAGACCAACCGCCTTTCTCTCTGAGTAGACCAGTCACTGAAACCTCGCCATCCGGGGACAAAATGCAGCGGCGTCGCACAGCCCTCAAGCGAGAGCGCCCACTGATCCTGCTCCCAAAGTAAGGTGAGCGACTTTGCGCCAACCCTGTATTGGCCCGGCAGGCTGCCCGCCGCCACGAGCTGGCACGCCGCAAGGGCATGACGAATCAGCAAACCAACATACTGCGCGAATCGCTCGCCCTGATGCTTTTCCGCTGCATACCTCTCCGTCGGGGTCGGGGCCTGCCCTTGCGCGGAGGCATGTGCCATGAGCCAAAGTGGCCGAAGGCAACTGTAGTGGGTGTCATGCTGGAGCACATTGGTGCTCCGCAACGCCAATGGAATCCGATGGGCGCGAGGGATGGCTGCGTAGAGTTCGCTACGTTTGAGTTGTCGTACCTTGCCGAGAAGCATCTCGATCAACTGGAACGTCTCGGTAGCCGTCTTCCCGGTGACCGGGTTGTCTACGAAGGACAGGCCCCAGAGACTGCACAATGCGTTTCGCAGCCGGTAGTCAAGTCGCTCAGCATTGGCGAGCGCCATCGCCTGATCGTGTTTTCTTAGTAGCACGTTCACTTCGCGAAGTCGCCGCCGAAGAACATCTTCCAGACGATCAAGCAAGCGTGCGAAGACGACGTTCTCGTAGATCGCCACGTCGTCCTCGCTGACTTCGGCCTTGAGGGTCCGAGGGATGACGCCGGTTATCTCTCGGCGCAACCAATCCTCTGAGTGGGAAGCGAGCCGAGTGACTGCGTCGTTGGCCAGCCGCCTCGCTCGGGACACTGGCAGCAGTTCACTCTCGTAGCGCATAGCCATCCGAGGACGAGCCGCTATGGACTGAAGGTGTCCTCGGCCCATGACCCTTTCGAGCTCCAGCTCAAGTGTCGTGGCTGAGGCGAGATCACCCAATCTCGCCGGCATTACCGGCGAAGGCAGATCAGCGCCGCCAGTCCTTAGCTGATCAACCACAGCGCTCACCGCACCGTCGACAATGGAGTCTGGAATGTGCCCTTCCTGTTCGTCATCCTTACCAACGAACGTGCGCGAGGCTTCGCCTTCAAGGTCGCACAGGCTCCCACCATCGGACCAGAGTAGATCTCCGGCTGGTAGCTCGGTCGAACCGTTCAATACGGTGCGCCGCAACAGGCGGTAGCGACCGGGCTCGACTACCTTCGGTAGGTCGACCTCAATCGCCTGGTACCGATCAAACACCTTCACCCGCCGCGCTCCAACCGTTGGATGTCCTTGCGCAGTTGTCTCAGGCAACGAGACGGCTCACCCTCCAGTTCGCAGTCCTTCCACATCTCGAACAGGGCGCCTTCAACCTTCTTCAAGTCATCAGTACGAACATCGTGCCGACCAATGACCTTGCCATCCCTGAACATCCTGCTGCAAAGCAGATGATCGACCGCCAATGCTTCGGTACCGCCAGCTTCCAGCACGACCGGGACGAACCGTCCCATCTGCCGCTCTAGGCGATTGCCCCATCCAAGCTCAAAGTCGTCTTGCAAGACCTTCGTCAACCGGCTCGCGTTTACGAATGCCATGAGATCGACGATCTGCTCTTGGTAGCGAATGCTCGCACTATCGAACTGCTCCTGCAGGCTGCTGTATCGCCACTTGACCTCACCTGTCGGTCGCTTGAGCTTTCCTTCCGACGGCTCGTGCTTTGGCAGGTCCAGCACAAAGGAACGGTCGTGGGTTTTGTCGGCAAAGGCGCTGGTTGTCTCATCGTGATTTGCCGTACCGATGAACCAGAGGTTTGGAGGCAGCCAGATATCCCGCCCGTTGCGAAGCTTTGAAGGAGCACCATGCGCCGGTCGTGCCTCCATAAGGTTGATCCAACGATCGCCTTCAGCCAATTCGAGCGCGGACAAGAACTCAGCGAAGTACTGCTCAGGCCGAGACAGGTTCATCTCGTCAAGCAGGACTATGTGGAACCTGTCCTTGTCGGCCTCGGTCTGGGCGCGATATATCGCCTGCAGCGTGTTGCGCTCGTAGTAGCGCTTCTCAAAGGCGTTGTAGTGGCCCAGGAGATCGGCGCGATCTCGCCAGCCGGCTTGCACCGGGATCGTGGTGCAAACACCTCCCACAGCCTTGGCGAAGGCAGTCGCCAAGCTCGTCTTGCCGGTGCCACTGATCCCCTGCAGGATATGCAGTTGGCTCATGGCAAGACCACCTAGGAACAGTTGGAGGTCTTCGCGCCTGAAATGAAGCTCCTTCCCGCTTTCGGCAAAGGCAATGCGGGCCTGGAGATCAGGGATCAGGTCCTTAAGCAGAGGAGCCCGCTCTGTGACCGTGGGTACAGTCAACTCGACGTCCATTCGCGTGAGCTCAGGGAAGGCCGTGCTTTCCTTCTGCCGATTGACGAGGCCGTCGACGTCCGCCTGAAGACGCTGTACAGCCTCGGCCAGAAGTTCTCGACGCTTGAGCATGGCGACACGCTCGAGTTGCCAGTCCTGCCGCTCGGTCACGCTCCGTTGCCACTCCGACGCGCGATGACGCAAGCTGAAGAGCTCGGTCTCAGCGTCCTGGAGACGTTCTTGCAGCCGGTCTCGCTGCCCGCGAAGCAAGGTGGCGTCATCTTCCGATCGACTGGCCAAAAGTTCTTGAACCTGACGATCGAGCGCTCTCTTGGCCAGCTTCAGGCTCTCCATTTCGTCGAGCAGCGTTTGCGGGCTGCTTCCAAGACGGTCACGCAGGTCGTTGAACTCATCGAGTTCCGTCTGCAGCCTGTCAACGCGCCCGTGCAAGTCCTCCCGCTGCTTCTCCAACTGCCCAATGCGAGCCACCTTCTGCTGAAGTTCGTGCTCGAACTGATCTCGGATCTCGTTGGAAAGAGATTCGCGCCGAGCCTTGAGGAGCGCCTCGTTCAGGCGAAGCCGCTCTTCACGCCGGGCAAGCCCGAGTTCCTGTTCACCGATGGCAATCTGGTGCTGCTCCACTTCGGCAAGTCGATCCCTTGCTTGCGCAAGCACACCCTCGGCGAGGGTACGAGCTGCGGCAAGCAGTGCCTGGCGCTCTTCCTCAATCGCGAACGGAAGATGTTGACGCTGTGTCTCGAGTGCTTCCACCTGCGCTCGCAGAGTGGCTAGAGCCCTTTGCTGTTCATCGAAGAGTCCGGCTCGGACGGCGGCCTCTCTGGCCATCACCTCGCGCTCTTGGGCAAGCACGGTCCCGGTGCGTGATGCCAGAGCAGCTGCCTCGGCCGCAAGCTCGGCTGCGCGCACTTCGAGAGCAGTTCGGTCACTGGCCAGCGAACCCCTATCAGTCTCCAGAGCCGCCAACGCCTCGTCGTGCTTCGCCTTGGCAGCCTCCGCGGACCGCTGAGCCTCCGCCTGCCGGCCACACGCATCCTTCAGCTCTGAGCCGAGCGATGCAAAACGCTCCAGGAAGCCCTGAAGCTTGCCTCGCGACTCGGGTGCCAGCTGTTCCACAAAGCCCAAGATCTCAGTCTCTGACCAGTCGGGAACGTCTTGTGAAGCCAGGGGCGCTTGCTGGACAGCAGCGAGGAAGCGAGTGATCAATGCGGGCGGCGCCGGCGCCGCGACATTGGCGCCAGCCTGCGCTTTGGGTGCATTGCCGTAGTTCTTTGATTTCTTCCCCATAGATCTTTCTTTTCAGTAGTGCGGCTTGAACTGGCCATGCCACTCGACGGCGAACCGCGCCATCTCCAGGACACTTGAGGGATCGAGCTTCTGCCCACTTGCGTGCGAGCCTTCGTTGCGCATCGCGACGAACGCCATCAAGCGATCCCACTGCAGGGTTCTAGCTGGCAAATCCATCAGCGGGTGATCCGGTCTGGCATACGTCGACAGCAGCGCGCCAGTCAGGAGAGCCTTGAGCGGGCGGTCTCTCCGGAGGACAGCCAACCTCACTTGGCGGGCGTCCTGGCCACACAGTGCCTCGATCACCGTTGGGCTAAGCGGCGCTTTGACTGGCAAGCCCTGCAGCAGGCTGGCCAGGTCCTTTCGACTCCACTTGCCTTCTGGCCAACCATTCGCGTCTACAGGCCACTTCTCGAGGATCCATTTCAGAATGGCTTCGAAGGCGGACATGCTCTCCTGAGCCAAGCTCGCCAGCTCTTCCTGATGGACGCGGTTCTGTCCTTCAATGCGTCGAAGCTGTCGCAAGACCCTGGCGAGGTGCTCCCGAATCAGCGGCTGACTCTCAAGGTGAGGCAAGTCCGCCAGTTCGAGGTCAACACGCAGCTCGAGTTGCCCAAGCCAATCGCCGACGGACGCTTCTGAGGGCGGCCCATCGGGAATCACCTCGGCAATCCGCTTGGCCAGTCCTGGGAACTGTCCCAGCCGCTCCAGCAGCGGCTCACGAAGCCAAGCGGCAGCCTCGGTGACTCTCCATGGGTCACTGACGAGCCATGGCTGCAGGTCTGACGGACTGACGAACACATCGCACCAGACATAGGCTGCTGTTGGCGCCCCATCGACGAAGTCAAAGTCATCGCTCACGGCGTCGTGGATGTAGGCATCCTCCTCCAACCGCCCTCGCCTTAGATCACGTTGAAAGTGCCTGAGCGCCTGTTTCGCACCAGCCTTGTCAGGTTCTCCAGCACGCGTCTGTGGCGCCAGCAGAAACGGTCGAATGCGTCGGCCTGAGTCCCGGTCAATCACGAACTCGGGTGATGTCCCGACAGTCTCCGGTAGCGGCTCCAACTCGGGCAGGTCACGCGCTAGCCTCGGGAGCCACCGCCCAGTGATCGCATCCTGAAACGCATACTGCACAGCCAAGCTTGGCTCATCCGAAGTCAAACCCGACAGCACCTGGACGCCCAACGGGGTAACCTGCTGGCGTGCGTCGATCCACCCTCTGGGTTGAAGCTGGGTCGCGATGATGAAGGCCGCCAAGTCACGGTCCAGATCCAGGCAACGGGCCAGTTCATCGAGGTCACGCAGTCCCGTGTGTAGCAAGCCAAGAATGGCCTCTTGAAACACGTTCAATTCACTGGGACTGCGATCAGGCGCCATCACACTCCAGACGTGAACCGGCCAAAGGACCGACCTTCGATTGCCGCGCGTGGCGCCGGCGACGCCCGAGTTCCAGCGCAGAAACCGATCAGCGAACATGCCGGGCCTCGCTGTCGCACAGATCAACGAAGGCGGCCATCTCCGGCACTGCGCGCTGCGCCTGGATTCCTGCAAACATCTCGCGATCACCCACAGCGATCAGCAGGCGACGCTGCCGGCTCATTGCGACGTTCAGGCGGTTCGATACACGAAGGTGGCCGTACCTTCGGCTGGCGGCCTTCTCATACATCGCGGGATCGTCATCAGCGCCTGCGTTGATGCTCAAGTCGTTGCTACGCACAGCCGACAGCAGGACGATGTCGAACTCCTTGCCTTGGAACGCATCGACGGTGCCGATGCGAAGCCGCTCCGGACATGTCGAGTTGCCAGCGTGTTCCGCCTTGATCTGCCAACCCGATTCCCCCGTCTCCGCGATGCCCAGTTCGCACAACGCTTCGAAGATTCGATCACGTTGAGCAGCGTAGAACGTGATGACGCCGACGCTCATGTCCGGCGGCAACTGCGAGAGCAGCGTTCGAACCTCCTTTGCGATGCGCGAAGCCTCACAGATGCGCTGCCGGCTGCTGCTCGCCTTCTCCTCTCGGCCCAAGCGGGCGGGAACATCAATCCATGCGCAGGCAACCGCACCGAACCCCGGAACCGTCGGCACGAAGTCCTCGGCCTTGCGACCCGACTCAATCTTGCCCAAGCCCACGGACTCGTAGAAGTTCTTGCTTACGAAGTCCCCGAGGGTCGGATGCATGCGGAACTGCGTGTCCAGCATGACCACGCGTGAGAATCCATCAGCCGTCTCGCGGGCCTTCAACTGGCGCCACAGGCGCTCGAACAGGCTCTGCTGGTAGACCTGCCTGCGATCCTCTTCGCCATACGCCCGCACGACATCGTCCTCAATGGCCGCGTCCAGAAGGTGGGGGAGTTGCCGATGATCACCGACGAGAACGATCCGCCGCTTCGCCATCGACATCGGGATGAAGAGGTCAAGCGGGTTGGCGCGCGCAGCCTCGTCGATGATCACCGTGTTAAAACGTATGGTCCCGGCTTCGTCGGCCGAAGCGGACTTGAGTCGGCTCATGTGATGACTGGCAGCCTGCTGGCAGGTAGCCCCGACGATGCTGCTGTAGGCTTCAACAGCACGCCGAACACGATCGCGACTCGAGTCGAAGGCATCGCGGTACCGTTGTAGAACGTCGTAGCGCCCGAATCGCGTGGCGGCCACCTTGCTCGCGAGCTCTGTCTGCAGTCTGTCGAGAAGGCGCACTCCTTCTTCGTCGAGTTGATGTCGAACCGCCGCCGGCCGATTGTCGGGTCGCAACAGGTCAAGGACTTGGTCACGAAGTTCAGCGAGATCGGACAAGTGCCGGTCCGTGATCAGGTCTTCGCTCTGGGCAAGGGTCAGGAGATCAATTTGCTCCTGGGTCAACAGACCTGGCTGAGCCCCAGCTTCACTCAGCAGTGAACCTGCGCGAAAGGCACCATCGTCGGCAAACGACTCGGATAGGACTCGAAGAGATCGAGCTAGCCGTGTAATGCGACGGCGGCGACCAACGGGCAGTTGGCTGACAACATCAAGATCGTCGCAGTGACGACGCGCCAGGTACTCTTCCCAGTCTTGTACCCAGCGAGATGACAGGCGAAGGCGAGCCTTCTGCGCCAACTCCTCAATCAGCTCATTGAGCTTCTGAAAGGCGCCTTCGCGTTGGTGCGATGGCATGCTGGTCAGTCTGAGGCCCATTACCATCCGATTCAGACGCTGCAGCAGCGGAACGTGCGGCTCCTCGATTGCCAGTTGATCCAATCGCTGACTGACGGACTCATGCCGAGCGGCGCACCAGTGGTCTACGGCATCGGACGCACCGCTTCGATTGCCAACCTTGATGGCAGGTAGACCGTAGACGCTGGTCCGCTCAAGGGCGTTCTCTACTGCGTCATGCTGGAAGCTTGAGATCAGAACCTCATGCGCGATGACTTGCCCTTCGTTGATCTCCGCCAGGCGCCTCTCCAGCGCCGCGATGACCTGAGTCTTTCCTGTTCCGGGCGGCCCGATGATCAACGCAACATCTGGTGTGTTGAGCGCGACCTGGATGGCGAGTTCTTGCTTTGCTGTCGGCTTCCCTGACTTGAAGCTCTGCCTTGCGTAGGGCGTCAGGGCTGGCAACCGAGATGGCCGCTGCCCAGGGATTGGTAGGTCCTGGAGCAAGCTGCGAAGCCTTGGCACGCCCATCCCAGCCTCGATCGCACGCCGTGCGTGAAGCCGCCGTTCGTGCTGCTTCCGATCTCCCCCGAGCGAGAGGAACAGAAACCCAGCAGATGGAGGGTCGATAGGACTGCGCCCGAAGGCGAGCAGAGTCCCTTCACGGAACTCGGGGGCACCTCGAAAGCGCCGGTGAGTGTCGCTCGTGGACAGGTCGGTGTAGCGGTCATCACCCCAGTCCGGCGCCGCTTCTTCAGCCTCCACTGAGGCGTCGTCCTGCTGGGCAAGTGAGCGCCATCGCGCTTGGAAGCCGCCGAGCTCTGCCGGATCAGCAAAGAACCTCCAGGCACCTCCCTCAGCGCTTGCTGGCTCGCAACGTGTGTACCTTAGTGCGCCCAGTTCCGCAGCCGTTTGAACCTCACGGCGCCATTCCATGTCGCTGTAGAGCTGCCACAGTTCCAGGTACGTGCCATAGCTGCTGACCGATGCCTCAAGCATGGCTCGCTCGTCACCGTCCTGGACGCGGATCCCGGCCGCAAGGTCGACAAAACGGATCTCTCCCACCAGGACCGCATAGGCGTCCAGGGACTTCTGATTGCGTCGGCGAACCCGCTCGACCAGAAGCGTCCCGTCGTTGGCTCGCCTGATGTCCACGAGCCACGCGCGCCCGACCAACTGCAGTTGGCCGCTCTTCGCACGCGGCAGGATCGCCGCGAAAACCAGGTCACCGCCAAAGCCTTGCCTCTCGCAGACAAATTCATCGGTCAACCACTGCATGGCTGCCGCAACAGTCGGCGCGGAGGTCTTTCTCTGCTGATGGAGATCGTCGGCCACGCGCTGGTCGACACCGATCTCCAGCGGCCGTTCCAAAGAGTTGCTCTGTGAAGGACGCGCGCACCTCAGGGAGATCAGGTTGGGCTTCACCCGCGCAAGAACCCAAATGGATGTCTGATCCTGTGCGTATCCCTCCAGCGGACCCGACAGCGGAGTCAAGCGAAGCCGGAGCGTGCGGCTGTCCTGGCGGAGGAGGAGTTCTCCCCCCGCCTCGCGGACGAGCACTTCTTCGTTTACCCGCCACGGCGACGGATCGATTGGCTTGTCTTCCGGCTGCGCTGCAAGCAGGCCCGGAAGCAACAACGGCGACTCATGGATGAACATACTGCCTCACCACTTGAACCGCCAGACGTCGTGCGTTGCATCAAGGGGTCCCACGTGCAGCGCACGAACGCGGCCATCCCTGGGGATGCGTGAAGTTCCCCGCAGAGCCGGACCACTCTTTGCGCCAGACACCTGAAGATGAAGTGGCTTCGACTTCCCGGCTCGGATCACCAGTTCATCCCCATCGATCTGAAGCGCTGCGGCGACGGCGCTATCGAGATATGCGGAAGTTCCAGGAGGCGCAGCTCTTAGCACCAGTTCGTTGGCGCTGAGTACCGCGACGATGTCGGTGGCTATCCAGGAGTGTGCCGGGGCGGCATCCTCTCCGAGCTCCGCAGGCGACGCGTACACCGCATGACTGAGGCGCAGCACAGAGCTTGGGTCGTGCCTTGTGTCGCAGAAGGGGCACTGGATGGCCTTGTTCCAATAGAACGTACTTCCGCAGCCGATGGAGTCGAGGCAAAGGACCTGAACCGCAGTCGCGGCCTCAAAGGCCTCCGCCCACTCACCCATCGTGGGCCGCAGTTCCGGGTCAACGACGCCCAGCCGAAAGCACCGGTCGAACAGTTCGACAAGCAACGGGGTGAGGACGTATTCGCGGTCGATGCCCATCGCGCTCCGGTTGCGAGCATCGTCACGATGGTCAATCCAGGGCAACTCACCTCGGAGCGCCGCGACCTCAAGATCGGAATCCTGGTCAACCAGTTCGCCGCCCTTGAAAGGGTGCAGTTGAACAAGGAGTTGGAATGCGATGACCGCGAAGCTCCAGACATCGGTGTAGGTGCTGATGCCCGCATCTCCGCGGAGGATCTCAGGGGCACCGTAGTCCGGCGTATAGACCTGCAGCGAACTGTCGCGCACGGCATAGGTCAGGTTGTCGCAGTCGATCAACCAGACCTCGCCCTGGTCATGCGATGTGGACACGAACACGTTCTTCGGTGAGATGTCACCGTGCGCGAGGCCGAGCCCGTGGAGTTGGGCCAGAACGCGCGCAAGACGTGCCAGGACTCGCAGGCGCCGCGCCAGACCGCCGGATGAGACAAAGCCCTGAAGCCCCATCCCGCTGGCGAAGGACTCGATCGACTCCTTGAGGAGCAACTCAAGGGGGATCAGGCCATCAACAAGTTCCATCACGTAGCCCGCCCTTGGCTTCACGATCCGAGCCTTGGGCATGACCACCGGGAGCCCTTCGTCGACAACCGGCATGCGCTGCAGTGCTTCGACCTGCTTGCGCCACGCTTGTGTGCGTGGGTCTCCATCGGGCCAGCGGCTTACCTTCACCAGCAGATTCTGGAAGTCTGTGCTCAGTACGATGCCCTGGCCGCCCTCTGCGAGCTTGCTCTTCAACTCGTAAATGCCGCCGAACTCGTCCTGCACGCGCTGCTTTTTGCCGCCCGCCTTCGCTTCGCCCGCCCCAGTCTCGGTCTGCATCGTTATCCCTTGAAGATCACTGCCACAGTCTTGTCGTCGGTATGGTTCGGCGTCGACCAGTTGACCAACTCATTTCGCAGCCAACCCCGTGCGCCCCTTCGAGTCCTCGCCATGACACCGCGGACGAGCGCATCAGTGAACATCTCTAGCGCCTCAATCCGGACATCATCGGAGATTCCGTCGGTCATGAGGATCACGGCGTCACCACGCTCCTGTAGCGCCACATCTGCGGTGCACCAGTCTGACCACGCTCGGTGAATCCCTAGGGCCCGGGTCTCATTGCCGAAGCCCAAGCGTTCAGGGGTGACCACGCTGAAGCTGCCCTTCGAGCGGCACACAACCAGCCCGTCGCCAAGCTGCCAGACCCTTCCGATACCGTCGCGACCACAAGCGGCCATCAGGATGGTGCTGGCCACGCAGGACTTGTCGGCGTAGGGCACCGCCCGAAGCCACCGCCGATAGAACTCGGTTGCGGTCTGTCGCGGCTCCGATGCCCGCAAGGGCTCTTCCGTCGGCATCGATCGGATGGTTTGCTGCGCGGCCTGGACGGCCAGCCGAGAGCCCAACCCACTAAGGGGACGCGATCCAAGCCCATCTGCTACGGCGGCGATCCACCCCCCGCGCCAACCACGAAGTGCGATCGCATCCTGGTTCGCTTGCCCCAGGGACACATGACCAGGCCCGGTGACGGACACTCCGGCCGCCCCGAGCACTACAGGGCACCAATGTCGAGGTCGTCGTCGGGAATCTCGCTCAACGTGAGCGCGGCAGGTTCATCCGGCGTCGCGCTTGCAGATCGCGCGACAACACTCATGGTGACGGCGCGGAAGAACCTCATGATGTCCCTGGACTCATGGGCCTCGAAAACCGGCGCCTCGCGGTCGTTGGCGAAGTTGGCGAGCATGTCCTTGTCAGCATCGGCTCCGATCGCCATCGCGAACCGGGTTACCTTCTTGCCGCGTTCACTGCTCTGCAGCCGGGCCAGTGCGTCTTCCCAGTCATCTGTGGGAGCCCCGTCGGACACCAATACCAGGACCGGCCGGTAGGCACGCGACGGGATACGTTCCCTGTCTTCGAGCAACTCGCGGGCAACATCAAACGCCGCCCCCATCGGGGTTCCACCATCGGCAGTGAACCTGTCGATGATCGCGATCGAATGCGCAGCGACCAGAGGCAGGTGCTCCTTGGCCGTCTTACCGCCGAACGTGATCAAGCCCACTTGGATCTCTGCACGAAGCCGCCCTTCCTTGGCAAAGCTTGCGACCATGTCGCGAAGGGCTACGTTCAGTGCGTCGATCTTCCCGTTCTCGGCCATGCTCCCGCTGACATCGGCGAGCACGATCACAGGCAGCGGCCGGGCTTGGGGAACAGCGAAGGATTTGAGCTTCGTCAGGGGCTTCGAGGGCGCTTGCGCACCGTTTGACGATTCAGGCTTCATTGCGTCGTGCTCCCTTTTCCGAATGATCGTTGCATTGTGATAGCGGCTCTCGTTGTCTTCATTGAAACTCGCCCAACCCATGGCGTTGCTCCCTGTTTAATGGTTTTGATGACGGCGGCGGGTCCGCCGCGAGGTCGCTCGGATGGCATGGAGATCCCGGTTGCGGTACGCGGTGACGACCGCACCATCAGAGCCGACCAGGACCTGCAGGCCTTCGATCTCCGATAGATCGACCCCAAGTGCCGCATAGCGCTTCACCTCTTTCCGACCAATCACGCAGAAGGTGACACCCTTGGCTTGGATCTGCCTGCCGTAGGTCAGCGCCGCGTCGACCGCACGAACTGGAATGGCGCGTTGCTGCATGCGGACTGCCGCGTGGCGGGAGACGACCTTGGAAATGGCGTCTTGGTTGTTGGGACTGGAGGGTCTGTGCATCGCGAACTCCGGTGTTTTGATACCCAGTGCTTCGCGAGACCCGTGCCAGGCTGTCGCAGTCGACGCCCTCCATATAAATCAATGGCTTAGCGTCACGCCGGAGGGGCGAGAAGTAAGAAGTCTTTCGGTTCATGTAAGACTACTTACCTTTGGACAGCGTCCGCGGTCGAGCTCTGGTCGCTGAGTTCACAGGGTCTTGGTCGCTGTGCTCCAGCCTCCGCATCCAGTTGTTCAAAGTCTGGTGACTGGGGAATCCCAGCAGTTCTGCCGCCTGGGTCTTCCTGTTACCTGAGATCGCCATGGCACGAGTTATGTGATCCCGCGCAACGTCGTCCAAGTAGGCCCTCAGGCTGAATCCGCCATCCATCGTCAGCTGTGCCGCCTCAGGCCGATCCACGCTGCTGGCGATCACTATGGATGCACGTACGTCTTCGCCGGTGACCACTTCGCCATTCGACCAAAGAGTCGCGCGCAAGAGGGTGTGATATGCCTCTCTGACATTTCCCGGCCAGGAGAGGGTGCAGAGCAACTGCAGCGCGTCGTCAGCAAGTTCCTTGGTCTGCGCCTCTGGCCTGCCCTGCGCGTCTCGATTGATCACATCGAGGAAGTGCCTCATCAGCAGCGGGACGTCTGGCCCGCGATCTCTCAAGGGCGGCAGCCTCAGGATCCCGACCGCCAATCGATGAAAGAGATCCTCACGGAAGCGCCCAGTCTGGACATCAGCGGGCAAGTCCCGGTGCGTCGCAGCCAGAATTCGAACATCAGTCTTGATGGGCTTCGAGGCGCCCAAAGGGGTAACTTCGCGAGCCTGGAGTGCGCGCAGAAGCCTCACCTGACTGTCCAAGGGCAACTCACCCACTTCGTCTAGGAATAGCGTGCCTCCTTGCGCTTCCTGAAAGTGCCCCTTTCTGTCCGACGAAGCGCCGGTGAAGGCGCCACGCTTGTGCCCGAACAGCTCCGAGCTAGCGAGCTCTGGCGGAATGGCGCCACAGTTCACCGCGATGAATGGCCCGGCAGCCCGAGAGCTTGCTGCGTGGATGGCTTCGGCGAAGAGTTCCTTGCCCGTTCCGGTCTCGCCGAGTATCAGCACGGGTACGTCGTGAGCTGCCATGCGCCGAGCCATCCTCACCTGCTCTCGCATGGCGTCGCAGGCGTGAATGATGCGGTCGAACTCTGGAGCAAGTGGGTCTGCCCGTTCTACCAGGCGAGACATTCGGGCGCTGTTCCGCTTGAGGTACTCGGGCAGGAAGTCGCCAGCCAGGTCGAATGGGAAATCGACGGCCTCAAGGCCACGCTGCGTCGAAGTCTGGATCAGGCCAGCTGGGAATCTCGTCTTCGACAAGATGATCCAGATTGCCGCCATGGCTGGCGTGCCTGGACTGAGGTGGAAGGTCACATTGACATCGTCACTGGGCAACGACAACCCGATCAGTTGTTCGCTCACGCATCGGTAGATTTCGGCGTAGTCGATGGGACTGTCCAAGCGCACGGCCGACAGCACCACCGAAGACTCTGGATACCGCGCAGTTGCCGCCAGCCACTTGCAGAATTTGCTGCTGCGTGGCTTGGGATAGTTTGTCAGCAGCACGACTCGGTCGAATCGGTCGGCGGCCTTTAGAGCTGTCGCGATCGGTCCCGGGTGCTCAGCGCGGGTGCCTTCGGCGGCTTCGTGATCGGCGTTGCCGATCCAGCTCACCAGCCAGCGTTTTCGTCCCATGGCGTTGCTCCTCCTCAGGTCGCAGTCTTTGGGCGGAGGTTAGTACACCCTGCCACGGTCACCTGATGCACGCACACCCAGACGAGAACATTCAGCACTGTCGGGACTTCTGGCAGGGTGTTCGGCCGCTGCCCCCTTCGGGACCATTGCGGGAGGAGAGCGCCATACGCCTCTTCCGGGCGGCGTTCATTGGCAACGGGGAGGCTGTTCGCTCACACAACTGAATTTGATGCTGGTGTAACAGCGGCCGTGCCCGGCAGGGCGCGCGCTGAGCGCCAGTGAATTTGACGCTGCCTTGTAACTGAATTTGGAAACCTCTGATCGATTCAACTAACTTTGGTGCTCTCTCGGCGGTGGGAGGTCTTCGATGCCCGCCCGTTCCCGAATCGGCAGTCACCAGAGCTGGGCGCTTGAGATCGACGCGTCTGTGTGGGCTCCTGTAGACGCGGATGCACTCGAACCGGATCGCCGGGAGCAGTTTCTGCGCCGTCGCGCGGCAATCACGAGGTACTTGGCTGGTGACTCCGGCGCTGCGATCAAGGAAGCCACCGGGCTTTCGCTGTCGAACGTCTACCGCCTGATCGTTTCTCGCTGTCTGGCGACACACGCCGACGGCACCCTCATGGGATGGCGAGGAGCGTTGCCCTTCCTGCGCGTCCACGGCTATCAGCGCAAGACGGCGCCGAAACCCTCGGAAGCAACCGGTGCCGGCGCATCGGGCGCCCTCGGTTGGGTCTTCGAAGCCCCAGGCGGCCGACTTCTCGAGCAGCAGTTCCGCCAGGAAATCCTGGGCAAGAGGCCCAAGCTCGAGACGGCTCGACGGCCGAAGCAGGCGCTGTTCATCTGGTTCATCAAGAAGCTTCGCGAGGCCGGATTCGAGAAGCGAGGCGAGTGGCCGTTCAACGTCGAGAAGATGGGCTACGTCAGCATCAGCCGGTACATCGACCGGGTGATGGACGAGAACCCGCGCCGTCAGAGGCAACTGCTCGGTGGGCCGGAAGCCGAGCGCAAGGCGCGGGCGGGAGACGGCACGGGCCGACCGCAGCTGAGACTCTTCCAGCGCGTCGAAGCCGACGCGCACAAGATCGACGCCAGGATGATCGTGCTCATCCCGTCGCCCCATGGTGGATACGAACCCCGCAAGATCCACCGCCTCTGGGTCATCGTGATCGTCGAGGTGGCCTCCCGCGCGGTGCTCGGCTACTACCTGAGCCTGAATCGCGAGTGCACCGCCGAGGACGTCCTGCGGGCCATCAAGCGCGCGCTGTCGCGGTGGGCGCCGCGGGAGTTGCAGTTCAGCGAGCACGCCTACGTCGAAGACGCAGGCATGCCGTCGTCGCGGCACGAGCGCTACGTCGGAGCCTGCTGGGACGAGTTCAGCGTCGACGGCGCGCTGGCCAACATCTGCTCTCGCGTGGAGCGTCAACTCCGCGAGGTGGTCACCGCGTCCATCATCAAGCCGCAAGATCCGACGAGCTTTGCCAGCAGGCGCAGCAAGGACGACAGGCCATTCATCGAGTCGTTCTTCCGCCGCCTGACCCAAGGGGGATTTCACCGCCTCTCACCGACGACCGGCAGCAAGCCGCAGGACAAGCGAGGCGCCGATCCCGACGCGGCGGCCCTCGGAACGCAGTTCCAGCTCGAGTACGCCGAAGAACTGCTGGACACGATCATCGCGAACTACAACGCGACGCCGCACTCCGGGCTCGGCTATCGCGCGCCGCTGGAGCAACTGGATTTCCTGGCCCAGCGACAGCATGCGCGCATCCGCCAGGCGGATCCTGGGGAAGTTCGTCGGATGGTGGGCATTCGTGATCTGCGCACCATGAAGGGCGGAATCGATACCGGCCGCCGGCCGTACTTCAACTTCGCGAACGCCCGCTATTCGGCGGAGTGGTTGCGCCAACGAACGGATCTGATCGGCAAGCTCTTCTGGCTGCACATCGAGGACGAGGACGACGCACGCTGGGCGACCGTATCCACGAAGCACGGTGAATTCCTGGGTGCGGTACGCGCTGCACCGCCGTGGCACCGGACGCCACACACGCTCTACATGCGCAGCGCCATTCGCGCACTCGACAGGAAGCGCCTGCTGCACCTCAGCAGCGAGTGCGATGCCGTCGAGGAACTGATCCGCTACTCCGAGAGTTCCGATGGCAAGAAGTTGCCTCCCCATCCGGCCTATCTCGAGGCGCGACGCGTGCTGCGACAGTATGCCGAAGCTCTCGCTGGTCAGCCCATGGTCACTCGGGTGCGGTGGGACGATGATCAGCTGGCGAGCGCCGCGCCTGCGCCAGCCAGCGAGCAGGTGGCGCCCGAATCCCAGCCCGAGCCGGAGCGCGAGTCGGCGAAGGCCAAGCTGCCGCGGATGAAGATGGCCAAGGTCTGGTGATGGATAGCATCGCGCCCTCCGTCGCCCCCCTGGTCGCCGCGCACCTGCCGAGGGACCACCCTCTGATCACACGAGACTACTCGCTCTTCACGCCTGCGATCGCGCAGATGGTGGACACCATCGCCCGGTGGTTGGACGACCAGGTCGACGGCGCCGTCATCTTCGGCCCCTCGCGCTTCGGCAAGTCCAGCGCAGTGGATCACTGGCTGCTGTCGCTGCTGTCCGAGCGGCACGGCGGCTACCTGCCCTTGGTGGTCTGGAGTCACACGGACTCGGGGTCAGCCCAATCGGTGGGACGCTTTCACTCTCACTTGCTGCACGCGAGCCAGCACCTGTTGACCCGCGCCGCACGAAGCCCGCAAGAGCGCCAGGACATGCTCATCGAGCGCTTGGCCCAGCTCGCGGCCCAAGGTGGCGGGCGCTTCGTCGTGCTCGTCATCGACGAGGCACAGGGCATGACGCAGCGAGAGTGGATGTGGCTGGTGGAACTGCACAGCTTGCTGGAGAAGCAGCGCATCCGCCTGTGCGTATTCGCGATCGCCTCGCTGCAGTTCTTCGACGAGCCGGTCGGTTTGGCGATGTCCGGCGGAGCTCATGTCGCCGCCCGTTTCATGCTCACCAGCGCACCGTTCCACGGCATTCGGGGCGTCGAGGAACTGCGCTTCGTCCTGTCCGGCTACGACGAGGGAACCGAGTGGCCGCCGCGCTCCGGCATGTCCTTCACGGCAGGGCTGGCGCCGCGGGCATGGAGCGAGGGCTTCCGGATGGCGGACCAGGCGGAGCCGATGATGCGAGCGCTGGAGCTTGAACTCCCACCGCGCTACGCGGGACCGATGGAGTTCCCCATGAAGACCATTGCTCAATCGGCGCGACACGTGCTGCTGAGGGTGGCGGGCGGCGCGGACCCCGAGGACGTCACATCTGAATCCTCGTTGCGCGACATCGTTGTCCACTGCGGGCATCAGGCGTTGATGGCGATCGTCAGCGCCGTTGCACCGCGTCTGCGCAAGGGTGCGCATGGAGCAGGCTAGTCTTGTGGCCGGCCTGACGTGGTACGCGGGCAGCGTGCTGCCGTTCGCATCGCTGTGGCACACGGTGCTGCGCGTGGCCGCATTGAACGCGCTGAGACCGCGAGAGCTCCCGTACTCAGCGGCCTATGTCGGCACCACGCCGCTGACCCAGTTTCGCGCCGTTGACTTGTTGTTCAACGAGGCGGAAGCCTGTCGAGGGGACGCCGTTTCGACGTCGACAATGGCGCAGTGGCTCGGCGAGCGGGAGGAGGTCTTTGCCTGGGCCCACCTGGGCGGGCTACCCCGGGACAACCGTTTCGTGCTTCAGGCAAGCCCGCGGTTGTGCCCGCAGTGCATCGCGCTCGGCTACCACAGCGCCCTGTTCTCAGTCAGGCTGCTCGATGCCTGCCCGATCCATGGCTGCGAGCTGCAAAGCGCTTGTTCATGCGGCAGGCCGTTGGATGCGCGGATGACCACAGCCATGCTCGCGCGCACCGGGAATTGCCCTTGTGGCAAGGTCGCCTTGATGACACCCGGCACGTGTCGACGGCCGACGATGCCCAAGCAAGACGCGGAGTTGCTGGGGCCCGTCGCGGACTGGCTGCAAAGGCTGTCTCGGGTCGGCATGCCTCGGGTGCATGCCAACAGCGTCAACAGCGACATCGACGCCAGCTGGCTCGCCCATGTTCGCGACTGGTGCGACGTGCACGAACTGGGCTACCCAGCGTGCTTCGTGGATCATCCAAGACAACCCGGCCTGCGCATCGTGACCACAATCGGCGCGGTGGCGAAGCCATCGCCTGCCGCCGATCGCCGCCGGGCTCGCCAAAGGCCGACGGACGCAGTCGATTGGCCGGGCGAGGGCAACTACTGGTACGAGAACCCAGCCACCGCAGCCTACCGCGGCATGCTGAGATACCTTCGCCGCCACGTCACGCGTGGTGCGGATCGTTTCGCGAACGAGTTCCTCGGCAAGCCCGATCCGTTGCGGATGGCCCGCACGATGCGCGAGTTCCCGGTCGCCAAGCTTGCCTTTGCCGAGATGATCTGGTGCCTGAGGCTCGAGCCGAACGTCGCTTGGCGCCGCTGGCCGTACCGGCCGATTGCGCAGCGACCCGATGGTGACAGGATCTGCCGTATCGACGTCGCGCTGGCTTCGCCGTCGCTAGACGGGCAGGGCAACCTTGTTTGGCCGATGTACTCGTGGTCCGAGTACCAGGCATGCCGGTCGATGATGTTGTCGCATTGGCGCGAAGCGCAGCGACTTGCAAACGATGCCGTGCGAACCGGCATCGCGGACTGGCGGCCGGCTCCGGCGGAGGACGAGTGCAGGTGGTCTACCGCCGCGGTCGACGGCGGCATCCGCTTCGTGTCCATGGAAGCGCAGACCGCTCAAGACTGGGCACTACCGTTGCCCGACAAGGCGCGTCGAAAGGCACTGTACGGGGAGCGGTGCGTGCGACGCCTGCAGGACATCAAGGACGCCTGTTCAGGGCCTTGCCTGACGCGTCGTGGCAATGGTGAATGGCATGTCGTCGAATCGCTGCCGCTGGCACGCGGTAGGGCGGATCGCCACCGGCTGCTGGGCGTCGGATCGGAGCGGCCCAAGTTCTGGCTCTACGAAGCTGCCCACGGCTATGTCGCGCGCGCTTGCAACGTGAAGGTGCAGGCGCATGCGGACTCTCCCAAGGAGGCCATTGAAAGTCTGAGGCAGGCTATGTCGCGTTACCAGCGCAGCTACAGGACCGATCGCGCACCGCTCGAGGCGCCGCCTTATGTGAGCCCCGAACCGGTCCGCGACCGCGACTTCAAGGACTACGAAAGAACGATCTACTGGATAGGCCAGGATCTCGGCTTCCGGCGAGGCGCAGAGTTCTTCTGGAACGCGGCGAACGTCTTTCTGCAGCGGAGAGAGCAGGGCGCACAGTCCGCGACCGTGCAGGTGCTTTCAAGCCGACAGCGGAAGCCAACTGGACCTGTATTGTGACCAGCCGCGGCGACGCACGCGACAACGGTCGGGCCTTGGATCACACTGACTCTCAACGGCCAGAAGCAGCCGACCGCCGATGCAAGACGGCCAACTACTTGGCGTCGGCAGCGTGATACAGCGACCAAGCGACGTGCGGTTACCAAGCCTGCTTCGTCGGACCCACGGTGAACTCGTTCACGGTCACGTCGTCCGGCTGGTCGATCGCGAACGCAACGACCCGAGCGATCCGCTCGGGCGTGATCCCGTACTGCTGGTACAGCGCCTTCATCGCGCTGGCCGTCTGCGGGTCGCTGATCGTTCCCAGCAGTTCCGTGTTGATCGCCGCCGGGTAGATGGTCGCCGTACGGATGTTCGAACCCTCCATCGCTGCTTCCATCCGCAGCACTTCCATGAAGTTGCGCACGAACCACTTGGTGCCGCCATAGACCGCGGCGGCGGGGTAGGCCTTGAGGCCCGCGACAGATGAGGTCGCGATGAAGTGACCGGACTTCTGCGCCAGGAAGGTGGGCATGACGGCGGCAACCCCGTTCAGGACACCCTTGATGTTCACGTCGACCATCTGGTCCCAGTCCGATGTCTTCAACGCGGACACGGGTGAGCTGGGCATGATGCCGGCATTCAGGAACATGACATCCACGCGCCCGAAGGTGCTCTTTGCCAGCTGCACGATTTCCTGGTTGTCGGATGTACGGGTCACATCCAGCTGGCGGTAGACGGCAGCCCCGCCTTGTCTCTCGATGTCCGCAACGATGCGCTCGAGCTCGTCTTCGCGTCGCGCGCCGAGAACGACCTTGGCCCCTTGGCTTGCGAGCAGCTGCGCCGTGGCGGCGCCGATGCCCGACGACGCGCCGGTGATGATGACAACTTTGTCTTTGATCATGGTGATGCCTTCTTGAGAGTCTGATGCGCGTACGTTCAGCGCATGGTGAGTCCGCCGTCCACCGAGATCGATTGTCCGGTCACATAGCTGGACGCAGAGCTGCACAGCCACAGGACGGCGTTCGCGATCTCGTCGGCGTGGCCGTGTCGGCGCATGGGGACGGCCCCGACCATGCCATCCAACGCCTCCTTCTGGCCTGAGGCAACCATCTGTTCCACCATCGGCGTCCAGATCAGGCCAGGACACACGGCATTGACGCGGATATTGCGTGTCGCGTACTCCAACGCGGCGCTCTTGGTCAGGCCGAGAACGCCGTGCTTGGCCGCATGGTAGGTGCCGCGCTCGGCGCCGCCCACAAGCCCGCCGATCGACGAGCAGTTGACGATCGCGCCGCTTCCCTGCTGCCGCATGTGCTGCAACTCGTATTTCATGCAGGCCCAGATGCCTCGCAGGTTGACCGAGTTGACGCGGTCGAAGTCCTCGGGCGTAGCGTCGGCGGTCTCGGCCAGCACGTTCTGCACGCCGGCGTTGTTGAAGGCCACATCCAGGCGGCCGAAGGCCGACACGGTCTGCTTGACCATGGCCTCGACTGCACCCAGTTCAGCCACGTCGCAGCGCATGCCCATGGCCCTGTGCCCAGTTGCTACCAGTTCCTCGGCAGCGGCACGCGCACCGTCGCCGTTCACGTCCGCGAGCACGACGGATGCGCCGGCCTTCGCGAAGGCTCTGGCGGTTGCCAGACCGATACCCGACGCTGCGCCGGTGACGAGGGCCACTTGGTTCTCGAAGGAGATGTTCATGATGTCGCTTCCGGTTGTTGATGCAGTACCTGCCGACCGCGTGTTCACAGGTGCTTGCCGAAGAACTCGGCCAGCTTGTTCACGGCAGGCGTCACGTACTGCGGCTTGTCGTACATGTCGAAGTGGGAGGCGCCCGGAACGATCATCAATTCCTTGGGCTGTTGCGCCTTGGCATAGGCAGCTTCACTGAACTTGCGCGTTTCGGCGCGCTCGCCCGCGATCAGCAGTACCGGTCGCGGCGAAACCAGCTCCATGTGCTCCAGCGGGTAGTAGCCGATATGCAGGCCGGGGCTGGTCACGACGAAACGGTTGCGAACGTTGGGATGTCCGCCGCGCGGGGTCAGGTAGTAGTCCACAGCCTCCCGCGTGAAGCTGTCCATTTCGGCATTCACCTGCGCGGGAGACGGCAGGAGTTGTTGCACCAGGACGGTTGCGCCAGCCGCTTCCTTGTTCAACTGGTCGGCCACGCTTTGGAGAAGCTTCTGTCGACCCTCGGCCGTGACCGGGGCGCCCTGGATACCCGTGCGGGTCGCATCGCCGATGTCATAGGCGACGACGCCGGCCACCGCCTTCACGCGCAGGTCGGTCTGCGCCTCGTGCAGCGTGTAGCCCCCGCCGGCGCAGACGCCCACGGCGCCGATGCGGTTGGCGTCGACCTGCGGCACGCTCGCCAGATAGCCGACGGCACTGCGGATGTCCTGCACGCGGTCTGCCGGATCTTCCAGGTCGCGGGGCAAGCCGCCGCTTTCGCCGTAGTGGGAAGCATCGAAGGCCAGCGTGACGAACCCCTTGCGCGCAAGTTGCTGCGCGTACAGGCCGGAGGTCTGTTCCTTCACGCCGCCCCACGGGTGAGCAACGACGACCGCCGGATATTTCTTGCTGCGGTCGTACCCCGCAGGCAGGTATAGGTTGCCGGCCATCTGCACGCCGCCGTTGTTGAACGTCACCTTCTGCGAACCGACGGCGTTGGCGCCTTGCGCCACGGTCAGGGTGGCGGCCGGGGTCGATTGCGCGAAGGCGGGCATCGCACACAGGATGGCGGCGGAGATGATGGAAGTCTTCAGGATTGACATCGGTGTTCCTCGGTGACGGTTTCGGAGTGAGCGTCACGCTTGCCAACGCGATCTGCTCGTGCATTGCTGCGGTCTGCGGGAGAGGTTTCATTGCCTCACCGGCGTGATGTGAATCGTAGGAACGCGCGGCGCTTGGAGACTGCCCGATTCGGCACGGGCTCATGAGCGGCTCTCATGAATGGCGGCAGCGCTCCTAGAATCCGTGCGCTACCCGCTCGACCCCATGCCGCGCGAGAACCTCAACGATCTGCTCGCCTTCCTCGCTGTAGCCCAGGACCGCAGCTTCACCCGTGCTGCCGCGCGACTGGGCGTTTCCCAATCGGCGTTGAGTCATACGATTCGCGGGCTGGAAGGACGGATGGGGGTCCGCCTTCTTTCACGCACGACTCGCAGCGTGTCGCCGACGGACGCCGGCGAGCGGCTGCTGCGAGCGCTCGCGCCTGCTCTGGATGAGATCGAGCAGGAGGTCGCCGCCGTGCGGGACATGGGCGAGAAGCCGTCCGGCAACATCCGCATCACGGCCATCGACTACGTGTTGGACACGGTGGTGTGGCCACGGCTGGCACCCGTGCTGTACCGATATCCGGACGTCCGCGTTGAACTCAACATGGACTACCGCATGGTCGACATCGCCGCGGATCGGTTCGACATCGGTGTGCGCTTCGGCGACCAGGTGGACAAGGACATGGTCGCGGTGCGGCTGACGCCGGACGTGCAGCAGACCATCGTCGCGGCACCAAGCTATTTCAAGACGCACGCCGTGCCCAGGAAGGTGCAGGATCTGGCGCGGCACAACTGCCTTCCGATGAAGCTCTCGGGCGGCGGCATCTATGCCTGGGAGTTGCTGGATGACGGGCGGCCCGCAGAAGTCCGAGTGGACGGGCAGGTCACCTGCAACGGTGCCTACCAGATGCTGAATGCCGCGCTCAGCGGTTACGGCCTTGCCTTCCTTCCGCTGGATCTGACGGATTCCCACATCAAGGCGGGCAGCCTCGTGTCTGTGATGGAGGATTGCTGCCCCAGATTCTTGGGGCTTCACGCGTACTACTCCAGCCACCGGCATTCATCCCGAGCCATGCGCATCGTCATTGATGCGCTGCGGATGAAGACCTGACCTCAGCGGGTGGATCGAAGGCCACGTGGGAACCCGTTGGCGCGCCGATGTTGATGAATGAGGCGCACGAATCGGTTCCGACCAATCGTCGAGCATCGGTCACTATGTCCGCTAAGGGTCGTTCGGAGTCAGTCGAAGGCACGTCAAGCCCGAACCAGATCCGCGGGATCTGCACAGAGTTTGACTTCCACAAGTTGGCCATCAAGAGGGCTGCCATCATTTGGGCAATGAGGCAGCGCAGGCAATGTAGTGCTATGGCGATAACCTTTCTTATCGTCATAGTACGGCAGCGAACATAAACTGGCCGGCGTGGAAACGCGCAGGATCTCGAGGCGGGGCGAGGGCAGGGCGGATCGCCTTCCCGACGCGGCGTCGCTCGCCGCGCTGCGCGCCTGGTATGAAGGGATTCCAGCGCGCGAGGCCGTGGTGCGCTTCCTCGGCCACACAAAGGCCGATGGCCAGTCCTCGCGCGGCATGATCGGCGCGATCCGACGTCAACTCATCGTCTTCACGCGGCGCCGCCATCGCGAGGACCTGGCGACCTTGTTCGCGCACCCGGCGTCCGAGCGGATCAAGCATGCACGCCCCGTGCTCCGTGCCATCGAACTTCTTCCCAGCCTGCCTGCGTCGCAGCCGCTGATCGGGGACGACATCGATCAGTGGCTCGAGCCGCGCGCTGTGCAGACGCTGCGGGCGCAGGGCATCAAGACCCTGGCCGCGCTGACCCTGCGCATCCCACGTCGTCGACGCTGGTGGGTGGCGGTTCCCGGCCTTGGCGCGACCGGCGCTCGCCGTATCGAAGCGTTCTTCGCCGAGCATCCCGAACTGACCGAGCGGGCGAGGGCGTTGATCACGGCTGAAGCCGAGGAGCCCATCGTGCCGTGGGAGCGCTTGGCAGTGCCCCACGAGGTGGACGGCTCGCGCGGTCAGTTCCGCGCGCCCCGTTCTACCTGCACGCTGGCCGCGGACAACGACTACGAGGCCATCCAGGCGTGGCTGGCGCTGCACGAGTCGCCAGCCACGCAGCGCGCTTATCGCAAGGAGGCGGAACGGCTCATCCTGTGGGCAATCCTCGAGCGCGGCCGAGCCCTGTCGTCATTGACGACCGAAGACGCGGTCGCGTACCGCGCCTTCCTGCGCAGTCCGTCGCCACGGTCGCGCTGGATCGGCCCGCCGGCGCCGCGTTCGTCGTCCGAGTGGCGGCCGTTTGCCGGGAGCCTTGCGCCGCGCTCGATCGCCTACGCCTTCTCGGTGCTGGGCGCCTTGTACCGCTGGCTCGTGCAGCAGCGCTACGTGCTCGCCAACCCGTTCGCCGGCATCAAGGTGCGCGGAGCGGGCAGGGTAGCGGCGCTGCCGGCGGCGCGCGTCTTCACCGGCGCCGAATGGACCATGATCCAGACCATCGCCGAAGGGCTCGAATGGTCCTACGGCTGGCAGCCACTCGCGGCCCAGCGACTGCGCTTCGTGCTCGACTTCTGCTACGCCACCGGGCTGCGTGCCGGCGAGCTGGTCGGGGCAACGCTCGGCAACATCGAGATCGAAGATGACGGCGAGCGATGGCTGCACGTGACAGGCAAGGGCGGTAAGGCCGGGACTGTCGCCCTGCCGCCGATGGCGCGCGGCGCGCTGGATCGCTACCTCGCGCAGCGCGGCCTGCCGACGACACGGAGCCGTTGGAACCCCTCCACGCCGCTGGTCGGCAACCTCGACGAGGACGCGGCCAGCGGCATCACGGCGGGGCGCCTGTGGGCGATCCTGAAGCGGTTCTTCCACCAGGTGGCGGACCTCATCGACGAGCGCAGCCCGGCGACAGCGGAGAAGCTGCGCCGCGCCAGCACGCACTGGATGCGCCACACCCACGCGAGCCATGCATTGGCCGGCGGGGCGGAACTGACGACTGTGCGCGACAACCTGCGGCATGCTTCGTTGTCGACCACCTCGATCTACCTGCACTCGGAAGAGACCAAGCGGGCGCAGCAGTTGAGCAAGGTGTTCGCCGCCAGGTGACCGTTCATGGGAGCTGGGTCACCAGTCGGGGTAATCCTCGGCCTAGCAGGGTGCGAGTGCTAGAGTTTTCGCATGGCCGCGCCCTCGGAAATCGATCCCGCCTTGCTCGCTGCAGCGCTGCGAGAGGTCGCCGGCATCGAGGTGGATCCGTCGACGGAGATGGGCGCCATGGAGGCGTCGCGCCACGTCGGTCGCCTGATGCGTCGCAAGGGCTCTTTGCGGCGGCTGCTCGAGGTCATGGTCCGACTCGCGACAGAGGCATCGGGCGCCTGCGCCGACACTGAGGAGACGCTCGGACCCGTGGCGACGTCGTCTGAAGTGTTCCCGGATCTCCTGATGGCAGCTCCGCCGATTGGCTCCGAGGAGTTCGAGCAGTACATGGACGAGTTGGTCCGTTTGGAGGAATTGCGTTCGAGCACCAGGCCAACGACTGCGCGATCAACGCGTGCGGGTGGTTGACATGGCCGACGCCACCGTCCGGATCGAACCGGATGTGCTCGCCGCCGCGTTGCGTGACATCGAGGGTGTCGAAGTCGACCTGTCCACCGTGGCCGACCTATGAGATGGCGGGCCTAGAAGCTGAAGCTGTAGCCGATCTTGATGATCGGGTAGGCCTTGAGCTTGTTGACGTTGTCTTGAAGCTTGCGTTGTTCTGCGTCCAGGTTTGCTTGGCCAGCGGCCGCAACAACTCCGGCAGAGGGATAGAGCTTGGCGTCGGCCTTGCCGATGACTACTCCGAGGTCCAGGTAGAAGCTGGAGCCTCTTGAGGGCTGGTGGTGCCCATATCCGATTCCGAGGTACGGGGCCGCAGACGGAAACTTCGCGACGGCTCCGACGCTTTCGCCGGCGGCGGGATAGCTCGAGCCGTTGATCGACAGCGTACCGTTGTCAGCAACAGCGTTGCCGCTCGCCTTGCGCGTGCCGACCACTGCGCCCGCCGTCAGCCTGAACCCGCCGCCAGACACGAAGTAGTCACCGTACAGGGCGAGGTTGGAGAACTTCAGCTTGGTGTCGTAGGTGGCGCCGTCACTCTCGAAGTCGCGGCTGACCCGGAGAAACTCGCCGCTCATACGCAGGCTGACGCGGCCGCCAACGCGCTCGCCGATGCCAACTTCGACGCCGCTGGTTCCGAGTCCGCCGTACAACTCGGCTGCTCGGCTGGGCTGTGTGAGCGTGGCGAGCGCCAGAATCATGAACGCCAACAGCACTGCAACTACTCGGCGAGCCGCAGACTCATGCGGTGAGCGACGTGCGAAGTGATCAAGAGTCATGTGCTCAGACGGGCCAGGACCAAACTTGTTCTGCGAACGCCGGGAGCCGAGGGCCTTTGTGTCGCTGACGTCGGGCGCGACACAAAGGCGCTCAGTTCCCTGGATTGATGCTCGGTACCCCAATGTTGTCGCGTTACGCGGTGCTTAGCAGGGGAAATGTTGTCGCCCGGCTACGGCGCCGATGCTTTCGCCGGCGGCAGGGTAGCTCGAGCCGTTGATCGACAGCGTACCGTTCTCAGCAACAGCGTTGCCGCTCGCCTTGCGCGTGCCGATTACTGCGCCCGCTGTCAGCCGGAACCCGCCACCAGACACGAAGTAGTCACCGTACAGGGCGAGGTTGGAGAACTGCAACCTAGTGTCGTAGGCGGCGCCGTCACTCTCGAAGTCGCGGCTGACCCGGAGAAACTCGCCGCTCATGCGCAGGCTGACGCGGCCACCAACGCGCTCGCCGATGCCAACTTCGACGCCGCTGGTTCCGAGCCCACCGTACAACTCGGCTGCTCGGCTGGAAGGCGAAAGCGCAGCAAGCAACAGGATGATGGCCGCCAGCAGCCATGCGCTGACGCGGCGCGCAGCGGATTCGCGCCTGCTCGGATCTGCGGCGGAGATCAGCATCTCAGCGGAGTCGAGTTCAGCGGACATCAAATTCAGTTGCAAAGAAGGCAGTCACCGTCGCGCGTCGACGAGCTATCGAGCGGGGAGCCAGTTGCCGAGCTTCCACCAGTGAGCCGCAGGCGCCGTGTCGGTCGATAGCATCAAATTCAGTTGAAAGACAGCATCAAATTCAGTTGTGTGAGCGCTGTTCAAACAGCCGCTCCGAATTTACGCTACGAAATGACGTCCTGATAAGAACACTTCTCAGGACATCGCGAAATTTCTTCTATAGTGGG